>JGI24187J35170_1000449_pt1 | contig 18409 bp, 11 predicted proteins | sample YNPBryBLVA2012_FD_35170 | JGI IMG/M metagenome (IMG submission 35170)
GCCGCGCCGGGGGGCCTTTTCTCGCGTCAGTACCCTCGGGCGAGGTCGACCGCGTTCGCGGTCCAATCGCCGGCGGCGAAGCGTCTCAGAAGCCTGGCCAGCTCGCGGAAGCGAACCTCGTCGATGCCTTCGGCCCATCCTCCGCAGTGCGGCGTCAGAACCACGTTCTCCAGCTCGTGGAACGGTCGGCGGGAAGGCCGGTTAGGCGGTTCGCCCGAGGGATACTGCCACCACACATCTAGTCCGGCTCCCCACAGCCGGCCCGTCGAAAGGGCCTCGTACAGCGCGTCTTCGTCGAAGACCGGCCCTCGGCCCACGTTCACGACGATCGCCCTCTCGGGCAGGAGCTCGATCTCCCGGCTTCCGATCAAGCCTCGCGTTTCCTCCGTGAGCGGGAGCGAGCAGAGCAGCGCGTCCGCCTCGGGCAAAAACTCCTTCAGCCTCGCCACGGGGTGCACCCAGGCAGGGTCGCCGGCCCTCGCCTCCCGNCGCACCGCCAGCACGCGCATCCCCAGGGCTCTGCAGACGCGGGCAATGCGCCTCCCGATCGCTCCGTAGCCTAGGACCAGCGCGGTGGAGCCGCGCAGCAACAGTGCGGAGGACGCGCGGCCTCGCCCGCCCCAGTCTCCCTGCCTCATCGCTCGATCGCGTGTCGCCACGCTCTTGGCCACGGCCAGCAGCAGAGCCACGGCCATTTCGGCGGTGGCGTCGGCGTTGTGGTGCAGGTTGTGCAGCGAGACGCCCGGGACGCTCCGAACCTGCTCGACGAGCTCTCGGCTGGGGCCGGCCCAAGGCACGACCACGGCCCTCAACCGAGGCAACCGTCTTCCGTGCTCGGCGGAGAATCCCGGACCGACCCACACCTCCGTATCGGTGGGAGGCTCCTCACCGAAAGTCCAGCTGGCGAAGCGGCGCGTCAGCCGCCGCAGCGTCTCCTGCGCCTCGGGCGCCCACTGCCCGGCTCCATGGACCCGCATCACGGAACCGAGCTTGGCACATCGCCGGGGGTAGGATGGGCCGAGGATCGTCCCCATGATCGCCACCCTCGCCCTCGCCGCGACGCTCGCCGCCTCCCCAAAGCCTGTGTTGCGCGACTTCATCGGCCTGAACGTCCACACGGTGCTGTTCAAGCCCGACTTGTACAAGCCGGTGGCGCGCCTCCTGCGGAACTACCATCCCGCCTCTTGGGACCTGGGAGACGACCCTAGGAATCCGACGCCCCTTCCCAAGGCTCAGAACGGCGTGGACTGGAAGGACCTCTACGGATCCTGGGTCAAGGAAGGATACGAGGTCGACGCCACGTTGATGTTCGAGGAGCTCGCACCGCAGAAGTGGAAGGACCCGGAACGGGACGCCTTCGCCTACGGCTTCTGTCTGGCGAGGTGGTTCGGCCCGTCCAGCCCGTACCCCTATCTCTCGTCGGTGGAGATCGGCAACGAGCCCGGGGTGTTCGACGACGCGCTCTACGGCCGGATCTTCCGGTCCATGGCGCAAGGGATCCGCAAGGCTGACCCACGCCTGAAGATCGCAACCTGCGCAGCCACAACCGGCAGCAGCCACCGCTATGCCAAGACCCTCCGCCTGTTCGAGGACGCCAAAGACCTGATGGACGTCGTGACGGTTCATACCTACCCGATGCTCGAGGAGTATCCGACTTGGCGGCGAAGCCACCCCGAGGATGAGCGACTCCACTACCTGAAGGACGTCCAAACCGCGATCGAGTGGCGCGACCGCAACCTGCCCGGCCGCCCCCTTTGGGTCACGGAGTTCGGCTACGACGCCTCGACGGCCACCCCCAAGCCGGACGGCGACTTCGCCAAGTGGGTCGACGTCTCCGACGAGGAGCAAGCCCGCTTCATCGTCCGCAGCTTCCTGCTGTTCGCGTCCATGGACGTCCAGCGGGCGTACCTCTACTGGTTCAACGACGACGACGCGCCGCAGCTGCACGGCTCGTCCGGCCTCACGCGGCGCTACGCGCCCAAGCCCGCCTTCCACGCTGTCTCGCACCTGATGGCCACGCTCGGGGAGTTCCGGTTCGTGCGCAAGGTCGCCGAGCGGCGCGACGATCTGTACGTGTTCGAGTTCGAGAACGCGCAGGAGCCGCGCCGGGTCGCTTGGGTGGCGTGGTCCCCCACCGGATCGGGCAGGACCAGCCGCTCCAAGCTCCCCACTCCGCCTGGCAAGATCGAGTCGGTCCAGACGATGCCCCTCGCCGCGGGCGCACCGCCCACGCTGACCAAAATGCCAGACCGGGTCGGCGAGGACCCGGTCTACATCCTGTGGCGCAAGCCGTAGCCCGCGTCAGCTGAGAACCACGCGGGCGGAGGGATCCCTGTTCACGACGATGCCCAGAATCCGCGCCTTCGTCATCTTCAGCGTCGAGATGGCCTCGCGCATGTCGTCCTTCTTCGGCCCGCCGACCTTCGTGACGAACAGGACCGTTCCCACGATGGCCGCCAGGGCCTGCGAGTCCGCTAGGGCGAAGCTGCTGACCGTGTCGTAGATCACCACGTCGGCCATCTCCTTCAGCTTCTCGTGGGTCTCCACCATGCGGTCCGACGCGATCAGCCCGGATGGGTTGCTCGGCAGGGTTCCCGCCGGCACCACGCGCAGGTTCTGGATCGGCGAGTCCTTGACGACCTCCTCGAGCTCCTTCTCGCCGTTCAGCACCTCGGAGAGGCCGGGCACCTGCTCCACGCCGAACGCCCGGTGCACGGTCGGCATCCGCAGGTTGGCGTCGACCAGGATGACCGTGCGACCATCCAGAGCCATCGCCGTGGCCAGGTTTGCGGCCACCACCGACTTGCCCTCGCCTGCGAACGTGCTGGTGACCATCACGGCCTTGAGGCTCGGATCGTTGTAGGGCATCACCGCCGTCGGGTGGAACTCGCCGTCGAACACGTCGATGCCGTCCTCGGCCCGCACCAGCCCCGTGCCGTTCTTTTGGTACTCGTGCGCCAGGGCCATGTTGCTGCGCAGCAGCCGATAGCGGTCCAAGGCGAGCGGATCCCCGCTGCGCGCCACGAGCGGGCTGGCCCGCTTGACCACGGGCAGCCGAGCGAGGATGTCCAGGCCGGAAACGTGCTTGGCGTCCCGGTCCGAGGCGACGCGATCCTGCAGCGTGTCCCGAGCCATCGCGAGCATCAGGCCGAACACCAAGCCGAAGAGCGCGCCAACCGCCAGGTTCATCTCCAGCTTCGGCGCGATCTTGACCGGCTCCGAAGCGGCCATCACCACGCTCACGGGGGTTTTCAGAGCGTTGTCGCGCAGCACCAGGTCGTCCACCGTGGCCGACAGCCGACGGATCGTCTGCTCCCGCTCCGCGACCTTGGACTCCAGCGCGGCCTGCTGCTTGGCCAGACTCTGCATGGACATCAGGCTGCTGCTNCGCTGGGCCGCCTGNCTCTGGGCCGCCGCNAGCTGNGCGCGGGCAGACTTCAGCTCCGCCTTCGCCGCCACGATCTGGGCATCCAGCGCGTCCAGCTGCGGGTTCTTGATCGAGGGCTTGACGAGCAGCCGCTTCTGGAGGTTCTCGATGTACTGCTTCTGCGAGGCGATCTGCTCGTCGATCTTGCGGATGGCTAAGCTGTTCTCGTTGTAGGTGAGCAGCAGCTGGCGCCGAGAGGCAAGCAGCCGGTCCAGGTTGCCCTTCTCCTGCTCCAGCTCGGCCGTGCTCTGCACGGTGGACGGCTGCTCGATCATCTGCGGCAGGGCAGCCCTCTGCACCTCGAGCTCCTGCAACCGGGCCAAAGCGGCCTGGACGGCGGTCTCCGCCTGCGCCACCTGCTGCTGGGCCGCGCTGTCGAAGCTCACGCGGATGCCCATCTCCGTGTTGGAGTCCACCACGTTGTAGCGCTTGCGGAAGTTCACCAGCTCCGTCTGAGCCTTGGCGAGCTCCTTCGTCTCGTCCTCCAGCCGCTTGTTCAGGTACGAGATCGCGCGACCGAGAGCATCCCTCTGGCGGCTCTGGATGTAGCGGCCGAAAACGATGGGCAACGCGTCGGCCAGCTTCTTCGTGTGCTCTGGGTTCTGCGAGTCGACGTTGATCTCCAGCACGCCCGTGTCGCCGATCGACTTCACATCGACCGAAGGAGCCGACTCCAGCTGACCCTGCGTCTGGGGGGCGATCAGCTGCGCCTGCACCGCCGCGTCGTTCAGGATCTGCGGGCTCTGCATGATCTGAATCTGCGTCGGGACGTCGAAGATCGCCTCTTGGTACGAGATGATGCTCAGGGGGTCTCCCTGTCCGCCGGAGCGCGCGGGGTTGTTCTCGATGAGAACCCTGGCCGTGCTGCGGTACTTGGACGGGGTGATCGCCGTGTAGACGCCGGCCAGAACCACGAACAGGACCACCGTGACGAGGGTGAGCGGCCACTGTCGCTTGAAGATGCCGACCAAGTCCCGGAAGGAGAGGTCGCCCGAGTAGTGCTCCTGGAGTTCGTGCTTCATGGATTCGTCGTGGCTCTTGGTGGTGCCGCCCTAGGACTCTTCTGGCAAGAGGCGTGCCGAAAACCCGAAATCGGGCCTTTTCAGGCCCAAAGATACCGTAACGGCAGCCTCACGCCGCGGGCTGTCCCAAGCAAGTTGTCGGCTCCTGCATGGAGGAACCGCAGGAGGTAGCCCAAGGTTCCATCATCGGGACCGCACGACCCGGACGCCGAACACACCCCCGGCCCAGCGTCCCGGCAGCGCCGCGAACCGAACGCGCACCGAAGTCTTCCCCTTCACCAGCTCTTCCGGCAACGGATAGACCACGTCCACGAACCGGCGCCCGTAACGACCATCCAGCCGCTCCGTGGCGATCTTGCGGCCGTCGACGAGGATGTCGAACTCGCGCCCGCCGGAGTCCGCGCCCCAGTAAGTCACCACCAGCTCGTTCGGAACGCCGGGATCCACCTTCAGCGTGAACTCGAACCAGCCGCCGTCGGTGGCGTGGCGCCACTTCCGCCCCATCGCCTCCCCCGCGGACGTGTTCTCGCCGGTGAGACCATGGTCCCGCTCTGGCTGCATCTCGCCGATCCGCAGCTCGTCGACGGTCCTTGCGGCCAGCTCGGCGCGGCGCCTCTCCTCGGCCCGATACTCCTCCTCCCTCTCGGCCCACTGGCGCTCGGTGAAGGCGTCGAAGTAGACGATCGCCCGCTCGTGGACCAGCTCGTAGAACGGCCGAAGCGTCAGATCCTCCGGCCGACCGACGCCAACCGTGCGGAACGCCAAGCGCTCGCCAGGCATGCGCCGCAGCCAGTCCCGGACCGGCCGGCCTCCCGTCACCAGCACCGGCAGCCGCTCCACCTCGCCTCCGCGACCGAGGTCCGCGGCGAGCACCAACGGGCCGTACAGCAGCGCGAAGCGGCTCGGGTTGTCCGGGGTGGGCTCCACGCGCGGCTCGAGCGGCAGCTCGAACTCCACGGAGTCGTTGGCCTTCCAGGTCCGCCTCAAAACATCGAATCCGGCCCTCCTAGAGCTCGCGATCCGCCGGCCATCGATCCGGTAGGCCACATCCCCCTGGACCCAAGAGGGATGCCGAACGAGCACCTCGAGGCTGCGCGGCCCGCCCTTCGTGACGGTCAGCCGAACCTTGCCGTTCGCGGGCAGGCCCGAATCCAGCCGGAACTCCAGCCCGGCCTCGCGGAACCGCAGCGTGGAGGGCACGAACTGGTTGACGTACAGCCGACGCGCCCCCTCGTGGGCGTAGAGGTACAGCCCGTAGCGGGCGTGGTTCTCCATGCCCGTTCCCACGCAGCACGTGAAGTCGTCGAAGGGGCGGTTGTAGGTTCGGGCCGTCCCTGGCTGAAGCGTCACGTAGTACGTCACTCCCCCGTCCTCGCGGTTCGTCGAGGCGAGGATATGGTTCCAGAGGGCGCGCTCCGCGTAGTCGGCCGCCTCCCCGCTCGGCGACCAGTCGAACACCCTCTGGGTCAGCTTGAGCATGTTGTACGTGTTGCAGGTCTCGCAGGTGTTGGTCGACAACCGATCCGCCAGCCGATCGGGCGGCCCGAAGTACTCGTGGTCGCTGTTGCCGCCGATCGCGTAGGTGTGATGCCGCACCACCGTCTCCCAGAAGAAGCGAACCGCCCGCTCCGCGGACGGATCGCCGGTCAGGTCGTGGATCGTCGCCAGCCCGATCAGCTTCGGAAACTGGGTGTTGGCGTGCTTGCCGGGAAGGATGTCCCTGCCTTCGGCCAGCGGATCGAGAACCGCCCGGTGGTGGAACTTGCGGGCGAGGGCGAGATACCGTGGGTCCTTCGTTCGCGCCGACAGCTCCGCCAAGACCTCGTTCATTCCGCCGTGCTCGCAGGCGAGCATGCGCTGCCACTGCTCATCGTTCAGGTTCTTCGTCACGTCGATCGCCCAGTCTCCGAGCCTGCGGGCGATCTCCAGCGCCTTCCGGTTGCCCATCAGCCGATGGGCGTCCAGGAGGCCGGCGAACAGCTTGTGCAGGGTGTACCAAGGCACCCAGACCCCGTTGAGGTCGAACCCTTGGCTCCTGATCTCGCCGCGCCGAATCTCGCTCCACAGCCGCTTCTCGTCGGGAATGGCCGCCACGTAGCCGGTGCCGCGGACGTCCTGGCACAGCTTGAGCTCGTCAACGATGAAATCGACCCTCCGGCGAGACTCCGGGTCGCCCGTCGCTCTCCCCATCGCGGAGATGGCCGACAGGTAGTGGCCGAGGCTGTGGCCCGACACTCCCATCGCCTCCCAGCCGCCGTAGCCGGGGGCCTTGGGCTTCAGCCCCGCCGTCTCCCGGAACCGGGCGAGGAGACGGTCCGGTTCGAGGCGCTTGAGGTAGGCGGCGTGCACGCGCTGCGCCTCCAGGAACGGGCCGCCCGTCAGCCGCACGTCCGCCAGGTCGAACGGCTGAGCCTGTGGCGCGGCGAGCAGGGTGAGCAGGAGACACGAGATCATGGCTAACGACAATCCTATCCGCATTCCGCTCTCACAATGCAATCGTTGGCGTGGGTCTCTTGGGGCAAACTGGGCCATGCTGCCTTGGGTTCTCTGCATCGGCGTAGCCCCGACGATCCTCTACGTCTCGCCCAACGGCGACGACGGGCAGACGGGGAGCCGCGACCGGCCACTCCGGAGCCTGCCCGCCGCGGTCGGCAGAGCGCGGTCCAGCTCGATCCGCCAGATTCGCCTTCTGCCAGGGGTCCATCGGCTGACCCAGCCACTCGTTCTGGGTCCCGAGGACAAAGGTCTCGTCCTCGAGGGCCCAGCCATCGTCTCGGGCTCCGTCGTCATCCGCAACTGGCGACCCGAGCCCGACGGAACGTGGTCTGCGCCAGCCCCCTCCGACCGCACCATCCGCCTCCTGACGGTGGACGGCAAGATCCGCCCGAGGGCACGTCTCCCGCGGACCGGCCGCCTGCGGCACGAGAGCGTGTTCGACGTCCCATGGATGAGCACCACGGGAGGAGGTTGGAAGCGACCTCCGACGGACCGGGAGCTGACCACGATGAAGGTCCGGGAGGGAGACCTCGGGCCGACGTTCGAGACGAGAAACGCCGAAGTCACCGTGTACCACATGTGGGACGAGAGCACGGTCGGCGTCCGCTCGTTCGACCCCGCCACCCGAACCCTGACCTTCTCCAGCCGGCTAGGCCACCCGCCGGGTGCGTTCGGCGTGCAGGAGTACGTGGTCTGGAACACCCGCGAGGGTCTCACCCAGCCGGGCCAGTGGTTCCACGACCGCGCCAAGGGGCGGATCGTGGTTCGACCCTTGCCCGGCGAGAGGCTGGACCGCGCCCGGGTCGAGGCGCCCTTGGTCGACAACGCGATCGTCCTTCGCGGCGCCGAGGGCGTCGTCCTCCGCAACTTGATCGTCGAGGGATGCGACGCTCGGCCGCAGGCGGCGGGCTTCGGAGCCGGCGAGGCGGAAGGCGCGATCTCGGTGGCGGGATGCCGCGGTCTTGTCCTTCGCAACGTCACCGTCCGCCAGGTGAACAACTGGGGCATCCGCGTCGTGCAGTCCCCGCAGACCACGGTCGCCCTNTGTCTCGCCGAAGACTGCGGCGCCGGGGGCATCCGCGTGGAGGGCGCCGACTGCGTCGTGGAGGACTGCCGGATTCGGAACGTCGGGCACCTCTGCCCGAGCGCGATCGGCCTGTGGGCCGGCGGCGAGCGCACCGTCGTCCGCCACAACCACGTCGCGGACACGCCCTACACCGGCATCCTCGGCGGCGCGCAGGGGATGGTCTTCGAAGCCAACCTCATCGAGCGGGCGATGCGTGTGCTTCACGACGGTGGCGGCATCTACTCCGGGTTCAACGGGAAGGTGACGATCCGCGGCAACGTGGTGCGGGACATCGCCGACACGGGCGGGTACGGAGCGGCCGCCTACTACATCGACGAGCAGGGCCAGGGCTACACCCTGGAGCGGAACCTGAGCGTCGGAGTGGTCGAGGCGAGCCGCAACCACATGGCCAGGGGCAACACGATCCGCGAGAACGTGTTCGTCAATGGCGGGCCGATCCTGCTCACCTTCGCGCGGGGCGCCTCGTACCGGCTCGAGCGCAACGTGGCCGTGGCCGGCGGAGAGGTGACGCTCCGCGCGCCCGAGGCTGCCTTCGGTCGGCTTCCGATGGACGCGATCCTTGCCGGCCCCAGGCCGCTGGTCCGCGTCACGCTGAACGACTATGCCGAGGCCGGCAGGGAAACCCTCCGGGAGCGCGACGTTCCGAACCTGGGCAGGCTCGACGGCCTCCAGTGGACGCCGTCCGAGGAGCTTCGGCGAAGGGGATTCCCCGCCTTGGACTGGACGAAGGTCGGCCCGCGCTCCAAGCCGGGATGCGACGAGGGAGCCGCCACCAGGCGGTGACGGCCCCCTCCTCCCGGAGCTCCGCAACCCTCAGCGCACCTTGCCGAGCAGGACCTCCACGGCCTTGGCCAGCTGCGGGTCCTCGCCGCGGAAGTACTCCTCCGTGGTGATCTGCACCTCGATGTCCGGCTTCTGGCCGTTGTTCTCCAGCGGCGTGCCGTCCAGGCGCCACACGCCGGCGGCGGGCATCCGCGCGCTCGTCCCGTCGACCAGCGGCAACCCCCAGGTCCAGATCACGTAGCCCGGCGTCGGCATACCCACCAGCGTGGCCAGGCGCCGCGCCTTCATCGCATACGGGAACATCTCGGCGTTCGAGAAGCTCGACTCGGCGTGCAGCACGACCGTCGGAAGATCCCAGCTCTGGTCGGGCGCCGGCCGCGTCTCGCCGTCGCGGTCCCGGTAGTAGCTGTGGGGCACGCGCTCCAAGATGTCGATCAGCTGATCGCTGATGTTGCCCCCGCCGTTGTCCCGCACGTCGATGATCACCGCCTTCTTGCCCAGGGACTCCGACCACACCTCGCGGTTGAACTGGGTGAAGTTGCCCCCGCCCATGCCGGAGATGTGCACGTAGGCAACCTTCCCGCCCGAAGCCTGATCNACCCACTTCTTGCGAGCCTCGATCCGGTTCCGGTACAGGATGCCGCCGTACTCGCCNGACGTCAGTGCCCGGTACGTCACCTCGCGGGCGCCGGACCGGTTGGGAGAACCGTTCACCAGCAGCTTCAGGTCTCGGCCGACCTCGCCCGCCAGCACGTCGCGGTACAGCAGCTCGTTGTTCGAGACGTCCTTGCCGTTGACCTGCAACACGTACTCGCCGGGCTTGATCAGCGTCTTGGCGAAGCTGCCCGGCGCGCCCTTGGGCACGGCCGCCACCCTCAGACCCGGCCCCTTGTAGCCGTAGTCGATATCGAAGCCAAGATGAGCCAGCGGCACCGCCGTCGGACCGCCGCCCGGAGGCCCGACCTCGCTGTGCGAGGACTCCAGCTCGCCGACCATCATGTTCAGCACGATCGCCAGCTCCGACCGGTGACCCACCGATTCGAGCAGCGGCGCGTAGCGATCTCGAATCCTGACCCAGTCCCTGCCGTGGAAGTTCGGGTCGTAGAAGTTGCGGTTGTACATCCGCCAGAACTGGTAGAAGGCGGCCCGTTGCTCGCCCCGGATGTCGCGCACCCACACGGCGCGGAACGGCACGTCCTGGATGCCGGCGGGAACCCCGGGCTTCTCCTTGTCGCCCTCCTTGCGCGGAGGCAGCTGCCTTGGGGTGTAGATCTTCAGGGTGCCGGCCTGCTCGAAAACGATCCTGTCGCCGGACTCGAAGAAGGCGCACATCCCCACTCGGCCGCCTTGAGTCACTTTGGAGACGCTCTCGCCGTTGTACGAGCAGCGCCACAGGTCGCCGTCGTTGGACACGAAGTACACGTCGCCCGTCTCGCGGTCCACGATCGGCTCACCCGCGACCGGCTGGCCCGTGAGCTTGCGGATGCGCAGATGGATGTCGTCGAAGTCGATTTGGACCTTCGGGCCCTCCTTCGGCTTGGCGTAGCGCATCTCGAGGTCCGGCGTGCGGGCGTCCTCAGCCGTCAGCGGCAGCAGGTAGAGACCGTCTCCGTCCCGATTGGAGGTGAAGTACAGGTACTTCCCATCCGCGGACCAGACCGGGTTGCCGTGCGTCGCCGCCAGCCGCGTGACGTTCTGCTCCTTGCCCGTGGAAAGGTCGACGACGTACAGGTTGAACGGCACGTTGCCCTTCTGGCGGGCGTAGACCAGGTAGCGGCCATCCGGCGAGAAGGAGAACGCGTTGTTCCAGTTGTGCTGGCCCGGGTAGTCGACGAGCTTCTTGGCCTCGCCGCCGCCGACGGGGATCCAGTAAATGCCTCCGTCCGCTCCGGAAACCCAGAACGCGAGGTGCTTGCGGTCCGGAGTGAGCCTGAGCTCGTGGGCGTCGCTGTCGGTCTTGTAGAAGACGGAGGTCTCCTTCGTCTCCACGTTGACGCGGTAGATCCTCTGCGGCCCCTCCCGATCGCTCACGAAGAACAGGCTCTTGCCGTCGGGGTGCCACACCGGCTCGTCGTCCAAGCCTGGCCAGTCGGTGAGCTGCGTGGCGTCGTCCTTGTTCGGCCCTTTGCCCTTGGTGATCGGAACCACCCAGATGTCGTTCCTCGCCACGAAGGCGATCCGCTCGCCGTCCGGGCTGACCGCCAGGTTCGAGGCGCCGTCGGTCAGCACCAGCCGCTCCGTGGTGGGCGTCAGCTCGTCCTCGTTCGCGAAGATCGCGATCTTGGCGGGCTGTCCTCCCGGCGCCATCGTGTACGGGTCGCCCTCGTACTCGAACGCCAGCAGCGGGGCGTTGGCCGCGGCCGTGAGCGAGCGCACGCCCCCGCCAGCGAACGACGTGAGCCTCTTGGCACGGCCGTTGAGGTCCACGGCATACACGTTCGGGGTGCGCTCGGTGCTGTCCACGATCTTGCCGATCGACCTGCTCAGCGGACTCGAGCTGGGCGTGACCTCGCTGACGGTGACCGTGTAGACCGTCTTGCCATCGGAACCGAAGCGCAGCCACAGATGCTGGAAGCCGTTCTCCCGCAGCGCGCGCGCCTTGCCGGTAGCGGTGTCCAGCAGCCACAGCGACGCCGCCGCCGATCCCTGATAGCGCGGCCGGTACCACGGTAAGCCCCGCCGGTTGAAGGCCACGAGCTTGCCGTCAGGAGACACCGTCGGGCTGCCGATCCCCACGAAGTCCCGGTACAGCCTCCGTAAGGCGGTCGTCTTCACGTCGATCGCGTACAGGCCGGGGAACGTGTCCTCCCGGTTCTGCGAAACGAGGATCTCCTTGCCGTCGGGCGTCCACGCGCTCGGCACGGCACCGGACCAGGTGAGCCGCCTCGGCGCGCCGCCCTCCACCGGAACGAGGTACGTGTCGGTTCGGCCGTCTCGATTCGAGGCGAACGCGATCCATCGGCCGTCCGGGGACCAGACCGGGTTCGAGTCCATCTCGACGTTGCCCGTGAGCCTGGTGGCGCGCCCGCCCTGCGAGGACACGACCCAAACGTCGCCCTTGTACACGAACGCCAGCGAGGCGCCGTCCGGGCTCAGCGCGAGGTTGCGCAGGCCTCGGATGGGCTTTGGGGCGGCTTGGTCGAGCTGCGCGGCCGCGACCGCCGCGACCAGAGCCAGAGCCACGCAGAACCAACCACGGATCGAGCGGAACATGCGCCGGTTTTACTCCCCCGCCTACCCCGGACGCAAGTAAACTCGGCAGGTGGAACGCTGGAACAGCGAGGCGATTCCAAGGTGGGAGCTTCCCACGGCCCTCAAGACGCGCCGCATCGTCCAGCAGGCCGTCCGAACGGACTCCTGCCTGGTCTGCCGCGGCCCGCGGGTGAACGAGGCCGGAATCTGCCCACTCTGCTGGCCCATGCTCAACGAGGAGGAGCTGAAGCTCGCGGAGCGGTGGCTCAACGGGTCGGGGCCGTGATCTTCCGCAGACCGCCCTACCGACCCCGCGTCATGGAGCACTGGATCTACCTGCCCCACGGCGCTCCGCCCAGCCTCGCGGCCCTCGCCAAGGCGTTCCCCGAGGGCTCCACCGAGCGAACGATTCTGCGGCACCCCGCGCTGCACGTCGGGCTCATTCTGCGCGCCCAGAACCCCGCTCCCTTCCGCCCCGACGCGGAGGCCTGGCTGCCCGAGACCGATCCCGATGCCCTCGCGGCCTTGGAGCGCAGCCCGGCGATGCTGCGGCTCGTCTACGCGGACGGCGTCCGGGGAGGGGACATCGGCGCGGCCGCCGCGCTGGCCCTGGCGGCACGGGGCGTCGCGGATCGATGCCGAGCCCTCGCGGCCTACGACCCCCTCACGGAGCGCCTCACGGGGACCGCCGATGCGGACAGCGACTGCTGGTCGCATCTGCGGCTGGCCGAGTCGGCGGGCGAAGTTCGCGTCTTGGGCATGGCCAAGCTGGGCTATCCCGACCTCTCCGCCGAACCAACCGGAACCGCGGGGCCGACGGCCCTCCGCCCGGTCCTTCGGCGCCTGGCAGAGGACCTGGCCCTCGGCGGGCCTTGGAGGTGGAGCGGGGCGGTCTCGAGCGAGCTGGGTCGGTTCCGCTTCACAATCAGGGCCGGACGCCGAGGCCTCGCGCGCGTCCGTGTGGAACCGGAGCCGGAACGATGAGGAGCATCCGACTGATCCCCTGCCTCGACATCAAGGACGGGCGCGTCGTGAAGGGCGTGAACTTCGTCGGTCTCCGCGACGCCGGCGACCCCGTGGAGCTCGCCGCGTTCTACGACCGGGAGGGTGCCGACGAGCTCGTGTTCCTCGACATCACCGCCTCGCACGAGGGCAGGCCGACCGTGGTCGACCTGGCGGAGCGGGTGGCCGAGCAGGTGTTCATCCCCTTCACCGTGGGCGGTGGAATCTCGACGGTGGAGCAGATCCGCGAAGCCTTGCTCGCCGGCGCCGACAAGGTCAGTCTGAACACCGCCGCGATCCGCAACCCGGATCTGGTGGCGCAGGCCGCGGACCGCTTCGGAGCGCAGTGCGTCGTGGTCGCGATCGACGCCAAGCGCAGGCCGGGCGGCGGCTGGGAGGTGTACACCCACGGGGGAAGGCGCCCCACCGGGCTCGACGCCGTCGAATGGGCCGCCCGGGCCGTGGAGCTGGGAGCGGGGGAGATCCTGCTGACCAGCATGGACGGCGACGGCACGCGCCAAGGGTACGACCTCGAGCTCACCCGCGCCGTGGCCGACGCCGTGGACGTTCCGGTCATCGCCAGCGGCGGCGTGGGCTGCCCGCAGCACCTGGTGGACGGGGTCCAGATCGGTCACGCGGACGCCGTGCTCCTGGCGGGGATCCTCCACGACGGCCTCTACCGCATCGGCGAGCTGAAACGGGCGATGGCCGACGCCGGTCTGCCGATGAGACTGGTCTGAACGGCGGCCCTAGAGGCCGGACCAATCCAGGTGCGGCCGGCGGGGCGGCCCAAGGTCCACCCCTTGCGAGGCGAACAGCCACTTGCCGTACCTCGCCGCGCCGACCTTGCGCCACCGAACCTCGGCCTCCAGCCAAGCGCGGCTCATCGTGTTCGGCTCCGCGTCCCCCTCCAGAGTCCACGCCAAGGGTGTGCAGACAGCCCTCTCGGCTTGGAAAGAGTCCGAGCTGGCGACCGCCTCGGTCTGCAGCAGCTCCACCAGCCAGGGAACCGGCTCCGCGAACTCCACGCCGGCTTCCTCCACGATGCGGCGGCGCACCGCCTCCTTCAGCCGCCGCTGAGGGTCGACCGCCACCAGCGGAATCTCCAGGTACTGCCGAACGTAGCGGAAGTGCTCGAAGAGCTCCTGATCGTCGTAGACCCCGTAAAGGGGAGGCATCAGCAGCGCGGCGGCGGCTCCGTGCCGCTCAGCGTGCTGGGCCAAGTCTAGGCTCGTGGCGGTCCGCAGGCTCGAGACGTGGCACCAGACGGGCACCGCCCCCTTGACCTCCCGCAGGACCGCCTCCAGCAGCGCCTTGCGCTCATCCACCGCGAGCGCCCAGAACTCGCCCGCGTCCGGCGCGACCACCACCCCCTCGATCGGGCGTTGCAGGAGGCCCCGCAGCAACCGCGCCAGCCGCACCTCGCTCAGAGCGGTGCCGTCGTCCGTGAACGGTGTCGGCAACGGCGCCCAGAACCCAGCCATGGCATCAACTCACAGCACGGTGATCCACACCGTCTGCTCCACCTTCTTGCCCCGGTCGAACTCGGCGCGGAGGCGGATCGGGTACACGCCCCGTGCGCCGGCCGGGATCGTCAGGTCGAACACCTTGCGGACGCTGCCGCGAGAGTTCGGGATGATGAACCGCTTGCCCAGCCCGGCCTCGGACGTCCACCCTTGGGGCAGCGTGGCGTCGAACACGCCGTCCACGCGCCCCAAAACGTTCGAACGCACGTACACCGGAACCCGCACCTGGACCGCCTTCTGCTCGGACACCAGGCCCTTGGGCAGGACGGCCTCGAGGCTCACCAGCGGCGCGATCTGATAGCTCGTCTGGCAGACGATGGGGTCGCCCTGCTGCCGAAGGAGGGTGCAGCGCGCGATCCGGTACCCCGTCGCGGCGTTGGGCGAGACGCGGATCGGGTAGTCCACGAACGCCCGGCCCTTGCGGTCGAAGCCCGGGAACGGCTCCGCCTGGAGCGTGGCGTCCTCCTGCCCCAGACCCTCCGTCCTCATCTCCGCGCGGGTCAGGCCCATCTCGCCGGAGCCCTCGAACGTGAAGCGCACGCGGAGCGACTGGCCGGGAACCACGCTGCGCCCCCGGAACTCGGGCCGGAACCGGAACCCCTCCGGCGCGAACAGCACGCGGGACAGGACCAGCCGCACTGGAGCGACCAGCCTCGGCAGATAGGGGGCGTAGTCCCCTTGGTTCTTCGAGCATGCGTCGACTCGCAGCGCCAGCCTGGCCCCTTCGCGTGCGGGCAGTTGGTCGAGGCCCCAGTCCTGCAACGTAAACTCCACGGTCCACTGCGCGGCATCGCCGCGTGCCGCGAGCGACAGGCACGGCAGCAGCTCCGACGCTTCCGCCCACTCCGGCCCCTCTGGGTGCGTGGCATCCAGGCGCCTCAGCGCGGCCTTGGCCGCGGCGCCATCCCAAGAGACGCGGATCTCGAGGTTGTCGGAACCTACGAGCCATCCGTCCCCCCTCAGATCGAGCGACACCAGCAGGTCCTGGCCGACCGGCAGCTTCGCGGCGGCATGCAGGCTCCCCGGCTCCCACTGGAACCACGTCTGCGCATCGCCCGACGCGGCGAACTCGTCCCACTCCTCCGGCTCGATCTCGCCGTCCAATCGCGGCGAGGCCGCCAGCCTCTGCTCGTTGGACGGCACCAAGGGAACGGTGAACTCCGGCTCCACAGGCCGTGTGACCGGCTGCTCCACGGCCGGCAACTGCAGAAGAACCAGGGCTGCGATGCAGGAGACCATCAATCTTCAGACGCCTCAGATCGGCCCGAAGGAGCGGCCGCTGCAGGAAACCGCGACGACCTGCCGATACTGAGGAAAGAGCCGGCAGCGAATGGGCAAGCGAATTCGGATCCCTGTGGAACGGTTGACGGTGGGGGCGCGTGTGACCCTGCCAGCCTCTTGGCTGCACCACCCGTTCGCCCGCTCCAGCTTCNCCATCGGTTCCGNGGAGCAGATCCGAAGAATCCGCGAGGCGGGATTCGAGTGGGTGTACGCGGACTCCGCAGGAGAGGAATCGGGAGACGGTGTTGCCACGGAGCTGACCGAAGCCACGCGCGAGATTGTGGCCATCCTGGAGAGCGAGGAGATCGAGCCCGAGGAGAAGGCGCGGAGGGTCTACGGCCTGACCGCGAGCGTCGTGTCGGCCGTGTTCGACGCACCGACCCCGGAGAGCATCCTCGTCGCCAGCGGCTTGGCCAAGGCTCTGGCTGAGGCGGTGTCCCGCGACGAAGCGATCGCGGGCAACCTCGCGCTGGTCTCCTCCTTCGACCGCCGAACCTACGAGCACTCGGTTCGGGTCGGTTGCCTCGCCATCTGCCTTGCAACCCGGGTCTGGGGCGCGGCCGGGTCGGGCGAGGTGGCGGCGGCCGCCCCAGGGTTCCTGTTGCACGACATCGGCAAGGTCACTCTGCCCCTCGACCTCCTGAACAAGGCAGGCCCGCTGAGTCCGACCGAGCGGAGTCTGATGCAGCGCCACACCACGCAGGGCCATCGCATCCTCTCGGAACGTCCGGAGCTGGACCCCGTGTGCGCCCTGATCGCCCTCCAGCATCACGAGCGTGCGCACGGGACAGGATACCCCTCGGGCCTTCGCGGCGACGAGATCGAACCTTTCGCCCGCGTCTGCTCCGTGGCGGACGTGTTCGACGCGCTCACCGGTCCGCGGCCCTACCGCAAGGTCCTCAGGCCCTACGACGCCCTTGAACTGATGCGCCGCGAGATGCTGCACCACTTCCAGCGCGAATTCCTAGCCGAGTTCGTCCTCCTGCTCGGGGAAAGGAGGGCCGCGTGAGGCTCGGCATCCGCGGACTTCGGGCGCAGGTTCTGCTGGGGTCGGTCGCGACCGTGTTCCTGCCGATCCTTCTCGTCGGGGCCATAGCCTACTCCGCACTCCAGAAGCACTTCCGAGAACTGGAGATCGCGAGCGCGGAGCGGGAGATGCTTCGTGCGCAGAACGTGCTTCAGATGCGGGTTTCGGACCTCGCCCGCACCGCGCGGGACTACGCCTACTGGGACTCGATGTACGAGTTCGCAGCCAGGCAGACGCCCGAATTCATCAGGGAGAACGCCCTACCAGGAACTGTCGCTTCGCTGGGAGCGGAACTGTGGATGGCCCGGGCGCCCTCCGGCCACCGTTTGGCCTGCCTCTTCGTGGACCGCAAGGAGGCGCGGTCGATCCCCTGGACCCTCGGCCTGGAGCAGCTGTTCAGCCCCTCCTCGCCCTTCGGCCGCGTCGGCAAAGAAGAGCGGTCCGGCATCTACCTCAGCCGCGACGAGATCTGGATGGTGGCTGCGGCGCCGATCCGGCGGTCCGACAAGACCGGCGAACCCAGAGGCGAGTTCGTGCTCGCGACGCGGCTCGGATCTGCGGAGGCCAGCCAGATCCAGCAGGCCCTGCATCTGCGCGCCGCCTTTCTTCCCCATCGGCCCGTCCGGCCCGACGGCGCGATCGACCGGGGTGACGGAGCCTGGGTGGCCTTCGACCAAGCGACCCTCCGCTGCTGCCAGGCCCTTCGCAGCCCCGACGGCACGCTGGCGGGCTGGCTCGTGATGGACCTGGATCGCCCGTTCTACCAGGCCGCGGCAAGCGTCCTCGGGATGGTCGTCGCCGGATTAGGACTTCTAGCGATGCTCAGTACGGCGGCGGTGGCGCTCTGGCTCAGGAGTCGGGTGGTGCGCCGGCTCGAGGAACTCAGCGACTACGCGCAGTCGGCCGCCAGCCACGACGCCCCGATGTCGCTACCGGACGTCGGGTCGGACGAGATCGGAGCGATCGGGCGGGCGATTTCTGCCGCGCTCCAAGATCTGGCCGCCTTCCGGCACATCGTCGAGTCGGTGCCGGCGATCGTGCTGCTGTTCGACGGCCACGGCCGCTGCACCTACGCCAACGCGGCCGCCGTGGCGTTCCTACGGTTCGACCCCTCGAGGTGCGGCTCCACCTGGCCTGAGATCTGGGTCCGTGAGGACGGTTCGCCGAGCGATCCGCCGGAAAGCGGGGGCACTGGCCGCGCCTGGACCCTCTCGGAGCCTCGGAGGCTGCTGGTGTTCCACTCGGCGCGCGTCACCCTCGCGGACTCGCCCTGCCTTCTGTTCACCGGCTTCGACGGCACCGCCCAGCTGGAGGCCGAACGGGCCTCAGAGCTGGCGCGCCAGGCCCTGGAGGCCAGCCCCATGCCCGTGTTCGTCCTGTTCGAGGACGGGCGCATCGAATGGGCCAACGACGCCGCGCGGACCCTGGTCCCCCAGGAAGCGGCGTTCCATCCGGGCCTGCTGGGAGCCTCGTTCGAGGATCCGTTCTGGATCCGCGCCGCGGCCAGCGGCGGGCCAGTGAGCGTCTCCGGAACGCTCCAAGGGGACCCAAGCCGCTGGCTCGAGG
>JGI24187J35170_1000455_pt1 | contig 18296 bp, 12 predicted proteins | sample YNPBryBLVA2012_FD_35170 | JGI IMG/M metagenome (IMG submission 35170)
CGCCGGATGACAATCCGGCGGCTCGTCAGTTGTGACCCGCGCTGCACATTGTGGAGCGACCGCACCTCAAAACTCGCCGATCTCCCCCACCCGGAACCGCTCGATGAGCAGAAAGCCCACGGCGCAGACGAGCATCAGCAGCGTGCTCATGGCCAGCCCCTGGCCCTGGTTGAGGGTGCCCTGCGCGCCGAGCAGCCGGTAGATGACCAGCGGCATCGTCGGAAAGTTGGGCCGGGCGACGAGCAGCGTCGCCCCAAATTCGCCGATGCTGACGGTAAAGGCCAGGACCGCGCCCACCAGCAACGCCCGGCCGACGATGGGCAGGTCAATCTCGCGCACCACCCGCGCCGGAGAAGCGCCCAGCACCTCCGCCGCTTCACGCCAGGCCGGGTTCATCCCCCGCAACACCGGCAGCAGGCTGCGCACCACAAAGGGAAAGGCCACCAGTGTGTGGGCCAGTGGCAGCAGCAGCGGCGAGGCCCGCAGGTTCAACGGCGGCCGGTCGAGGGCGATGAGGTAGCCGAACCCCAGCGTCACCGCCGAGGTGCCTAACGGCAACATGAACAGCGGGTCCAGAAGCGTCTTGAGAGGGCCGGATCGGCCGGCCAACAGATAGGCGCTGCTCAGGCCGATGATCAACGCCAGGGCCACCGTGCCCCCGGCGATAAGCAGTGAATTGCGGATCGCCAGCGCCGGCGGAACATAAAAGAAGGACTGAAAAGGGTTGGTAAAGAGGGCGGTGTAGTAACGCAGGGTGTAGCTCCCTTCCAGCGAGAAGGAACGGTCCACCAGGGCCAGGAGCGGGGCCAACAGGAAGCAGATCAACCCACCGACGCTGCCCCACACCACCAGCCGCTCTTTCCAGGTGACAGGACGGCGCTGGGTGGCCTGGGTGGGGCGCAGGTTGAGCGGCACGGCGGTCCGGGCCTGGATATGGGTGTAGAGGGCCATGACGGCGAAGGTAAAGATCATCTGCACCAGCGACAGCGCCGCTGCCAGCGGCAGGTGGAACAGAGACACGGCCTGAGTATAGATCTCCACCTCCAACGTCGCCAACCGGGGGCCACCCAGCACCAGGATCACTCCGAAGCTGGTGAAACAGAACAAAAAGACCAGGAGCGACGCGGCAGTGAGGGCCGGCAGCAGGATGGGCAGCGTCACCTGGCGGAAGGTCTGCCACCGACCGGCACCCAGCACCCGCGCTGCTTCCTCGATGCGCGGGTCCAGGTTGGCCCAGAAGCTGCCCACCAGCCGCACGACGATGGTCGCATTGTAAAAGACATGGGCCAGCAGCACCAACGCCAGGGTGTGTTGCAGGCGGATAGGCGGAGCGTCGAGCTTCAGCGCGGCCATCAGCCAGGCGTTCAGGTGGCCTCTGGGTCCCAACAGGGCGGTAAAGGCCGCTGCCACCACCATGGTGGGCAGGACAAAAGGCACGGTGGTCAGGGCACGGAGGAACGACTTGCCCCGAAACTCGTAATGGGCAAACACATAGGCGGCCGGCATCCCGGCCAGCAGCGTCAGCAAGGTGGACAGGAGCGCCTGGCCGGTGGTGAAGCCCAACAAACGGGCATAGTACGGCCCGGTGAGCAGAGTCCGAAACGGCGAAAGGTCCAGGCGGCCGGCCGGGGCCAGGCTCAGAGCCAGGATTTCGGCCAGGGGATAGAAGAAAAAGAGGGCCAGGAAGACCAGAGGCAGCAGGGAGAGCAGGCCGCCGGCCCCTCCTGGCAGTTTCACCCCCCTGATCCTGACTCCCGCCATCTGTCGCGCCCTCCAGGATATTGTATCACGGCTGGGGGGAGCGGTCAATCGCCCGGCGGGGCAGGATAGGGCCCTGTACCAGCCGGAACCCATTCAAGCCCCGGCCGGGAAAAAACAATGCCCAACCGGAGTTGGGCATTGTGCCTTTTCCCTATGCCTTGTTCACTCGCCCATGCCACCCAGGCTGGAGGAGATCAACGGTTCGCGGTTCGATGCCTGGCCGGCGATTCCCTTCTTCTCCCAGCGGTAGCCGGTGCCGGCCGGGATCAGCTTGCCGATAATGACATTCTCCTTCAGGCCGTACAGCCCATCCACTTTGCCCTCGATGGCTGCCCCGGCCAGGACGTTGATGGTATGCTGGAAGGAAGCCGCCGACAGGAAACTTTCGGTGTTCAGCGCCGCCTTGGTGATGCCCAGCAGCACCGGCCGCGCCGTCGCCCGTCGCCCGCCGGCGCGGGTGATCTCTTCGTTGAGGTCCTGGAAGGTCAGGCGATTCACCAGTTCGCCGGGAAGCAGGTCGGTGTCGCCCGGCTGGACGACCGCCACCTTGTTGGTCATCTGCCGGATGATGACCTCGATGTGCTTGTCGTTGATGTTCACCCCCTGGCTGCGATACACCTGCTGGATTTCGGTCAGCAGGTAGAGCTGGGCTGCCTCGCGGCCCAGGATGCGCAGCAGGCGGTTGGGGTTGATGGACCCTTCGGTGAGCTGGGTGCCCGCCTTGACAAAGGTGCCCGGCTCCACCCGCAGGCGAGCGGTGGTCGCGATCTCGTACTCCCGTTCCTCACGCCGCTCGCGCCGGATGTAGATTGTGGTCTGAGGCCGGACCGAGACCACACCGCCTGTCCCGGCCACAATCTGCCGCGCCCCATACTGGGCCACCGGCTCCCCTTCGTTCACCCTCTGCCCATCCTCCACAATCGGCCTGTAATTGGCCGGCAGGGGGTGCTCCACCGGGTAGGTCGAGTCGGGAGGGGTGATGAGCACCGCCGGCGTTTCAATGAACACCCGGCCCTGGTTCTCGGCCACGATCTGCCTGTCCCCATACTCGGCCAGCACCTCCCCTTCGGTGACCGACTGCTCATTTTCCACCAGGAGGCGGTAGTTCCTGGGGATGGGATATTCATCGGTCAGGACCTCGCTGTGGACGACCTTGAGCACGCGGACGCCATCCTGCTGGTGTAACTCGACCCGCCCGTCAATGTCAGAGATGACCGCCTCGCCCTTGGGGATGCGGGCTTCAAACAGCTCCTGCACGCGGGGCAGACCGTGGGTGATGTCCGATGCGCCGGCCACCCCGCCGGTGTGGAAGGTGCGCAGGGTGAGCTGGGTGCCCGGCTCGCCGATCGATTGGGCGGCGATGATGCCCACCGCCTCCCCGAGCTGGATCAGCCCGCCCCGCGCCAGGTCACGGCCATAGCATTTGGCACACATGCCATGCCGCAGGGCACAGGTCAACGGTGAGCGGGCATAGACCTGTTCGATCTTGAGCCGTTGGATGGCCTCGGCCTGCTCGGCGCTGACCATCTCCCCGGCGCTGACGATCACCTCGCCGGTGGCCGGGTTGACGACCGGGCTGAGCACCACCCGGCCGAACACCCGCTCGGCCATCGTCTGGCCCATCTTTTTGGCATCTTCCAGGGTGATCCAGATGCCGGACCGGGTGCCACAATCCTCGGCATCAATGATCACATCCTGGGCCACATCCACCAGGCGGCGGGTCAGGTAGCCAGCGTCAGCCGTGCGCAGAGCCGTATCGGCCAGGCCCTTGCGGGCGCCGTGAGTGGAGATAAAATATTCCAGGGCGGTCAGCCCTTCCCGGAAGTTGGAGCGGATGGGCAGGGCGATGATCCGCCCTGCCGGGTCGGCCATCAGGCCACGCATTCCGGCCAGTTGGCGGATCGGCGTAAACCCGCCCTTCACTGCCCCCGACACGGCCATGACCCGGATGGGGCCTTGCTCATCCAGATTCCTGGCCACGGCAGCCGTGATGTCGTCGGTGGCCCTGGTCCACAATTCCACCGTGCGCATGTACTGCTCATCTTCGGTGATGAGGCCCCGGCGATATTGATGCTCCACCCGCTTGACCTCTTCTGCNACCTGATTGATGATGATCTCCTTCTCCGGNGGCACGGTGATGTCGCTGACGGCGATGCTGTACCCCGATCGGGTGGCATAGCGGAAGCCCATGGCCTTGATCTCGTCCACCAGCCTGGCCGTGGCATCCATGCCCAGCCGATGGTAACACTCGCCCACCAGGTCCTGGAGCTTGCCTTTGTCCATGGTGGTGTTGACGAAGCGGAGCTGGCCGGGCAGNTGCAGGTTAAAGATCACCCGGCCCACCGTCGTTTCCAGGTAGGGGGTGGCGCTTCGGTCCTGGGGTCGGTAGCCCACCGCTGCCAGCAGGTCGAGGATCTCCAGTTCATCCCCCTCATCCAGGCCGGCCACCTCCTGCAGCCGGCCGGCAGCCATCAGGTCCAGCACCTGGCCGAGGGTGCGCAGCGAAGCCTGCTCCAGGAGATCGAGCACCTCATCGCTCAGGTCCAGGAACTCCAGCGGCTCATCATCCAGCCAGCTGCGGTAGCGCAGCCGGATGGGGGTATGCAACTGGACCTTGCCCAGCTCGTATGCCAGGCGGACCTCCTCCATATCGCCAAAGAGGGGGCGGCTGTCGCCGGCCCCTGGCCGCTCCATGGTCAGGTAGTAGCAGCCCAGCACCATATCCTTGGCCGGGCCGACAATCGGCTCGCCGCTGGCCGGTTTGAGCAGGTTGCGGGTGGACAGCATCAGTTCGCGGGCTTCGGCCACTGCCTTCCTGGAAAGGGGCACATGGACCGCCATCTGGTCGCCGTCAAAGTCGGCGTTAAAGGCGGCGCACACCAGCGGGTGGATCTGAATGGCGTCCCCCTCCACCAGCTTGGGCTCAAAGGCCTGGATGCCCAGGCGGTGCAGGGTGGGCGCCCGGTTCAACAGCACCGGCCGTTCCTGGATGACCTCCTCCAGCACCTCCCACACCTCAGGCCGTTGTTGCTCGATGAGGCGCTTGGCCCCTTTGACATTGATGGCATAGTTATATTCCACCAGGCGGTTGATGACAAAGGGCTGGAACAGCTCCAGGGCCATGCTCCGGGGCAGGCCGCACTGGTGCAGTTCCAGTTGCGGGCCGATGACGATGACCGATCGCCCCGAATAATCCACCCGTTTGCCCAGCAGGTTGCGGCGGAAGCGCCCCTGCTTGCCTTTCAAATAGTCGGACAGCGACTTGAGGGGGCGGCGGCCCCGCGCCGAGACGGCCTTGCCCCGGCGGCTGTTGTCAATCAACGAGTCCACCGCCTCTTGCAACATCCGCTTTTCGTTGCGGATGATGACATCGGGGGCTCCCAGGTCCAGCAGCCGCTTGAGGCGGTTGTTGCGGTTCACCACCCGGCGGTACAGATCGTTCAGGTCCGAGGTGGCAAAGCGCCCACCGTCCAACTGGATCATGGGCCGCAGTTCAGGGGGGATGACCGGCAGGACGGTCAAGATCATCCATTCCGGTCGGTTGTTGCTCTTGCGCAACGCCTCGACCACCCGCAGCCGCTTGGTGGCCTTCTTTTTCAACTGCTTGGAGCGGGTGGTGCGCATCTGGGCCCGCAGTTCCTTGCTCAGGGCATCCAGATCGATCTGCTTGCAGATGTCATAAAACGCCTCGGCCCCCATCGCTGCGCGGAAGACGTTCCCCCAGCGGTCGTGCAGGTCGTGGAAGCGGCTTTCGGTCAGGAAGGTCATTTTGCGCAGGCTGCGCAGTTCCTCTTTCTTCTCATCCGTCTCCGCCTCCAGGGCGGCGATCTGCTGAGACAGGCGCTCCCTCAGGACTTCGGCGGCCTGGGTCGCTTCGTAGCGCAACTGATCCCCCTCTGCAGCAAGGAGCAGGGCAATGTCCTCCATCCCCCGCCGTATCTGCTCCTTGACCCGGTCCAGTTGGACGGCTGCCAACTCCTGCAGGCGGGTCAGATGGGTGCGCTCCACCTTTTCACCCTGGTTGACCAGCGGCGTGTCGTGGAAGCTGAGGCCCAGGGACTCGGGGGCGACTTTGCCGGTCAGCATCTCCAGCCGGCTCTGCAAGCTGCGCACTTCGTTGGTCACCGCGTCGGTCAGGGCCATTTCCTGTTCTTCCAGCTCCTCCTCGCGCCCTTTGCGGCGGCGTTGCAGGTTGTCCAGGGCTTCCTGCAGCCGCAGTTCGATCTCGGTGATCTTTTCCTGGGCCGCCCTTTCCAGGCGGGTTCGCTCGCGCAGCATTTCATCATCCAGGCGACGCAGGGCTTTGCTCCGTGCCTCTTCATCCACGTAGGTGATCACATACTGGGCAAAATACAGGACGCGGTCCATATTCCGGCGGGAGACATCCAGCAGCAGCCCCAGGTAGCTGGGCACGCGGCGCGTGTACCAGATGTGGGCCACCGGCGCAGCCAGCTCGATATGGCCCATCCGCTCGCGCCGCACCGATGAACGGGTCACCTCGACGCCGCACCGCTCACAGGTAACGCCCCGGAAACGGACATGTTTGTATTTGCCGCAGGCGCATTGCCAATCCTTCGTCGGCCCAAAGATGGCTTCACAGAAGAGACCATCGCGTTCCGGCCGAAGGCGGCGATAGTTGATCGTCTCCGGTTTGGTGACCTCTCCGTACGACCAGGAACGGATCTGTTCCGGTGAGGCCAGACTCAAACGCAAGGCCTTAAAATCTTTGAGAGTCAATCCTTCCCTCCTGATGAATCAGCGAGTCCGCAGATCGTTGTGCAGCAGCCACAGGCTGCCGTCGGGCAGACGCCCTCTTGCCTGGCAGGAAAATGCTCCCTGCCCGACTCACCCGCATCCGGCCCCGGGTTGAGGTCCAGTCATAGAATTGGTGTGTGGTCCTTGGTTTTCCGCGGGAAGGGACAACGGTCCCACCTGACAGGAGTTACGCAATCCGGTCGAAGGGCCTGCCTTGAGCAACGTCGAAACAAGTCCTGCACTGAACCCCGTCGAATGCACAAACGAACATTATACCCTTTTATGGATGGATGTCAAATATGGGGATCGGGTTTGTAAGGCAACGGCGAGCAGTTGCCCTACTGGGCCTGGGCCACACCGCCAATGGTGGAACTCAGATAGGCTTCGATAAAGCCCTGGATATTGCCATCCAGCACAGCGGTCACGTTGCCGGTTTCATAGCCGGTGCGCAGGTCCTTCACCAGGTGGTACGGGTGCAACACATAGGACCGGATCTGGTTGCCCCAGCCGGCAGAGATATGCTGGCCTTTCAGGCGGGCCTGCTCTTCCTCCAACCTTTGTAATTCCAGATCGTAGAGCCTGCCGCGCAAGATCTTGAGGGCCACATTTTTGTTCTGAACCTGTGACCGCTCGTTTTGGCAGGAGACCACGATGCCGGTGGGCAGATGAGTGATGCGCACGGCGGTGGCGTTTTTCTGCACATGCTGCCCACCGGCACTGGAAGCCCTGAACACCTCAATCTTCAGGTCATCAGGGTCAATCTCCACTTCAATGTCATCCGCGAACTCGGGAATGACCTCTACCAGAACAAAGGAGGTGTGGCGGCGGTGAGCTTCGTCAAAGGGTGACAGGCGCACCAGGCGGTGGACTCCCCGCTCCGCCTTGAGGTAGCCATAGGCATAAGGGCCCCGGATGCCGACGGTCACACTTTTGAACCCCGCTTCTTGCCCACGCAGCGAGTCCAGGATCTCGGTCTGATACCCCTGCCGTTCGGCCCAACGCAGATACATGCGCATCAGCATCTCGGCAAAGTCCTGGGCGTCGGTCCCGCCGGCCCCGGCGTGCAGGGCCAGGATGGCCGGACCCCGGTCGTGAGGGCCGGACAGGGCAAGTTCAAACTCGTAGCGGTTCAGCCCGGCCTCAATGGCGGCTGTTTCGGCTTCAATTCCGGCAGCCAGGGCCGTGTCTCCATCGGCCTCTGCCAGGTCCAGTAACTCCAGGGCATCGGTGACCCGCCTGTGCAGCGTTTGCCACCGTTCCACCTCGGTTTTCAGGTCAGAAAGCTGCTGCATGGCCGCCTGCGCGGACTCTGGCTCATCCCAAAAGTCAGGCGCAGCGGCCTCCTGCNCCAATTTCTCGATCTGGCGTTCCTTGTCGGCCAGGTCAAAGACGCACCTGGATGGCCCGAATCCGTTCGTCTAATTCTGTTAACCGGCTTTTTAATTCTTCCATATTTCTTCCCTCAGCAGCAGGGCGTCCCTTGGAGCTTGTCTGAAAACCACCAGGGACACAGGGGCACCATGCGGTTTTTTATTCGTTTCCTTCGTGTTCCTTGGGCCTTTGTCTTTGTGCCTTCGTGACAGGTAAACCACAAAGGACACGAGGGATGATTTTGGAACCTGCCCTTGCAGGCCCTTTGTGTCCCTGGTGGTAAGCTTTTCAGACCGGCTCTTACTCGAACAGGCCTTCCACGAACGCCTCGGCATCGAATTCGGCCAGGTCATTCACGGTCTCGCCCGTGCCGACAAAACGCACCGGCAGGCCCAGTTCCTGGGCGATGGCAAATACGACCCCCCCCTTGGCGGTACCGTCCAGCTTGGCGACGATGACGCCGGTCACTTCGACCGCCTCTTTAAAGTGCCGCGCCTGAGACAGGGCATTCTGGCCGGTGGTCGCATCCAGCACCAACAGCGTCTCATGGGGGGCCTGGTGGACCCGCTTGTTGGCCACGCCGCGCACCTTGCGCAACTCCTCCATCAGATTATACCGGGTGTGAAGCCGACCGGCGGTGTCCACGATCAGCAGGTCGGCCTTGCGGCTCTGGCTGGCGCGGATGGCATCGTACACCACTGCGCCGGGATCGGCACCAGGCTGGTGGGCGATGACCGGCACCCCCACCCGCTCCCCCCAGATTTTGAGCTGGTCAATGGCCGCCGCGCGAAAGGTGTCGGCCGCAGCCAGCATCACCTTGCGGCCCCGGTCCTGATAATATTTTGCCAGTTTGGCGATGGTGGTGGTCTTGCCCGAACCGTTGACCCCCACGATCAGGATCACGGTCAGCAACCGGGGGAGATCAACGGCCATGGGCGGCGGGTTTCCCAGCAGGGCGACCAGTTCCTCTTTGAGAAGTTCCTGCAACGTGCCAGGGTCACGGGCCTGGCCTTTGCTCACCCGCTCCCGCAGGCGGTCCACCAGCCTGATGGTCGTGTTGACACCCACATCGGCCTGCACCAGGAGGGCTTCTAAATCCTCCCATGTCTCCTCGTTGATCTGACCACTGCTGAACAGGCTGGTGATCTGACCAAAGAAGGAACGCCGCGTCTTGGTCAGGCTCTCTCTGATCTGTTTTGATCTTCGGAACACATTCTCTCCTATCCGGGTGGCCGACGGCAAGGCCGTCGGCTACCTTTATTATTATACCGAAAGTCGGGCAGAACGCCAAGAATCGGTTCTCCCCTGGCGCCGATTTGCCATTTGTCCCTGCTTCCGCCAGGTCTGGGACCGGGCGGCCCCCCTGGCGGGGGTCACAGACCCCCGCCGAGCGTCACAGACTCCCGCCGAGCGTCACAGGCCCCCGCCGAGCAGTGAAGATGCCGAAAAGCGCAAGTAGGGCAACTGCGAGCAGTTGCCCTACAAATGCGCCGGCCTTGCGCCGGTTTGCTGCTCCTGCCGGGTCTGGGACCGGGCGGCCCCCCTGGCGGGTCACAGGCCCCCGCCGAGCAGTGAAGATGCCGAAAAGCGCAAGTAGGGCAACTGCGAGCAGTTGCCCTACAAATGCGCCGGCCTTGCGCCGGTTTGCTGCTCCNGCCGGGCAATGGGGTGCCCCACGCCCATGTTCTGCTTCGAACACCCTCCCCTGGCACCGATTTGCCATTTGTGGGCAAGGCTGGTATAATGATCGGTGCATACCGGCCTGGTTCCGGTCAGCGCCACCCTAGCTCAATCGGCAGAGCAGACGCTTCGTAAGCGCCAGGTTAAGGGTTCAAGTCCCTTGGGTGGCTTGGCAAGGGTGAGCAGGCCCCAACGAGCGGCGGTTGGGGCTTTTCTTGTGTGATGTGTTGGGCAAGAGGGACGATGGCCGAGGAGCCTGAGACGCCAGGGGCACCCCATCTCGAACCGTTGAGTATTCTGTGGCGGGTTGTGGCTGCGCCGCAAACTCTGATGGTCCTGCTGGGCCTGATCGCGTTGGCCCTGGTCGCCGGCAGCCTGATCCCGCAGGTCCCACCGCAGGCCGTGGCCGATCCCCAGGCCTGGCTGGCGAACCAATCCGGCTTTTTCAGCCGGCAAAGCGGCCTCGTCCGTGCCCTGGGTCTCTTTGAACTGTACCGGAGCTGGTGGTTTCGCCTGCTGCTGACGCTCACCGGGCTGACCCTGTTTGTCTGGACCGTAGAAGCAGCCGGGCTGGCCTGCCTGGCCTGGCGGTTGGGCCGGGGGCATGAGGCTGCAGAGCGTTGGGCTGCGGAGGGGCGGAGCAGCGCTCCGTCCGTACCTGGACCGTGGTTCGGCTATGCTCCCCTGGCCCAGATCCCCTCCCCTCTGCCGGTCGAGGAGACTCTGAGCCGGCTCCGAGATCGGCTGGCCCGCTCCCGCTACCGCTGGGCCGGGCTATCGGTTCCGGGGATGGTGGCCGTGCGGCGAGGGGGTGCCCTGTGGGCGCAGCCGGCCGCCTGGGCTGCCCTGCTGGTGGCGCTGCTGGGCCTGTGGATCGTCGGCACCTGGGGCTGGCAGGGTGGCGACTGGCAACCGGCTCCCGGTGAGGTGCGGGCGGTGGGCCCCAGGTTCCGCGAAAAGGTGCGTCTGGAGGGGTTCGATCTGCACCTGGCCGGGGACGGGCGGCTGCAGGATTACCGCAGTGAGATCGCCTGGCTGGAGGGGGAACTGGTCGCCCGGCGGGCCGTGGTCCGTACCGGCCAGCCGGCGTTGTTCCGGGGCATAGCCGTGCGACAGGTGGGTTATGTGCCGGCGGTGACGATCCACGGCCAGGATGCGGCCGGGCACCCCCTGCTGATCCAGGCAGGAGGGGCGGAGACAGGCACGTCAGGCACAGCCGAGATCGAGTTTCCCTCCCCGGAAGCCGAACCCCTGCTTTATCTCCCGGTGCAGGACCTCTTTCTGGCTTTGACCTTTGAACCGTTGGACGCCGAGGGGCGGCCGGCGTTGCACCTGGACCTGCTCCAGGAGGGTGAGACGGAAAGGCAACCGCTGGCCGTCCTGCACGGCAGCGGCTCTGTCACCGCCGGCGACCTGCGATTGGAGCTGGAAGTGACCTATCGGCCGATCCTGCGCCTGGATTATCGCCCGGCGATGGGCCTGGTGGTGGGAGGGCTGGTCCTGGCGGTGGTGGCGCTGGCCATCGGCCAGGTAGCCTCCCCCCGGCTGGTGGGGCTGTTGGTCAGCGCCGGGGAGGGGAACGGGAGCGTGATCCAGCTCCTGGTGCCGGCGGCCTTGAAAGAGGGCTGTTGGCCGGAGGGGTTGGCCGCCCGGCTTGGCGAGGCACTGACCGATGGCGATTGAGACCGGGCCGGCCCTGGGGGCAGGCATCCTGCTGGCTTTGGCCGCTCTGGCACGCAGCCTGGCCATGGCGGGCAGGCATGGGCCNTGGGGCCTGATCGCCACCGCCGCCAGGGGGGCAGCCGGCGTGGCCCTGCTTGCTGCGCTGATCCTGACCGCCTGGGTTCAAGGCCGCTGGTCGCCCTATGACATGCGGCAGGTAGCGCTGGGGCTGGCGCTGGCGACGGTGGGCCTTCACCTGGCGTTGACCCGTCAGCCGCCGATCGGCGACGCCGGCCCCCTGGCCGACCTGGTCGCGTTGGCCCTCGCCGCCGTCGGCCTGGCCCTTCGCCCCGGCGGCCCGGCGCTGACCCTGGCGCAACGGACTGCCCTTTTCTATGCCCGGTGGGTCCTCTTTCTGGTGGGAGCCGGCGCGGTGACCGTGGCCGGCAGCGCCGGCCTGACGCTGGCCCTGTCGGTCGGGATGACCAGACACAACCCGGCTGTCCGCCGGCCCCCCCGCGTCGGGCTGTATGGCCTGTTGACAGCGGCCACCTCCCTGGCGTTGGTCATGCTGGGGGGAGGGCTGGCCGTGAGCACCTGGCAGGCATGGCGGACGGTTGGCCTGCTGTCCAGTGGCGATCCGCGCGAGGGATGGATGGCCATCACCTGGCTGGTTGCGGCCAACAGCCTGCTGGCCTGGCGGCTGGAGAAGCGACCGGGGCGTTGGGCTGCCGCTCTGGCGGTATTGGCGGCGGTGGCTGCCCTCTTGGGCCTGTTCCTGGTCATGGAGGTGCGCCGCCTGTTGGGTCTGTGAGAGCCGGTCTGAGAACCCCAGAGGNCACGACGGACACAAAGGATTTCTGCGTGCCTTCGGCGCGGACTTTTGATGGAGGAAAAGGGATGGAACCACTGGTCATTGGTGTGGCCGGAGGAACCGGGTCGGGCAAAACGACCGTAGCCCAGGCGATTCTGAAGCGGGCCGGCACCCGGCAGATTTCCCTCATCCAGCACGATGCCTATTACAAAGACCTGAGCGCCCTGCCCCTGCCGCAGCGGGCCATGATGAATTTCGATCACCCCGACGCCCTGGACAATGAGCTGCTTGTCACCCACCTGAAAGAACTCAAGGCTGGCCGGGCCATCGAGATGCCGGTCTATGACTTTACCACCCACACCCGGACCGGGCAGACGCGGCGCGTGGAACCGCACCGCGTGATCCTGGTGGAGGGGATCCTGATCTTTGCCGACGAAGCGCTGCGCCGCCTGATGGATGTCAAGATCTATGTGGACACCGATTCAGACATCCGCTTTATCCGTCGCCTGCAACGGGACATCGCCGAGCGGGGGCGGACGATGGAATCGGTCATCCGCCAGTACCTGACCACCGTCCGGCCCATGCACCAGGAATTCGTCGAACCCAGCAAACGCTACGCCGACGTGATCATCCCCGAAGGGGGCTTTAACGAGGTGGCCATCGAGTTGGTTGCGGCGCGGATCAGGGCGCTGTTGGAAGCAGCCGGCTGATCCCTCCAGGCATTCGCCAGGGGTCATTCCCCGCCCTGACCGGCAGGACCCTGCCCCTGGCCCCGGTGCATTTGACCATTCCGTCGTTGTGTGGTACTATTGGGCCGGTCGTGCTAGACGGGGAGCTGGCGGTGCCCTGTACCCGCAATCCGCCATAGCGGGGTCGAATTCCCCCTCGAGGGCTCAGGGTTGGTCGGGACTGCCAGGCCAAGTGGCGAAGAAGGTTGGGTCCTGCGCGGCAGGAGCCCGTGAACCCCGCCAGGTCCGGGAGGAAGCAACGGTAAGCGGTCTCTCCTGGGTGCCGCAGGGTTGCCTGGCCGGAGCCGGCTGGTCTGGAAAGCCGGCTGGCCCGGTTCGACAGGGGGTGCACGACCAGCACTGATGGAGCCGGAGGGATGGGCGGCCAGAGGGGGGAGAGAGTTCCCCCTGTTCAAGCTCACGTTCCGGCTCATTTCTTTTCAAGGGGATGGAGCAAGACAGACCGGTAGTTGTCGTGGGCGGGGGGGCGGCCGGGCTGATGGCCGCCGGCCAGGCTGCGTCTGTCGGGGCGCCGGTGCTGCTCCTGGAGCGGACGGCCCGCCTGGGCAGCAAGTTGCGCCTCACCGGCAAGGGCCGCTGCAATCTGACCAACACCGCTCCCCTGGACGAGTTCCTGGCCCATTTCGCCTTTCCCGACCCCGACAGCCGATCGCGCTACTTTCTGCGCAACGCCCTGGCCCGCTTTTTTGCCCCNGACCTGGTCGCCTTTTTCGAGGAGNTGGGGGTGCCGACGGTGGTGGAGCGGGGCGGACGGGTCTTTCCGGCCAGCAACGACGCCCACCAGGTGGCCGAGGCCCTGATCCGCTTTGTCCGACAGCAGGGGGTGCGGGTCCGCCTGCGCAGCCGGGTGGTCCGCCTGCTGTGTCAGGCGGATCGGGTGCAGGGGGTGGAGCTTGAACATGGCGAGCAGATTGCGGCCGGGGCGGTTGTCCTCGCCACCGGCGGCGCTTCCTACCCCAAAACCGGCTCTACCGGCGACGGCTACCGGCTGGCGGAGCAGGCCGGTCACACCCTCGTGCCGATCCGCCCCGCCCTGGTGCCGCTGGTCTGCGCCGGCCCGGAGTGCCGGGCGATGATGGGCCTCTCCCTGCGCAATGTCGAGGTGCGGTTGCTGCTGAATGGGCAGGAGGTGGCCCGCGATTTCGGCGAGATGTTGTTCACCCACTATGGCCTCTCCGGGCCGATCATCCTGACCCTCAGCGGCCCGGCTGTGGCGCGGCTGGGCCAGGGCCGGCTGGAGATCAGCCTGAATCTCAAGCCGGGCCTCGACCCGGCGCAGTTGGACGCCCGGCTGCGGCGCGACCTGGAGCAGTTTGGCCGGCGGAGCTACCGCAACCTGCTCAAGGGGCTGCTGCCGCACCGGATGATTGACGTGATGGTCGCCCGCAGCGGCATCCCGCCTGACAGGCCGGGCCANCAGATCACCGCCGGGGAGCGGGCGCGGTTGCGGGAACTGCTGCACGACTTTCGGCTGGAGATTGTCGGCCACCGCCCGCTGGAAGAGGCGATCGTGACCGCCGGGGGCGTGGACACGCGGGAGGTAGAGCCGCGCACGATGGCCTCACGGCGGGTGGCGGGCCTCTACTTTGCCGGCGAACTGTTGGACGTGCAGGCCGACACCGGCGGGTTCAATCTGCAGGCTGCCTTCTCAACGGGCTACGTGGCCGGGCGGGCGGCAGCGCAGTTTGTGGGGGAGGGCAACGCCCGGTGGCCCCAGAAAGCATGACGGGGGAACGGACGCCTGGACCATTCCCGGCCGGCTGCGCGGCCTGCTGGCCCTGCTGCTGGCCGCCGGCTTCCTGGCCCTGCTGGCCCTGGGCTGGAGTTACACCGGCTCGCCCCTGGCCGTGGAGGTGGACGGGCGGCGGTATGAACTGCGCACCCATGCTCCGACGGTGGGTGAGGCGCTGCGCCGCGCCGGGATGGACCTCTACCCGGAGGACCGGGTCTCGCCGGGGCGGGAAACTCCCCTGCAACCCGGCCTGGTCGTCCAGGTGCAGCGGGCGCGGCCGGTGGCGCTCAGCGCCGATGGCCAGATCCGACAACTGCGCACCCATGCCACGACCGTCGGCCAGCTCCTGGCCGAAGCGGGTGTGCACCCTGGCCCGGCCGACGAGCTGTGGCTGGACGAACAGCGGGTGACCGCCGATGCGCCCCTGTTCGGCGCCGTGGCCTGGACGCGGACGGTCAGCAGCCGAAGCGGGGAGCGCACCCCGACGGCCCGCGTCGCCGATCCCCCTCTGCTCACCGTGCGCCGGGCTGCTTCTCTCACCCTGGACGACGGCGGGGTGATCAGGACGCTCTACACCACGGCGGCGACCGTCGGCCAGGCGTTGCAGGAGCAGGGGGTGACCCTCTTCCTGGGCGATGCGGTGACGCCCGGCCTCCAGGAGCGGATCGCCTCGGGCATGACGGTGACGATCCGGCGCTCCGTGCCGGTTGCGATCGAAGTGGACGGGCGTGTCCTCCACACCCGGACGCGGGCCGAGACGGTGGCCGGCCTGCTGGGCCAGGAGGGGATCGCCCTGGTGGGCCGGGACCGGGTCACGCCGCCCCTGGATGCCCCCATCCGACCCAACCTGACGGCCCGCATCACCCGCGTGCGGGAAGAGCTGGTCATCGAGTTCGAGCCGATCCCCTTCGAGACGGTATGGGTGCCCGACCCGGAGTTGGAGATTGACCACCAGCGGCTGATCCAGGAGGGACAGATCGGCCTGACCAAACGCCGTTTTCGCGTGGTGTACGAAGATGGCCGGGAGGTGGATCGCTTCCTGGAGGATCTGTGGGCCGAGCAGCCGCCTATCACCAGAACGCTGGCCTATGGCACCAGGATCGTCATCCGCACCCTGGACACCCCCGATGGCCCCATCGAGTATTGGCGCAAGATCCGGGTGTACACCACCTCCTACACGGCCGCCTCGGCGGGCAAGCCCAGGGATCACCCGCGCTACGGCTACACCCGCCTGGGGATCCCGCTGCGCAAAGGGATCGTGGCCGTGGACCCGACCGTGATCCCGCTGCGCAGCAGGCTATACATCCCCGGCTATGGCATCGGCCTGGCAGCCGACACGGGAGGAGGGGTCAAGGGCAAATTCGTGGACCTGGGCTTTGATGCGTGGAATTACGAATCGTGGCACTGGTGGACCGACGTGTACCTGCTGACGCCGGTGCCGCCCCGCAGCCAGATCCGCTGGGTCTTGCCCAACTGGCCCAGGTTCCCCGACCGGCGCCGGTGAGACCAGATGCTATGGTGGGCATTGCGCTGAAGCTGAACAGGCCATGAGAAGTTGCCAGACTTGACTTTTGGGCCAGGTATGTTATCTTTGCCCTATGGTTGACTATCCACCGGCTGAAGAAATCGAATTCTCATCCGAACATGCAGTTCGAGAAGCTCGCCAACTGGCCTTTGACGAGCTATTCCGCGTTCCGCAACCCGGGCACAGTCTGGCGATTGATGTTTCTTTCCCCGAAGAGTTTGTGAACGCACTTTCCAAGATGGAAGTGTTTAACAAACACCTCTTTCGCCCCAACACCTATCTGCACAAGTGGTGGGCACGGCGGTGCGGTTCAACGTTCCGGGCTATTCTCAAGCAGTTTGTACCCGACCCTGATCGCCGCGACTACTATGCTCCCGGCGGGCTNGAAGGCAAGATTGTGCTCGATCCGATGATGGGCGGGGGCACGACCCTTCACGAGGCGATCCGACTGGGCGCAAATGTGATTGGAGCAGACATTGACCCCATCCCGGTTGTGCAGGCCCGTGCATCCCTCACCCAGGCAGATTTAAGAGTTCTACGAGCCGCTTTCGACCGATTCTTTGCCGATTTATACGATAGATTGGGGCATTATTTTCGGACAGAATGCCCCCATTGCCGACAGACTGTGGATTCGCAATACATGCTCTACGGCCTGCGCAAGTCCTGCGCCTGCGGTGAGGTGGTGCAGGTTGATCAATATGAGCTGCGCCGCGAGGCGAACAGAGTCATCCGCATCCATCCGGATAGTTGGGCAATCAGCGACGACCCAAGCGGTCCTCCAACCCTGGTCAGGGCTGCGCGGTTAGTGACAAAGGCTGAGAGGTCATGCCCCATTTGCAAACAGGAGTACCAGGAACTGCTGGGCACTCCCTTTTACGCTCGTTATGTACCGATTGCCGTGGTCGGAACCTGTCCTGAGCATGGCCTTTTCTTCCGTTCTCCCGGCGAGTCCGATCTGGCACGCATGGAACAGGCTGAGAAACAGCGAGAGAAGCTGGATTTTGGTCCGCCGGAAGGATTCAGAGTGCGGGATGGTCCCAAATCGGGTGACTTGCTCAAGCGCAACGTTGACTCATATCTTGACCTTTTCTCCTCTCGTCAACTCCTTTATCTCCACCAGGCGATCCAACAACTGCGTGCCTNCGANGGCATAACCAGNCTCAACCTGGGGTTNCTCGTCTCTACGTCCCTGGAGTTCAACTCCATGCTCTGCGGGTACAAGGGCTGGTATGAGCGNCGCCCAGGAGCCGTTCGACACGTTTTCGCGTTGCACGCCTATGCCTTCCAATATACTGCCCTGGAGAACAACCCCATCAGCCGGCAGAGGTCTTCTGGCAACCTGCAACAACTTTTCCTGGACCGTATCGAACGAGGGCGAAAATGGGCGGTGTTGCCCATCGAACGAAGGGTCGGACGAGATGGAAAGGGTGAGCTGGTCAAGATATCTGGCGAGGTAGACGGGGGCATCGAGGTTTTCGATCTGGCCGATCTGGCTGCCGGGCGACAACGGTTCTGGCTCATTCATGGCGATTCACAAAGCCTTCCGCTAGATNGTCACTCNGTGGACCTGGTTGTCACCGATCCCCCCTACTACGATAANGTGCAATACAGCGACCTGGCGACCTTTTTCCGGGTATGGTTGGCACACTTGCTCCCTGGCGAAGTGGATTGGGCCTATGATGAAACTCTAAGCGCCGTCGCGCCGAAAGCAAGGAACGACGCCAGTAATTTTTTGACCGTTCTGAGCGGCATTTTTTCCGAGTGCGAGCGCGTAATGTAGTGCAACACTGGGTTGGCTGCTGGAAAGCGACNATTCAGCCGCCGAGATCCGCAGCGTCTGGAGAGAACTCATCCAAGGGGAAAGCTGAATGACGAAAAGCAGAGGCAACCGCCCGGCCGAGATCTTTGGCTACCTGGTCGGAGACCAATCCACAGAAGCCCGAATCACCCGCGAGAAACACTTTTGTCCATTCGCAGGCAAACCCTGTAACAAAAAAAGCCGGTTGATCTCCTTCCCTTGTGGTGTCTGTACAGTGGAGTGTCGTGGTCAGATTCACACGGTTTGCCCCCATCGTTTCGAGGAACGCGGCATGATAGAAAACGTCCCCCGAGTCCTGGAGGACATTGCCCTGCCTCGTTCGCCGGGATAGTCGTCTGACACTGCTCCCGCGCCGCTTCATCTCGACCACCGTGGATGAAGTTTACCAGGCAATGCGAAATAACCCTGGCCTGCCCAGCAAGGACAGG
>JGI24187J35170_1000458_pt1 | contig 18270 bp, 12 predicted proteins | sample YNPBryBLVA2012_FD_35170 | JGI IMG/M metagenome (IMG submission 35170)
GGGTGATCGTCGACGGATACCGGCGGGTGGCGGACTTTGCGGACGAGTGGCTTGCGCTGGTGGAGCCGTTGCGGGCGTTGCGGTTTGTGCACTACGCGACGTGGGTCGCACGCCGGTGGGCCGATCCGCTGTTCAAGCGAACGTTCGCCCACTTCGGGGACCTGGCCTATTGGCAGCGTGAGGTGCAGGACCTGCGGGAGCAGATCGCGAGGATCGACCGCTTGTGGGACTGACATGCATCGGTCGTGGTCAGCGACGTACAGGCGAGCGGGCGTGCAGGACCGGGGGTGAGGCGAGCAGCGCAGCGGCGGCGGGTCCGAAGACGGGGTGCGCGGCCAGGCTCGTGCAATGATTTCCCGGCTTGTTCGAACCTGGTTGGCGGGTATCATCCGCGTCCGTGGGCTTTGCTGTCAGAACTCCGCCCGTTCGTCCGTCCGGAGGTGGTATGTCCGACCTTCGCTTGTTTCGAAGCAATCGCATCGAACTGCTCGCCAGGCTCCTCGCGGCGGTCATCCGCGACAACCTCCCGTCCGACCCCATCGATCGCATCGACGTGGTTGTGGGCAGCGCCGGCATGGCGCGGTGGTTGCGCCACGCCTTGGCCGACCAGCCCGAACTCTCGATCTGCGCCAATTTCGGCTTCCCNTTCCCTGCCGCTGCCGTCGATGCGCTGCTCGTCAGCATCGTCGACGGTGCTGCTGCGCAGGACGCGCGCGAGGTGGACCCATGGGCCCCGGACACCCTGATGTGGGGGTTGCTCGAGGTGCTTCCGGCGGTGATCGACCAGCCGGAGCTGGAGCCCATACGCGCGTACCTGCAAGGTTCGCCGGGCAAGGAGGCCCCGGTCGACGGGCGTCAGCTCGCGCTGGCCCGTCATCTCGCCGACCTGTTCGACCGGTATGTCACGTTCCGGCCCGAGCTTGCGCAGGCCTGGAGTGGCCGGGCAGGCGTTGCCGCGCCTGCGGTTCCCGTTGACCTCGCCTGGCAGCGGGCTGTCTGGCGCAAGGTGCAAGACCGCATCGGCCCTGCGCGGCACCGGGCGGACCGAATCGCGCAGGCGGTGGAGATGCTCCAGGCAGGGCGCCCCATCCCGGGTCTCCGTGGTCCGCTGTACATCTTTGGCGTGTCGAGCCTGCCACGGTCGTGGCTGTCGTTGCTGTCCGCGCTTGCCGCGCATATCGAGGTCGACCTGTTCCTGCTCAGCCCGTCGCCCGCGTACTGGGCCTATCTGCACCGCGCCGTGGAGCAAGGTGGCGCGGCGATCAGCACCATCGACCGGGACACGGTCGGCGAGGAACTCGCGCGTCTGCGGGCCGACACGGCGCACCCGCTGCTCGCGTCGATGGGGCGAGTGGCCCGTGACTTCCAGATCTTGCTGGAATCTCAGCCCGACCACTTCGCGAGCGAGCAGGTCGACGCTTTCCCCGACGCGGTGGCGGCGGCAGGCGACCGGGTGCTGTCCTGGCTGCAGGCGGACCTGGCGGCAGCGGTCGCACCGGACCCTGCGGGCCGGGTGGCCGACGCGAACGACGACTCGGTCCAGTTCCATAGCTGCCACGGCCCCACGCGCCAGGTCGAGGTGCTGCGTAACGTGATTCTCGGCTTGCTCGAGGACCACCGGGAGATCGAGCCGCGGCACATCGTGGTGATGACCCCGGACATCGAGACGTATGCTCCGCTCATCACCGCGGTGTTCTCCCAGGGGGCGACTCACCGGCTGCAGCGTGACGGCAAGCCCATTGCGGGCCCCGACGGTTGGGGATCTGCCGGCGCTCCCGCGATCCCTTTCGAAATCATCGACCGCAGTGTGCGTCGCACCAACCCGATTGCCGAGGTGTTGGTGCGGGTGCTCGACCTGGTGGACAGCCGCCTGCAGGCGTCGACCGTGGTGGATGTGCTCACGCTCGAGCCGGTGCGGGCGAAGTTCGGTCTGTCGCCGGACGATGTCACGACCGCGCAGCGATGGATTGAGAAGAGTGGGATTCGCTGGGCGCGAGATGCTGCGCATCGGGCTCTCGAGCAGCAACCCTGCGACCCGCAGAACACGTGGCGGTTCGGCATCCGTCGCTTGCTGTTGGGCGTGGTGATGGCGGACGACGGGGCGCTGGTCGCCGGGCAGGAGGGGCCGGAGGTTCCCACGTATGTGCGGCCCTTCGATGACATGGAAGGGGACACAGCGCTGCTGGGGCGGCTGGTGGACTTCTGCAACACGCTGCTGGACTTGACGGCGCGGTTGCGAGCGCCCCGGCCGGCGGCCCAATGGGTGCGGGATCTGGGTGAAGTGCTCGACCGGATGACCGCCCTCCCCCGCGCGGCGGCGTGGCTCGACCTGCAAGTGCGCGAGGAGCTCGCCTCCCTCAGCGAGTCGCTGAAGGCGTCGGGCAGCGAACGCGACATCGCGCTCGACGCGATTCGATTGGCACTCGACGGCCGCTTCGACATCCCGAGCCGGTGGACGAAGGAGCAGAGCGGCGCCGTGACGTTCTGCGCGATGCGCCCGATGCGCAGCGTACCCTACGACGTCGTCTGCCTGCTTGGCATGGATGAAGGCGCATTCCCGCGCAAAGGGGCCTCCCTCGCGTTCGACATCACGGCTCGGGCACCGCGTGTGGGTGACACGAACGTGCGCGACGAGGACCGCTACCTGCTCCTGGAGGCGATCCTGGCGGCGCGCAAGCACCTCGTCGTGCTGTACACGGGCCGCGACCCCACGACGAATGCGGCAACCACGCCTTGCGTGCCCATTGGGGAGCTGCGCGACGTGGTGGACCATACGGCGAAGTCGCCGGTGGAAGGCAAGGCGCTGAGCGACTGGCTCACCACCGACCACCCGATCCAGGCTTTCAGCCCGAGCGCGTTCACGCCTGCGAAGGACGGGACGCCGCCGGCCGAGCGCCGGCGTTGGAGCTTCGACGGGCGCCTGGCCGCGGGGGTGAGGGCCCGGTACCGCAAGGTCGTCGAACCTCGAGCTTTCCTTGTGCCAGCCCCTGCGAGAGAACCGACGAGCGTGGTCCTGGGCATCGAAGACCTCATTGGTTTCTTGAAATCGCCCGCGAAGTACCTCGTACACCAGCAGTTGAGCGTGCGCCTGGAAGACAACCGCGAGGCGATCCCGGACCGTGAGCCGGTCGCGCTCGACGGGTTGGAACGCTGGAAGCTACGCCATGCGCTCCTGACGGAGGGATGGTCCGACCTGTCCGAGGTCGTGCGCTACATGAAGGCCGGGGGGATGCTGCCGTTGGGCCAGGCGGGCCAGGTCACGGTGGAGCGAGAGGCGGCCCTCGTGAGCACCATGCGAGCGGCGGTGGGCTTGTCCGGCTCACAACCCATGAGCGGGGAACGCATCGCGATCGACCTGCCCGTGGGCGGAGCGCGCCTCTTGGGGTCGATACCGGCGCCTTCCCGCGGCGTCCTCGTCGAGTTCGAGTTCGGGGAAGAAAACGCCAAGCGGCTCGCTCGTGCNTGGGTATCGCTCCTGGCGTGGCGCGCATCGCGCGCGGATGCAGGCCGCGCAGCCACGGTGTTCGGCACCATCTCGAAGGGTGTGCCCAAGGCCCAGATCATCGGGTTCGACCTCGAGTCCGAGGCGATGCCCATCCTGGAGCGTCTGGTCCAGGCGTACCTGCGGGGGCGCCGCGAGCCGGTTCCGCTGTTCCCGGGGGCCTCGTGGCGTTTCGCGTTCAGTCTCGCCAAGACCCGCAGCGAAGATCTCTTGTCCGACGGCCTTCCGAAGGAAGAGTCGATGCTCTCTGCCGTCCGCAAGGCCCACGAAGACGCGCGGAAGCACTGGTTCGACAAGGAGAGCGGCGATCCCTACGTGGCGAGGCTGTTCGACGGAGTCTGTCCGTTGGACGACCCGAGGGCGAACCCGGTCCCGTTGTCTCTCGACTTCGCACGGCTGTCGCGTGACATCTACTTCCCGATGGTCGCCGCCCGCTGCACGGACAAGGTCGCGAAGAAGTGGTTCGCGGAGGGCAAGCGATGAGCAGGATGCGCAATTGGAACCCGACCGACGACGACGCCATCGGCATGGGCGTCACCTTGCTGGAGGCTAGCGCGGGTACGGGCAAGACCTGGAGCATCGCCTCGATCCTGCTGCGGCTCATCGCCGAGCGAGATGTTCCCATGCGCCAGGTCCTCGTCGTCACGTACACGCGCGCGGCGACCGCGGAGTTGAAAGACCGTATCCGCAAACGGATTGCTGAAGCCGTGGCGTTCTTGGAAGGGCACAGCGACGCGGCTGGTAGCGACGATGTGCTCGAACACTTGCGCACCGGCGCGTCCGGAGCCGGCGGTGAGCGGTGGCTGCGACGGCTGCGAAGCGCCCAGGAATCCTTGGACGAATGCCTCATCAGCACGATCCACGGTTTCTGTGAGCGAATGCTTGCCCAGTATGCTTTCGAGTCCCAGGCGGACTTCGACCTGGAGCTGATCGACGACACCACCGAGATACGGCTCGAGATCGTCGACGATTGGGTGTCACGAGAGCTTCACGCCGCCGACCCGGCGCGGCAGACGTTTCTTGCGAGCAGCGGCTTGCATCGGGATGCGCTCATCCAGCTTGCAGACGTGGCGCTCCANNNTCCAGACGTGCCGGTGCTGCCCGTGCTCGACGAGGTTGCGGCGGGCGGTCGGACGACATCGGCTGCGGGTCATGGCGACGCATGGGCCGCTGCCCAGGAGAAGGCCCGGTTCGTGGCTTGGGTCCGGACCGAGTACGACCGGCGTATGGCAGCCCGTCGTGCGCAGTCGTTCCAGGATCTGGTCCGCAAGCTGGCGAGGGTGCTGCGCGATCCGGCCAATCCGGCTCGCCTCAAGCTCAAGAAAGCCATCGGCGAACGGTTCCGGGCCGCGCTGGTCGACGAGTTCCAGGACACGGACGCGCACCAGTGGGACATCCTGCGGGAGCTGTTCTCGGACGACCGACACTGGCTCTTCCTGATCGGCGACCCGAAGCAGGCGATCTATGGCTTTCGCGGCGCGAACATCCATGTGTACCTCAACGCCAAGCTCGCTGCGCAGCCGCGCTGCTACACGATGCGTCGCAACTTCCGGTCGGATGCGAGGTTGGTCGCCGCGCTCAACCAACTCATGGACCGGCCAGGGTTCTTCGCCGAGGAGAACATCGACTACGTGGCAGTCGACACGCCGCCGTCCAAGGACACTCCGTCGGAGCGCATCCGGTTCTCGAACACGAGCGCAAGCGATTCCGGAACCGCCCCCTTGCAAATCTGTTTCGCCGGCCCCGACATCGACCCGACCGCGGCCGGAAGCACGAGCAAGCCTCTGTCGCAGACACGCTATCACACGCTTGTGGCGACCTGCGCGGCCGAGGACATCGCCAGGTTGCTGGCGAGCGGAGCCCGGTTGTACGACCCTGGGAACCCGCAGGCCGGCTGCGACGGGTTCCGACCCGTTCACCCGGGCGACATGGCTGTTCTGACCCGCAGAACGGAACAGGGCCGTGCCATACAGAAGGCGCTCACGCAGCTTGGCATCCCGTCGGTGTTGATGGGAGAAGAGAGCGTGCTGGCCTCGGATGAGGCCTACGAATTGCAAGTTTGGCTCGAGGCGCTGGCCTCTCCAGGGCGCGACGACCTGGCGCGCACCGCGGCTACCACACGTCTGTTCGGCCGCGACTTCGCCTTGCTCGCCCGGGTCGACGCGCAAGACGCCGAGGCCCTGTCGCAGTGGGAGCAGTGGTTGTCCAGGCTGGCGTCGTGGCGTACGATCTACGCAGAGCACGGATTCCTTCGTACGCTGCGCACGGCGCTGCAGCAGGACACGCTCCCTGCAGCGGACGCAGACGCGCCAGCCGAGGATGTTACCGTGCGCACGCTGCGCAGACTGGACGGGGAACGCAGGCTCACGAACGTGTGGCATCTTGCCGAACTGCTGCATCAAGCTGAAACGGCCGGTCGCCTTCAGCTCGCTGGCCTCCTGTCGTGGCTCCGACGACAGCGCGCCAACCCCACCGTCGACTCCCAGACCCGCCAGTTGCGGCTCGAACGCGACGACCACGCCGTGACCGTGATGACGTTGCACAGGTCCAAGGGGCTCGAGTTTCCCATCGTGTACTTGCCGTTCCTGACGGATGCAGTAGGCCCTTCCACCAGCAAACCGGTCCTGTCCCCACGCCCGGACCGCCCGGTGGAGCGAGTACTCGACTTGCGCCCGCCCGAGCAGTGCAACGATACGTGGCGGAGAATCGAGTTCGAGCATGCCAAGGAACAGCTCCGTTTGCTGTATGTCGCCCTCACACGCGCCCGCGTCCGTTGCGTGCTCTACACGGGATTCGTCAAGGATCTCGACGCCACGCCTCTGGCGCCGGCACTCCACGCAGACCCGGAGGCCCGGCCCGCCGACCGGTTGCAGCGCACCACCGGACGAGTCGCTACCGCATCATGCGAGGTTCTCTGGAAAGACCTGGAGGCCCTCGCGGCGCACGCACCAGGCGCCCCACCCTTGATCGGCGTCTCCCGCTGCCAACCCCCCGGCTCGATGAAACCGACCACCACAAAAACGCCGGACGTCCAGGTCGCGTCACGCCCCTTCGTTCGCTTCGGGATCGACCATACCTGGCGGAGGCACAGCTACACGTCCATCGTGCACGGGCACGCGGTCACCTACGTCGACTCCGCGAAGGAGGAAGGCATCGACCGGGACCCTGACGAAGCCACGGACGCGGGTTCGGTTGCGGCCTCCTGGGTTCCGGCGATTGTGGTACCCGACGGCGCGGAGTCGGTACCGCTGGCCGACTTCCAGGCCAGCACCCATGCAGGCACGTTCTTTCACGCCTGCTTCGAGCACATGGACTTCACGTGGGCGCAGCCTGGCGCAGACGATGGACCGGCACAGCTTCGCGACCTGCTCTCCCGGCTGCTACCGCTGCATGGGTTCGACACGGACGAGTGGCTCGACAAGCTGGTCACGAACTTGTCGGCCGTGCTCCGCACACCCCTCGGGGCGATGCTCGGCGAGACACGGCTGTGCGACATCCCCCGCGGGTCGAGGCTCAACGAGCTGCGTTTCGACCTGCCCATCGCGGGTGGCTCGCACTACGACCCCAATCGCGGCGACCGTCCCGTGGCGGCAGAGGGGATCGTCGACGCGCTGAAGCTGCGAAGAAGCACGCTCCGATCGCCCAGCGAAGAGCTGACGATCCGGCGCGCCTATCTCGATGGGCTCGACCGTTTCGCACGCCTCGCGGGTTTTCTGACCGGAAGCATCGACATGGTGTTCCGTCACGAGGTGGACGGTCATCCGCGGTGGTTCGTGGTGGATTACAAGTCGAACCGGTTGGACCCCCTCCGGACGGGCAAGTGGCCAATCCAGCACTTCTGCCCGGAGGGCATGCGTTTCGAGATGGAGCGGCACCACTACTATCTCCAGTATCACCTGTACGTGCTTGCGCTCCACCGTTACCTGCGTTTCCGGATGCAGGACCGCTATGACTACGACCGCGACATGGGCGGTGTCTACTACCTCTTCTTCCGCGGAATGGTCGGTGAGCAGACGCCCGTACACGACGGCCGCCGCTTCGGGTGCTTCTACGACAAGCCGCCGCGGGAGGTCGTCGAGGCGCTGGATGGAGTCTTCGCGGCCCGTGGCCCATCGGAAGGAGCTTGCGCATGAGTCCGGTCAGCCTGCTTGCTCCCCTGCTGTCTGATGCTTGGGCTCCCACCGTCTCCAGGCAACTGCGCCTTTTCCGCGAACACGGCGTGCTGGACGCGGTCGACACGCACGTGGTCGACCATCTCGTCACGCTCGTCGGCGAATCCGACCCGGACGTGGCACTCGCCCTCGGCCTGGCCACGCGCGCGCCGCGCCACGGACACATCTGTGTCGACCTTGCCTCGGTCGATGTGGCCGACCTGCTGTGGGAGCACGACGACAACCACGAGCGGCCACCCCCGCCGCTCGAGCTTCCCTCGGACCGTGCGGCGTGGACCACCGCCGTGGCTGGCAGCTCGCTCGTGGGCGGCCGCGACGACCGGTCGAAGCCGTTCGTCCTCGACGGCACGTTCCTGTATCCTGCGCGATACTTCGCGTATCAGCGTCGGCTGGCGGAAGCGCTTCGCGCCAGGATGACCAGGACCCAACCTCCCGGCGACGCCGGACTGCTGCGGACGGGTCTGCAGGCGCTGTTCGGCGCGCAGGACGGGCGCATCGACCGGCAGGCTCTGGCGACGGCGATGGCCTTGCTTCGGAGCCTCACCGTGATCTCGGGCGGGCCTGGCACGGGCAAGACGTACACCGTTCGAAGCATTCTGACGCTGCTGTGGGCGCAATGGGCAACGTGCGGCGGTGGACCGGACGGGTCGTTGGGACCTGCGACCGCCCTGGCAGCACCCACTGGCAAGGCTGCATCGCGTATGAAGGAGTCGCTGCTGGCCGACCTCGATGTCTACCTGCGAGAGCGTGCCGGCAACGTGCTGGGACCGAACGGCCAGGTCGACCGGCTGCGAGCCTATCTCGTATCGCTTGAGCCGCGCACGTTGCACCGGCTGTTGGGGTGGAATCCCGCGACACCCACGCGATTCCGTTGCAACGCCGACAACCCCATCCCGGCTGACGTGATCGTGGTCGACGAGACGTCGATGGTGGACCTCGCGCTGATGACCAAGCTGGTGGACGCAACGCCGAAGGATGCGCGTCTGATCCTGCTGGGCGACCAGCACCAGCTCGCGTCGGTGGAGGCTGGCAGCGTCCTGGCCGACCTGTGCGGCCGGACCAGCGTCGAGCACGTGAAGGTGTCACGCGGGTTCGCCGAGGAGCTCCGCGACCGGGCAGGCATGCCCCAGGTCATGCAAGACGCCACGCTGATGCCGTCACCCGGACCGTGGGATGCCATCGTGCAGCTCAGCGAAAACCGCCGGTTCTCTGCGCACAGCGGCATCGGGAAGTTCGCGTCCGCCTGTCTCGCCGATGCGTTCGATGTGTCCGCTGCGGTCGATTCGCTTGCCGGCGGCGGTGCCGATGTCGAGATTATCTTTCACGGGCCGGAGGGAACCATCGCGCCGAAAGCTGCGGCACAGATCGTGGACGGATACCTCCCCTACCTGGAACGCTTGCTCGCGGGCCCGAGAGAGGGTGAATCGACGTGCGATCTGCACCTCGACGTGCTGCGCCTGTTCGACAAGTTCCGTGTGCTGTGCGCGCACCGAGGGGGACGTCACGGAGTGGCCGGGCTCAACCGCAGGATCGTCGAGCTGCTCGCGCGGCAGGAGGTCGACGAGACCGATGCAGCGCCAGCGGGGCATCGTTGCTTGCGCCTCCCGCACTTTCGCCCTGAAGGGGAGTTTTGGGTGGGGCGTCCGGTGATCGTCGAGCGCAATGACTACGCGGTAGGCTTGTTCAACGGGGATGTCGGCGTGGTGGTGAAGAACGACGGCGAGCGGCAGGTCGTTTTCCCCCACGGATCGGGCGTGCGGTACGTGGTACCGGCGCGCCTTCCCGAGCATCAGACGGTGTTCGCCATGACCATCCACAAGAGCCAGGGCTCGGAGTTCGACCACGCGATGGTCGTGCTGCCCGACAAGGCGTCACCGGTGCTCACGCGAGAGCTCATCTATACGGCCGTCACCCGGGCGAGGCGCAAGGTCACCCTGGTTTGCGACGAGGAGATGAAGGTGCTGCGCCAGGCGCTCGCGAAGAAAGTGCAGAGGGCGTCCGGGCTCCGCGCGGAGTTGAGGGGCGATGCGCGCGACGCCGACGTTGACTGTCGCCAATACTGCTAGACGTGTGGGGTCCCGAGCCGCCCTCCTCGAGCGGCGTGGCGGCCGCCGAATGGCGCATGGGTGCCGGCCAGGCTCTCGCTCGTACTCGAGGAAGCGTGTCCTACAGAGCAGACATCGCATCAGAACGTGCATCGCCGCCGACAGCAGAACCATGTGCGCGGTCGCAAGCGATGGGGGCGTGTCCCGTTCAGGCCGCAGCGGCACTCCCTTGCGGTCGGACCGTGCCCGTGTTCGGCCGCAGCCTCTGGAAACGCAAGCTCTGCCAAACAGATGATCAAGACGTGATGGCTCCACCCCACCTGTTCGCGCCCTTCGTCGTGGTCGAGCCCCAGCTCTCGCTTCCAATCTCGTCGGCTCGCTCTACTCGACACCGGATGTGCGCCAGACCAACCAGGTACTTGCGATGGGTGTTGTTGGGCACGTCAACAAGCCAGAACGTGCCCGGCGCGCCGGCGCCATCTTCCCATTCGACCGGGAGCGCGAGCTTGGGACGGCGCTACACACCGCGCCTTCGTTGCTGGGAACCGACTCCCGCAGCGTCGCAAGGCGGGCAGCCATCGTTCCGTTCGTTTCGTCGCGCCAACTCACGCGATGAAATATCGCGGCGGGCCAACCTCGCCGCTCGATCTTGCACGCTCGCCGGCGGTCCGCTCGGCTCATCACCGACGGGGGCCGTGGTCTTGCCGTTGATCCGCGCAACGTACTCGGTCCCGAGCAGGTCCAGGAGCGCCCGCAGCGGACCGTTGTCTCCGTAGCCCGAGTCCACGACCACTGGTGCGATGGGAATCCCGCCTGCCACCATGCGATCGATGAGGTTCAGCGCCATCTCGAGCCTGGTGCGGAACGGCAGCTCCTGGGGGAACCTCGGCTTGCAATCGGCGTTGCGGGTCGTCAGCTCACGACGCCGGCATGGACGGGTCGTAGCCCAACGGCTTGCTCGGCGCCTCGGTCGCGGACGACATGCTGACGGCGACTTGACTGTTGCAGACCTCGACGGCAGTCCCGCTGTTCCGGCGCCGCGCGAACACCGAATCCGTGCCCTGCTGGAGGGCCCCGGTGTCTTGCATCTGCCTGCCGCACCGCGTCAGGCTCCTGGCGACCCGCCCGCTCAAGTGATATCTTCCACGCATACGGCAGACCTTGAACCCCAGGCTCGATCTCGTGTTCAAGCTGCTGTTCGCTCATCCGAAGCGAAATGCCGCTGCTGATGTCGCTGCTGCGGGCCGTGCTGCGGGTTCCCATCGAGGACGCTACGGTCCTGGACCCGGCGGTCACCCGGGAGTCTGTGCAAGACAAGGGGCTGGTGCTGGACATCGCGGTCCGCCTCGGCGATGGCCGGTTGGTCGACGTGGAGACGCAGGGCGACTCGCGACCTGGGTTCCGGCGGCGGGCACTGTACTACTGGGCCAGGCTCTATGGCACGCAGTTCACCCCGGGGCCAGCCGTACACGTCGGTCAAGCCCGTCATCTGCGTGGTTTCTGAGCTACCGCGAGCTGAATGGCAACGCGATCCACGCCGTGTTCGAACTGCGCGAGCGAAGGCGGGGGGACGTGCTCGGTGACGCCCTGTAGCGGCATGCCATCGAGTTGCCGAATGTATCGAACGTAGGCGCCTGCGAGCTGAAGGAGCAGCCCGACCTGGTGAGGCGGGCGCGATTCCTTGCGGCCGATACGGACCCAGACCTGAAGGCATTGGCAGAGGAGGACGTGGTCCTGAAGGGAGCCACCGCTGAATTGGTGCGACGCTCGGGCGATATCGATGCAAGGGAGCTGGCGAAGCAGCGCGAGCTGGCGCTGGTAACCTACCAATTCGAGCGCACCGCCGCGCGCGAGGAGGGTGAAACCCGGGGCCGCGCGGAGGGCAAGGCCGAAGGCTTGCGTGAGGCTGCGCGCAGGCTCCGCGCGACCGGCATCGCGCGTGAGCAGGTCGCAGCGGCGCTCGGCTTGACGCTCGAGGGCGTGCCAGGGGACGACGTGTGACCGGATTCGTTCGCTCGCCTGCGTTCGCGCCAACTTCTCGCTGCTCAATACCAGCATCCTCGCAATCCCCGGGCGACGGCCTGCTGGATGGTCGCGTTGGCGCTGGCAGCGGCGGCGTGCTTGACACACTGCACGCCCTGGCCGGGCTGGCTCGTGTCGATGACCCTGCAAGAGGGCGAACCCGCCTACGTGCGAGATGGTCATGGCTACGAGGAGACATCGGCAAGGCGGGCACGGCGATGGCCGTCTCGGCGCCAGTCTATCACAATGACACAATCAACCTTTACAACGATGGAGTCGAAGCGGCCTGGCGCTCCGGGCCAGCCGCGGGCACGACACCGTTCGACGTGCCGGCAGGGGGATGGTCTGCACAGTCCTCCTCGGTCGACCTCCCGCCGCCATCCCCACCGCGTGGACGGGTCGCGGCCCATGTCCCCCGGCAAAGCGGCTGGGCGAAGGGGGCCGTCTGCACGACCGCATTCGGGCCGGAGCAGGCTCGAATCCGTCAGGGGCTCGCCGTCCCGGCAAAGNGAATCGTAGTCTGCGGCTTGTCGTGGTCGACCTGCACGCCATTGCTGGTGGTTGCCGACTTGCGCTCGGTGGTGAGGGGTGTCGCCTTCTCGCCTTCGACCTCTCGACCTTGACGGCTGCAATGCCGAGCCAGGCGCCGGCGGGGACGAACAGGACGACCTGCTGCGGATTCCGGTCGAGGTCGCCGGTCACCCCGACCGCGGACGGTGCGACGCGCGTCAGCGCCTCAGTGGCCGACGGGGGTGCCGACGCGATCTTTCGTATCTCGCAAGGCGTTCCTGTCCGCAACGAACGCAGCGTGCTCCGCCAGCGCTGCTGGTAGTCCGGATGCCCCGGCCGGAACGGTGCAACCACTCGTTGCGGGGGCGACGCTCCAACGTCCTTGTCTGTTGCATGCGGATGTCGGCACTGCTCGATGTGCTGCGCCCATTTCCTGGCGGCATGACCTGAACCTGGGGTTCCAGGTGCAGCTTCCTGCGTTGACCATCAAGATGTTGCCGTCGATGCCCTCGGCGGTCGAACGGTTGGTGACACGGCTGAACGTGCGCATCGAGCCGAAGGTGGTATTCCAGACTGGCAATCTGAGGCTGGAGGGGCTGTCTGTTGCGACGCGAGTGGGGGCGTTGCGGATCGGTGAGTTTTCGCTCCCGCTGGAGGCAGGCGGCGCGCAACTCGCAGCGGCAACCTGGCAGCGCGTGGGCGTCGAACAGGTCGAAGTTGGCGCAGCCTCGGAAGACGGTGCGAGACCAGACCGAAACGCCTGATGGCCGCCTGTTCGGGAACCCCAAAGCTCCGGCCCGGTGGTCTTGGCGCATGTGCACGACATTGCTCCATGCGCCATGATTCACCCTTTCGCCGCAAGCGCTCGCGCGCCCAGGCCCACGGTCGACCCAAACGCGAAACGCTAGCGGCGCGACCGCACGTGCGCAGATGGCTGGCCCGTACGCTCCGTCCCGTCGGCCTATGTAGGCCGTCCCGTCGGCCTATATAGGCCGTCCCGTCGGCCTATGTAGGCCGTTGCCTCGGACTACGCTCGCTGTTCCACCACCAGGTGCTCGACCCGGCCAGGCGCAGCAGGGGCGGCCTTTGCCAATCTCGCAAGCCGTCTGCAACCATCGGCCGCGTGACAGCCTCGAGCGACCCCCTCGCCAGCGCAACGCCAACAACGCCGCGCTCGATTGGCCGGGCGGCTCTTGGCGGTGAAGCTGCCCGCGCCAGCTCCGGGCAACAAGACCGCTTGCGCACCGGCGCCAATCCTCGCAACGAGCCACCAAGCCATCGGAGCACGCAGCGTCGATCGAGCAATACGCAACAGGGGTACAAGGGAGTTCGAAGCCGCCCATGCCTGTCTTGGCAGGACGGGCGACGGATTGGGGTTCCGTGTTCGCATTCGCGTTGCGAGTCGTGGGTTGCTCGGTGTTGGGCGACTCGGCGGGCCGTTGCTTTCATCACGTCCCACGGATGGCACACCGCACATGGACCGCCCGGCCCACCCATTGCTGGTCGCACGCGCTGCGCTTCGACCGAGCATACCCCTGCCACGCGGCGTTCCGTCGATCGATGTTGCGCGCTTGGATGCGTCCCTCCTCAACCACCAGCGCCTCGCGCCGCATCCTGTCCCAGCGTCTTGATACGCCCCGGCAAGCCCTGCCCGGGAAGCTTGTGCCGGAAGCTGTGCGCACGGCGTGCCGCCAGCCGCCGCGTCGACTCGTACGCATGTCGACGGCGGTGTGCGGCGATCGCCTGCCATCCATCTGGCGCGGATCGGCGCGGACGAATGTCACGGCCACTCGGGCTCCGGAAAGCCGGCGCCTGGGCGTGCGATGCGAAACCCTTGCAGCATGTCGCAGCCCGCGCCTGCCAGGCTCTTCGCTTCCGCATCGGTCTCGACACCCTCCGCAGCCACGGCAATCCCAAGAGAATGAATGAGGTCCACCAGCGTCGACACGACCCGTGCACGCCGTGCGTCCCGGTCCACGTCCTTGACCAGCGTCCGGTCGAGCTTGACCAGGTCCGGCTCCAGGTGCGCCAGACATGCCACGGCGTTATTCGCCGCACCGAAATCGTCGACCGCAATCCGATAGCCGCGCATGCGCAGGTGCGACGCGACGAGCCGTGGATCGCCCAGCCGATCGAGAGACGCTCGCTCGGAGATCTCCACCACGGCCCGCGATGTCCACCGTCGCAGCTCCGGACCATCCCATGGCAAGGCACCTTCGATCAAGTCGGTGTCGTGCAGGTTGATGCACATGTCCACATCCGGCGGGAGCGACGGCATCGCGTCGGCCACGAGGGCATGCGCCCGTGCGGTCAGGCTGGCGAGCCGACCGACACGCGCAGCGGCCTCGATCAGATCTTGCGGCCGCTCCAACGAGGGTTCCGCCGACCGCATCAGAGCCTCGTAAGCGACAACCCCTCCCCCGGGCGTGACGATCGGTTGGTATGCGATCCACAGCGACGAGATCGCAGCGTCGACACGCTGGCCCAGCTCCTCGGGATCGACGGCTGCACGCGGCAGCGGTGGGTCGGGCAGGACGCCGTCGTGCTCGAGACGCGCGATGCGCGAGAGGATTCCCGCGCGTGCCACGGCATGGCGGATCCGGGTCATGCTGCTCGGCTTTGCGAGATAGGCAGCCGCCCCGAGCCGCGCCGCTTCACCCGCTGTCGCGGCGTCCGGCGCTCCCGTCATCACGATCACCGCAACATGCGGATCCACCTGCCGCATGTGCCTCAAGGCGTCCATGCCGCTCATGTCCGGCATACGCACGTCCGTCACGACCACGTGAAACGCACCGCTCGAAACCGCCGACAGCGCAGCCCCGCACGTGTCGCATTCCGTGACCGACGCCCCGGACAGCGCCAGCGCACGCGAGGTCACCTTGCGAACCGACGGCTCGTCATCCACGACCAGCACGCGCAAGCCGACGACATCAATCTCTGCGTCCGTTCGATTCCCGATGCGTTCCACTGGCCTCTCCGTCTGTTTCTTCCCGGTCAACCCTGGCTCCCTCAAGGGTGGCGAGTCCATACGTCGTAGGCGAACACCATCTCCGGCGGAACCAGGCAGCGCCCGGGTCATCATGGCACATTGCTTCTGCAACGGGTGCCCTTTGTTGGTCCCGGGGACGCATTTCGACGTCAAGACAATCTCACGATTCGACAGGATTCGGCCGTCCTGTACATGCTGTTCGAACGAGTTGCTTCCACGTTCTCACCTGGTCTTGCGCGCGCATGTCAGCACCCGAGGTTCCGACGCATTCGGCGGCGCTCGGCCAGGTCGAACGGTGTCCGTTCTTCGGCGTCGGTCCGTACGCCGCCCGCGTGACGACATGCGTGTCATCCCTTCGCCGCGCAGCGCCAGCAACTCCGTTGTCCACGGCCGGGCCGGCGTGCTTCCATAAGTGCCAATCCGAGTCGACGGCCAACCATCGTCGACGGCGTTCGTCGCTGCCTGCGCGGAGGCGTCGTCTGGCACCGAGAATCCGCCTCCGGTGCAGGCGACACCACGACTTGTCTAGCACGTTTGCGGTCTGACCGCGCTTCCTCGCCAGCCGCCACGTCCTCGCTCGTTTCGCCGTCGAGTTCGTCTCGTTTACGTCTGGGTCTTGCGCTCAGCTCGTGGTGACCGGATGTCCGCTGCACCGTGCCGCCGTCGGATCGGCCTCGTCCTCGAGCGTGTGTGCTGTGGCCGAGGGGCACGAGCCGACGCGGCAAGGGGCTGACTGCCGGCCTGCCGGAGGGGCCTCGGCACCATCCTGCGTCGACCTCGACCGCAAGCAGCTCGACCGGCTGTCGTCGATCCACCAGTGCCGAGGAACGCGTATACTCGGACCGTGAGCTCCGACGACTCCAACGCGCCTCTCGTCTATCGGCCCACCGTCCCCGACCGTGGACGCGCGGGTGAACCCGGCGCCGCGCCGTCGTCGAGCGACGGGGACCACAGGCCCGAGACGCTGGAGGGGCAGATCGTCGCGGAGCGCTACCGCGTGGAGAAGTTGCTCGGCGTCGGCGGCATGGGTTGCGTCTACCGCGCCGAACACATCCACATGCGCAAGACCGTTGCGCTCAAGACGCTTCACCCGGAGATGACCCAACTACCCGAGGCGGTCGCCCGGTTCGAGCGTGAAGCAATCGCGGCGTCGCGCATCGATCATCCCAACGTCGCGGCTGCAACGGACTTTGGTCGCCTCGCCGATGGCTCGTACTTCCTGGTCCTGCAGTTTGTGGAAGGGCGCAGCCTCAGCGACGTCCTCGCGCTGGAGGGCCGTCTGCCCATCGCCAGGTCGCTGCGGATTGCGCGGCAAGTCGCCTCGGCTCTCAAGGCGGCACACGCGCTCGGGATCGTGCACCGCGACCTCAAGCCCGACAACGTCATGCTGGTCGACGGCGAACAGGGCGAACTCGTCAAGGTGCTCGACTTCGGCATCGCCAAGGTTTCCATCGAGGGGCGCGACGGACTCACACGCATGGGAAGCGTGTTCGGTACGCCGGACTACATGTCTCCCGAGCAATGCATGGGCCAGCCCGTGGACGCTCGCAGCGACCTGTACGCGCTCGGTGTCATGCTCTACGAGTCCATCACAGGCCGTCGCCCGTTCCAGGCCGATGACGCCGTCGCGCTTCTGCGCAAGCAGATCATGGATCCACCCCCGCCCATGGGGCCCGACGTCCCGCCCGACGTGGCCGCCCTGGTGGCGGCGCTGCTCGCCAAGAGCGCGGCGGATCGCATCCAATCCGCCGCTGCGCTCATCGACTCCATCGATGCATGCTTGAACGCCGCTGCGCCTTCCGTATCGGCGCCGTCCTCGATGCACGCTGCTCCCGACTCCTTGCCGCTGCCCCAGCCGCCCAGCATCGAGACGGCCGGAGTCGCCTTGACCCAGGCTGTCTCCGGCCCTGTGTCGGCCTCCCCGGCCCACCTCGCCGCAAGCTCACTTGATCAACGATCCGCACCACCCACCACGCAGCGGTCCCTGCTCGACGCCTTGCGCGAGTTGGCCGCATTCCCCGTGCGTCTCGGCAAGACCACGTTGCCTGCCGGTGTGCTAGCGGCAACCGCTGCCATCCCGCTCACTTTCGTGCTCTTCGGTCTCGTCGCCCTCGTGCTCCTGGTTCGCGCGTGCTCGGGTCCAGGCGCCGAGGTTGCGACGGGAGGGGGACCGACCGCATCGTCGTCCCCCGCCACCGTCCCGGAGGCCGGGAGCGCGGCTGTGCAGCCGCCTTCGCGCGAGCTGGCCGAGCGGCAGATCGAACGGATCGAGGGCGTGGCCGTGTACAAGCGCACGGACGACGACTGGGTTACCCTGGCGCGCGCCTATTCGGAAGTCGAACGCCACGCCGACGCCGCAAAGGCCTATCGGGCGGCGCTGTCGGTGCGTAAATCTTTGCGGAACAGCGCGGTTGTCCTGGAGGACCTTCGCCGCGCAGCGCGCGACCCTGAAACCTTTCCCATCGTGCTCAATCTGTGCGAAACCGTGCTCGCGCGCAACGGCATGGACCTGATGTGGGAGCTCTGGCAGGAAGCACGGGTGGACAACGCCCGAAGCGAGCAGGCCGAGATCCTGCACAAGAAGCTTACCATCTTGTCGCGCAGGGCCAGCCCCGCCCTGCGCGTCGCGATCGAGCTCGAGGCGACCAATCGCTGCGAAAAGCTAGCCGCGCTCCTCCCGCGCGCCATCAAGGAGGGAGACCTCCGCTCCGCACCCAGGCTCGAGGCCCTCCAGTCCACCACCGGCTGCGGCGATTCCTCGAACGGCGACTGCTATCCATGCCTGCGCTCGGACGACTCGCTGGCTCGTGCAATCGAGCGCACAAGCGCGCGCCCCGCACCCAAGCTGGGTTCGTCGAACCGCGCAAACGATTGACGGGCTGGCAGCGGGATCGTTCATGTCTCAGTCCGTGGAACGATCTTGCCCGCGTCGTTCCCCGTGAACCCTCTGCCCGTGCTCGCCGGTGGCCTGCAATGGCCCAAATTTTGGCGGTTGGCCGTCGATCCGCGTCTCCGCCGTCGACCGCGAAG
>JGI24187J35170_1000464_pt1 | contig 18127 bp, 8 predicted proteins | sample YNPBryBLVA2012_FD_35170 | JGI IMG/M metagenome (IMG submission 35170)
TCACACCTCAGCCGTCCATGCGGCTGCGCCGCACAAAGCCCCAATGAAAATAAGGTTGTTCTTGGGAGGGCGCAGCCCTCCCAAACCCTCCCGCGGGTGGGGGAATGGGGAAACCCGGTTTCCCCATTCCCCTGCGGGGCGGGGGCGTGGGGAAACCCGGTTTCCCCACACCCCTCGCCGAGGGCTTATTTTCACGTTAGGGAGCCGACCCGGCGGGCTGGCTGCCGGCGCTACCCTGTGCCCGGCTGCAACTCTGGCGTCTGGAAAGATGGATTGGCCGGCTGGCGCGCGCGAAGGAGGCGGGCCGAATTGGCCAGGATGCCCAGATCGGGCAGCGACTGTGCCGCGGCGGCCAGCACTGGCGGCAGGAGACCAATCGCGGCCAGACTCAACCCGACCAGGTTGTAGACCACGGTAAAGCCCAGGTTGAAGCGCACCACGCGCATCGTGCGTTGCGCCAGACGCAGCGCCTCGGGCAGGAGCGTCCAGTCGTCGCGCATCAGCGCCACGTGGGCGGCTTCCAGGGCGATATCGCTGCCAGCCACCCCCAGGGCCACGCCCACATCGGCCTGGGCCAGCGCCGGGGCATCGTTGATCCCGTCGCCCACCATCACCACACCGTGTCCACGGGCCTGATACTCGCGCACGATGGCGATTTTGTCCTCGGGCAGCAGTTCGGCCCGGTATCCGACGCCGAAACGTTCGGCCAGCGCCGCGGCGGCGGGCGCGCTGTCGCCGGTCAGGATGACAATCTCACGGATGCCCGCCTGTCGCGCCTCGTCCAGGGCGCGGGCCACTTCGGGGCGCTCGCTGTCGGCGGCAGCCAGGACGGCCGCGGGTGTGCCGTCAAGCGTAACAACGAACAGTGTCCGTCCGGCGGCGGCCAGGGCCTCGACCGCGGGTGGCAGGCTGAAGCCGGGCGGCAGCAGCCGCGCATTGCCGACCGTCACCTCTATGCCGTTCACCTCGGCGCGCACGCCCTGTCCGGGGAGCGCCGCGAACCGTTGCGGCGCCGGGATCGTCAGGCCGCGCTCAACCGCCGCCAGGCGCACCGCTTCGGCCAGGGGATGCTCGGAGTAGCGTTCGGCGCCCGCAGCCAGCGCCAGGACCTCGGCCTCCGACCGTTCGCCCAGGGCGAGCACCGCGATGATGCGCGGCCGGCCCAGGGTCAGGGTGCCGGTCTTATCCACCAGCAGCACATCGGCGCGGGCCAGGGCCTCGAGGTAACGCCCGCCTTTGATCAGCAGACCCCGGCGAGCGGCCCCGCCGATGGCCGCCAGCACCGCCACCGGCGTAGCCAGGGCGAACGAACACGAGCAGGCCACCACCAGCACCGCCGCCGTCGCCAGCGGGTCGCGCCGGAGGAGCAGGGTCAGCGCGGCCAGGGTCACGACCACCGGCAGCAGCCAGGCGGCGAAGCGGTCGGCCAGGCGTTGCACGTCGGCGCGCCGGGCCTCGGCCTCCTCGACCAGGCGCACGACCTTGCCGAAGGTGCTGGCCTCCCCGACGCGGGTCGCGCGCACGCGCAGGCTACCGAACTCGGCGATCGTGGCGGCGAAGACGTTCACTCCCGGCCCGGCTTCTACCGGCATCGGCTCGCCGGTAATCGCCGCCTGGTTGATCGTCGCCTGGCCCTCGATGACCGCGCCATCCACCGGGATCCGTTCGCCGGGGCGCACCACGACCACATCGCCGGGCCGCACGGCGGCGATAGGCAGTTCCACCTCGGCGCCCTCGCGTTCGACGCGGGCGGTCTGCGGGGCCAGGGCGTCGAGCTGGCGCACCGCCCGCCGCGCCTGTTCGGTGGTGAAACGCTCCACGCCATCGCCAACGCGCATGAAGAAGACCACCACCGCTGCCGTCGCCCATTCGCCCACGGCCAGCGCTGCCAGCACCCCCAGGCTCATCAGCGTGTGCGCGGTCACCTGCCGGCGCAGCGCCGCGCGGAGCACTCCGGCAAAGACCGGCCAGCCCGCCAGCAGGACCAGACCGGCGCCGATCCAGAACGGCACCCTGGCGGTGATTGTTTCCAGCAAGCCCAACCATTCGCCCACGACTACCACGAACAGCACCGCCCCGAAGATCAGGCCGAAGAGCATCAGCGCGCGCCGCGCCACGGCCGCGCCCGCTTCGCCGCGGCCCTGTGGCGCCGGGGCCGCGGGGACCTGGTACCCCGCCGCTTCCACCGCCGCCCGCAACACCTCGGGCGTCACCCGGGCGGGATCGCCGCGAACGATGGCCTTCTCCGCCGCCAGCAGCACCGTCACCGCCTCGACCCCGGACAGGCCGGCGATGGCCCGCTCGACGTGCGCGGCGCAGTCGGCGCAGTCCATGCCGCAGACAGGGATCTCGATCGTTTCGGCCATAGCTCTCTCGTGTGGCTTCACCACGCGCTCGCATGCGAGGGTCCGGGAGGGCGCGGCCCTCCTGGAAAGCGCAAACCGGGGTATTCCTACAGTTGTAGGTGCGCTCCCCGTCGGGGGGAAAGCCCTCGGCTACGGGGGGCAAAGCCCACCTTCGTGGGCTACACAGGCCACGCAGGTGGCCTTCGCAAACGCTAGCCGAGGCGTTTACGCCGACGGAAACGGATCATCTGCCGAAATACAACTGTAGTAGGTATCCGAACAGGAGTTAATCGGCCGCGACTCGGGGGGCCGTGGCCTGCAGAATCTCGCGCAGGAAGCGGCCAGTGTGCGAGGCCTCGACCATGGCCACCGCTTCGGGCGGGCCCTCCGCCACGATGGAGCCGCCCCCGTCGCCGCCCTCCGGTCCCAGGTCAATCACCCAGTCGGCGGTCTTGATCACATCGAGGTTGTGCTCGATCACGATAACCGTGTTGCCCGCGTCCACCAGGCGATGCAGCACCCGCAGCAGGTTCTGCACATCGGCGAAGTGCAGGCCGGTGGTCGGCTCGTCGAGGATGTAGATCGTGCGTCCCGTGGCCACTCGCGCCAGTTCCCTGGCCAGCTTCACCCGCTGCGCTTCGCCGCCGGAGAGCGTCGTGGCCGGCTGGCCGAGCTTGATGTAGTCCAGCCCCACGTCGTGCAGCGTTTGCAGGATGCGCCGCACCCGGGGCACGTTGTCGAAGAACTCCAGGGCCGTCTGCACGTCCATATCCAGCACGTCGGCGATGGATTTGCCCTTGTATTTGACCTGCAGGGTCTCGCGGTTGTAGCGTTTGCCCTTGCACTCGTCGCAGCGCACCCACACGTCGGCCAGGAACTGCATGTCGATCTTGATTTCGCCGTTGCCCTCACACGTCTCACAGCGACCGCCTCTGACGTTGAAGGAGAAGCGTCCCGGCGAATAGCCGCGCAGGCGGGCCTCGGGGGTGGTGGCGAACAGGTCGCGCAGCAGGTCGAACAGCTTGACATAGGTGGCGGGATTGGAGCGAGGCGTGCGCCCGATCGGCTGCTGGTCAATATCGATCACTTTGTCCAGGTGCTCGATGCCCCGCAGGGCGCGGTAGGGACCGGGCTTGAGCTGGGCCTTGTTGAGACGATTGGCCAGGGCCGGGTAGAGCGTCTCAGTGATCAGCGACGACTTGCCCGACCCCGACNCCCCGGTGACAGCCACGAAGCAGCCCAGGGGGAAGCGCGCGCTGACATCGCGCAGGTTGTTAAGGGTCGCGCCTTCGATCTCCAGCCAGGCTTCCTGGTCGGAGGCCGCCGCCGCGGGCGGGGCGCCCCGCCCGCGGCGCAGTGGTGCAGGGCGCCGTTCGGCGATGGCCGAGACGGCGAGGGGCCGGCGCCGCCGCGCGGGCACGCCGATCTCCAGGCGCCCGCTGAGGTACTGGCCGGTCAGCGAGGTGGGATGGGCCGCGATGGCCTCTGGCGGCCCTGCCGCCACCACCTCGCCGCCCTTGACCCCCGCGCCGGGGCCGAAATCTATGATCCAGTCAGCCGCCTGCATGGTCTCCAGATCGTGTTCGACCACCACCAGGGTATTGCCCAGATCGCGCAGGCGCAGCAGCGAGTCGAGCAACTTGCGGTTGTCACGCTGGTGCAGGCCGATGCTCGGCTCATCGAGAATGTACATGNCCCCGACCAGGCCTGAGCCGATCTGCGAAGCCAGGCGAATGCGCTGGGCCTCGCCGCCGGAGAGGGTCGGCGCGGGGCGGGCGAGGGTCAGGTAGTGCAGGCCAACGTTCTTGAGAAAACCCAGGCGCTCGCGGATCTCTTTCAACACATCGGCGACGATCTGCACCTGGGTCTCGGTGAGCGGCCCCGCGCTCAGGCTGCGCACCCAGTCGAGGGCCTCGGTGACGTTGCGCTCGCAGACCTCATGAATATTGGCCCCGGCCACGCGCACGGCGAGGCTTTCGGGGCGCAGGCGCGCGCCGCGGCAGGCCGGGCAGGGCTGCTCGCTCATAAACTGCAAGTAGTACTCGCGGGCGACCTCGCTGCCGGTCTGCAAGAAGCGCCGGCGGATCTCGGCGGCCAGGCCCTCCCAGGGCCGGTAGAACTCGCCGAAGCCGCCGTGCTCGTTCGACCAGAGGAAGCGGATGCGCTCCTGCCCGCTGCCATAGATGATGGCCTCGCGTTGCCGCGGCGTCAACTGGTTCCAGGGCGTATCCAGGCTGAAGCCGTAGTGGGCAGCAATGGCGACGAGGGCCTTGTAGCCCCACGAGTCGCTCTTCTTGCGCATCTCGCCCCAGTAGGTCACCGCGCCCTCGTGGATGGACAGATCGCCGTTGGGCACGAGCAGGTCCGGGTCCACCTCCAGGCGCGTGCCCAGACCGGTGCACTGAGGGCAGGCGCCCTGGGGCGAGTTAAACGAGAACATCTGCGGGGTCAACTCGGGGAAGGAGATGCCGCAGCTCAGACAGGTATTGCTCTGGCTCATCAGCCACTCTTCGGGGGCGGCGGCGGCGCCCTCCTCGCCCGGCGCCGCGCGCGCCCGGGACTGGATGCTGATGACGACGCTGCCCTCGCCCACGCGCAGGGCCTGCTCGATACTATCGGTGAGACGGGTCACGAAGCCGTCATAGGCGCTGCCCGCCCCGGCCGCTGCCACGCCCTGGCCCGTCGCGGGGGCCTCCTCCGCGACCGCATCACGCTCGGGCATCACCAGGCGATCAACGACCACCTCGATGGTGTGCTTGACCTTCTTATTGAGACGGATCTCCTCGTCAAGCCCGCGGATCTCGCCGTCCACGCGCACGCGCACAAAGCCCTCGGCCCGGGCCTCGGCGAAGATGTCGCGGTACTCCCCCTTCCGCTGCGAGACCAGCGGCGCGAGCACCATGAAGCGCGTCCCGGGCGGCAGGCTCAGCACGCGCTGGACCATCTGCTCGGCGCTTTGCGAGGCGACCGGGCGGCCGCACTGGTGGCAGTGCTGCGCCCCGGCGCGGGCGAAGAGCAGGCGCAGGTAGTCGTAGATCTCCGTCACCGTGCCCACGGTCGAGCGGGGGTTCTTGCTGGCGCTCTTCTGCTCGATGGCGATGGCCGGAGAAAGCCCCTCAATCAAATCAACGCGGGGCTTCTCCATCTGGCCGAGGAACTGCCGGGCGTAGGCCGAGAGGCTCTCGACATAGCGCCGTTGCCCCTCGGCATAGAGGGTGTCGAAGGCCAGCGAACTCTTGCCCGAGCCGCTGACGCCGGTGAGCACCACCAGACGGTCGCGGGGGATCTCGAGATCGATCCCCTTGAGGTTATGCTCACGGGCGCCCTTAATAACGATCCTGTCCTTCGCCATAGACGGTTGCNCCCCTGCCGCGCAGACGAAAGCGCCGCCTGGCTTCGTGGCGGCGCTGGATGTGAACGGCCATATGCGTAGTATACCACCGCTGGCCGGTGCTCGCGGACTCAAGAAGCGCTTCTGGGCTTGTAGGCCCATTGATTATTCTTGTCCTTTTTGCGTTCAAAGCCGTCACCCCACGGATTGTTGCCTTCGGTTATCGTCTGGCTCCACCAGGCAACCATGTTCCCTGCCAACCATGCTTCGGTTTTATTTTGACAGCGATGCCTGGCGGCGGCAAGTTCTGTCTTTGCCNCCCTATCGTGCATCAGCAGTCCGTGCGGCTGCGCCGCACACGAACAGGATGAACATGAGGTTGTTCTTGGGAGGGCAAAGCCCTCCCAAACCCTCCCACCGGGTAAGGGGATGGGGAAACCCGGTTTCCCCATCCCCCTGCGGGGCGTGGGTGTGGGGAAACCCGGTTTCCCCACACCCCTCCTCCGAGGGACTATGTTCACGTGAGACGGTCATGCGCATGGCGCACAACGCCGCGATGAAAACAGACCGGGAGCGCGGGCGTCCCGCCCGCGCCACGGCGCCGCGGGCACGGTGACGGCCCCCTCCCTGACCCTCCCTCGCCGGGGGCGGGAACCCGGCTCCTCCCCCCAGCGGGGGGNGGCTGGGNGGGGGGCTGAACGCTGCGAACGATGGTCACCTCAGCCGTTCAACGATGCTCGCCGAAACTCCGGCGCCGCTTCCAGGCGCTCGATGAACGCGCGCATCGAAGGCACGCGGCGTCGGCGTTCCTCCAGGCATGGCGCGGTGGCGTCGCGCGCCAGTTGCGCGAGTCCGGCGGAGATGCGCGCCTGGCCCGCCCACGGCGCTCTGCCCCCCCCGGGCGCGGGGTTGTCCTCGTCGTCCGGGGCGCCCAGAAGCATCTCCTGGAGCGCGCGCCCCAGCCCGTACACATCAATGTGCGGGGTGAGCGTTTCTGCTCCGCCGCCGCTTAACCGTTCCGGCGGCAGGTAGCGCCGCGTGCCGTAGATGCTGCGCTGGCGCGGGGCGCGCAACGACTCCGCCGCGCCCAGATCGATCAAGGCAACGTCAGCGATGCCCCGCGTGGGGCGCAACATGATGTTTCCGGGCTTGACATCGTGATGAATGAGGCCGTGGGTGTGCAGGTGATGCAGGGCCTGGGCGGTCTGATGGGCGATGTGCGCCGCCAGGGTCGGGTCGAGGGGCCGGCCCCGCCGCCGGCGCAGCACGTGGGCCAGGGTTGGCCCTGGCTCGAAGGCCAGCGCGAGGTAGGGCACGGTACACCCGTCGCCGGCCTCGCCGCCGGGCAGGCGTGCCAGGCCCAGGTCGCGCGGGCCAGGCTCGCCAGGGCGCCGGCGCTGGCTGTAGAGCGCCACCAGGTGCGGGTGCCGCAATTCCACACGCGCGAGGTAGCCGTGTTCGTCGTGCAGGTTGGCCTGGAAGTCGGGACGGGCGAGTTTGAGCGCCGCCAGTCCGCAACGGGGACGCAGGCGCCTCAGCAACCCGGCGGCGCGTTCCCGCAGGCGCCCGCGGTCCGCCGGTCGCGCCAGGTACAGCGCGCTTGCGCCGCTGGTGGCAATGGGCCGGAGAATGACAAACTCGTCGATCCGCTGTCCGGGTTGGAGAGGAGGAAGATCGCGCAGCATCGTCGTCCCTGGGGCATGCGGTGGTCCTCTGTTGTACCGCCGCGATCCGCCGCGCGATGCGCCCTGCTCATGGTCTTTGAGCAATGAATCCGCTACACATGGTCCTTTGGAGCGGGGTGTGGGGAAACCCGGTTTCCCCACACCCTCGCCCGCGGGAGGGTTTGGGAGGGCGCAGCCCTCCCAGGAACAACCGTATGTTAATCCCAATAGGGGTAGAGGGAGAAACCGGGTTTCTCCCTCTACCCCCACACCAGCTCAGGCAGCAGTGCCCGCCGGCCTATCGCGCGGCCACGCGCTCGGCCTCGACCGGCGCGCCCTGCTCGACCGGCACGCCCCGGCCCAGGTCGGGCCGCAGGGCCAGCGCCAGCACCCCGGCAGCCCCCATCACCACCAGCAGACCCGACAGGTACGGCGCCACCGGCCCGAAGGCATCGAACACGGCGCCGGCGAACAACGGCCCGATCACCATCATCAGGCTGTTGAGCGATTGCACACCTCCCAGGGCCGACCCCTGGGCCTGTGGCGAGACGCGCCGCGAGATCAGGCTGGTCAGGCTGGGTGTGGCCATGCCGCTGCCAATGGCAAGGACCGCGGTGGCCGGGTAGAGCATCCAGCCGGCGGGGACGAAGGCGATCATCCCGAAGGCCAGAGCCATGAGCGTCAGACCGCTGACCGCCAGGCGCGCCTCGCCGAACCGCGGCACGAGTTTGCGGATCAGGAAGCCCTGCATAACAATCGCCACCAGACCGATAAAGGCGAAGACGAAGGCGATATCAGTGGGGCCGAAGCCGAAGCGCGTGTTGGCAAAGACGGCGAAATTGCTCTGTAGCCCGGCGAAGGCGAAATTGAGCAGCACCACCCCCAGCAAGAGGGGACGGATGACTTCCAGGCCGATCACCGCCCGCAGGCGCTTGAACGGGTTGATGCTCTGCGCCTGCTGCGCGCGCCGCTCGACCGGCAGCGACTCGGGCAGCCGGAAGTAGCCGAAGACCACGCTGGCAAACACCAGGGCCGCGGCGACGAAGGCCGGGGCGCTCAGGCTGATCAGGCTGAGCAAGCCGCCCATGGCCGGACCGAGCATGAAGCCCAGCCCGAAGGCCGCGCCGATCAGACCCATGCCGCGGGCGCGCTCCTGGGGGGGCGTGACATCGGCGATNTAGGCCTGCGCGGCGCTGATGCTCCCGCCAGTAATCCCGGCGATGATCCGCGAGACGAAGAGCACGGCCAGCACGGCCTCGGCGCCGAAGCTCCGCAGGCTGTCGGCGAGGCCGAAGAGCATATACGAGAACGCCGCGCCGAGCAGGCTCAGCAACAGCACCGGACGGCGCCCGAAGCGGTCCGACAGACCACCCAGGATCGGCGCGAAGAGGAACTGGAACAACGAATAGGAGGCCGTCAGCGCGCCGACGATCAGCGCGTGGTTCGCCGCCAGCCAGGGCGTGCCCGTCTCCTCGATCAACTTAACATAAAAGGGAAGCAGGGGCAGGACAATGCCCACGCCCAGCAGATCGATGAAGACGGTCAGAAAAATAAACACCAGCGATGCGCGATTGGATTTCAAGGTCATCTCCCCCAATACTTTGCCCCTAGGAAATGTTTCCCTGTGAAGCATACCACGATGAACCGGCTTTGTCAACCCTTTGCACAGATTTTTTCGGCCATCCATGCGGCTGCGCCACGCACGAAGGGAATGAACATAAGATTCTTCCTGGGAGGGCAAAGCCCTCCCACACCCTCCCGCGGGCGGGGGGCGTGGGGAACCCTGGTTTCCCCATCTCCCTGCGCGCGGGCTGCGCCCTCACCTTCCCGCGGGCGGGGGCGTGGGGAAACCGGGGTTCCCTGGCGATGAACATGATCTGGGAGCGCGGGCGTCCCGCCCGCATCGCGTCTCCGCGGGCATGGTGACCGCCCCTTTCCCCAACCCTCCCCCGCTGGGGGCGGGCACCCGGCTCCTCCCCCCAGCGGGGGGAGGCTGGGAGGGGGGCTGAACCTGGCGAACGATGGTCACCTCAGCCCTCACTGGTTGGCGCCATCTGTGGACGGCTGCGCCGCCCTGCACACCCCGCTGCGCGAGGCGGATGTTGCGCGCGCCCGGTGACCGATCTGGCACGGGCTGCTTTTGCCGCAAGGATGTGGTAACATAGCGAGCAGGAATGGACGGGCGCGGAGGAGGCCCATGGGGTTCAGCGGCTTCTCAACCGATACGCTTGTGGGCCTGCCGCCGGAGTTGTTCAGCGAGGNGCTTCCCGCGATCACCCTCCCCAGCGAGCTCAAGGTGACCCTGCATATCTTTTACCGCCTGAGCCGGCAGCGGGCCACCCCCCGTCGTCTGAGCTGGGAGGAGTTGCTGGCCGATCGCACCCTGCGGCGCTCGTTGCGCTCGGTCTCGAAGCTACGCCCGTTTGAAGATCTGCTGGCCGAGGGGTTGCAGGCGGCCGTCCGGCGGGGCNCCCTCCTGCATGTGGCCCTGCCCGCCGATGGGCGCGTGGGCAACTGGTACCTGGTGCATACCGCCGCCAACCGGGCATGGGTCGAACGCCTGGCCCAGGCCCAGGTTGCGCTGGCCCCGGCCGCCGAGGCCTCGCCGCAGCGGCCCTCGCTCCTCGGGCTGTACGAGCAGAACATCGGCCTGGTCACCCCGATGCTGATTGATGAACTGCGCGAGGCCGAAGAACGCTACCCCCGCGAATGGATCGAAGAGGCCATGCGCGAGGCCGTGCGCTCCAATGCCCGTTCCTGGCGCTATATTCGCAAGGTCCTTGAGAGGTGGGCGGTCCATGGACGACAGGATGCGACGCATCGCGCCGAACGACCTATCGATGTGGAAAAATACACCGGCGGCGCCTTCGGAGATCTCTTCCGACGCGGCAGCGACGACACCGATCTCTGATGCGCCCTGCCCACGCTGCAAGGGCGCCGGGTATCTGGTGGCCGATGTGCCCTACGGCCATCCCGATTTTGGCCGGCTCTGGCCCTGTAGCTGTCGCACCGCCGAACGCCTCCGGCAGCGCGGCGAGATGCTGCGGGCCATGAGCAACCTCGGGCCGTTTCTCAATAAGACCTTCGAGAATTTCGANGCCGGGGTGCGCGGGGTGGCGCGGGCCTACGCCCGGGCGCTGAAGTTCGCCGAGCATCCCATGGGCTGGTTGATCCTCTTCGGCGGCTATGGCTGCGGCAAGACCCATCTGGCTGCCGCCATCGCCAACCGCCTGCTCGCCAATCATAACGAGGTGCTGTTTACGGTTGTGCCCGACCTGCTCGATCACCTGCGCTCCACCTTTGGCCCCCACAGCGAAGTCGGCTACGATGAGCGCTTTGAACAGGTGCGCAGCGCCGGGGTGCTGATCCTCGATGACCTGGGCACCGAGAACGCTACCCCCTGGGCCCGCGAGAAACTCTTCCAGATCTTCAATCACCGCTACAACTACCGCCTGCCCANGGTGATTACCAGCAATCGCGAACCCAGAGATATCGAGCCGCGCATTCTCTCCCGTATGACCGATCGTGACCTGTGCGACGAGATCATCATTATTGACGCCGATGATTACCGGCGCACGCCTACCGCGCAGCGCTTTGAACAGAAAAAGGCCCACCATCTACAGCGCATGGGTCGCCGTGATGGCAATGCCTGATCGCCGCGCCCGGCGTCCTGGTTGGCATGTGGCGCCAGGGAAGGTGTGGGTTCGCATTTCTCCCGGGAGCGCGGACCGCTTGCCCGCGTAGACGCGATGAGGGCGGGACGCCCGCACTTCCAGGCGCGAGGGTTACCCCAGGGCGTGAACGGTTACCTGCCCCCCTCCCAGCTCCCCCCGCTGGGGGGAGGAGCCGGACTCCCTCCTCCAGCGGGGGAGGGTCAGGGAAGGGGCGGGGCAGGCCGAGCGGCTTCCGGGCATGCCGGACTGCGGCACCCTGTCGCGCGGTGTGAGCGGAGGGAGCGCGCAACACCTTTCGTCACACGACCTCCCGATGCTCGTAATGATCCTCTGGTATCATAGGTTCTTGCATGCACGGTGCGACGTGAGCGCCGCGGTGATGGGGAGCGAGAGTGATGCTACAGCACTATCTGTCGGCGGGCGATCTGAGCCGCTCCGAGGCCGAGACCCTGCTGGATCGCGCCGCCCGGCTCAAGGCTGAGTTTCGCGCCAATGGCGGCGGAGCCCACGCCGGGTTGCCCCTCCAGGGGAAGACCCTCGCCCTCGTCTTTGAAAAGCCGTCGTTGCGCNCCCGCGTGGCCTTCGAGGCGGGCATGACCCAGCTTGGCGGCCACGGCTCGTACCTCTCGGCGAACGACATTGATATGGGCGGGCGCGAGAGCGTGCCCGATGTGGCGCGAAATCTCAGCCGCTGGGTGCAGGCCATCGCCGCGCGCGTCTTCAAGCACGCCACGGTCGAGACCCTGGCGCGCTACGCCTCGGTCCCGGTGATCAATGCCCTCTCAGATCGCGAGCATCCCTGCCAGGCCCTCGCCGATATGCTCACCCTCCACGAACATTTCGGCGCGCTGCAGGGTCTGCGCCTGGCCTATGTGGGCGATGGCAACAATGTCTGCCATTCGTTGTTGCTGCTGGGGGCGACCCTGGGCCTGGATCTGGCCGTGGCCTGTCCCCCCGATTACCGGCCCGACCCGGAGATCCTCGAACGCGCCGAGGGCCTTGCCCGCGCCAGCGGCGCCCGCATCGCCATCAGCGCCGCCCCGAGCGAGGCCGTTGGCGGCGCCGACGCGGTGTATACCGATGTCTGGACCTCGATGGGCCAGGAGCATGAAACCGCCCGCCGCCGCCCGATCTTCGCGCCCTACCAGGTGAACCCGGCCCTGATGGCCCTGGCCGCCCCCCGGGCCGTGTTTATGCACTGCCTCCCCGCCCATCGCGGCGAAGAGGTCACCGCCGAGGTGATCGATGGCCCGCAGTCGCTGGTCTTCGAGCAGGCCGAGAACCGTCTGCATGTGCAGAAGGCGTTGATTCTTTCGTTGTTGGGGGTGTAGCAGGGGCATGGGGCAGCCCGGCTTCCCCCACCCCGGTAGGGAGGAACGGGGAACCCCGCTTGTCCCTGGCGAGCGTCGCGTTCGCCTGAGCGGGGGCGTGGGGAACCCCGGGTTCCCCACCGTCCAACCGGTCTGGAGGGGGCCTGACCCCCCGGTAGAGAGGAACGGGGAAACCCACTTTCGAGCATCGCATTCTACGCGCAAAGAACAGAGCCATGGCAGGAAACCGCGCAATCTTCGACCGGGCGATGGAGCAGAGCCGTGAGGCGGCGCGTCAGGGCCAGTGGGACGAGGCGCTGCGCGCCGCGGTCCGCGCCTTGCAGGAGTTTCCCCAGGACGCCGACGCGCGCACGGCGGCGGCCGTGGCCCTCTTTCATACCGGCAAGCTCGAGCGCGCGCTGCAACTGTTCGAGGAATTGCGCGCCGCGGACCGGCAGAACCCCTTCTTTCTGAGTTACATCGCCCAGGTGCACCAGCACCAGGGCAACATCGCGGCGGCGGTCGAGAGCTTCCGCGGCCTGGCCGATCTGCACCTGGCCCAGCGCCGGCCCGCCCAGGCGGTGGAGGCGCTGCGCGAATTGCTCAAACTGCGCCCGGAGGATCGCGAGCAGCGCCTGCGCCTGGCGCGGCTCTACGAAGAGATGCAGGCGCGCGCTGAAGCGGCGCGCGAGCATCTGACCCTGGCGCAGCAGAGTTTCGCCGACCATCATCTCGACCAGGCCGCCGCCTCCGCCGAGGCTGCCCTGCGCCTCGACCCTACCAGCCGGGAGGCCAAGGATCTGATCGTCACCCTGCGCGACGCGATGGCTCGTGAGGCCGGCCTGGAAAGCGCCCGCGCTCCTGCTGCTCCGTCGGCCCCCGAGGCCCGTTCTGGCCCTCTCGGGGTAACCGGCGCATTGCGCTCGCAGCAGTTCCAGGTGGAGAAGCTGGTCGAGCAGGGGCAGAAGGCCCAGGAGGCGGGCGACATTGATGGCGCCGCCGCCCTCTACGAACAGGCGCTGGAAGCCGGGTTGCAACGGGCCGATGTGCTCTACTCGCTGGGCTTGATCTACCAGGAGCGCGGCGACCACCGTGCCGCCGTGGGGGNGCTGGCGCGGGCCGCCGCCGATGCCGAGTACGCCCTGTCGGCGCACTTCGCCCTGGGCCTGAGTTACCGTGAACTTGGCCAGTTGCCGCAGGCTGCTCAGGAGTTCGAGCAAACCATCGCGCTGGTGGATCTCGAGTCGATCGGCAAGGCCGAGGCCGAGGATCTCATCCAGATGTACGAGTACGCTGCGACAACGTTCGAGCAGATCGGCGACATCGCCCGCGCCGCGGCCCTCTACGGCGCCCTGGCCGGTTTCCTGGAGAGCAAGCGCTGGGGCCGTGAGCGGGCCGTGGAGTTCAAGCAGCGCTCCAAGGATCTGGCCGATCGCAACATGTTCGCCAAGCTCCGTGAAATGGGCACCGGCGTGCTGGCCCCACCGGCGGAACCCGAAGGGCCCCCGGCCGAGGAGCCACCCATGGCGGAGAGTTGGGGCAAGATCCGCCCGATTACCGACTTCCTCCGCGATCATCGTCCCGCGACCACCGACGAATTGGCCGCTCCCGGCCCCGAACCCCGGCCCGAACCGCTGTTGTTGCTGGAGAGCCTGCCCGAGGTCGCGCCGAGTTTTGCCCCGGCTACTCCCCTTGACACAACCGGCCTGCCCGAAGAGGTGAAAGGCTGGGTCGAACTCAGCGGCAAGTACCTTGACCAGGGACTGCTCGATGCCGCCCTGGACGCCTGCATGGAGGTCATCCGCCTCGACATCGACTACCTGCCCATTCACCTGCGCATGGGCGAGGTCTACGAGCGCGAGGGGCGGCCCGCAGAAGCCCTGGCCAAGTACCAGTTGTTGATTGACACCTTCCGCGTGCGCGGCGAGCCTGAAAAAGCCATTGACGTCTACTTCCGCTTCATCGAACTCTCGCCCGACACAATCAACGCGCGTGCCCGCCTGGCCGAGTTGCTGCGCAGCGCGGGGCGGATCGATGAGGCCGTGGCCCAATCGATCCTCCTGGCCAACACCTACGTGCGTCTGGGGCAGACCAATAAGGCCCTGGAGGAGTACCGCCGTCTCATCCAGCTCGCCCCGCGCGATGCCCACGTGCATACCCAGTACGGCCTCACCCTGCTCAAACTCGAACGCTACGAGGCCGCGCTGACGGAGTTCCGCAAGGCCCTCGAACTTGGCCGGCCCGACGATCCGGTGGCCGTGGCGCGGTTGAACCTCACTCTGGCCCTGATGGGCGACCAGCCGGAGGCCGTGTGGGACTCGTTCGCCACGGTGCTGGATCTGCTCAAGCGGCAGCCGCAGGAGTTTAACCTGGTGCAGGCCGAGTATCGCGGCGCGTTGCTCCTGGCGGATGCGCCGATCCTGCACTACCTGCTGGCGCTTATCCAGCAGCATGCCGGGCAGCACACTTCGGCCCTGCTGGAGTTGGAGCAGGCCATCGCTTTGCTCGCCGACGCGGTCGATCCGCTCCTCGCGCCGGTGCTGGCGCATCAGGCTGCCGCTGATAGTTGTATTGCCCTGGGCCAGGCCGAAGAGGCCCTGGAGCATCTGCGCCGGGCCCAGGCCGCGGCGGGACCGGGCGCGCCCGCCGTCATCTCGAAGCACCCCTTCGCCACACCCTTGAGCCGGGGCGACCTGGTGCGGCGCATGGCCGAAGCCTATGCCGCCAGCGACGATCTGGCGGGCGCCGAACGGGCCTTGCTCGAGGCAAAGCGCCTGCTGCCCTACGATCGGGCGATTTATACCAAGCTCGCCGATATTTACTTCCGCCAGGGCAAGCTCGCCGAGGCCCTGGCCCAGCTCGACGACCTGGCGACCCACTACGAGCAGCGCCAGCAACTCGACCGGGCCATCGAGATCCTCGAGTACGCTCTGAAGCTCGCGCCCAATCACATTCCGGTGAGCAGCCGCCTGGCCCGCATGCAGTTGCGCCGTGGCTACCTCGAGAAGGGGCTGGAGGGTCTGGCTCGCACCGCCGAACTGCAACGCAAGGCCGGGCAACTCAAAGACGCGGTTGCCTCGCTCCAGGAGGCCGCGCACGTCTACTGGATGCTCAGCGACCACGAGAAGGCCCGCCAGATGTACGACCGCATCGTGCAGATCGCCCCCAACGACGTGGATGCGCGCCAGTGGCTCGCCCTGATGTACACCCTGGCCTCGCGCCGGGATGAGGCCATCCGCGAGAAAAAACAGATCGCGCGCATCTTTGCCCAGCAGCGCGACTACGAGAACGCCATCGCCGAGCTGCACCAGATCATCGGCCTCGACCAGAAGGACCTTGATGCCTACTACATGCTCGGCGACATGCTGATGCGCCGGCAGGAGTACGCTCAGGNCATCCAGTTGTACAACCGCATGCTCAGGCTCGAAGGCGTCGAGGTCGAGCGGGTGGAGGCGCTGGTGACGGCTGCCAACCGCATGCTCCAGCAGCAGATGCAGTCGTAGCTTGCCGGAAGCGCGGGGATGACGCGCGCTGCGCACAACCGGGTGGGCGGGGCAACCCCCGCCCACCCGGTTGCATGGGGAAGGGAGGAACAGCCTCCCCGCAGCGCCGCGTTCCGCCCAGGGCGGGCGGAACAAAAGAGGCGCGGAGGACACAGCCCTCCGCGCCTTACCCCGAAGGGATATGCGCGCACCTTCACAGACGAGTGTGGTCACGCGGGGCTCGTGCCCGCCATAGCCGCCCCTGACGGGGCCGGCTCCCTAGAAAGGAGGTGATCCATCCGCAGCTTCCGCTACGGATACCTTGTTACGACTTCGTCCCAGTCGCGACCCCTGCGCTCGGCCGCTGCCTCCCCGAGGGGTTAGCGCACGGACTTCACGCATTGGCCACTCCCATGACGTGACGGGCGGTGTGTACAAGGCCCGGGAACGTATTCACCGCGCCATGGCTGATACGCGGTTACTAGCAACTCCGCCTTCACGGGGGCGAGTTGCAGCCCCCGATCTGCACTGGGGCCAGGTTTGGCGATTTGCTAACCGTTGCCGGCGCGCGACGCACTGTCCTGGCCATTGTAGCGTGTGTGTCGCCCCAGGCGTCAGGGCCATGCTGACTTGACGTCATCCGCGCCTTCCTCCGCCCATCACGGCGGCTGTCTCGGCAGACACGGGTAACTGCCGACGCGGGTTGCGCTCGTTGCGGGACTTAACCCAACATCTCACGACACGAGCTGACGACAGCCATGCAGCACCGGTGCCGCACCCTCAAAGGCAGCGCCGTTTCCGACGCTTGCAGCGGCATGTCAAGCCTGGGTAAGGTGCTTCGCGTTGCGTCGAATTAAACCACACGCTCCGCTGCTTGTGCGGGCCCCCGTCAATTCCTTTGAGTTTTAAGCTTGCGCTCGTACTCCCCAGGCGGCCGGCTTCCCGCGTGAGCTAAGGCGCCCAGGCGCCTTCACAGGCGCCCAGTCACCGAGCCGGCAGCGTTTACGGCGTGGACTACCCGGGTATCTAATCCGGTTTGCTCCCCACGCTGTCGCGTCTCAGCGTCAGGTCAGGCCCAGGCGGCCGGCTGCCCCACCGGCGTTCCTCCGGAGCTCTACGCATTTCACCGCTACACCCGGAATTCCGCCGCCCTCTGCCTGCCTCCAGTCGCATCGTATCGGCACGCCTCGCCCGGTTAAGCCGGGCGCTTTCAGCACCGACGCACGCAACCGCCTACACGCGCTTTACGCCCAGTGATTCCGGACAACGCTTGCCCCCTCCGTCTTACCGCGGCTGCTGGCACGGAGTTAGCCGGGGCTGATTCGGGGGGTACCGTCAACTTCTTCCCCCCCAAAAGGAGTTTACAACCCGAAGGCCGTCATCCTCCACGCGGCGTTGCTCCCTCAGGCTTGCGCCCATTGGGGAAAATTCCTTGCTGCTGCCTCCCGTAGGAGTCTGGGCCGTCTCTCAGTCCCAGTCTGCCTGGTCGTCCTCTCAGACCAGGGACCCGTCAGTGGCTTGGGAGGCCATTCCCCCCCCAACTACCTGATGGGCCGCAGGCTCATCCCGGAGCGGCTGACGCCTTTCCTCGTTGCCGAGCGTATGCGGGATTGCCACCGCTTTCGCGGCGATATCCCCCACTCCGGGGCAGATACCCACGTGTTCCTCAGCCGTGCGCCACGCAGCGGCGCAAGCGCCCTGCGTTCGACTTGCATGCATTAGGCACGCCGCCAGCGTTCGTCCTGAGCCAGGATCAAACTCTGCGTGGGATCGTGAAGTGCGCCTCCCGGCGCCCTCACCATCCGTTGATGACGTGGACCAGCTCTATCAACTACCGTATTCTGGTTGTGAANGTGCTCACTGAAAACAAGCCGGCAGGAAAACAAAACCAGGAAGGTTCAGATGCTTCTGAGCTTCCTGGCGACGTCTCTGATACAGCTATCAGCGCGGTTCGCTCGGGTTGTTTCCTTACTTGTTGCGTCTGCCTCACAGCACCCTGTGAGTGAGACGTGGCTTGTTTCAGCGTTGGTAGTATAGCACTCGTGTCGAGTCTTGTCAAGGATATGTTAAGAGATAGAGATGGGTGTGGCAAAANGCGCTGCACGCCCCTCGCGCGACCAGGGTTCGGCAGCGCGGCGCCGCCGGACGCGGCGCGTCCCGGCCCGCCTCCTCTCTGACCCTCCTCCGCTGGGGGAGGGAACCGCGCGCCTGCCCCCGGCGGGGGGGGAGGGCCTGGCCCTGGGGGTATGGGGCAACCCGGTTTCCCCATACCCCCACCCGGTGGGAGGGTTTGGGAGGGCGTAGCCCTCCCAAGAATGACC
>JGI24187J35170_1000467_pt1 | contig 18027 bp, 8 predicted proteins | sample YNPBryBLVA2012_FD_35170 | JGI IMG/M metagenome (IMG submission 35170)
TTTTTTGTTAATTTCTTATCCATTGGTTTCATCTATCCTTTGGGTAAAAAAATTTAAATTTATTAAATGTGCCCAACTGATAGATGAACCCAACGGATTTTCTTTTATGTTGCATCCAGTGGTTTCATTGATTCGTTGGGGAAAAATATTAAATTTTAATGCCCAACGGATGAATGAACCCAACGGATTTTTTTTTATGTTGCATCCGTTGGTTTCATCTATCCTTTGGGTAAAAAAGTTAAATTTATTAAATGTGCCCAACTGATAGATGAACCCAAAGGATTTTCTTTTATGTTGCATCCGTTGGTTTCATCTATCCTTTTGGTGAAAAATTAAATTTTAATGCCCAACGGATGAATGAACCCAACGGATTTTTTTTATTTTGCATCTGTTGGTTTCATCTATCCTTTTGGTGAAAAATTAAATTTTAATGCCCAACGGATGAATGAACCCAACGGATTTTCTTTTATGTTGCATCCGTTGGTTTCATCTATCCTTTTGGTGAAAAATTAAATTTTAATGCCCAACGGATGAATGAACCCAACGGATTTTATTTTATGTTGCATCCGTTGGTGTCATTGATTCGTTGGGGAAAAATTTCAATGTATTCATTATGCCCAACGGATAGATGAACCCAACGGATTTTTTTTATGTTGCATCCGTTGGTTTCATTGATTCGTTGAAGAAAAAATTAAATTTATATGCCCAACGGATGAATGAACCCAACGGATTTTCTTTTATGTTGCATCCATTGGTTTCATCTATCCTTTTGGTGAAAAATTAAATTTTAATGCCCAACGGATGAATGAACCCAACGGATTTTCTTTTATGTTGCATCCGTTGGTTTCATCTATCCGCTGGGGGAAAAAATTGAATTTTAACGCCCAACGGATTTAAAGTACATCGACAGTCTATCATGAAATTTTGCACGAAAGACTATTTTCGATTACGGTCCTCCACCAGTCCATTGATCCTCGCAATGCCCGACTCGATCAAATTTTATTTAAAAAACGATACCTTCGCTATCTCGATCATGGTATACAGCCCCTCGATGGTGGATTCGGCGCCTGAGTTCAGATTGACTTTGGTGCTGTCGACAATCCCATCGAAACAGCGGCCTGTTTGGGGATCGTACATGGGCGTTTTTGCCGCATTATTGCCCCACAGCCAGGAGGCGGCCTGAACGGCCTGGCGGGCGCAGTTCGTATCCCCCGTGGCTTCGTACAGTCGCAACAGCCCCAGCGCCAGGCAGCGCACGCCATAAGCGATCTGGGGGAAACGCCTGGCTTGGGCCTCCTGTCCCAGTTGCCATTCCTGCAGCCAGCCATCTTTTAGCAGGCGAGCAAAATAAAGATCGGCTTCCCGTTTTGCCGCCTGAATCAATTGATGATCATTCAAAGTTTTGCCCAGCGCTGCCAGGGCCTGGGTCTGGGCGTTGCCCCAGGCGTGCCAGATGTTGGGCCAGGAAAGAAATGCGCCAGGATAGAAATTGCCATCTTCGAGCTGCATGGCAATAATACCTTCAGCCAGTTGTTTTGCGTATTCCGCCAGCACAGCCTTTTCCGAAGGTATTGAACCTTTGAGAAGGTTATTGGCCTCTGCTTTTAAAAATTCATCGATGCCCAAAAGCAATTCTGCCGTGGCATCTGAGCCATACTGGTTGACCAGCCACAGCGGATATTTCCGACCATTGATGACTTCGTATTGGTGGTAGAATTTCAAACAATTCTGAATCGGCATTGTGCATTTCAAAAAAGCTTGCTTTAATTGGGCTGCATAAGCCTCATCTTTATTTTTGAAAATCCGATACCCCAGCCCCAGCGCCCAATAGCCCCGTGCGGCCCAGAAGTTGAACGACTTTTCGCTGGTGCGATAGGTTTTATTGATCTGCAAGGTGGAGTCGATGAAATTGTAGAACTCCCCATCCCCCGCCTGCAGGTGCAGCACAAAATTGAGCAGCCGTTGGGCTTTGGGCAATACCGAATCGATTCCCGTCAATTCGAAATAACGCAAATAAACCACGGCGGCACGAGCCACATCATCCACGCAGGCAATGCCCTCCTCGTCGGCATCCACCCACTGGTAATCGGGATATTCGGAATAGATATGAATGATGTCACAGGGTTGCCCGTTTAAATGAATCGTCTGGGTCAAATGTTCCAGATGAGCGAAATTCACCAGGTTTGCGGCTGGTTTTAGGAGTTCATTGTTAGAACAGTGAATTGTTGTTAGAGCCAAAATTAAAGTAATGAACCATTTTGATTTCATGCGGTGCCTCGAATCTCTCAAAGATACAGAAGTACTGGAGTGTTGATTTGCGCAACCATTTGATTCTTCCACAACCCCGTTACTCCATCACTCACATACTCCACCACTCCATTACTCCACTTTCTCATTCCACAAAATCCCAATCCCCCAGTTACCCAATTACCCAATTACCCAGTTACCCAATTACCCAATCCCCCAGTCACCCAATTACCCAATCCCCCATTTACCCCTTCAACCCCGACGTCGCCATACTCTCGATAAAATACCGCTGGAAAACCGAATACGCCACAATGATCGGCAGCGCCAGCATCATGGCCGCAGCCAGTTTCACGCCCATCAATCCCTCGGCCTGACCACCGACCACGAACAGGGTCACCAGTTGCGGCAGCGTCATCATCTCCCGCTCGTGGATCACGATCAGCGGCCAGAGCACCTCGTTCCAGGCAGCCATGAAAGTGATGATGCCCACGGTAATAATGGCTGGCACCGAGAGCGGCCAGAAGATGCGGAATAAAATATGAAATTCAGAACAGCCATCGATTCGGGCCGCATCGACCAGATCCTGGGGGATGGTCAGAAAATGCTGGCGAAACAGGATAATGGCAAAGGTATTCACCAGATAGGGAATGATCAGCGCCAGAAAGCTATCGGTCCATTGAAATTTGACCATCAAAATATACTGCGGGATCAGGGTAATTTGAAACGGCAACGTCATGGTGAACAGGATGATGCCGAAGATCAATTTCTTGCCCCGAAAATTGAGCCGAGCCAGCGAATAGCCGATCATCGATCCCAGCACGATCACCCCCCCAGTAATAGCCGATGCCACCAACAAGCTATTGAGAAACGCCCTGCCGAGCGGGATTTTTTGAAATACAGTGATGTAGCTGGACAAAGAGATTTTCGATGGAATGATCCCAAAGCTACCGATCTCCGCCTCGGGCCGAAGTGTGGCCGAGAGCATCCAGAGAAATGGGTAGAGGAAGAGGATTGTCCAGAATATGAGTATGGCGTAAAATAATATTTTTTTCATTTTATTTGAATCGTTTAGTTTCGGGTGAGTAGTGAGTGGTTAGTGGTGAGTCGTTGATTAATAGATTTATCTCTGCTTAGCAAAAGATCCCCCTAAATCCCCCTTCAAAGGGGGACTTTTTTGGCTTTCCCCTTTTCAAGCGAACATTTCCGAACTTTCCCCCCTTTGAAGCGAACATTTCGGACTTTCCCCCCTTTGAAGGGGGGCCAGGGGGGATGTTGAAATTAGCCAAATCAAAAATCAAATAATCGAGATATAAATTGAGCCAAGGCTACAACTCACCACTCACCACTAACAACTCACCAATTAATACGCAACATCTTTTTCAATAACCTTCTTCTGAATTAAAACCACCGCAAAAACCACCACCGCAAAAAAGAACCCCAGCGTGGCGGCATAGCCCATGTGGTAGAACGAAAATGCTTGTTTGTAAATATACAGCATGGCCGACAGGGTGCTGTTCATGGGCCCGCCGTCGGTCATGATGTACGGCTCGATGAATAGCGAAAACCCACCAATGGTCGAAAGGATCACCACCAGGATCATGGTGGGATTGATCATGGGCAAAGTAATGTGGATGAACTTGCGCCATTCCGATGCGCCTTCGATATCGGCGGCCTCGTACAGGTAGCGGGGAATGCTCTGCAGTCCCACCAAAAATAGCACAATGTACAGCCCCACATTTTTCCACGTGGCCATGATGGCGATGGAGGGCATGGATAGTTTGGTGCTGGTGAGCCAGGGCAATTTCATCAAGCCGAATTTCGCCAGCAGCGAATTGATCACGCCCGTATCCTGAGCATAGAGCTGCTGCCAGAGAATGGTAATCACCACACCCGAAACCACGACTGGCATAAAATACGACGCTCGAAAGAACCCCCGAAACCGAATATTCTGGTTGAGAAATTCTGCCAGCAACAGGGCAATGGCAATCTGCAAGGGAATATGAATGATCAAAAAAATCAAGGTATTACCCAGGGATTTGAAGAACAGGGTATCTCTGGACAACCGCACGAAATTATCCAATCCCACCCAGCTCATCGGCGAAATAATATCCCAGCGATGAAACACCAGCAACAGCGAAAACACCAGCGGGAATGCCGTGAATACGCTGAAGTAGATGATGTAGGGCAATATAAAAATGTAACCTGTTTTGTTGGTTTTGCTTGACATTTTTATTTTTCCTCGGTTACCTATTCAGTCAACAGTCGGCAGTCAACAGTCGGCAGTCTTCAGTCGGCAGTCTTCAGTCGGCAGTCTCCAGTCTCCAGACTCCAGTCTTCGGGCAGCGGTTTTCGATTGCAACATATTGACAGGATATAACCTGCTCAACTGACTGAGGATTGTTGATTGCAGATTGTTGACTGTTGACTGGTGTCTGGTGACTGCCAATTGGAGACTGCTGACTGCTAACTGCCAACTGGAGACTGAAATCACTCCATAATCAACTCCGCCCGCTCTGCCATGGACGCCACGGCTTCCTCGGGCGACTTTTTGCCATAAACGACACACGCCTCGAACTCCTGGGAGATGGCATCAAAAATCTCCCGCAGCACGGGCGAGCTATCGGCGCCTCGCACGAATTCGGCCTGGCGGGCAAATTTGGCCATCATGGGATTCCGTTTAAAATAATCTTGAAACAGACTGTCCTGCAAAACGTTCTTCCGAACAGGCAGTTGATTGGCAATTTGCAACAGATCCAGATCGGCCTGGCGGGAAACCAGATGCTTGACAAACTGCCAGGCCTGTTCGGGATACTTTGAATTTTTGAAAATGATGATGCTCTTATAATCGCCATAAGTATAGGTTGGCCCATCCTCGCTGGGACGGGGGATCGGTGCAAAATCGTACTCAAAATCTGGGCCTTTGAATTTCTCGATCTGGCTAATGGCCCAGGGGCCCGTGAAACGGGTGGCGACAATGCCGTGAATAAACACATCGGCTCGGGCATCCATTCGCTCCTTCGGAAAATAGCCCTGTTGAAATAGCGTCTGCAAAAAGCGAAACACCTCAATGGAAGTAGCATTATTGAAATTCACTCGATCGCCATCCAGCAGCATCTTGCCGCCCGAAGCAGCGATGTAGAGCGGATAATAGTCGAAAAAGCGCTGCCACCAGGTGACCATGATTTGCGTGATGCCGATCCAGCGATCGATGTAGCCATCGCCATTGGTATCCCTGGTGATTCTTTCGGCGGCCTGAAGGTATTGTTCATACGTCGTTGGCGGATCGGTGAATCCCGCTTCGGCGAACATCTTTTTGTTGTAAGCCATCATGATGGGGTTGGTCTTCCAGAGAATTTGATAGGTGTGCCCGTCTCGGGAGCGGGCCTCGAGAATTTTATCCTCTGAAAATCGATCGTGCGCCAGCGAATCGAAATCGGCGAACTGATCCAGCGCCACCAGTGATCTGGCTCGGACATATAATTCCACATCGCCAGGCCACATGCTGCAAAAGACATCGGGCGTGGTTTTGCCGACGATGGCGGCCAGCACCACCTCCTCGCTGGAGCGGCCCTCGGGAATGGGTTGATGCTTGACCTGGATGGTGGGATGCGCCGCATTCCACTCCTGCACCAGCTTCCTGGCCAGATTTATCTCCTCCTGGTTGTTGGCGGACCAGTAGGTGAGAGTGATGATGTCAGCGCCTCGATGTTTGGATGGCTGATGACAGGATGCAAGGAGTAAAACTGTTAAAATTATTTTTATTAGTTTTTTCATGATCTGATTTTTTTTGCCCAACGGATAGATGAAGCCAACGGATTTAGATTTTGGTTTCTTATCCGTTGGATTTATCAATCTCTTGGAGAATAATTGCAACGGATTGAAACAATCTTGCTTTTTTGCCCAACGGGTAGATGAAACCAACGGATTTAGATTTTGGTTTTTTATCCGTTGGATTCATCAATCTGTTGGGGAATAATTGCAAATGGCAAAACAAATCATAAATAAATTTTAAACTTCAATGTCAAATGATCCAATTTGTTGTTTGGAACTTGATCATTGAGAGTTGGAATTTATCACGCCAGTGGGCGGACAAGTTTGGAATTTGATGGTTGAGCATTGGATTTTCAAAATATCCATTGGATTCATCAATCTGTTGGAAATGAAATCTCAATCAGCGTCTCCGCAGATGCCTGAATGAAATGAAAATGAATTATATAAGCTCCATTTTGCTCTTTGAGATCCCAAGCCTGAATCGTTCTATCGCTATTTAATGCAACAGACCTGGGCTGCCAGGGGGCAACGATCACCGTCTCATTGCGATGGCCAGCAAAGGCCTTGAGTCTCACGGCGAATTTTTTGCTGTTTGAATCATAATGACAGCTTTTCACGATCGAATTGGTTCGCCAGAGATAGGGTTCTTTAGCTTTCCCCAGCGTCAGCTCAAGCTGACTGACTTCCAGTGATTCGGTCAAAACGAGTGACGGATGATGTTTGCCTCCCAATTTGATCCCGCTCACCTGATCGCCCTGGCCGCTGATGGTGACCCTCAGCGTCTTGCCATTGACCAGAACGTCAAATTGGGCGGATGACTGGCCTTCGATGAGATAGGGATCAAGGCTGATGTTCCATTCATTCTCCCGCAAGCCCAGCAGGTGATAGAGGCTATAAAGATACCATCCTGCTGCCCACATAAATTGCGGCTTATCCACCTTTCCGTAAACCGCTGGATCATGTTTATTGCTGTTGCGATATTCGTACATGGCGGGCTGGCCATTGGGGCTTTCGATGATGCCAGCCAGTGTCATAATTTTTTTGATGAATTGGGCTGCCTCGGCTTTTTTGTCAATGGCGATCAGTCCCAGCGCATACCAGGCATTGCCATGGGGCCAGATGCCGCCGTTGGCGTAGCAATAGGGATCGCCCGCCTCGTTGCCAGCCAATTTGAGATAGTCGATCAGCCGATGGAAATCCATGGGATACACATTGTAGATGCCGATTTTTTCATCCAACAATTTCTGGCGGGCGGTTTCCATCAACGCCGTCTTTTTCTCTTGATCTAATAAATTGAAATGCGCCGCCAAAAGCGATCCGATATAAAAATGGCTATCTTTGCTGCCGTCCTCAAAATAGTTGATGAGGTATTTCAAATCGTCATCCCAGAGTCGGGCGGCCAATTGGCCCTGCATGTCATCGGCCAGTTTTTCGTAATCGGCCAGGGCAGGTAGATTTTTGTGCAACGCAGTGGAGATGAAAATAAACTCACGGAGCGCTCGGATGGTCAAAATCGTCATATAGGATCGAGGCCCAAAGCTCCTGCCGATATCCCACCAATCGGGGCGATGGGCGTAGACCAGGCCGTCCTCTTTTTTATTCTGCAAGACCTGATTCAGGCTGGTTTCGATGTACGGATATAATTTTTCCAGCATCGAGACATCGCTGGAGTGGCGGAGATAACTGGCCGAAAGCAGAATGAACCAGAAATGGTTCCAATTATCGGGCGTGGCATATTCGGTGACATAGCGGTCGTCCCGCCAGTAATAGGCATGTGGGATAATTTTGTCCGCCGTGGCATGTTCGATAATGAATTCCAGATCGCTTTTCACCCGTGGCAGATCGAAATTGACCCGTGCCAGATCGGTGAGCAGCGCATCGTGGCTGAAAAAGAAATTGTATTCCGCAGGACAGGGCATGGGCAAAAATTCGCCATCGAGGTAATGGATATTGGTCGCCAGAATCGCCTTTGCCCAGTGGGCGCTGTGATCGATGGCAGCATCGTTGGTCTGGATGATGCCTTCGTGATAGGCTTTTTGCAGCACATAATTTTGATAGCTCGATGTTTCCCTCTCATGATTGTCCAGGAGATATTTGACAACCTCTCGCCCTTCATCCTGCTGGCATGAGCCGATCAATTGGATGACTTTCAGGCTTTGTTGCGGGGGGATGGTTTTGGAATAGGTGAATTGGGTTATTGGGTAATTAGGTAATTGGGTAACTGGGTGATTGGGTAACTGGGTAATTGGGAAATCAGGTAATTGGGTAACTGGGTTATTAGTCGATTGGGTAAACAGGGAATTGGTTAATTGGGGTAATGGAGAATTTATATATGAAATTGAAAATTTCGGTTTTGATAGAGATTGTTTAGGGACACGGAAATGGAACTGACCCAGAAATGAGCTTGAGAAAAAGTCCGTGTCAGTTCCGATTCCGTGACCCAGAAATGAGCTTGAGAAAAAATCCGTGTCAGTCCCGATTCCGTGCCCCAGAAATGAGCTTGAGAAAAAATCCGTGTCCGTCCCGATTCCGTGCGCCAGAAATGAGCTTGAAAAAGATTCCGTGTCAGTCCCGATTCCGTGCGCCAGAAATGAGCTTGAAAAAGATTCCGTGTCAGTTCCGATTCCGTGACCCAGAAATGAGCTTGAAAAAAAATCCGTGTCAGTTCCGATTCCGTGCGCCAGAAATGAGCTTGAAAAAGATTCCGTGTCAGTTCCGATTCCGTGTCCTGAATTCGTTTTTGGGATTTCACTTGCATTAGCGACAAAGATTTGGGCGTTGCCTGTTTCGGGATCATCATAATTGGTAAAAATTGTTGAACCTGTTTCATCAAATTCAGTCCTGACTTTGTCTTTTAATTTATATGAATGACAGGTTCGAAGTGATGTCGCCAAATGGGTGTATAATTCAACGTCGGTTGGCTCGGATAATTTGTTGGTGACTTCGATCTTTGTGACAAAAGCGGGCTTGTTTTTGCAGAATTCATAGCTGAGCTGGATTGTTTTTTCTGCGTCCGATTTGGTGAATATAACAGAATAGGGGGTCAGCTCATAGTCCATTGGTTCGGGAGCCAGCCATTCGATGGGTTTGTTGCCGAATTTGATGCCGATGAAAAAGATGCGATCTCGCTCCCGCTGCCAGTAATCCGTGCTCAGATCGATGCTGTTGGCAATGGGATAGTAAAAGCTGATCCGATTGAGCAGGGGTGAGCTGGTGTGCATTTCAAGGCCGACGTACGGGCTGCCGATTTCGATTTGTGATGGCTTGCCAGAGAATGCGACGCTTAATTTTTGATGAAAAGATGGTTCTGATTTTTGGCAACTGAAGCAAAAACAGAGAACAGAAGCAGTGAGCAAAAATATTTTCATCGGCTGTGCCATGGTGTCGAAGTTAAAAGGCTAACGCCTGAACTCCCGTTTGTTAAATTTTTCATCCGTTGGGTTCATCTATCCGTTGGGCAAAATTTTGATGCCCAACGGATGAATGAAGCCAACGGATACTTTTTTAAAAGGCTGACGCCTTAAATCCCAATGGTTGGTATAAAAGGCTAACGCCTTAAATCCCGATGGTTGGTATAAAAGGCTAACGCCTTAAATCCCATTGGTTGGATAAAAGGCTGACGCCTGAAATCCCAATGTCTTGCATCCGTTGGGTTTTTCTATCCGTTGGAGAAAAATATCAAGTTTTGCTGCCCAACGGATGAATGAAGCCAACGGATACTTTTGTTTGATTGACAGTCGAAGTTAAAAGGCTAACGCCTTAACTACCGTTTGTTAAATTTTTCATCCGTTGGATTCATCTATCAGTTGGGCTTTGAATTTAATCCCCAATGGATGAATGAAGCCAACGGATATTTTTTTAAAAGGCTGACGCCTTAAATCCCAATGGTTGGATCAACTGATTCCATCACTCCAAGCGATGGAATCAGTTGATAAAGATGAATGAAGACAACGGACTCACTTTTGCATCAAAAAAGAAAACAATATTCCACTATTCCATCATTCCATTATTCCGCAAAACATCAATACCGCTCCCTCCGCCTTCCAACGAATCCGATCGCCACTACCGCCCTCACAGCTCCAGCGCCAGGGTAATGCACTGGATATTCTGCAACCGTCCGAAATCAGCGAAGGCATAATCGAACCGTAATGGGATTCTGGTGATATGTTTCAGGCTGGCACCCACGCCCAAGGTAAGGCCTTCCTCACTGTCTCGCATGAATAAATTTCGATACCCTGCTCTCAAGAAGAACCATTCCCGCAGACCGTATTCCAGGCCCAGGTTCAAACTCTCGGTATTGTCGGTTGGCTGCATGGCATCGATGGCGAAGGTGACTCGGTGGAGACTGGTTTGCATGAATTCCATGGCGATTCCTACCTGGAAATTTAGTGGTAGGGGCCAGGAATCGGTATTGAGCTGGGCAAAAATCTTGTCGTTGTTGCCCAATTTCTGATCGTCCAGATCAATGTAGTGCACCAGGTCTTCGCCTGTCATTTTCATCTCCGATCCGAAATTGGTAAGCGCAGCGCCGATGCGCATGCCGTGAAAGTTCGTGGTAAACAGTGTGCCGATATCCAATGCCATGGCCTGGGCGGTTTCTTTCCAGATTTGCTGGCGGATATATTTGCCTGTAAATCCGATGGAAAAACGGTCAGTGAGATTGACGGCATAGGAGAGCGCCAGGCAGAGATCGCCCGAATGGAAATATTCGCCAGTTCCTTGTGGTTCGGTCTCGGTGCGCACCATCATGTCGTCCATGCTGAGCGTTGTGATGCTGGCGCCGAAAGTCCCCAGCCTTCCCGCTGGCAACAGGAATCCGATGAAGTCATAATTGATATCGGCGATCCAATTGATATGGGAGAAAATTCCCTCGGCATGGGGGATGCGGGCGATGCCGCTGGGATTCCAGAACAGGGCACTGGCATCGCTGGCAGTGGCAACAAATGCGCCGCCCATGCTGGTGGCTCGAGCGCCGACACCAATGGTCAAAAAGGGCGCTGCGGTAATGCCGACCTTGGAAACATCGGTATCAAATTGGGCGTGAATTCCAGTGGTCTGGAAATACAGCAACAAAAGCGACAGATAAAATATGTTTTTGGTCATGGCTCTCTCTCCATTCTATGGAATGAATCCGTCATGATGTTATGGGCAATGGTTGATCCAAATCATTTTGATCCGTTGGATTCATCTATTAGTTGGGCTTTGAATCTGCTGCCCAACGGATGGATGAAGCCAGCGGATGTTTTTTGGGCATAAAAGGCTGACGCCTTAAATCCCGTCGATTGGTATAAAAGGCTGACGCCTGAAATCCCGATGGTTGGCATAAAAGGCTGACGCCTTAAATCCCGTCGATTGGTATAAAAGGCTGACGCCTGAAATCCCGATGGTTAGCATAAAAGGCTGACGCCTGAAATCCCAATGGTTGGTATAAAAGGCTAACGCCTTAAATCCCATTGGGTGGATAAAAGGCTGACGCCTGAAATCCCATTGGGTGGATAAAAGGCTGACGCCTTAAATCCGTGGTTGGGTTGTTTGTTTTATTTGATCAAAAGCAATTTGCGACTCTTCAAAAAAGCCTGGCTCTGCATTTTATAGATGTAAATTCCCGATCCCACCAGCCGTCCCTGGTCATTGGTTCCGTCCCATCGCACCGAATAGAAGCCAGCGCCGTGGTGTTGATCCACGAGGGTTCGGACTTTTTGGCCCAAGAGGTCATAAATTTCGATTTTCACCTTTCCTGCTTCTTTCATCTGATAGCGAATAACAGTTTGGGCGTTGAAGGGATTGGGAAAATTTTGCGCCAGATCGAAATCCGATGGGAGCTGCGGCAGATCATTTTGGTAGATCGCTGTCTTCTCCTGATAGAGATTTTGGATTTCATTGGGCGACAGGGCATAGTTGAAAATCCGAATATCATCCAGCACGCCCTTGAAATTGACGCTGGTATTATTGGGCAGCACCTGGCCGATGGTCAAATCGATCGACGTTCGCAAAATAAGTCCTGAATGCGTCGTATGATTATCCAATTGGCCATTCACGTAAATATCGAAATTATTCCCATCATAGATGGTCGCCACATGGTAAAAGACATCTTTGAGCGGAATGGTTCTGGAATCCAGATCTTTGATTCCCTGGTCGGTTTTGACCGTCCAGCGGATGTTTTTTTCGGGGATGATCGAAATCTTCCAGCGGTTCTCCCAGTTGCCATGGGAAATCGGGTAGGCCTCCCGATGGCTGAAAAACTCGTCGATGCGCATCCAGAAACTGACCGAGATTTCTTCCTGAAAATTGAGCACGGAGTTGTTCTTCACCAGGATATAGTCGTTTACCCCGTCGAAGGAGTACGCCCGACGATCTTTTCCGAAGCGATCCTGAGTCAATTGAGCGCCATAGACGATGCCGTGATTGGCCAGGCCACTGAAGTCATGGGCATTGCCGCTGAATGGGTAATAGGCCACAGGAATTCCTGTGCCCAGATTGGCAAAATCTTGAACAATGATCACCGTGCTATCCCTGGCCTGAGCCCCTCGAGGGTCGGTCACGGTGCAAAAAATATAGTAGAATCCCTGCACTGAGGGAGCGATCCAGGTTGCCGTAGCATGGCTGGCGGTCAAATTTCCATTGTCGGCGGACCAGGTATAGGTTAAACTATCGGCATCAGGATCGGAAGCGGCGCAGGTGATGGTGGCCAATCCGCCCAGGTCGATTCTGCGGGGGTTGGCGGCCAGCCGTTCGATGACAGGCGCATGATTGATATATTCCACGGCAGCAATGGCAATGGAGGCGGTGTCACGGCCGCCATTGCCGTCAGCCACGATGCATTGGACGATATAATTGCCGATGGAATTGGGCGCTGTCCAATCCACCTGGCTGCCGCTGCCTGTGATCTGCCCGCCCGAAGCCTGCCAGGTATAAGTGAGCGGGTTATTGTCTCGATCTTCGGCAGCGCAATAGATCGTTGTTTTCTGGCCCAGAACCAACTCCTGCTGTTGGGCAGCAAACGCCTTGATCCTAGGCGGATAATTGGACACGGTCTGTCCCGAGCGATAATCCACGGGAACGCCATTGATCAGCAGCTTATCCAGATCATGAGTGATGGTGCCACCAGCAGGAACTACCACCAGCAGGACTGCGGCATCCGCAGGAATCGGAAAAGATGCAATGCCACTGGCATTGGTTTTGAGAAAGCGGTTCGATACGGCATCATAAAGATCATAACTTCCCCAGCCCAAATCGATTTCCACCGTTTTCTCGTCGCCGTACGGATTGAAGTAGAGATAAGTGGGATAGGCCTTATCCTGGAAAAAGTCGGTTTTACGAGTATCCAATTTCAAAATCATCGGGACATTGGTGGTGTCGATGATGCCGCCAAAGATGCCAACATGGGAAGCGCCATAGAGCGTTAAATTGGTGGCGCCCCAATTATTGATGATAAAATCACCTGTGGCAAAGGGACTGCTGTTATTCCATTTTTCCCGCATAGCTTCGTGGGAGATATAGGAATGGGGATCGTATTGATGCGACCACTCCTCGCTGTCCTGTTTGTCATTGGGCAGATAATTGGGATAGAACAATCGAGTGGCGTTGGCCAGATTGAGCATCCATTTGCCAATGGCTCGGGCAAAGCGATCGTCGTAGCGAACCATGGGCACCAGTGCCGCCGCCATTTCGAAACCATTCATGATAAAGGCATAGCCCTCGTATCTTGCCTCGCCAATCAAGCCGTAGCAATCATAGCCGCCCCAATTCCCGAGGGTAGCACCCCAGCCCCGCAGGGGATTGACATCGAAGCACCAATTGAGCAGCTTCTGGATGTTGTAATTGGTGCCCAGCTCGGCATTCATCCTGGCTGCGGCATAGACGCCATAAGGCAATTGCAATTCATAGGAGGGGTTTGATCCTCGATTGGCCAGAAATTCCAGACACCATTCGGCGCCGATGCGATATTTCTCCAGCCCTGTTTCGACATAGGCCTGATACAGCAACCAGCCGATAGCCCCAGCAGCCTCGGGTTCGGGCACGCCACTGGACAGCGGGGTCATGGTCGCCAGTTTCCAGGCTCGATAATTCATGTACGGTCTGGTCCAGGGGGGTGGTGCTGCCGCCCATTTTAGCCACTGCTTCCAGCCAGCGGTCGGCCACGGTTATGAATTGATAGCCGAAATCGCCTGTGTTGGGATAGAGATCATATAGTTGATAAAAAAAGACATTGGGCATGGTGTCATACCACCAGTCCGAACCGCTGCTGGCCATGGGCGAGTTCAAATAGACATTCTCCTCAGGCCTGCGATTGAAATATTCTTCACACAAAAGCACCCAATTGACGCCATTCTGGCTGCTCTTATCGATGCCCACCAGGCTGGCGCCAATGACCGCAGGCAGGACATTGATGGCTTCGCCAACGCTCTGGTTATACACGCCAACCGCCGAGTATAGTCCAAAGCTGGGATGCTCGGGATAGTTGACCGTGCTGGAATCCCACCAGATGAGCGGCAGATATTGACCAACAAAATTGAAATTGAACACCAGCGAATCATATCCCATCGCCACTTGCTTCCAGTTGCGCATGAGATAGGGCGCAGGTTGGTTTGGCATCTGCTCGATGCGATTGATGGGGAGCTGTTGGGCAAAAATGATGTTCGATAACAGCCATACTTTCAGGAGCAAAAATAGCAATGATTTTTTCATGAATTTTTCCAGGATTTGATTCGATTAAAATCCAATTCCAATGTCATTCCTGCGGATGCAGGAATTTTTAGTTTGAAAGCTACCAGTCAAGGCAACGATGGTGTGCCTGCCTGCGCAGGCAGGATGGACAGGATGCCATCCTGTCCTACTTGATCACTGCAAATTTTCCGATGTGCTTGCCGATGCCTGGGGCATCGACATGATAGATATAGACCCCATAGGCGATGTCCATGCCATCCTTGGAGACCAGGTTCCAGGGCACAGCGCCGATGGGCGTGCCCGAAAGCGGCTGGCCTGTGCTGAATTCAGGGCTGTTGTAGGCCTCGCCGTTGTATTCGATGGTATCTACCAGATAGCCCCGCACGGTGTAGATGCGAATGGTGCATTTCTGCGGCAAATTGCAGAACCAGATGCGGCGCTCGCCTCGGCCCTTCAAGAACGGATTCCTCCGCTCCCAGGTAGCGGCTGCCACATACGGATTCGGCACCACATATATGTTTTCCAATTCCGATTTGGCCTGATCGGCTTCGAAATGAATTCCTTTTACCGTAAACCGCAGCACATCGCCTGTACGGAACGGTTTGGTGGTGGTGATGCGAAAGACGTCGCCAGGCTGCGGCGGGATCACTTGCTCCAGGGTATCGGTCAAAAACGTGATCCGCCAGGTGGTATTCAATCGGAAGAACTTTACCGCTGGATTGGGGACAAAAATGATGATGTGTTCATTGGTATCTGGCGTGAGGGTGGAATCTTTGACATCATCATTGAAAAAGAAGTCAGCAGGTTTATTTTCGGTCACGTTCCACACCGCAAATTTGGTCGGCGTCTGGAAAAACGTCCCCAGCCCTGCCTTGGAACTGCCGATCACCTTATCGGAAAATGTGATCTCGAAATCGGCAGGGTAGGGGATCGTGATATTGAACAGGGGATTGAATTCACTGGTGAAGCGAGGATCGAAATCGACGATCGTCTTGTAGTTGGTGGCGCCAGGATACCAGCCTGTTTTATCCCAGTTGATCTTGACTTCTGGATCGTTATGAATATTTAACACCATGCCCTGAAAGACGGGTGTCTCGACCTGCTTCTCGATAACCTGCTCGGGAAATAACAGTTTCCCTTCGGTGGAATCATAGATGGAATAGAAAACGGTCCCCTGATAATGAAATTTCGAAGTATCACGGAACACGACCTCATAGACATGACCGCTTCGGACCGAATCGTCCTCGACAAAATCGACTTTGATGAACCCCGTACCAGGGCCAGTTTTGCGGATGGCATTGCCGAACAGATCGGTCTCCAGGGAGGGCGGTCGATAGCCTGCGGCATAGGTATTGGGCGTAACGACAGCGCAATTGATATCGGGCACCAGATTGCCAGCGGGGTCCAGCTCGATGCGGCTGGTGCACCACATGGGGGCCAGGCCTTCAATGCCATTCAGGGTGGTATCAGCGGTACCCCGATCGTAAGCAACCAGAGCGTAGAAATAGGTCTGGCCGTTCTGCACGGTGCTATCCACAAAGATGTGCCGTAGGCCTGTATCATGGCCCAAATTGAATTTGATCCCTTCGACATCGATGGGATGGAGCCCTTTGATGCCGTTTTTGAGATCGAATTGGGCCAATACGCCGCCCTGCACCAGGGGCAAATTGTAAAATTCATCGCCGTAGGCGTTGGTGATTTTCAGGGATTCCCGAAACTTAGCCTCGGTGGAGCGCAGGATTTGATAGCCTTCAAAATCGAACTCCTGCAGGAACGGGTCCCAGGATTTTTCGGCGGTATCATCCCAGCGCAGCGTGACTTTGCCATCGCCTGGCGTGGCAATGAGCCGAGGCTTGTTGGGGGCCACGGCAAAGCGATAGTCGCTGTCATAAATGCTTTGCACTGTACGTTTGCGCCGAGCCAGCGTCTCCAGATCATCGGCAAATAATAGCGCCATGGAGTAATTTTCGGTTTGTCCCGCTTTCAACCTGATGGGCCCCGAAGCGAAAAACATGCCCAGATTGCCGCCCACCAGGGGCGACGGAGGCGCCTCCTCTGGATTCCTGGAGCGTCGGAATACATTCCAGTTCTGCTCGTCATTGGTCAATTCATAATAATGCACATTGAAAATCTCGAATCCCGTGAGGCCGATTTGATCTGACTCATCTTTATCGGTCTTGCCGAAATTGGGTTCGCCAGGCAAATTGCCTTTTCCCAGCGTCGGCTGGCCATCGCCTTCGCCATCGTCAGGGCCATCATAACCAGCATCGTAGGGTCCCAGACCGTCCTCGCCGACATCATCGTTAAGGGGTTCGCCTTTATCCCAGCGGCCATTTTCATTCACATCGGTGAAGGCTCGCCAGTCGCCGTCTTCATCTCCCGACCAATGGGGCGCAGGTTCATGGCCGTAGTGTTTTCGATAATTATCGACATCGACAATGCCATACGGATATTGATCGAGCCAGACGCCAGCAGAATTGACCCGACTTTCATCGATGAGGCCATCGGAATCGTTGTCACGGCCGTCATAGGTGATGCCAGGGCTCTCCAAAAAAGCGAAGCCGCCAACTCCCACCTGCCAGCCCCGATACCCCTTGTAGTCGTTGTCCCAGGCGTAGGCGATATCCAGGTCCAGATCGTAGGAACCCGCATCATCCATATTGTCCATGTCCTCGCCTGGCAGATCACCCATGCCCCAGTCGGTGTAAAATGCAAAATAGACGCTGTCGTAATCGGTTTTGCCCTCATTGGTGATGAAATAGAGGGCAAAAATGGCGTCCCGAGCCAGCACCTGGGCCCACTGAAAGTAACGAGCGGCGACTTCCAGTCCCACGCCCCGACGGGACGTATCAGCAGGATCGGGGTAGAAATCCCATTCCCTGTCAAGATCATCATCGAACACAAAATAGGTCTCCAGCTCGGCCTGGGTTTTGCCCTTGCCGAACCAGCCGTTCCAATAGCCATCCCAGGAGGGCGGTTTATCGGGCCAGCGCAATGGCCAGGTACGTGGATCGTCGCTCATGGCAGGAGAATCCGATCCTTCACTAAAATATCCTGGCAGCGGTGCCCAACCCCAGAGCTCGCTGGGTCTGGCAGGATTGTAATCCACAAATTCACGGTATTGCGTCTCCATCGGATGGATGCGCTGGCCACTGCGATCGTTGGTCGCCACGCAGACAATCAGCGCCACGCCGTCCTGATATTCATGTCCTGTGCCTTGGGGCCATTCGCAGGACGGGCTCCAGGGGTGCTCGGGAGCTATTCATTTCATGTAAAAAGCATAGCCGATTAAATATCTTCTTTTAAAAATTGAATAAGACACGCTTCATGAACATCCTTTTT
>JGI24187J35170_1000468_pt1 | contig 18012 bp, 18 predicted proteins | sample YNPBryBLVA2012_FD_35170 | JGI IMG/M metagenome (IMG submission 35170)
GCGGCCTCCACAGAGGACACACCCCTAAGAACTCGGCGGCCTCTTGGATGCTGACCATCTTGCGTGACATGCAGATATTATAACATTCGCGCAAAAAAGTTAAACTATTAACGAAACTGGTCGAGCCCTCTACTGTGCTGTGCGGCGCAACCGGGCTTTAGGGTCGTCGGGCGTCCTGCCCTCCTTCAAAGATCACGGGCTACCCGGAAGCCGAGCATATTGAGCTTGGTGTTGGGCGCGAAGCGTGCGCGCACGAAGACACGCATGGTTTCGGCCGGCTTGTTGAAGGCACCGCCACGCGCCACACGATTGGAGCAATCGCCGGTGAGCAGCGCGCGTCCATCGCTCGGTGCGTTCTCATAATGCGCTCGATAACAATCGGCGACCCATTCCATGGCATTGCCGGCGGTTTCGTAGAGACCGAATGGATTGGCTGGAAAGCTCATCACGGGCGCCGTGGAGCGATTGTCCCACTGACTGCCACAGTCGAAGCAGACGGCGCGATTGGAGCCGGCGGTCTTTCCCCACCAGAAGGGCGTGGTGGTCCCGGCACGCGCGGCAAACTCCCATTCCGCCTCGCTGGGCAGACGATAGCCGCGCCCGGTTTGTTGTGCGAGCCAGGCCGCATAGTCGCGTGCATCCTCCCAACTGACGCCAACCACCGGGCGCATGTCGCGTCCCCAGCCCTGATCGCTGGGCAGACTGCGTCCAGTCGCGCGGGCGAAGTAGTCGTACTCGCGAAAGGTGATCTCGTAGGCGCCTATCATAAAGGGGCCGACCTTGACCAAGCGCGCGGGGGTGTAGTCCTCGCTGCTGAGGCTATCGGAGCCCATCCGGAAGCTGCCGCCGTTGAGCACGACCATCGCCGGTCCGGTGGTTCCGTCGAGCAGTCGGTCCTGATGGATACGCGGCGGCTGGTTGATCTCGGCGGGCTCGGGTTCGCCCTGGACGATGGCTTCGCTGGTGGGGGGGGAAGGTCGGACCTGGATCGCGACGGCCTCGGCGTCCTCGCGCGCTTCACTGAGCGCAGCATACTCACGCATCAGGTAGAAGTTGGCGACCGCCGAGACCGAGAGCAGCACGACCAGCAGTCCCGTGGTCGCGACCAGCCAGCGAGGTGTCCTTGAATCCTCTTGCACGCCCACCGGCGGGGATAGGGCGGGCGTCTTCGCTGACCGATTGCTGTCGTGGCTGGCTTTCAGCAGCTCCTGACGCAAGCGCTCGATCTCTGTATGGGCCTCGTGGAGCGATTGATCCTTGCGTTCGATCTCCTTCTTGAGTCCCTCCAGGGCCAGGTGCTTGTCCTCGAGTGCATCCTCCAGCCGTCGGCATTCCTGGGTGATGTGTTCGAGTGCCTGTTCCTTGGCGTCTAGGGATTGCTGTATCAGCAGCATTTCCTGCTGGAGCGCGAGGCGTTCGGCCGCCGTCTCGACCTGGCTACCGGGCGCGAAGTCGTGCTCGCCCAATCGGGCACTGAGCCGCTTGATCTCCTCTTCCGCCTCTTGGCGCAGCTGTTCCAGGGTTTTGTGCAGCAGTTCAGACTCTGGGTCGGAATAGATTTGCGAGTCGGATTGCTCGGCCATCTGGGTGTATCGATCTCGAGTGTCGTGGGGCCTTGATGGTGGCGATTGTCCGACTTTGGTGACCGAGATGCCAGAACAAACTGATCCCGGGGTTGGGTGCCATTCGTGTATGTCGAGTCAAGCGTCTGCGTTGTCCAGTGAGAGGTTCGAGCTTGGCCTGGTTCCAACGGGGGCGGGTTCAGGGCGATACTGATGGCGGAGTCACTGATCGTTCCATTCAGGAGAACGCACCTATGTCCTTGCCCTTCAAGGAGCATCCGCTACGCCATCAGCTCGTCAATGAGCTCCATGTGCGCACCTACATGCCGCTTCGCGCGCCGGCGCGGCTCTCGCATGTCGCCGCCGTCTGCGGTGAGCGCGGCAGTGGCCGCACTGTGCGCCATCTACATGAGTTGCTCGAACGCCACGGCATACCGCGCCCGGAGCGTATCGAGCAATATTATCTGGTCAGTCTTGGCGACCTCCGGATACTTTGGGAGCGCCATACCGAGTTCGTCAGCTATACCTTCAGTCTGCCCGGCCCCTTCACACACCCCTTCGCCGATCCGGTTATCACCCAATTGCCCGCGGATTGGCTGGCTGAGATACCAGGCGAGGTCATCGCCGCGATCTCGCTGGCGCTCGAACCGGCTGACACACCCGAGTATTCGCTCGATGAGCTGACGGCACTATTCGGCGGCCATCCGGTGATTGGTTCCGAGGTGGTTGGCGGACTTGCGCGGGCCTATTCGGATCTACGCATCCATGAGGACGGCTTCTCGCGCCTCTTGTTGCGCGATCAGGGATTGTCGCCGAACCAAGCCGGACGTCTAGCCAAGCGCCTCCTGGAGGTCAGTTCCTATCGGGCCATGGCGCTGCTCGGACTGCCGCCGGCGCGTGAGGCCAATGTCTGTCTGAGCGACGCCGAGCGGCGTCTTGTGGCGGTCTCCTCGCACATGGCCTGTCAGGAGGATCGAGGTCAGGAGGTTCTAGAAAGCGATCTACTGGCCGAACTGACCGATCTGGCCGCCGAGATCGAGGCGGTGGCCGCGCGGACCAGCTACCGTTTCGAGGCTTCGCGCGCTTATTACAATCTGGTCATGCAGCGTCTGGATCAGCTGCGTCAGCGGCGCATCGAGGGCTTGCAGACCTTCACCGAGTTCCTTGACGCACGCCTGGCCCCGGCGGTCGCGACCTGTGATTCGACGGCCAAGCGTCAACAGGGGCTGGCCGAGCGCGCCGCCCGTCTGACCAGCCTGCTGCGCGCGCGCGTCGAGGTCGAGCTGCAGAAGCAAAATCGCAGTCTGCTGGAATCGATGAACCGGCGCACCAAGCTGCAACTGCGGCTCCAGGAGACCGTCGAGGGTTTGTCGGTCATCGCCATCGGCTACTATGGCGTCGGACTGTTGGCCTATCTGCTCAAGGGACTGGAGGCCCACGGTCGGCACATCGATGCGACCTATGTCACTGGACTGTCTGCTCCGCTGATCGTGTTGATCGCCTGGTTTGGGATCCGGCGCATGAAGTCGCGTCTGCTCAAGTCCGGGCCGGAGTGATGCCGGGGATCCGCCCGCGCCAGGCGTCCGGTCCGGTCTGATGGATCGACTCGCCCCGGCTGTCGACCGCGACCGTGACCGGCATGTCGCAGACCTCGAACTCGCGGATCGCCTCCATCCCGAGGTCCTCGAAGGCAACCAGACGCGCAGAGCGGATCGCCTTTGAGACCAGATAGGCCGCACCGCCGACCGCGATCAGATAGACCGCGCCGTGGCGTTTGATCGCCGCGATCGCCTCGGGTCCACGCTCGGCCTTGCCGATCATCCCGATCAGACCCTGGTCGAGCAGGGCCTCGGTGAATCCGTCCATCCGGGTCGCCGTGGTCGGTCCGGCTGGACCGACGACCTCATCGCGCACCGGATCGACCGGACCGACGTAATAGATGAGGCGATTCGTAAGATCCAGCCCCCCGGGCAGGGCCTCGCCGCGCGCCAGGAGCTCGGCGAGTCGCTGGTGCGCCGCGTCGCGCCCGGTGAGCAGCCGGCCCGAGAGCAACAATCGCTCGCCGACCCGCCAGTCGGCGATCTCGGCGCGCGTGACTCGATCGAGATTCACCCGGCGTGCGGTGCTGTCGGGCGTCCAGATGATCGCCGGCCAGTCCGTGAGACGCGGCGGCTCCAGTTGAACGGGGCCAGATCCATCGAGGACGAACTCCAGGTGGCGGGTGGCGGCACAGTTGGGGATCAGGGCCACCGGGAGCGAGGCGGCATGGGTGGGGTAGGTCCGGATCTTGACGTCCAGCACCGTGGTCTGGCCGCCCAGTCCCTGGGCACCGATACCGAGCGCGTTGACCTTGTCGAAGAGCTCCAGACGCAGCGCCTCGATCGGGTCGGCGGGGCCGCGCGCTTTGAGTTCATGGATGTCGATGGGCGCCAGCAGCGCCTCCTTGGCAAGCAGCATCGCCTTCTCGGCCGAGCCGCCGATACCGATGCCGAGCATCCCAGGTGGGCACCAGCCTGCACCCAGTCCCTGCACCGTCTTCAACACCCAGTCGACCAGGTCGGCGTTCGGATTGAGGACGGCGAAGCGGGCCTTGTTCTCCGAACCGCCGCCCTTGGCCGCCAGCCGCACCTCGACCCGGTCGCCGGGTACCAGCTCGACATGGACCACCGCTGGGGTGTTGTCGCCGGTGTTTTGGCGCGCCCCGATCGGCGGTGACACGATCGAGGCGCGCAACACATTGTCCGGATGCCGGTAGGCGCGGCGTACCCCCTCATCGACCAGGGCCTGTAAGCCACGCTGGGTGTCCCAGCGCACCTCCATCCCGACCCTGAGAAAGACCACCACTGCACCCGTGTCCTGACAGATCGGTCGCCGGCCCTCGGCGCACAGCCGCGAGTTGTAGAGGATCTGGGCCATGGCATCGCGCGCGGCGGGCGACTCCTCGGCCTCATAGGCGGCAGAAAGCGCCTGGATGTAGTCGCGCGGGTGGTAATAAGAGATGAACTGGAGCGCGTCGGCGATGCTCTGGATGAAGTCGGATTCGCGGATGGTGGTCATGGTGGCGCGGGGGTGATGCTCGATCATGGCCCAAGGTCGTGCGGCCAATCTGGCCGAGACGCGATGGGAAAGGGGTCTATTGATTGTGCTCCATACGCCCCCTTCCTTGCCACAGATGCCGGGTGAAACCAAGTGTCGATCTTCATCGCCATCGAGCACACGACCCGCCTGGTCTTTCACAGGGTGATGCCTGCTAGAGGGCTGAATGTGCCCGACGTTTCCTCAAATATCTGGCCGAGACATCGCCCTTGAGGGTGCAGAAAATCCTGACCGACAACGGTAAGGAATTCACCGATCGCCTGTTCGGCAGCCGTGAAAAGGCCGCTTCAGGGGGGCACGAGTTCGACCAGCTCTGCGCGGCCTTGGGCCGCGAACATCGCTTGACCCGCCCGCCTCAAACGCAAACGAATGGCATGGTCGAGCGTTTCAACGGTCGTCTCGCCGATATTCTGCACGCGCATCACTTCAAGGATGGCGAATCCTGGGAGCAGACGATCGACCGCTCTGTCTGGCAGGCACACTAATGATCCACCGGCCACTCCCCTCGCTTGGCGCACGCACGCCCTTTCAGGCAATGAAGGACGTGTATGAAATAAAAACTTAAATTCCATAAGCATCCTTATAGTCACCCGGGACTTGACATCTAGGAAGCACTGATTCAATCGGCGCTTCCGTTGCTCCTCTCACCTATCAGAGGGTGCGGATCGGAGAGGACGATGCAGTTACGGCCGGCGCGCTTGGCGTGATAGAGCGCGGCATCGGCGCGCGCCAGCGCCGTTTCGATGCGTGTCTCGGTTGCCTCGAGCGCGCTGATCCCGATGCTGACCGTGACCTGTAAGGTCGCGTTGCCGGTGTCGATGGCGGCACCCGCCACACGCGCGCGGATGCGCTCGGCGAAGGCGTGCGCCTGCTCCAGACCCGTGTCGGGCAGCAGGATGGCGAACTCCTCACCACCCAACCGCCCCGCCAGGTCGGTGCGCCGTAGCGAGTCGCGCACGATCAGGGCAAAGGCGCGCAGCACCTCGTCCCCCGCGGCATGGCCGTAGGTGTCGTTGATCTGCTTGAAGCGGTCGAGGTCGAGCATCAGCACCGCCGCCTCGCCGCCGTTGCGCTGGAGGCGCGCCTGCTCGCGCTCCAGCTGTTCGAGGAAGTGGCGGCGGTTGGACAGCCCGGTGAGGGTGTCGTAGCTCGCCTGGTGACGCAGTTCCTCCTCGAGCCGCTTGCGCGCGGTGATGTCCTGTTTGATGGCGATGAACTGAGTGATGCGCCCCTTTTCATCCTTGACCGGCGCGATGAGCATCTCTTCGTGGTAGATCGAACCGTCCCGCCGGCGGTTGACTAGCTCACCGCGCCAGTTTTTCCCGCTGAGGATCGTCTCCCAGAGCGCGGCGTAAAAGACAGAGGATTGCAGACCCGCTTTCACCAGCTCGCCGGGCTTGCGTCCGATCGCCTCCTCACGGCGGTAGCCGCTCAGCCGGCAGAAGGCGTCATTGACCCAGAGGATGGTGGCGTCAGGACAGGTGATCAGGATGGCGACCGGCGCCTCTTCGATCGCGGTCGTCAGCAGCCGGTCGCGCGCCTTGAGTGCCCGTTCAGTGGAGATGTCGTCGAAGGCAACGACGGCGCCGAGTGGCATGTCCCCATCGGTGAACAGTGCAACGCTATAGCGCACCGGAAGGCTGGTGCCATCTCGACGCCAGAACCACATCTCGCCCTTGCGCGCCACACCATCCCGGAGCGTGTGCCAGATCGGGCAGTTCTCCACCGGATAGGGCTGGCCCTCCTCGTCATGGTGGTGAAAGAGCGCGTGGTTGTCGGCGCCGACGATCTCGTCCTTAGAAAAGCCGAGCAGGCGTTCGGCGGCGGGGTTACAGAAGGTGCAGCGGCCCTCAGGGTCGACCCCATAGACCGCCTCGCTGAGCACCCCCAGGAGCTGCTCGTGGAAACGGGCCGCGCGGGCGAGCTGCTCCTCCGCCGCCTTGCGGTGGCTGATATCGAGATGGATGCAGAACATGGTGAGCGGGCGGCCCGCCGCATCGCGCGCGCTGACGCGACCGCGGGTGAGGGCCCAGACCCAGTGGCCGTCTTTGTGGCGCAGCCGGTGCTCGCAGTCATTAGGATGCCGTCTCACCGGCGAGGTGACGTTGCAGACGGCGCTCGCACTCGGGCAGATCCTCAGGGTGGACGAGGTGTCGCCAGGTCTCGAGCCTGGTCGGGGCGAGCTCGTCCAGTCGGTAACCGAGGAGCTCTGGCCAGCGGTCATTGAACAGCACCTCGTCGCTTGCAATCTGCCACTCCCAGGTGCCGACCTGGGCCGCGGCGATCACCTGGGTCAGCCGCTCGTGCTCGGCGTTGAGCTGGGCGCTGGCCTGGACGAGCGCGGCATTTGCGGCGCTCAGACGCTGGCTGGTGCGCAGCTGCCAGAGGAGCAGCACGGTGATGACGATGGCGCCGCTCAGCAAGGGGACGATCAGCCACCAGTAACGGCGCCAGATATCCCTCGCCGTGAATTCGGGCAGGGTATCAAAAGGGGGGGCGCGCAGACTGCGCATCAGGTATTCCACCGTGCGGTAATCGGCCGGGAAGGTAAAGCCGTAGATACCGATGTCTTGGGCGATCGCGCCGGCATGCGGCAGGTCGTAGAGCGCCGCGGCGAGGGACCGGGCGACTTCATCTGGGACCTGAGGCAAGGCCAACAAGGCCCACTCGGGGTAGAGACGCGTCGAGAGCAGGAACGGGAAGCCAGGCACTGACTGGGGGTTGATGAGGCGGATCTGGTTCAGATCGAGCCTGCCTTCTGCGGCCATCGCCTCGAGCACGCCGGTGCGGACGAAACCGACATCGGCCTGGCCGGCGAGCACCGCCTCGACGACCCGGTCGTGCGGCATCCCGAGCTCGACGAGGCGCAACCGCTCCCAAGCGATGCCGGCCTCCTGAAGCACCCCGGCTGGGGCCAGGAATCCGCCCAGTGAGCCCCGGTAAGGCACAGCGACCCTCGCCCCCAGGATCTGCCGAGGGTCCTGGGGCGCGCCAGGCGCGTTGCGGGTGAAGATGACACCGCCGAAGGCCGCGACCGGTCGCCCGTGTTCGCTGTTGACCAGGGTCGCGAGCGGCGAGGGGAGATTGAAGCGATGGGCCAGCCGCACATAGTGCGCCGGCTGGGTGAGGACGAATTCGGTCTCACCGCGCGCTATGACCTGTTCCAGCTCGGAATAGGAGAGCGCCAAGAGCTCAAAGTGCTGCCCGGGCAGGCGCGCCTGGAGGTAATCGATCAGCGGTTGCCACTGTTCCAACACCTGCGCCGGTGGGCGGAAGGCAAGGATCGCGAGGCGCAGCGGGGTCTGCGCCCACACCAGCGGGGTACCCGAGCCGATGGCCAGAAAGAGCAGGCAGACCAGGGTCCGTCTCATCGCCAGCCCTCACTCTGCCAAGGGCACCACCAGCCTGCACAGGGTGATGGCCGAGGTCATGATGCGGACCCCTTCGCACGGCAGGCAGGCGGCGCTGACCCGGTCGTTCAGGGCGTCGCGACGCCTAAGCAAACCGGATTCCAGCAACGAGACGACCAGTGACCCGGCGCCCTCCTGCAACTCAGGGCGCCTCCCGTCCAACAGGCGCCGGTTATCGATGGCGCCCGGTAGGCAAGGACCAAGGCAGGCCTCCTTGTATCCCATCCTTGTCGGCGGTCTCATGCCGATATTCCAAATAGACTTAATTGTCACATCCCGGAAGAGCTGAGATGCGCCCGGGGCTCAGCGCTGCACAGCAGACAGCCGAGGCCAAGCAGTATCGCAGAGGAACTGCAGGCACTCAAGCTGCGTGTATCGGCGCTGTAGGGGTCACTCGTCGTTGTGTACCGCCCCCAATTTTTTGGACACAGATTTGCAGCTCATGCGGTCTTGCGGATGGCATAAGACCGACGGGCTTCCAGGGGTGACATGAAGCCCAGTTTCTCGAGACGCCAGTGGCGATTGTAACGATCCCGGAACTCGGTCACGGCCTGACGCACCGCTTCGAGATTGCGGAAGACGCGACCATGAATGGCCTGTTCCTTCAGTGTCCGGTTGAAGCGCTCGGCCACACCGTTGGTCTGGGGCTCCGCCACGAAGGCGAAGCTCTTGTCGATCCCCCAGAACTCGATCTGCTTCAGGAAGTCGTCGGCGGTGTATTGCGTGCCGTGATCCATGCGCTGCTTCAAGCGAGCCTGTCCTGAATTTTGTGTGTGAGGCATCACATGTTGGGAAGGAGCATGTATGCCGAGCAAGAGCAGCAAGAAGAAGGTGGCGGTCGAATTGTCGTCGATCCCGAAAGAAGTGCTTGACCAGATGGTCATCGGGCCGATGACGGCGGAAGCGATCAATGCCGCGTCGATGGCCTTCAAGAAGGCGTTGATCGAGCGCGCCCTGAGGGCCGAATTGAGCCACCACCTGGGCTACCTGCCCGGCGCCGAGAAGCCGACTGGAGCCGGCAACCACCGCAACGGCGTCAGCGGCAAGACGGTGCTGACCGAAGACGGGCCGTGGCGCATCGAGGTGCCGCGCGACCGGGCCGGATGCCTCACACACAAAAATTCTGACACTCCTGGCCAATGGATGACATAGCCGAACATCGCCTGGCCGCCGCGTTCCCAGAACAGGGGCACAGCCCCGCGATCGTGTAGATGCAGGTGCAGGACGAAGAACTGCAAGGCACTACCCAGATCCGGCGCGGTCTGGGCGATCTCCCCCCAGGCCGCCCAGCGCATCTAGCCCCGAGTGCCGCCCGAGTTCCAGACCCAGGTGCGGGCAGCCGGTCGCCCGTGCACAGTGGTCGAGCAGGCGGCCCAGTACCGGAAAGGGCAGGGTCTTGTCCGGATCGTCGAAGGCGGTCGGGTTGGCGCCGCCCGCGCGGATCACACCGTCTGGATCCACGCCCATCGACGCGAGCAGTGACGGCAGCCGCAAGAGCGGTGCCATGCGGACCGCTCCATCGTCCGCCAGGACCAGGCCGGTCGTCCAGCGGTTGGGTCTGAGATCGCCTGTTTCCAATGAGGATTAGACATTCAGTGTGTGTTATTCGGGATGGAAATAGGTCAGCTCGAAAAAGGCTTGCAGCACTCAACGTAAGGTATTAGCATATCTTGCTCTTAACGACAGGCGCGTAGCTCAGTTGGTTAGAGCACCACCTTGACATGGTGGGGGTCGTTGGTTCGAGTCCAATCGCGCCTACCAACACCCACTGCCAGCCTTCAGCAATCCGCTTTTCAGCGAAAACCGGCTGAAAGCTGGCAGTTTTTTATTGTCCCTCGTTCAGAGACCGCGCTAATCGACTCACGCGATCCCTCGTATCGATCGCCACTGAAACCCAGGATTCAAGATGCCCCTGATTACGCTCCCCGATGGATCCCGGCGCGCCTTCGAGCACCCTGTCAGCGTCCAGGAGGTGGCTGCTGCCATCGGTCCAGGTCTGGCCAAGGCCGCGCTCGCTGGTCGCGTTGACGGTCGGCTCGTCGATACCTCCTACATCCTTGACCACGACGCCGAGTTGGCGATCGTCACCCGCAAGGACGAGGAGTTCGTGCTCGAACTGTTGCGTCATGATGCGGCCCATGTGATGGCGCAGGCCGTCCAAGAGCTCTATCCGGGGACCCAGGTCACCATCGGCCCGGCGATCGAAAACGGCTTCTATTACGACTTCGCCCGCGATGAGCCCTTCACGCCCACCGACTTGGAGCGCATCGAAGCGCGCATGCACGAGATTGTCGAGCGCGATCTACCCATCGTGCGCGAGGTCTTGGATCGCGAGGAGGCCAAGCGGCTCTTCGCCGAACGGGGCGAGCACTACAAGGTCGAGATCATCGACGACCTCATTCCGCCGGGCGAGGAGGTTTCGATCTACCGTCAGGGTGATTGGTTCGATGTCTGTCGCGGTCCGCACCTACCGAGCACCGGCAAGCTCGGCCACGCCTTCAAGCTGACGAAGCTCGCTGGTGCCTACTGGCGCGGCGACTCGCGCAACGCCATGCTGCAACGCATCTATGGAACGGCCTGGCGCGACAAGAAGGAACTCGACGCCTATCTGCATCGCCTGGAAGAGGCCGAAAGGCGCGACCATCGCCGGCTCGGCAGACAGCTCGACCTGTTTCACTTCCAGGACGAGGCCCCCGGCATGGTTTTTTGGCACGCCAAGGGTCGGGTGGTCTACCGTCTCGCCGAGGCCTATATGCGCGAAAAGCTCGCCGAATACGGCTATCAGGAGGTCGAAACCCCGCAGGTGCTCGACCGCTCGTTGTGGGAGCGATCGGGCCACTGGGACAAGTTCGCCGGCGGCATGTTCACCACCCGGCTCGACGACCGTGACTTCGCCATCAAGCCGATGAACTGTCCTGGTCACATCCAGATCTACAACCAGGGGCTCAAGAGCTATCGCGACCTGCCGCTGCGCCTGGCCGAGTTCGGGGTGGTGCATCGCAACGAGCCCTCCGGCACACTGCATGGTCTGATGCGCGCGCGCCGCTTCACCCAGGACGACGCCCATGTCTTCTGCACCGAGGATCAGCTCCAATCCGAGGTCGCGACCCTGATCGACATGGTGTTTGAGACCTATCGGGATTTCGGCTTTGACGAAATCGATCTGGCCCTGTCGTTGCGTCCCGAACAGCGGGTCGGTAGCGATGAGCTCTGGGATAAGGCCGAGGCCGCGCTCGCCCAGTCGCTCGACGCCAAGGGTCTGGCCTACCGCATTCAGCCGGGCGAGGGCGCCTTCTATGGCCCCAAGATCGAGTTCACCCTGCGCGACAGCCTCGGGCGCGCCTGGCAGTGCGGAACCATCCAGGTCGATTTCTCGATGCCCGCTCGTCTGGGCGCCTACTACATCGCCGAGGACAACAGTAAGCAGACGCCGGTGATGATCCACCGTGCCGTCTTGGGTTCGATCGAACGGTTCATCGGCATCCTGATCGAGCACTATGCCGGTCTGCTGCCGGTCTGGCTCGCCCCGGTCCAGGCCGTGGTGCTCAACATCACCGACCGCCAGGCCGAGTATGTCAGGGAGGTGGTTAAAACCTTGCGTGACAAGGGCTTCCGCGCCGAGTCTGACTTGAGAAACGAGAAGATCGGCTTTAAAATCCGCGAACACACCCTGCAGCGGGTTCCCTATCTGGCCGTGGTCGGAGATCGTGAGGTTGAGACCCACACAGTATCGATCCGCAACCGCCAGGGTCAGGATCTTGGCTCCTGTAGCCTTGATGCCTTCATCGATCGTCTAAACCAGGACGTCGCAAATCGAATCCATTGATGGATGGTCAAGAGGCGAACCGCACCATCGGTCAGTTCGCTTAGATTGCATTTAATTTGAGTTTTTGGAGGAACCTGCTATCGCCGCCCCAAAGCGAAACCGCGTCAATAGAGAGATCAACATCCCGGAGGTCCGACTGATCGGCGCGGATGGAAATCAGATTGGAGTCGTCAGTACCCGTGAGGCCCTGGCCATGGCCGAGGAAGCCGGGCTCGATCTCGTCGAGATCGTGCCCACCTCTGAACCTCCGGTGTGTCGGTTGATGGATTTCGGTCGGTTTCTCTTCGATCAGAAAAAAAGGAAGAGCGAGGCCAAGAAAAAGCAAAAGCAGGTCCAAATCAAGGAAATCAAGTTTCGCCCAGGGACGGACGAGGGAGACTATCAGGTCAAACTACGCAACCTGACCCGTTTCCTGAATGATGGGGACAAGGCCAAGGTCACCATGCGCTTTCGCGGGCGCGAACATGCCCACCGCGAACTCGGGCTGGATCTGCTGCGGCGGATCGAGAACGACCTGGCCGATATCAGCATCGTTGAACAGCAGCCGCTCATGGAAGGCCGGCAGATGGTCATGGTGCTCGGTCCCAAAAAGAAATAGCGACGCTCCGGCACATTAAGCCGTCCGGATCCCCAGATTAAATCGAGTCAGTTATCGGGCACCCAGGCGGTGCCCGATGCGTTCTTGGTTTCATTGGGGTTCGCGCCTATCGTCGCTTCCTACTCATCGGCAAATAGCGGAGTCAATAATCCCATGCCCAAGATCAAGTCCAATCGAGGAGCCGCGAAGCGCTTCAAGCGCACGCCTTCCGGTGCTGTCAAGTGCAACGCCTCGCACCGTCGTCATCTCCTGACCAAAAAGTCGACCAAGCGTAAGCGTCAACTGCGCGCCCCCCAGCGTATCCATCAATCGGATCTGCGTGCCGCGCGCCGCATGATTCCATACTGCTAGACTGCACTGACCCCCAGACCGGAGAGCGAGAGAATGCCAAGAGTCAAACGCGGCGTCACCGCCCATGCGCGGCACAAGAAGATCCTCGAACAGGCCAAGGGCTATTATGGAGCNCGAAGCAAGGTCTTCCGGGTCGCCAAGCAGGCGGTCATCAAGGCCGGCCAGTACGCCTATCGTGACCGTCGTCAGAAAAAGCGCGACTTCCGCGCGCTCTGGATCACCCGTATCAACGCTGCCGCGCGTGAGAACGGTCTATCCTACAGCCGCTTGATCGATGGGCTAAAGAAGGCCGGTGTCGAGGTCGATCGCAAGATGCTCGCCGATATCGCCTATCACGATAGCCTCGCTTTTGCGGCGCTGGCTGAGCAGGCGAAGGCTGCCCTGGCCTGATCCGGCGTGAGTCGTTGTCGCACTGGAGGGAAAGGCTCTGGTCTTTCCCTCTTTGCGTTGATCTAGTTGAAAATGGACTGGATTGACAGGATTATTCCAAATATTTCAATCCTCTCCATCCTGGAAAATCTTGTCGATCCTGTCTATTTCGGATCCCAGCCATGGTCATGGACTTGGTGGCTGGGTGAGTCGCTTTTTTGGAGAACCTCATGGCCGAACAGACCGCGCTCGGTATCCAGTCGCTCCAGGAGGCCGCGATCCAGGCCATCGCTCAGGCTGCCGACGCAGCGGCGCTCGATCAGGTGCGTGTGCGCTATCTGGGCAAGAGCGGAGAGCTGACCGCCCTGCTCAAGCAGCTCGGCACCCTGCCGCCGGACGCGCGTCCAGCTGCCGGCCAAGCCATCAATCGGGCCAAGGACGCTGTGCAGCAGGCGATCGAGACGCGCAAGTCTGAGCTCGAACAGGCCGCCCTCGCCGCGCGTCTGGCCGCTGAGCGCATCGACGTCACCCTACCCGGGCGCGGTCAGGCGCCCGGTGGGCTGCATCCCATCACCCGCGCGCTGCGGCGTATCGAGCGGCTGTTTGTCAACGCCGGCTTTGCCGTGGTCGAGGGACCAGAGGTCGAGGATGCCTATCACAACTTCGAGGCGCTCAACATCCCCGAGCACCATCCAGCACGGGCGATGCATGACACCTTCTATTTCGATGCCGAGCGGCTGCTGCGCACCCATACCTCGCCGGTGCAGATCCGGGTGATGGAACAACAGGCACCGCCGCTCAAGGTGATCGCACCAGGGCGGGTGTATCGCTGTGATTCAGATCTGACCCATACCCCGATGTTCCATCAGGTCGAGGGGTTGTTGGTCGATGAGGAGGTGAGCTTTGCCGATCTCAAGGGTGTACTTTACGCCTTCCTGACCAACTTCTTCGAGCGCGACCTCAGGCTGCGTTTCCGTCCATCCTACTTTCCCTTCACCGAACCCTCGGCGGAGGTCGACATCCAGTGCGTGATGTGCGATGGCGACGGCTGCCGTGTCTGCAAACAGACCGGATGGCTAGAGGTGCTCGGTTGCGGCATGGTCTATCCCGAGGTCTTTCGTCATGTCGGCATCGACCCCGAGCGTCATCTCGGCTATGCCTTCGGCATGGGCGTGGAGCGGCTGGCCATGTTGCGCTACGGCATCGACGACATCCGGCTCAACTTCGACAACGATCTGCGCTATCTGCGTCAGTTCCGCTGAGTGTGCTGTGACCGGCGACCGGATCGAGCCGCACCTGCGCCGTCCGTCGGGGTCAGACNTCAATCATCTGATTTCAATTTTGCCCGAGGCCAAGCAGGCGTCGGGATAGGGAGTGGGACATGCGATTCAGTGAGGCATGGCTGCGCGAATGGGTGAATCCGCCGCTGGATACCCAGCGCCTGGCCGATCAACTCAGCATGGCTGGGCTAGAGGTCGACGCGATTGAACCTGCGGCCCCAGTTTTCAGTGGGGTTAAGGTTGGGCAGGTGCTCAGCGTCGAGCCACATCCGGATGCCGCCAAGCTGCATGTCTGCTCAGTCGATGTCGGTGAGGACGCTCCACTCCAGATCGTCTGCGGCGCGGCCAATGTCGCCGTCGGCATGAAGGTACCCGTGGCAACCATTGGGGCCTGTCTTCCGGGTGATTTCAAGATCAAGCCTGCCAAGCTGCGCGGGATCGAATCGTTCGGCATGATCTGTTCGGCGAGCGAATTGGGTCTGGCCGAATCCTCCGAGGGGATCCTGCCATTGCCCCCAGAGGCGCCGATCGGTGAGGATTTCCGCGCCTGGCTGGCGCTCGACGATCAGTGCATTGAGGTCGATCTGACACCCGATCGCGGTGACTGTCTCGGGCTGGTGGGGCTGGCGCGCGAGGTCGCGGTGATCAATCGCATGCCCCTGATGCCTATAGCCATCGACCCTGTCGCGCCGACCACGGATGAGCGCTTCCCGGTCCAGTTGCTGGCGCCCGAGGCCTGCCCGCGCTATGTCTGCCGCGTCATCCGCGGTATTGATCCAGCTGCGACCACGCCGCTGTGGATGCGCGAGCGCCTGCGGCGCGGCGGCATTCGTGCCATAAGCCCGGTGGTCGATGTCACCAACTATGTGCTGCTCGAAATCGGTCAGCCGATGCATGGCTTCGACCTGGCCAAGCTCGCGGGCGAGATCCGGGTGCGTTGGGCGATCGCCGGCGAGACCCTGACGCTGCTTAACGGCGAACAGGTGAGACTACGCGCCGACACCCTGGTCATTGCCGATGCCGAGCGCCCGGTGGCGCTGGCCGGTATCATGGGGGGTGCGGAATCCGCCGTCAGCGCCGAGACGCGCGACATCCTGCTCGAAAGCGCCTTCTTTACTCCGCTTGCCATCAGCGGTAAGGCGCGTTGCTACGGGCTGCACACAGATTCCGCGCATCGCTTCGAGCGCGGGGTCGATCCCGAACTCCAGGTGCGAGCGATCGAACGCGCCACACGCCTGCTGCTCGACATCGTCGGTGGCGAGCCAGGCCCAGTGTGCGAGATCAGCGCCCCCGAGCATCTGCCACGTCCGAGGTTGCTCCATCTGCGTGCCGAGCGGGTGGCGCGAATCCTGGGGCTGCAACTGTCCGATGCGACCATCGAGGACATCCTCGAACGGCTCGGTATGACCGTCGAGCGATGTGAGGGCGGCTGGCAGGTCAGGCCGCCGAGCGCACGGTTCGATCTGGTGCAAGAGGTCGATCTGATCGCCGATATCGGGCGTATTTATGGGTATGACCGGATCCCGGTCAATCGGGCCGGCTCGGCGACGGCCATCCAACCTGACTCCGAGANCCGATTCGAACTCGATCGGGCCCGGCTGACGCTGGTCGAGCGTGGGTTTCAGGAGGTCATTACCTATAGCTTTGTCAGTCCCGAGCTCCAGGAATTGGTCGAGCCAGGCGTCGAGACACTCAAACTGGCCAATCCGATCAGCGCCGAGCTCTCGGTCATGCGCACCAGCCTCTGGCCCGGATTGCTGCAAACCACCCTTTACAACCAGGCACGACAGATGGAGCGTGTGCGGATCTTCGAGACCGGCCTGCGTTTTCGCTTCGGCCCTGAAGGGCTGACCCAGACCCCGGGGATCGCCGGCCTGGTCGTCGGCGACCGGCTGCCGGAGCAGTGGGGCCAGAAAGGGCAGGGCGTCGATTTCTTTGATCTCAAGGCCGATGTCGAGGCGCTTTTGACCCAGACCGGCGTCCTGGCTGAGTTCCACTTCGTGCCCGCCGAGCATCCGGCGCTGCATCCGGGCCAGACCGCTCGTATCGAGCGCGCCGGTCGGGCGGTCGGTCTGATTGGGATGCTGCATCCGGCGCTTGCCGCACGGCTCGATCTGAACGGCGATGTATTCCTATTCGAGCTTGATCTAGTCCCGCTGACACCTGGTGTGTTGCCGCGCTATGCCAGGATCTCGCGTTACCCCAGTATCCGGCGCGATCTGGCCATTCTGGTCGATCAAGGGGTCAGTTATGAAGCGGTCGAGCACTGCATCCGCTCGGCGGCCTCCGACCTGTTGCGCGACCTGATCCTGTTCGATGTCTACACCGGTCAGAACATCGAAAAAGGTCGAAAAAGTCTCGCTTTAGGATTGATTTTACAGTCTTTTTCTCAGACACTTACCGACGAAATCATCGAGGCGACGGTGGGGCGGATCCTGGATCGCCTGACCACTGAACTCGATGCACGCTTGAGGGATTGAACAGGTATGGCGTTGACCAAAGCCGACATGGCCGAGCATTTGTTTGAAGAGCTTGGCCTGAACAAACGTGAGGCCAAGGACATCGTCGAGCGGTTCTTCGAGGAGATCCGCGCCGCCCTAGAGCGCGGCGAGCCGGTCAAGCTGTCCGGGTTCGGCAACTTTGATCTGCGCGAGAAGAAAGAGCGCCCAGGGCGTAATCCCAAGACCGGCGAGGAGATCCCCATCACAGCCCGCCGTGTCGTGACCTTCCGGCCGGGCCAAAAGCTCAAGTCGAGGGTAGAGGCCTATGCGGGAACCGAGCGATAGCCTGATCGGAGCGAGCGACGGCGAACTACCGCCGATCCCCGGNAAGCGTTATTTCACCATCGGCGAGGTCAGCGAGCTGTGCGGCGTCAAGCCGCATGTGCTGCGCTACTGGGAGCAAGAGTTCCCGCAGCTCAAGCCGGTCAAGCGGCGCGGCAATCGTCGCTACTATCAGCGACATGACGTGCTCATGGTGCGCCAGATCCGCAGTCTGCTCTATGAGAAGGGATTTACGATCAGCGGCGCCCGTCAGCAGCTCAGCGGCGAGGGCGCCAAGCAGGATCTCAGTCAGACCCATCAAATCCTGAGACAGATACGGCTCGAACTGGAAGAGATCCTGCATGTACTGCGGCGTTGACGCAGGCTGTGCCGCAGCGTATGATCTCACCTCTTTTCAACGGGGCGTAGCGCAGCCTGGTAGCGCACCTGAATGGGGTTCAGGTGGTCGGAGGTTCAAATCCTCTCGCCCCGACCAATAAAACAACGGCTTAAGACGGTCTCCCGTCTAAGCCGTTTTTCTTGTGCCCCAGTTTTGCCCCAGTTCAGCGACCAACTCGGATCAAATCGGCTTTGTCATCTCCCCCGCTCGACCTCGGCGGCCGGGGCGCGGCCTATTACGGATGGTGCGGGCGATGTCGTCTCGGACAGTGACGGGATTGCAGTAAGTGTATATCGATGTCTCCGTGCGTCAGGGGTTGAGGATTCATGGTGGATTGTGTGCTTGAATGACGCCGGAT
>JGI24187J35170_1000469_pt1 | contig 18008 bp, 16 predicted proteins | sample YNPBryBLVA2012_FD_35170 | JGI IMG/M metagenome (IMG submission 35170)
TACGTAATACGCAATACGCAATACGCAATACGCAATACGTAATACGTAATACGTAATACGTAATACGTAAGGTGTAAACGGAGAAGATGAACGATTTTGGCNCNNAACTGCTGATCATTGCCATTTTGATTGCCCTGAACAACATCCTGGCAATGACAGAAGCCGCCCTGCTTTCGGCGCGTAAGGCGCGCCTGCAACAACGGCTCAACGAAGGAGACAAACAAGCAGGAGCAGCCCTGCAACTGACCGAGAATCCCAATCAGTTCTTGTCGGTCATCCAAATCGGCATTACGCTCATTGATGTATTGACCGGCGCCGTGGCAGGCGCGACATTGGCCGAATTCCTTTCCAAAGAGTTGGAAAAGTTCCCGCCGCTGGCGCCCTACAGCGAAACCCTTGGCCTGACGGCGGTGGTCTTGATCATCACCTACTTTTCCATTGTACTGGGAGAACTGGTTCCCAAACGGCTGGCAATCCAAAACCCAGAAAAAATTGCCTCCCTCGCCGCCCGGCCGATGCTGGTCTTATCGAAAATCCTTTCGCCCGTTGTCCGCTTTCTCAGTCTCTCGACCGACATCATCTTGCGCATGATCGGCGCCCGTTCTTCCACCGAACCGCCGGTGACGGAGGAAGAAATCCACGTGCTGCTCGACCAAGGTACACAAGCCGGCATCTTTGAGGCAGCCGAACAGGACATGGTCGCAGGCGTGTTCCGGCTGAACGACCGGCGGGTGTATTCCCTGATGACGCCGCGCACGGAAATTGTCTGGCTGGATGTGCGCGACAGCCCGGCAGAAATCCTGGCAAAAATGACCGAGGGCCCCTACTCGCGTTTCCCGGTCTGCCAGGGAAATCTGGACAACGTACTGGGCATTGTCAAAGCGCGCGAACTGTTGACGCGCAGCCTGGCCGGCCAACCCATTCAACTAAAAGAGTGCCTGACGCCGGCCTTGTTCATCCCAGAGACGACCTTTGCATCGCGCGCACTGGAAGTCTTCAAAGAAAATAACAAAAAGCTGGTGTTGGTCATTGACGAGTTCGGCGGCGTGACCGGGCTGTTGACCATCAACGATGTACTGGAGGAGATCGTCGGCGACATAGAGACCAGTGAACCGCAGGCCACGCAACGACAGGACGGCTCCTGGCTGCTGGACGGCATGTTGGACGTGGACGAGTTCAAAGAACTGTTCCACCTCGGAGTTCTCCCCAACGAGGATGATTATGAAACGCTGGGGGGCTTCGTCATGACATCACTGGGACGCATCCCAAATGCCGCGGACCAGTTCGAATGGGAAGGGTTGCGCTTCGAGGTGGTGGACATGGACGGCCGACGGGTAGACAAAGTGCTGGTCACCACCCTCCCGGCGCGGCCAGGCGCAGACTGACCGACAAAAGACATCCACGAAAAGTTACGTGACCATATTCCCGCCTTTGGAGCGTTGATGAAAAACCGCCTTCCACTGTTGTTGTATGCCGCCCTGTTCTTCCTATCCGGCGCGGCCGGGTTGATCTATGAGATTGTCTGGGAACGCCTGCTGGAACTGTACTTTGGCGTCACCCTGACAGCGATTACATTGATTGTAGCCGCTTACATGGGCGGGCTGGGAGTCGGTTCGCTGATCGGCGGGCAGGTTGCCCAGCGCGCCAGGAAACCTGCGCTGCTGTATGGCGCAGTGGAGGTGGGAATTGGCCTGTTCGGGCTGGCAAGTCCTTTCTTGATCCATTGGATCGGGCAGCGAACGGCGGGCGCGCCGTACGCGCTGGTCTTCCTGCTCAGTTTTGGCTTGCTGATGATCCCGACCATCCTGATGGGGATGACCCTGCCGCTGCTGACGCAAACCTTCGTCCGGCGGGTGGAGAACACCGGGCGCACCATCGGGCTGTTGTACGGCATCAATACCCTGGGGGCGGCCTTCGGCGCGCTGCTGGCGGCCTACGTGCTGGTCGGGCTGGCGGGTTTCTACGGCGCCATCCTGGCCGGGGTGGCGCTGAACCTGGTCGCAGGGGCGGGAGCGCTGTGGTTTGGCTGGCAGGCCCGGGCGGCGGTCGAAGCGAGGGAGGCAACGCCCGCAACCGCCAGCATCCCCCAAGTCGCATTGAAATACCAGGTCATCTTACTGTCGGCGTTCCTGGTGGGCTTCATTGACATGGGCCTGGAAATGGCCTGGTTCCGCGTGATCGGCATCCTCAACAAGAATACGGCGTATGGCTTCCCGTCGGTGCTGGCCGTCTTTCTGGTAGGGCTGGCGCTGGGCGGGTGGATGTGGGGCAGCAAAGCGGACAAGAGCAAGGACGCCGTGGTCCTGTTCTGGAAACTGCAACTGGGAGTAGGCGTTACGGTGGCGCTGTCGTTCCTGGCGCTGTGGGGCGCGCTGCACGTCCCGGCCTTCGAGGGATGGTTCGAGCGGGTGTTGTCGAGGCCGCAGATGCCCATCCCGCCTTACCTGAAAATTGGGAGCGACTTTGTCTTTTCCAGGCGGCTGATGGCAAGCGGCCTGTTCGAATATTTCCTGCCAATCCTGCTGCTGGTGCTGCCCGGCAGCCTGTTGATGGGCGGAGGCCTGCCGGTGCTGGACCGCATCGCCATCCGCAGCGCCGAGCAATCGGGGCGCAGGGTAGGCGACATCCACCTTGCCAACATCTTGGGATCGGTGATCGGGACGCTGGCGCCTAACTACCTCTTCCTGCCGCTCTTGGGGAGCGAACTGACGGTCAAATTGCTCACCCTGTTGACGCTGGTCTTCACCCTGCTCGTCCTGTCCCATCTTTCAGCCGTGCGACGCGGGGTCATGTATGGCCTGCCAGTAACGCTGCTCGTCCTGGCGGCCTCCCTGCCCGGACGGGGTCAGTTGTACACAAGGCTATACGAAGTCGGGACCGGCCTGGCGTCGGTGGTTGACGAGTCCGGCGACAGCGTCCTGGTGTTGAACTTCCACGCTTCGTCCCAGCGGGTGGCGCAACTATGGATCGGCGGCATCCAGAACAGTTACTTCCCCTCGAATGGGGAATACGAGCGTTCGGCCATGACCTGCGCCAGCGCCAATCATCCCAAGCGCATCCTGCTAATCGGGCTGGGCGGCGGGAATACGGCATACTTCCTGACCCAACTGCCGGGCGTCGAAGAGATCATCATTGTAGAATTGATGGAAGACCTGGGAACGTTCCTGGACAAGCACGCCCCAGTTGCCCAAGCAACCTTGCGCGATTCGAAAGTAACTTACCTCGTGGACGACGGGCGGCGTTACCTGTACGCCAATCCAACCGAACGCTTCGATATGATATTCATCGATCCCTTGAACAGTTTTACCGCCGGACACAACAACCTGTATTCCAGGGAAGCGATGACGCTGTACCGCTTCCACCTGCAAGAGGACGGTATCTTCTGCGGCTGGATCAACGAGCCCCACATCCTGCCGACTACGGTTGCCAGCATTTTTCCTTTCGTGGAACAATTCCGCGATTTCGTGGTGGCGGGCAACCGGCCGTTCGAATATGACCGCGACTACATGCAGGCAGCCGGGAAACGTTTCCTATCCGCGGGGGATGCGATCATCGGTCCCGGGGCGGCGGAAACGCTCGCGCCCGAAACAGTGCTGGCGCTGCGCGTGCGCGACGAGCAGGCCATCCACAAACGGACAGGGGAAATCCCGGTCTTGACCGATATGAATCCCTGGCTGGAATATTACTATTTCCACAAACGCATTCGATAAAGGAGCGAACCCATGAGCGCGTACGTAATCGTTGATATCGAAGTGACCGACCCGGTCGGCTATGCCGAATACGTCAAAGTAGCGCCGCAGTCCGTCCACCACTACGGCGGGAAGTATATCGCGCGCGGCGGCCACAACGAAACCCTGGAAGGCGACTGGCATGCCAAACGGCTGGTCATCCTGGAATTCGAGTCGCTGGAACGGGCAAAAGCCTGGCTCAATTCGCCCGAATACGCCCCGGCGCGCGCCCTGCGGCACAAATACGCCCGCACCAATATGGTGGTTGTCGAGGGAACATAGAGAAAGCGCCCGCCCGTTCAATGGTATAATTCCCCCCCGTATGAGTCCCGAAACGAAATCTCAAAAAACGCAGGTCTGCCCGACCTGCGGCACGCGCTTGAGCGAACATGCCACCCGCTGCCTGGTGTGTGGTACCGAACTAGCAGCCAAACCGGAGCCCAAAGCCGCCAAAAAAGTAGAAAAAGCGGTGCAAGCCAGCCAAATGCCAGAAATCACCCTCAGCCTGCCGGCTGCCTTGGGCTTGATGGCAATGATATTGTTGATTGGCGCAGCGGTGGTCTTCTTTGGACTGCGCGCCACCAACCGCGTGGTCGAGCCAACGCCGGTTCCCACCGCAACGGAAACTGCGCTGCCCACCCCGACTTCGACCGAAGTCCCAACCAATACCCCCATCCCTACCCCAACCGAACAACCACCTTTCGAGTATACCATTGCCTCAGGAGATACTTGCTCCTCGATTGCGCTCACCTTTGGCGTGTCGGTGCAAAGCATCATCATCCTGAACAACCTGCCGGCCTCCTGCAACAACCTGGTCATTGGACAGAAAATCAAAGTCCCCTATCCCACTGCGACACCTGCGCCGCTGCCCACCAACACTTTGTCGCCCGAAGAAGCCGCCAAGGCTTCATGCGAAAAAGTGCCTTACACCGTGCAGGCGAACGACACACTTTCCAGCATCGCCGCCAACTATAACGTGCCGCAAGCAGCCATCAAGGAATACAACGGCCTGACCTCGGATAACGTATTCCTGGGGACGACGCTCCTGATCCCGTTGTGTGAACGCGCGCCCACACCCGGCCCGACCTCCACGCCGACCACCCCGCCTCCCTACCCGGCCCCCAACCTGCTCCTGCCTGCGGACGGCGGCGCCTTCACCCTGGCCAATGACACCGTTACCTTGCAATGGTCCTCGGTTGGCACATTGCGCGAAAACGAATTCTACCAGGTGACGGTCGAGGACGTGACCGAAGGACAGGCACGCCGGCTGACGGACTACGTAACCGACACCAAATACATCGTCCCCACCTCGTTCCGCCCCAAAGACAACGTGGCGCATGTCATCCGCTGGTGGGTCACTACCGTGCGCCAAATCGGGACAGACGAGCAGGGACAACCCGTCTACACCTCTGGCGGAGCCAATAGCGAAAAATGGGTGTTCACCTGGACAGGTTCCGCACCGCAAGGCACACCCGCTCCATGACCTCCCCTTTTCTATCGTCCTCGCCCTTGTGTGGCGGGGACTTTTTGCTATGCACCCTCTCAAAGAATAACAATGGACATCCGTGCTTACAACGCCAAAGCCTGGGACCGTGAAGTACAGGAACAAAATCGCTGGACACGGCCGGTTGACCCAGAAGTCATTGCCCGCGCGCGGCAAGGAGAATTCACCGTACTGCTCACCGAGCAAAAGGCCACCCCGCGCGCATGGTTTCCCCCGCTGCCTGGGCTAGATGTGCTATGCCTGGCCTCGGGCGGAGGACAGCAGGCGCCCATCTTGGCGGCGGCTGGTGCAAATGTAACCGTGCTCGACAACTCCCCACGTCAACTGGAACAAGACCGCCTGGTAGCCATGCGCGAAGGCCTGACATTGCGCATAGTGGAAGGCGATGCCGCCGACTTGAGTGTATTCCCAAACGAGTCCTTCGACCTGGTTTTCAACCCAGTCTCGACAGTCTTCATGCCAGACGTGCGGCCGGTATGGCAAGAGGCCTACCGCGTGCTACGACATGGCGGCACTTTGCTGGCCGGTATGATGAATCCGCTTCACTACATCTTCGATTTATACAAAGCAGACGAAAACATCTTGGAAGTGAAATACGCTATCCCCTACTCTGACCTGACCAGTCTCAGCGAGGCCGACCGCGAGGAACACCTCGAGCAAGGCCTGCCGCTGGAATTCGGTCACAGCCTGACCGACTTGCTCGGAGGTCAATGTGCGGCGGGTTTTCATATTGTTGATTTGTATGAAGACACGATGAGCGAATCGCCGCTCAGCAAATACCACCCCACTTACATTGCCACGCGGGCGTTGAAATTGTAATTTAACGCCAGTTCGGGATAACCGCCCCGAAGGCTTTTTAGAGAAATTGTACGGGCAAAATCGAGCCTTCACCCTGCGGGTACTTCGCGGGACGGTTCGAAGGCTTATCCCGAATTCAGATTATAAAGCGGGTAACCACGTATCTTGTGCAATAAGGAGGCCGCCATGAAACTGGAAATCATCCAGGAAAAGCCAAAAGGGACGCCCCGCTCGACGCCCCTGCTGTTCGTACACGGAAAATGGCATGGGGCATGGTGCTGGGCAGAACATTTCTTGCCCTATTTTGCAGAACAGGGCTATGCCTGCACCGCGCTGAGTTTACGCGGACACGCCGGCAGCGAGGGCCGCGAGCGTCTGCGCTGGACTTCGGTTGCAGAATACGTCGAAGACGTGGAGCAGGTAGCGGGTAGTCTGAGCGCGCCGCCGGTCGTCATTGGGCATTCGATGGGCGGGTTCATCACACAAAAATACCTGGAAAAACATCCCGAAATCCCCGCCGCTGTGCTGCTCACCTCCATCCCTCCTTCTGGCCTGTGGCCGACCACCTTCCTGCTGCTGCGTCGTCATCCGTTGGTGGTGCTTAAGGTATTGGCTACGTTGAGCCTGTATCCTACCATCGAAACCCCGGCCCTGGCGCGCTGGGCGTTGTTCGGGAAAGACATGCCCGACGAAGTGGTCGAAACCTATCACCGCCAGATGGGAGACGAATCCTTCCGCTCTTACCTGGATGAATTGGGCCTGAACCTGGTGCATCCCAAGCGGGTGCGGACGCCGCTGCTGGTCATCGGTGCCCAGAATGACCAGGTCATTACGCCAAAGATGGTGCGCAACACGGCGCACGCCTACGGGATACAGCCCGAAATCTTCCCGAACATTGCCCATGACGTGATGCTGGAAAGCAACTGGGAACGAGTTGCAGCGCGCATCGCCGCATGGTTGCAAGAAAGAGGCCTGTAAAATCGCTCACAAGCGAAGGTTTTTCATCCTCTCCCTTGTGAAGGTCGAATGCCGTCCACAGTGAAGAGGAAATCGCGTACTTTGTCCAGCCACTCTTGCAAAATTTCATCATGGACGTTATGACCAACGCCTTTTGGAAGCCATAATTTGGCGCCCGGCGTTGCCCGCGTCATGCTCTGAGCAAAGCCGCTAGGAGCGTTGACGCCATCCAGTTCACCCTGGATGAACAAAACAGGCACATGAATACGCGCCATTTCTTCGGGGGTGTAATGGGGTTCGCGCAAGATTTCTTCGCGCGTCAAATCAATGAGTTTGGCCGCATAGCCTTCACCGTGGAAAGGCTCGTGCAGCGCCACGACCTCACTCATCCAGTCAGGGTAATGCTCGGCAATATAAACAGGGGTAAAAACCTGCTTTTCGCGCTCGATGAGTTGGTCGGTCAACCAGGCGTTACCGGCCTGCACAACGGCGCTTTGGAGCGCGTCGCCATGCTCCATGAGCATAACGATTGCAACGTTGCCGCCGTTACTATGGCCGATGATATGAGCCTTCTCGAAACCCAAAGCGCGGACAAGAGCCGCCAAGTCGGCAGCCATTTCACGAAAAGAGTAGGTCTGACAGGGATTCTCAGAGCGGCCATGCCCGCGACAGTCTGGCACAATGACGTAATGCTCCTCTGCCAGCGCAGGAGCGACCTTATTCCAGCAAGAGGCGCCGGTTTGCGTGGAGCCATGGATGAGCAAAATGGGCGCCCGGCCCGCCCGCCTCTGACCAAAGGTTTCGTAGTACAGTCTTGCGTCGAGAACGGTTTGGTAAGGCATGGAGTTTCTCCTGAATTATGGCTTCGACATGACAACGATCCAAAGCGAATCCCCATATGTCAAGGTGGTGATAAAGAAATCATCCTCCCAATCCTCTTTTATACCGCCCTCGGGGAAACTTTCCTTCTTGTAATAGTATTGATTCGAGAATGAGGGCCCCGTTGACATGACAACCGCCCAAATTCCATTTCCATAGGCGACGCTCGTAATATAGTAATCTGAATTCCAATAATTCCGTATGCGGCTCTCTGGGAAGGCCGCTTCCGTAAAATAAACCTGATTTTTCAGAACTGATCCCTTCGACATCACAATATACCAGCCTGCGCTGCCATATCCGGCCGAGGTAATCGAATATCCTTCATCCCAATATTTTTGAATATCTGCATCGGGAAAACTTGCACCGCTGAAATAAATTTGGTTCGTGAACCCCGCGCCTGCGCTCAGGACAACCACCCATTCCCCATTTGCATAACTCACACTCGTGATGTCGTAGCCTTGGTCCCAATATTCCCTGATTTTCGTTTGCGGGAATTCTGGCTCGACAAAATAGACCTGAGCGGTAAATTCGACCGGCTTCGTCATCACAAGCGTCCACTCCCCATTGCTATAAGTCACATCGGTAATGTAATGCTCCTGCTTCCAACAATGCTCGATTTCTTGTTTGGGGAAATAACCTCGTGTGAGCCAGGTCTGCTCGCCAGAACAAAAAGTGAACGATGGCGTCATCGTTTGAGTCGGAGAGGGTTGTTGGAAAGCCGGCATGACCCAACTGAAAACGCCCGGCAATAAAGCCGCGCCTGCAAACACACAGCAGACGGCCAAAGCAGCCCCGCCGAGGATGAACATCCAAACGATTGGCCTCGCCTTTGGTATCTTGCCACTCGCCGCTTCTTTCGCCCCTTGAGCCGCTCTTTCCAAACCGGGCCTGGCCTCCCCCCTCTCTGCTTCAGCGGCCGGCGTGGACTCAGCCGTCAATTTTTCGTCTCCCACCTTCATTGACGCTTCTGAGGTCCCCCAAGCCGATTGGAACGCGGCCACCATTTCAGAAACCGTAGCATAGCGGTCGGCGCGCTCCTTGGCCAGCGCCTTCAACAAGACCCGCTCTACACTCTCCGTCAATGAAGGATTGAGCGAACGCGGTAAAGGTAAGGGCGCATAAATATGGTCATAAATGATAGAAAAAGGTGTATCGGCGTTGAACGGAACTTGTCCAACCACCAATTCATACAGCATGACGCCAAACGAGTAAATATCCGTCCTTTCGTCCAAGTCGCTTTTGCCAACCGCTTGTTCAGGGGAAATATATTGAGGCGTCCCCAAGATCGCGTCGGTGGAAAGCGTGGAGGCGCCCGATTGAGCAATGCGCGCCAACCCAAAATCAGCCAGATAGATGCGTCCATCTTTGCCCAACAACACATTCGAAGGCTTGATGTCACGATGCAAAACGCCTTCCTGGTGCGCATAAGCCAGGGCCGAACCTACCGCCTCCACAATACGTGTGATTTCCTCTGACGTCAGCGGGGTGCGACGCAAACGCGCTTTGAGCGTTTCCCCCTCGATGAACTTCATCACAATATAAGGATAGCCATTGTGTTCGGCAAAATCGTACACCGGCACGATATTCGGGTGATCCAATTTCGCTACCAGGCGGGCTTCGCGCTGAAAGCGAGCAGTAAAGGTGGGATCTTCAGTCAAATCTGGATGCAGTACCTTGATAGCCACGTAACGATCCAAACTGGCCTGATATGCCTTGTACACCGTTGCCATCCCACCCTGCCCCAATTTTTCCATGATCCGATACGGACCCAGATTTTCGCCTGTGGTGAGCGGCATAATCCTTCCTCCAAAACTCACGGGGTAACCGTCCCGAAGGCTTTTTCGAGCAATTGTATGGGCAAAATCGAGCCTTCAGGACGGTGCAAAGCGCCGGCATGAAAGTCGGCTGGAAGCCGACTCCAGGCGTCAGCAGCCAGGCGCAACCAGCGTATCACCAGGCTCTGCCTGGTCGAACCGCCCCAAGGTCGGTGGTACGACGGTTGATATTCGACAGGCTGGATAGCCTATCCTCCTTTACTGTCCAAAGAAAGAACGAAGCAATTCCGTATAAGTATCAGCCTCGTTGATATAAGGGAAATGCCCGGCCGCATGAAACGTGTACACTTGCGCCGTAGGATAAGTGGCCTTCAGTTGTTCACGTAAGGACATTTCTACCAGCGGGTCGTTGTCCGCTTCGATGATCATCACAGGAATACCCAGCGCCTCAGCGTCAGGCGGATCGAAGGGTTCTATCACCGCCTTGGCGCGCCCAGCCACCTGGGCTTTACTCATACGTCCCGAGACCTGTTCCAACATATAGGCCAATACCAACTCGGAACGCCCGGCGGCCGGATAGATGTTGTCCACGAAACTACCGCGAAAGACACTCATGACCACCCAATCAGGCAAAAAAGGCAATATCTTGATGAGCGACTGGTTCTTTTCGCGCAAANNATCNTTGGGCGGAAATGTGTTCCCCAGGACAGCCTTCTCGATACGCTCAGGATGATGAAGCATCAAATACTGAAGAAGATAACCACCCAGCGAGGTGCCTGTCACGTTGGCGCTCTGAACGCCCTCCGCATCGAGTACCGCCAAAACCCCCTGGCTCAATTCTTCCAATGTGTCCACCGGCGGATAAGTCAGGCTAATGACGCGATATTGCTCAGAAAGCGGCTCCATCTGTTGCCACCAAATATCGTAGGCGCCTGTCATTCCATGCAAGAACAGAATGGTTTCTTCTCCTTCGCCAAAAGACAGATATTCCCACTGCCTGCCGTTCACCTGGACATACTTTGGAGGATATTGGCTGCGAAAATCTAACAGCGATTGACGCTCCTCAGGCGGAACATTCTCCGAAAGCGCCGCAAAATCTTTCTGCGGCACAGGCCAAAAATACACGGCAAGCAACAAAGCAACGACAACGCCTAAAACAACCCAACTCCTTTTCATACGAACCTCCTACTCGATAAAATTGTGGGAAGGGTATTTTAGACCGCCGCAGCCTGACCCAAAACACCCTACTTCCCCTTTTTAATGTTCGCTGCGGCAGCGGCAGTTCGACGGTGGCCTTCTCCAAAGTCTGAGGACTTCGGAGTCCTTACGTTTCGCCGTAAAGTTTTCGATGCACCACGCTCAGCGCCCGCACCTGCTCGGCAGCGTGATAGGATGAACGCACCAGCGGCGCCGACTCTACCCATTGGAAGCCGATCTCCAGCCCGTACTCCTTCAACTCCACGAACTCTTCCATCGTGTAATAGCGCGAAATGGGATAATGTCTCTTGCTCGGCTGAAGATACTGGCCAATGGTCAAAATGTCCACGCCCCAAGAACGCTGGTCGCGCATCACCGCCTTGACTTCTTCCATCGTCTCGCCCAGCCCGACCATGATGCCACTCTTGGTCAGCACTTCGGGGTCGAGTTTCTTGGCGTTCGAGAGTGTTGCCGCCGCCCACTCATAATTGTCCTGCGGCTGGATGGTCTTGAAGAGGCGCGGCACCGTCTCGACATTGTGATTGAGAATCTCTGGACGCGCCTCCATCACCATCTTGAGCGCCTCCAGCGAACCTTTGAAATCGGGAATCAACACCTCCACCGAGCAGCCGGGCAGCAGTTCACGGATGCGGCGGATGACCATGGCAAAAATCGGCGCGCCGCCATCCCGCCGCTCGTCGCGGTTGACCGAAGTGATGACGGCGTGCTTCAAGTTCATCGCCTTCACCGCCTGCGCCACACGCTCGGCCTCGCCCCAATCGAGCAGGGCCGGCTTGCCATGTTTGATGTCGCAAAAGACGCAACTGCGTGTACACACATCGCCCAGCATCAAGAAAGTGGCCGTGCCAGAGCCCCAGCATTCGCCCAGGTTGGGACACATGGCCTCCTCGCACACGGTATGCAGTTCCTTCTTGCGCATCAGCCCGTGCAGCCATTCGTAGGTCTCGCCAGCAGGCGCGCGCACTTTGATCCACTCCGGGCGGCGCAAGGGGCGGGGGGTCGTCTCGTCGGGTGTGACACGTTCTCGGGTAGGGGTAGCAGGCATACGTCCTCGTTGGATGCGGGGTAGGACACGGATTTCGCGGATTTTTCCTTGTCGTCCGTGACTTCCACTTTGATTCTACTATATCTTACGGACGCGCAAACGCCGTCCTTGAACCAGGACGACTTCGACCTTGCCGTCCTTACGCCTCGTATCGGACCCTCTACCTGCTTCCGTCGAACGACGTTTGGCTTCCGCCTCGGCCTTTTCCAGCCACCCGACGCCCTGCGAGTCTTGAAATAGCCGATTATAGCGTCCGAACATAGCGGAATTGTTTGTAACCGGGCGGGTCGGCGTTCAGGGTGGGATCCACCGTCACATGCAGCAGGGCCGGTTTGCCCGAAGCGACGGCGCGTTGGAGCGCAGCCGGAAGTTGCTCGACCGCATCTACCTTCTCGCCGTAACAGCCCATCCCCTGCGCCATCAGGTCGTAGCGCGTCTCCGCCGAAAGTTGGACGCCCTGTTGCTGTTCGGGCGGGATGCCGCCAAAGTTGTGTGCGCTGCGCTCCATGCCCCAGCCTGCATCCACCGCTGCCAGCACGATGATATTGGCGTTCTCGCGCACAGCGGTTTCCATCTCCATCAAATTGAATCCCAGCGCGCCGTCGCCTGTGATGCAATAGACTGGGCGTTCTGGCGCAGCCAATTTGGCGCCAATGGCAAAGGGCACGCCCGTGCCGAGATACCCCATTTTGACCGAATAGAGAAAACTATTCGGTTCGTAAATTTGGTTGAAGGCTACGCCCCACAGGGTGGTATTTCCGCCATCCAGCACAGTGACCGCGTTGCGGGGGAAGAAACTGCGCGCATTGAACACCATCTGCCCTGGGTTGACGCCCTGAGAAGGCTGCGCCATGAGATATTGAAACCCTTGCGCCATCGTTTGCTGACTCAACTCACGATAGCGCGCCAAATCGGGCATTTGACTGCGCGGCTGCGCCTTCGACTTGACTTTGTCCAGCAAGGCGCGCAAGGCTAGTTTGGCATCGGCTACCAGGCCCAAATCTACCGGGCGGTTCAAGCCGATGGAATACGGGTCAACGTCAATTTGGATGGTTTTCTGCCTCGAGGGGTCGCCCCAGGCAGGCGGCATTCCCCAGCCATCGTACTCGCCCAAGCGCGAACCCACCACCAGCACCACGTCGGCTTCGTTTTTTGCCAGCGCAGCAGCCTGCATATCGAACAGGAAAAAATAATGCGGATGGTCTTCTGGCACCACCCCGCGCGCGCCCATACTGGTACTCATGCCCGCCGCAAGATACTCGCCCAACTCGACGAATTCTTTGGAAGCCTCTGCCCACAGCACGCCCTTACCCGCGTGCAAGAACGGCCGCTTGGCATTCGCCAGCCAGTCTGCCGCCTGCTCGATGCCAGCCGGGTCGCCCGCGCCCATGCTGATCAGGCGATATTTTTCTGCGGGATAAACTGGCGCCTTGTCCGCTTCGATTTCGAGGCCCAGCAACTCATCGGGGATAGCCAGGAAAGCCGGGCCAGGCCGCCCGGTCCAGACGGCGCGGAAAGCGGCGCGCACCATCTCGGGCAGTCTCTCGGGCCGGCGGACGAGCGCGCTGTATTTGGTAATGGGGCGCGCCATCTCTACCAGGTCGGTGGCCTGCCATGCCCCGCCCCGGTCTGGATAGGAAGCCAGCGTGCGACGCGTGCAGGCAATGGCAAGAAGGGGATGTCCCTCTGCGTGGGCACTGGAAAGCCCCGCCAGCATGTTGGCTCCGCCCGGCCCTGGGCTGCCAATGACCACGCTCGCTTTGCGACGGATGCGCGAGTATCCCTCAGCCAAATGCACCGCCCCTTCCTCGTGACGGCAATTGATGTGACGGATCCCGTAGCGTGGCGCGTGAACAGCAAAGGGGATGTGCGCACCGTCAATGATGCCGAACATCATTTCGATGCCCTCGGCTTGCAAACACTTTGCCAGCAACTCGCCAACAGTGATTTCGGTCATAGAAACTCCTTTCGAGGATACTTACAACATTCCTTCTGCGCGCAACCATTCTTCGGTGCGGCGCATTCCCTCCTGCAAATCTACTTGTGGATGCCAACCGAGCAGGCGATGGGCTTTGGCGTTCGAGACGGTATTTTTCTTCGAGAGCATTTCCATCGCGCCGCGTCCCAACTCGGTGGGCTTGCCCAGCAATACAAAGACCAAGCGTCCCACTTCTGCAATGGCTATGGCCGCCGGGGTACTCATCGTGCGCGGCCGGCCTTTGCCCAACATGCGATAATAGTGACCAAAGAACGCCTCGCAAGTGGTTGCCTGCTCGCCGCCAAGAATGAAGATCTGCCCGCTGGCAACTTCCTTCTCGGCAGCCAGCATCACGCCATTGACCAGGTCGTCAATGTAGATGGCGCGGAAAATGCCCTGCCCATGCGCAGGGAGAAGAAACAGGCCCTTCTTGATCATCTGTACAGGGATCATCGTCCACGGGCGCGAGCCGGGACCGTACACATCCGCCGGTCGAATGATGGTGCAGGGGATTTCGCCGGCAGCGTGCGCGGCCAAGACCACTTGCTCGCCGGCAATTTTCGTATCTACGTAGGGGTTGCCGGTCGGCATGACGGGCGCGGTCTCATCCGCCCCATCCTCCAGGATGAAACGCATCGCCGCCAGAGACGAGAGATGGATGAAACGTTTGGCGCCGCCCTCCTTTGCCGCCTCCAACACGCGGCGCGTCCCCAGCACGTTGACGCGCCAGGCTGTCTCGCGCGCGACATTATTCGTCACGATGGCAGCGGTGTGAATCACCAGGTCGCAGCCGTTGATCGTCTCCCGCCAATCTTGCGGGCGGCACACATCGCCGGCAACCACGCCCAAAGACGGTTCGGCGCGCACATCCAGCCCGCGCGTCTCGGCGCCCAGTTCGCGGTAGCGAGCAGACAGGGCGCGCCCCACAAATCCCAGCGCGCCAGTGATGAAGACTTTGCGATACCGTGTTTGCGTCATCATCGCGCTATACCTTCCATTCCCCGACAGCCCTTTCCCGGCGAATTTTTTCCAGCCGTTTCATGCCGCGCTTTTTCATCGGCTCGTACAGCCAAAGCATCAGCCACGGGCAGGCATGATTGAGTTTCGTCAGCCAGCCGCGCCAGCGCGGCAGGTTGATCTCCAGCGGGCGGTCGCGCATGGCTTTCCAAAACGCCTTTTCCAAATCATGGACTGTCAGCGTGACGCCGGTATAAGTCAATGCGACTTCCTCGCGTCCGCTTTCCAGGTGTTTTTGCATGATCGGCGTGTCCACCAAATCAGGCGAGATGACCGTCACGGCCACCCCGCGCTGGCGCCATTCGATGGCCGCTGCGATAGAAGCGTTGCGCAAGCCGCCTTTGGCCGCAGAGTACACCGAGTTGCCCGGCGTGGGTGAGAGGCCCGCCAGCGAAGCGACGTTGATGATATGCCCTGCCCCCTGTTGCAGCATCTTCTCGCCTGCCAGTTTCATACCCAGCAGCGGCCCCTTCAGGTTCACGTCAATCACTCGATCTACATTTTCGAGGCTCTGATCTAGCAAAAAGGCCGGGCGATTAGCCCCGGCTATGTTGAACAGGTAATCAATGCGGCCAAAATGCTGGAGCGTATCGTCCAACACGCGCTGCCACTGCTCCGCCGAACGGATATCGAGATGGTGAAGACGCACACACTCGCCCGGCGTGAACGCAGCGCGCAAGCCCTCCTCGTTCACATCGGCCAGCGCCAAACCATACTCACCGCCTTGCTTCGAGAGCGTCTCGGCCCAATGCCTGCCAATGCCGCTGGCAGCGCCGGTGATGAGGGCGATTTTGGAGGGCATGTCATTGCCTCGCAGCGGCAGCCATCGTTCAACCGGCAGAGTTCCCGTTCATGGTGGCGGCTTCGCGCGCTTTCTTTTCGTTGACGAAGGCCATCAGCAGCCAACCGACGAGAAGAAACGCAGCAATCGAAAAGACCGCCAGCCGGTGCCCCGATTGCTCAGCCAGCGCAACATCCTGACCCTGCGACTGATACCACAAGGTCAACTCTGCCGCCAGCCAGCCAAACACGGCCGGGCCGATGAAAGAGGACGTGCGCCCGGTCAACGCAAAGAAGCCAAAGAACTCGCCGCTTTTGCCGGGCGGGCTGAAGGTGGCCACCATGGCGCGGCTGACCGACTGTACGCCCGCCATCGCCACGCCCACGAAGGCGCCAATGATGAAGAAATGCGTCTGAGTCTGGGCAAAGTACAGGGTTACCACACAAGCCACCATCAACAAAATCGAAAGCGCAAGCGAGCGTTTGCCGCCAAGTCGGTCTTGCAAATTTCCAAAGAGCAGCGCGCCAAGCACATTGGTGGCTTGTACCAGGATGAAGAAGATGATCAAGCCGGTTTGCTGTAGACCGAACAACACTGCGCCAAGAATGGCCGCAAAGTCGAGCGCGATGATGACGCCCTCGTTGTAAATCAAGTAAGCCAGCATGAACTTCAAAAACTCGTCGAAGCCGCGCGCAGCGCGGATGGTGGTCTGCAATTGCTTGAAAGCAACGCTGAGGTAGTTTTCGCCGCGGGGTAGTTTTTGTGGGCGGGCGCGCTCGGTCAACCAGAGGAAGATGGGAATGGACGCCAGCGCAAAGAAAACCGCCGTGACAACCAACGAGCCGCGCACCACCAGCAGGTTACTATCGTTCAACAGGATGGGCGGAAGAATCAGCAGCAAGATGACAATGCCACCGGCCGAACCAATCGCCCAGCCCGTCCCGGCGATCCGTCCTGTCTCTTCGGGGGCGGCAATTTCAGGCAAGAGCGCGTCGTAGAAAACCTGCGCGGCGCGGTAGCCAATCTCTGCCAGCAAAAAGAACCCGATTGCCAGCGCAATCGTTCCCTTTTGGGTGAAAAACAACAGGGCCGTGAAAACGACCGAAAGAACCGTAAAGAAAAAGAGAAAGCGTTTCTTTGCGCCGGAGTAATCGGCGATTGCCCCCATAATGGGCGCCGTGATGGCGACCAAAATCATCGCGACCGAAATGGTCAGGCCCCACAGCCGCGAACCCTCTGCGCCGCCGACCACTTGCTTTTGAAAGTAGGCCGAATACACGGCCAGCAAGACGACCGAGGCGTAAGCCGAATTTCCAAAATCGTACAGATACCAGGCCACACGCTCGCGGCGCGTGGAGGTCACTTGCGATGCAGTATTCTCCATTTCTGCCTCCTATGAAAATGTTTGGCGAATACCGCTANTATATCACTTTCATTCCCACCGGATACACAAACGCGCTTCGAGCCGCTCCAGGGGCGCAGGGGCGGGGTGCCCGGCTAGAGGGGGGACGCGCCCTCGGGAAACGGAAGCAGGTTCACGTCCGCGTCGGAAGCGGAACAGGATTAAATTTTGCGGACGCGCAAACGCAGTCCCTCGACCTGGACCACTTCGACCTTGTCGCCCTCGCGGATCGTTTCGGACCCTTCGGCTGCTTCCGCTGTCCAAAGTTCGGCCTCCACCTGAACCTGTCCCGTTAAATGGAGGTCGGAGCGGGCGTAACCGATTTTGCCCACCAGCGTCTCGCGGCCGGCGCGGATGGGCGCACGCAAGGCGCGGATGCCAAAGCCGACGATGACGCCAAAGCCGGCCCCGGTCAGGACGGCAACAATGATGACCAGCGGCAGCGAAACCCGCTGGAACTGCGGCGTGCCGGGCGAGTTGAACAGCACCAACGCGCCGACGATGAAGGTCGCAATGCCGGCCGCGGTCAGGGCGCCATGCGTGGGTGCTTTGATGTCGAGGACGAACAGCACAAACGAAATCACCAGGAAGACGATGCCAAACCAGTTGACCGGCAGAATGCCCAACCCATAGGCTGCCAGCGACAGGCACACCACGCCGATGAAACCCGCCACCCAGCCGCCCGGACTGCTGAGTTCGATGAAGATGGCCTGCACGCCAATCGTCAACAGCAGAAAGACGATGTTGGGGTTGATGAGCATGGCCAGCAACTGTTCGATGAAACTGACTTCGACCGCTTCGGTGACGGCGCCGCTCGTCTCCAGCGTGCGCGGGCCGTCGGCCATTTGCACCTCGAAGCCGTCCAGTTGGGCAAGCAGGTCAGGCAGGTCGGCGGCCACNAAGTCAATCAAGCCGGCCTCCAGCGC
>JGI24187J35170_1000474_pt1 | contig 17935 bp, 15 predicted proteins | sample YNPBryBLVA2012_FD_35170 | JGI IMG/M metagenome (IMG submission 35170)
GCGGTCTATGTGCAGGAACCTGCCCCGGCCGTTGCCCCCGCCCGCCAGGGGGAGGCAGGGGCCATCCTGCCGGACACGGCAGTCATCTGGCTGGGGGTAGCCGAACTGACGCTGCTGGTGGCCTTCATCCTGCTGGCGTCGGCCACTCTGGCCGTCATGCTCCGGCGGCGCAGAAGGCGATCTCAGTAGTCAGACTTAGACCAGGAACCTGCCATCCCGGGCAAACAATACCCCGTCCACCCACACCTCGCCGCCCCGCCGCAGGTCGCAGATCATATCCCAGTGGATGGCCGAGCGGTTTTGGCTGCCGGTCTCCGGGTAGCCGGCGCCGAGGGCCATGTGCACCGTGCCGCCGATCTTTTCGTCAAAGAGGATGTTTTTGGTAAAACGCTGCACGCCCTGGTTGGTGCCAAAGGCGAACTCGCCCAGATAGCGTGCCCCCTCATCGGTATCGAGCATGGTCAGCAGAAACTCTTGATTCCTGGCCGCGCTGGCCCTGACCACCCTGCCATTCTCGAACCACAGGCGGACATCCTCCACCTCACGGCCATTGGTGCAGGCCGGGTAGGTAAAACGCACGAAGCCGTTGACACTGTCTTCCACCGGCCCGGTAAAGATCTCACCGTCGGGAAAGTTCTCGTGGCCGTCGCAGTTCACCCACGACCGCCCCTTGATTGACAACGTCAGATCGGTATCTGGCCCCACCAGACGCACCTGCTCTTTGCCCTGGAGCCAGTCAATCAACCGTTGCTGCCCCCTGGAGACCTCCTGCCAGGCCGCAATGGGGTCCGGTTCGTGGACCAGGGCCGCGCCATAGACAAAATCCTCAAACTCGCGCAATGACATCTCGGCATCCTGGGCAAAGGCGTTCGTGGGATAGGCTGTGCCTGTCCACTTGAGCTCCTTCCTGGCTGCCCGTTCCAGGAACCGCTCCAGGAGGGGGCGGCGGGCGGCTGAAGCCCGCGCCTGTCTGGCCGGGTCCACATTGGTCAACGCCTTGGTATTGGTCTCCGTCCAGATGCTGATCCGGGCGTCTATCTCTTCAATGAGCTGGCGTTCTATCGGCGCCACAAAGTCCAACTGCTCGTCACTGGCATATTTGAAGAGAATCTCATTGATCTCGTCCAGGCCGAGCCGCAGCCAGGGGTGACCCCCTCGCTCCAGTACCCGCCGGTACACCGCCAGGATCAGGGGAGTGCCTGCCGGCGTGCCCTGAATGACGACGAACTGGCCCGGTTGGACATCTACCGAGTAATCTACCAGGATGCGTGCTACAGTTTCAACCCGTGGATCTGTCATCTTGTCCTCCGTTTCTCAAGGCACCAGTATAACACTCCTGATCACGCACGTCAAACCTGACGCCAGACCTGGCTATTCCGCAGGTGTCAGGTGGTTCCAACTGCCTGGCGCCTGGACTCTACCTGAACACCACCACCTCTTTGCCGTGCAGCTTGTCCAGCACCCGGCTGGCGATCAGCTCCAGATGGCTGTTGACCGTCACAAAGTTTAGATCGTCGGTGGGCACGGTCAACACCGGACAGAGGGTAAAACCCTCCACCCAGGCGTCGTACAGCTCGTTGAGCCGCGTCAGGTATTCGACGGCGATCTCCTGCTCATAGTCGCGGCCCCGCTGCCGGATCCGCTCCTGCAACACCGGCACCGAGGCCTGAAGGTAGATCACCAGGTCGGGCGGAGGCAGGATGGTAATGACCGTCTGATACAGGTCCCAATAGCTGCGCCAGTCGCGCTCGTCCATGTGGCCCTGGAGGTAGAGGTTGCGGGCAAAGATCTCGGCATCCTCATACACCGTGCGGTCCTGGACCACAGTGCCGGGTCGCTCGATGATCTGACGATGGTGGCTCAGCCGCCGCGAGAGGAAGTAGATCTGCGAATGGAAGCTCCAGGCGCGCATGTCCCGGTAGAAATCGGGCAGGTAGGGGTTGTCTTCCACCGCCTCATAAAACGGTTCCCAGCACATGTACTCGCTCAGCAGGCGGGTCAGCGTGGATTTGCCCACCCCCACGTTGCCTGCCACGGCGATAAACTTTTTCACGGTCTGATCTCCCCTAAACCTCACCCCATCCCCCAACCCCCTTCCCCTTCCGAATTCGGAATTCCGAATTCGGAAGGGGAAGGGGGAGGGCCTGGTCTACACCGCCGGGCTGGGCCGTCCGACGGCGGTGAAGGTCAGCCTGGTGCCCAGATAGAGCCGCTCTCCCCAACCGGCCTGAACCGGCACTTCCCGGTCCTGCCGCGTCATCTGGATCTCCACCTGATCGGCGCCGGCCTGCCGCGCCCTGGCCTCCAGCCAGGGATGGATCCGCTCCCGGGCGCAGGCGACCGCCCCTTCCACGTCGTCCAGGTCCTGCACCCCGTCGGGCAGGTGGAGCCGCAGCTTCTTCCCATCCTCCAACGGGGCGATGAGCACCTCGTGCCGCAGGACCACACCGCCCGCCACCGCCCCTACGGCGTTGGCCACTTCGGCGTGGGGTGGGATGATCAGGCGGGTGTGCAACTGCCCGGCGACGCGGGGCAGGTAGGCGGCCACCGGCGCGCCGATGGCCACCATTGGCTGCCGCAAGGTCAGGGCACAGGCCAGGCCCTGCTCCCCCTCCCCGTTCAAGGCCCGATCCAGCAGCAGCGCAGCCGTGGGTTCAGCCTCCCAGTTGGGCAGATGGGCCTCATCGGCCAGGGCCTTGGTCACCAGGGCCATCGCCGCCCGGTCCGATACGCCCGCCACCACCCGGCGGCAGAGATCGTCGGCTGCGCATCGCCCCGAGGCTGCCAGGATCTGCGCTCCCAGGGAGGCAGCCCCGGCGTCCCACAGGTGCAGGCGGCCCAGGGCGTGCAGCGCATCGGTTGGGGTGAAGCCGGCGCGCATCACCAGCCGCGCCGCGATCAACGGCTCAATGCGGCGCAACCACAGCGTCCCGAACCGGGTCTCCCGCACCAGCGTCGCCAGCGAGACCGGGCCGTGGGCCAGTCGTTCCAGGAGGGCGGTCTCCTCCTCCGCCAGGGGGTGGGTTGGAGGGCGGCGCGGCAGCAGGAACTGGGCGGCCACCTCATCGCGGGGTGGCGCCAGCACCTGGTTGCGCAGTTCGGCCAGGACTTCGGGGTGCTGGGTGGCCAACAGGCTGAGCGGCACCACCCGCTGCGGGCCGATGATCGGTTGCCGGTTCCCATCCAGGCGGACATGACTGTCGCCCCCCAGGCCCACGGTGAGCACGTCCACCGCTTCGACCATGGTTCGCCAGCGGCCCACCTGCGCCCCTTCGGGATTCAGCCGGGGACGCCCCTCGCGCAGGGCAGCGATGTCGGTTGTCGTGCCGCCGATGTCTATCACCCATAGGGAGCCGTCTTCAAGGGTCACTCCCGACCGGCTGGCCAGGTGCCAGCCGCCCACGGCACTGGCCGCCGGGCCGGAGAGGATCGTTTCGATGGGCCGCTGCATGGCCCATTCGGCCCGTACCAACGACCCGTCGCCCTTGACCACCATCAGCGGCGCGTGGATGCCCCGCCTGTTCAGCGTGTCGTGGAGTGTGCCGATCAACTCCCGCACCAGGGGGATCAGCCGGGCGTTCAGGGCCGCCGTGGCTGCCCGCCGCACCGAGTTGAGGCGCGTCGTCAGTTCGTGGCCGCAGGTGACCGGCAGCCCGGTCAGCTCTTCGATCACCCTCCTGGCCCGCAGTTCGTGAGTCGGGTTGCGCACGCCAAAATAGCCTGACACGGCAAAGGCCTCCACGCGGCCCCGTCGGGCCAGGACCGCCTGGCGCAGGGCAGCCTCATCCAGCGGTGCGACCTCGTCGCCGTGGAGGTCGTGCCCGCCGGCCACGTAGACCAGATCGTCGGTGGCCAGATCGGCTGTCAGGCCGTACTGCCGGATCAGGTCCGGATCGTAGCCGATCAGGATCAGGCACGTCGGGCTGCCCTGTCCCTCCACGATGGCGTTGGTGGCCAGGGTGGTGGACAGGCCCACCAGGCTCACTGCCTCAGGGGAAGGCACAGCCTGGGGGTCGGTGCCTGGGGCCGGCTGCTGGAAGAGGGCATCCAGCGCCTGGCCGATGCCGAGGGCCAGGTCCCGGCGGGTGGTCAGCGCCTTGGCGGCGCCCAGGACCTGCCCCGTCTCATCATCTACCAGGGCGGCATCGGTATAAGTGCCGCCGGTGTCAATCCCCAGTGCGAGGCTCATAGGCGNTTCGGTGAGTCGCCCGGCGCCTGATCTGGCTCCTCTCGTCGTCGCCAGCAGGTATCCTGCAGGGCGCAATATCGGCAGATGGAGCCGACATGCCTGGTCTCGTAGCCTGGCCCCAGACCGATGAGGACCGAGACCGATTTGTGGGGCACCAGGACGCAGTATTCATTGAGCTGCACCCCGATCTGCTCCAGGGGGAGCAGGGCGCACAGTTCCCGCTGGCCCTGCAGCGGCCAGCCGACCAGCGACCCCGGACTGAGTGCCGGGCTCACCCCCCATCCCTGGGCAGCAGCAGCCTCCTCGGCCAGGGAGCGTACCGCTTCCCCCACGGCCCCCAGCGCCAGAACGCCGGCGCTATCCAGCAGGTACGCCTTCAACCCCTGACCGGCGGCCTGCAGTTCGTGAACCTGTCGCTCCAGGGCCGGGCCGAGGGTCGCCACGCTGACCAGCACCCGCGCCGCCGGAGCCAGCAGGTCAGCTTTGGGGCCGAGGTGCAGGACGGCCACAGTGTGGGAAGNACCCCCTCGGCGCAGGTACACCTGTTCCCCATCCACGGCCTGAAGGTCGAACCAATCATACACGGCCATCGGTTGCCAGAGCCTCTGTCCCAGAGCGATGGCCTCCCCGGCGTCGCGGAGCAGGTTGGGCCGGAGATGTGGCTCTCTCCGGGCGGCCACAACCGCTTCCGCATCCAGTTCAATCGGCATGTCGCGCAAAATCGGCATCGGTTGCCTGCCTGGAACCCCCTGTCCCTTCGCTAAACGCCAACAGCATTGTACCACGTTTTTCTGTCTGCCGGAAATGCCCAGTTGCTCAAATCCGGTTCCTGGGTTATAATCAGGCGGCCACGCCGTTCGGTACGGAGAAATCTGTGCTCTGGCCAGGCCAGAGCAGGGGAAAGGAATGCTTCAGTGACACCCAAACCCGCCGCAGTCCAGGGGAAGGCCATTCGGCGGCCCCGGCTGGCCGCCGTCGCCGTGGCCCTGTCGGTCCTGGTCCTCCTCCTCTTTATCGAACTCCCTCCCGCCAGCCTGCTGGGCAAGGCTGACCTGGTGGGCTATGGCATCTGTCATCGCCTGCCGGAGCGTTCCTTTTTCCTGAACGGGCGGCAGTTGCCTCTCTGTGCTCGCTGCACCGGCACCTTTCTGGGTGCGGTCGTGGGCCTGCTCGCCATGTTGCTGCGGCGACGCGGGCGGGCTTCTCAACTGCCCCCCCTCCCCATCCTGGCGATCCTGATCGCCTTTACCGGTTTTTGGGCTTTCGACGGTTTGAACTCCTATCTGACCCTGTTCCCCGGTGCCCCCCACCTTTACGAACCGCACAACTGGTTGCGCCTGAGCACCGGATTGCTCAACGGGCTGACGCTCATCAGCTTCACATTTCCCATCTGGAACTTTACCGTGTGGCGCGAGCCGGTCCGGCAGCCGGTCATCAAGAACCTGGGGGAGTTGATCGCCATCCTGCCGGTCCTGGCCCTGCTGGTGGGGGTGATCCAGGCCGGGATCGGCTTTCTCCTCTACCCGGTGGCCCTGATCAGCAGCCTGGGCGTGCTGCTGCTGCTGACCCTTATCAACGCCATGATTGCCACCGTGGTGCTCCGCCTGGAGGGGGTGGCCTCGAACTGGCTCCAGGCCCTGGTGCCGCTCACCGTCGGCGCCGGCCTGGCCATCCTGGAGATCGGAGCGATGGTGCTGCTGCGCGCTTATCTGACCACGGCGTTGGGGCTCTCGTTCTGATTTTCCTCACGGCCTGGCTGGCGGGCAGCCGTGAGGACGGCGCGGAAGAGGCGGGCCGGGCTGGCGCGGATCCAGGCAAAAGCCAGCAGGGCATCAATCAGGGTAAAGACCAGCACATAGGCCCGCCGCCCCAGGACAAAGACGGTGAACTGGTCCAGCGTCAGGCCGCCCAGACTAAAGACCGCTCCCCAGCCCCCTTCCAGGAAGCCCAGCGAACCAGGGGTCACGGCGAAGACGAGGGTTAGTTGCGTGACGCACGCGCCCATCAACAGCAGATGCCAGGGGATGCCCAGGCGCAACGCCTGAGCGATGTAGTACAACCGGGCCGAAAGCAGGCTGTACATGATCAGCGTCAGCACCAGCGCCTGCACCGCCGCACGGTTGGACAAAAAGGTCTCGCTGGCCAGGCGGTCCAGTTGCTGCGGCAGGCGGCGCACCAGCCGGCGGCCGATCGCCGGCAGATGGGTGAGTGGACGCGCCAGGCGCGATGCTACTCGCCCCAGCAGGTGGATCGCCCGCTCGTACTGCCAGCCCAGCATCACCAGGCCGATGGCCACCAGGCCGCCCATCAACCCCAGAGCCGGCGACAGGTCGATCCAGCCCACCAGATAAAAGGCCACAGGTCCCACCAACAACAACGCCAGGATCAGGTCGAACAGCTTGTCGAGAAAGACCGACAGGGCTGCCCGGCGCACCGNCACTCCCTGCGACAGGCTGAGGGCCACCGGCCGCCCGCCCAGCATCCCCACGGTGATGGGCACCACCTGACCGGTGACCATCCCGATCATGTGGTAGGTGAAATAGTAGCGGTATGGACAGGGCGGTGCGGCACCCATGACCTGGGTGGTGATGAGCGCCCAACGGCAGGCAGCCACCAGGTTCCACAACAGGGTCACGACAAAGGCGGCCAGAACATAGCGCCAGTCACCGCGGACGATCTGCTGCCAGGCTTCTATGCCTCCCAGATACAGGATCAAGGCCAGAACGAACAACCCCGCCAGGTTGATGATCCACGACAGGATCCGGTTCCGTCTTGGTGTGGGGTCAACCTTCATCGTCACGATTTCATCCCCTCTGCATCTCACCGGGGCAGGGGCCGGCCCTGCCCCTACCGCCACGGTTCATCCTCTGCATCTCAGGCTCAGACAAACCGACCGAGTATAGCACAGAATGCCGGATCGCGCACGCCCTCATGGCTCTCTGGCAAAGCCTGGGGGGCCCTCCTCCTGGCCTTCAGTCGGCATTTCTCCGTCGCCGCAAATAGAGCTGGTCCACGATCTGGTTCTCATCTTGCAGACGGCTGGTGACGGCAACCAGCTCCCAGCCTTCAGCCCCGGCCTGATTCAGATAGCTCCACACCTCCGGGCAGGAGCTCAGGGCCCGTTGGCTGTCGGGGTCGGTGGGGGGCACCTGGCCGACCCACTGTCCATTGACAAACGTCACCCGCGACTGCTGGGCCTGACACACGCCATACTCATACTGAACCATAGATTCCTCCTTCCCCTGGCGGTCTGTGGCCCGCCTGGAACCACGATGGGATCAACTCCGGTGTCACGGCCCACCGGATCGACCAGGCGTCAGACCCGGCAGCGCGCTCCAGGCAGACCAGACCGCCCGGCTGAAACTGAACTGCTGGCCGCTCCTGGTCGCCGGTGACCAGCAACCCGGCCAGCCGGTCCAGGAAGGGCCGGTGCCCGACCAGNAGCAGCGGTTGCGTCTCACGGTTCAACCGATCGGCGATCGGGTTGACGTCATCCCTGGGGGCCAGGCCGGGCAGCACGGCCACACCCCCGGGCGGTTGCAGCCATTCGGCCAGGATGGCCGCAGTTTCCGCCGCGCGGCGTTTGCCGCTGTGTCGGATGCCGAAAACCTCGACCCCGGCGCGCCGGGCAAAGGCCGCTACCCGCGTCACATCGTCCCGACCCTGCGGGGTGAGGGGGCGTTCCGGGTCTTCAGACCTGGGCATGGCTTCGCCGTGCTGAACCAGATAGAGCCTCATTTCCTCCTCCCCTCAAGGCGGGATGNNATCNCGCCCACCCCTGCAACTATCTGCTGGGAATAGCATAACATGGAAGGGCGTTGCTGTCAATGGGCAGGCTGGCTCAGAAAGCGATGCGGAGGGGCAGCATAACCGCTTGACAAACTGCCCTAAATGGCGTATAGTAGCAGCAGGGAGGAGGAACAAGAAACAGCCATGACTTATCGGGATACAGCCGTCACCTGTCAGGAGTGTGGCAAAACATTTATCTTCACCGTCGAAAAGCAACGGCAGATGGCCGAACAGGGACAGCCGGTTATCATCCCAACCTTGTGCGAGGTCTGCACCCGGCGGGTCCAGTATGGCGGCAGGCTCCATGGTCGGATCAAGTGGTTCGATCCGGCCAAAGGGTTTGGTTTTATCACCCAGGATGATGGGGATGAGATCTTTGTCCACCGCAGTGGCATCCCCCTGACCGACGAGGGCACTCTGCCCTCCCTGCCGGAGGGGCAGGAGGTGTTGTACCAGGTGATGGACACCCCCAAAGGGCCACAGGCGGTGAAGGTGACGCCCTATCAAGGCCCATCTGCCTGACCGGTCAGAACTCAAGATTGACAGGCTGCGGTGTTAAAATTCCGACCATGAGCCGGGATACCCTGCCGTTGCTGATCATGACCGGCAGCGGCGAAGAGAGTGAGCCGGAGCGGATGGTCAGCCTGGCCCGTCAGGCCGTCACCCTGGACCTGGTGGACCGGGCGCTGACGGTGCCGACCCTGGGGCCGGTGGTGGTGTCCACCAACTCACCGGCCCTGGCCGAACGCCTGGCCAGGCTGCCGGTCCGGGTGGAGCTCGATCCGCCTGGTGAGTCGTTCCATTTCGGGCGGCGGTTGGGCGCGATCATTGCACGCCACGGCATGGGGCAATGCTTCTACCTGGGTGGTGGGGCAGGCCCGCTGCTGCCTGCTTCAGAGATGGCCCACATAGCCGAAACGNTGCTGGCTGCCGACCGGTTGCTCATTACCAATAACTTTTACTCGTCCGATTTCGTCGCCTTCGGACCGACCTCTGTGCTGTGGAGCCATCCGCCGCCGGCTAACGACAATGAGCTGGCCTGGCTCCTGGGAGAAAAGGCCGGCCTGCCGATCCGCGAACTGCCCCGCAGCGGGGCCACCCAGTTCGACGTGGACACGCCGATTGACCTGCTGATCCTGTCTATCCACCCCGGAACCGGGCCCCACACCCGGCAGTGTCTGGCCGGCATGGAGCTGGACACCTCGGCGCTGGAAGCAGCCCTGCCCTTCTTCCTCGACCGCGACGCCGAAGTGGNGGTAGCCGGACGGGTCAGTTCGGCCACCTGGAGCTACCTGGAGCGCGAGACCGCCTGCCGCACCCGGGTCCTGTCGGAGGAACGGGGGATGCGGGCCAGCGGGCGCCAGGCGCGGCGTCAGGTGCGCAGCCTGCTGGCCTATCATCTGGAGGCGGTGGGGATGACACGTTTTTTCGATACCCTGGCGACCCTGGGCCAGGCCCTATTCCTGGACAACCGGGTGATCCTGGCCCACCGCGGGTTATGGCCGCCGGCCGCCGACCGGTTCTACTCCGACCTGCGCCGGCCAGAGCAGGTGGCCGATCCGTTCCTGCGGGAATTGACCCTGGCGGCCATGACGGCGCCGGTGCCGGTGGTCATGGGGGGCCACTCCCTGGTATCGGGCGGGATCATGGCCCTGGTCGAAGCGGCCTGGGCCCGGGGGCGTGATGTGCCCCGGCACCTCGTGCCGGAACCTGCCTGAGAACGATCCTGGCCGATCATCTCTGNAAAAGGGGGGCGGATCATGAGGAAAAACCACGGCTACACCGTTCTCGTGGCCGATGACGAGCCGGAGGTGGTGAACCTGGTGCGCATCATGTTGGAAACGGAGGGCTATACCGTCCTCGCCGCCGCCGACGGCGAACAAACCCTGACCCAGGCCCGTGCCCACCGGCCTGATCTGATCCTGCTGGACGTGCGGATGCCCAGGATGAGCGGCCTGATGGTGCTGAACTATCTCCGCCAGGACCCGGCTCTGGCCTCCATTCCGGTGATTATGCTCAGTGTGGTGACGACCTACCCGGAGGTCAGAGCGNCCCTGGAACAGGGAGCTGTGGCCTATCTCTCCAAGCCGTTCGAGTTGCGGGAGATGGTGCGGCTGGTGGGCCGCATTCTGGCTCTGGATGCCGTCGGGCGGGAGAGGCTGCGACAACATGCCCTGAGCGACCTGGGCAGGCGATAACCGACGGGAACCGGGGGACAACGGAGTATTTACCTCAGGCAGTCAGTCAAAATCCCGCGAACACACAACACTCACGGATGGAATGTGTGGCCAGACCCAGGTCAGCAGCCAGTTGCCGGGCCGGGCGGGAGGGGCTGACGATCGCGTTGACCCCGGCCCGCACCGCCAGCGGATCGAGCCGGTCGCGGTACAGGCCCTGTGGCCTCATGCAGCCCAGGTAGAGCGGTATGTCGGGGAAGCGCAGCCGCGCTTCGGCCAGCAGGTCAGCGACGGCCTCCGGGGCAGGCGGACGTCGGTCGGCGTAACGGGTGCCGGGCGTGGGGATGAACACGAGCAGCACCAGGCCGTCGGCCCCGCATTCCTGGAGCCGCTCGAAGGCGGGCAGTTCGTGGCCCAACTCCCCACCCCGCAGCCCGATGGTGACATGCGGCAGGGTCCGGGCATAGCGCCGCAGCAGGCGATAGGTTACGACATAGTCCTCCACACTGCGGTCCAGGCCGTAGACCTGGTGGATGGTGATGTCATCCCCCACAAAGTCAAAGGAGACGACATCCACCAGCGGGGCGATGGCCGCCATCTCGGCTTCAGAGATAAAACCGACGTGCCAGTTCATCCTCCGCCCCGGCCGCCAGGCGCGCACCCGATCCAGGTGGGCCAGCACCGGCACCCTGCCGGTGGGGTCGCAGCCGCCGGAGATGAGACAACTGCTGCTGGCATCCGGCTCTGCCTCCCAGATCGGGCGCATGGCAGCCAGATAGTGGCCGCCGCAGTGAGCGCAATCCAGGGCGCATTGTCGGCCGGTCAGGCTCAGCACGGCTGTGTCCAGCGGATACGACCAGGTGATCTCGTCGGGAAAGTGAGCACGCCGTGTCGCCCAGGCGCGGGCAAGTTTGTGGTCGGCAGTCAGTGGACAGTCGTCAGAAGTCAGAGTTCTTCCTCCTGCCAACAGCCAGCAGCCCCAAGGGATCGATCAGGCCCTCTATACCACAACCCCGGCCTGTGCAGCCGGGGTTGTGACCGTTCTCCTCCGGGCCTCATTCGGCAGTTTCTTCTTCCGGCTCGACCACTTCAAAGCCGGCCTCTCGCAGCGCCTGGGCGCGACGGCTGTGAATGGAAGCCACGGCCAGGACCACCCGCGCCGGTACAACCCCGGTTACTTCAGTGTAAAGACGTCGCTTCCGCTCCAGTCGCTCCTGAGTCTTGGGGCCGGCACTGGCCATGATCTCGACCAGGATATGCGCCCCGTCGGTGATCAGCACGTCATATTGTTCGCCGTTGATAAAGCGCGATTGTACCTGAACGCCAAAGGACTTTTCCAACAACGAGGCGATGGTCTGGCGGAACAGGCTTTCGTTGCGGATGCCCCAACGAGCGCCTAACCGTTCGATGGCCCACCGCAACTCCTGAAAGCCCTCCTCCATCCGCTTCTCCAGGCTGATGAAGTGCTGGTCCACNGCCTCGAAGCGCCGGTCCACCGCCTCGAAGCGCTGGTCCACCTGGTCAAAGCGCCGGTCCACNGCCTCGAAGCGCTGGTCCACCTGGTCAAAGCGCCGGTCCACCGCCTCGAAGCGGCGGCCGGTTTCCTCCCGAAAATCCCGCACCTCCTGGTGGAGCGCAGCAAACTCTTGCCGCGAGGGAAATGACTCCAGCATCAGCCCCCACAGTTCGTGGCGGGACTCTGGATGTTCACGCAGCAGGCGTGGCAATTCGGTTTTCAGCAACTCGCGGAATGTCTTGACATCCACCGTGCTCATGTTCCACCCCTGAACCATCTCTCCATTTGCATTATAGCACAGAACCGGCCATTGTGCAAGGGAAGAACATCGCTTGCCAAAACAGCACAACCGGGCTATAATGCCAGCAGCATTGCGTTCAGCAGCGGTGCCTGGCACCGAACGCTCAAAGGAGCAATATGGGGAAACGTTTGATCATCCTGGCTGCCCTTTTTCTCGTCTGGGGAGCGGTTGCCTGCTCGCTGACCCGATTGGGGCCCCAGCGACAGGCGCGGGCCACCGCCACACCCAGCCGCACTCCCAAGCCCACCTTCACCGCCACGGCCACGCCTACCCGCACCCTGACCCCCTCCCCCACACCGACCCCGACCCATACGCCCACGGCCACGCCCACCCCCACCAACACGCCCATCGCCACCGCCACGCCGCCGCCCACCGAGACCCCCACGCTGACCCCAATCCCGTCCGAGACGCCGACGCCCCTGCCCACGGCAACGCCCACGGCTGCCAGGCCCAAACCCAAACCCAGGCCGACCAATACCCCGGTCCCCAGGCAGACCAATACGCCTCCGCCACCCTTTACCGGCAAGATCTTGAACGGCTATCCCAACTGTAGCGGCTATCGCGGGGTCACCGGTCAGGTCAGGCATGCAAACGGCAGTCCCTACCCCGGCGTGGCCGTCGGCGTGTGGTCTGATGCCTGGGAGGGAAAGGTGTCGGTGTCGGAAGCCAGCGGCAAGTTTGAGCTATCCCTGAGCGATGTACCGGCCGGCACGTTCAAGGTGGCTGTGGTGAAGCTGGAAACCTGCGGCGAGCGCGACGGCCGGCACACGGCGGTCAACTGCCGGCGCACTTCCAACGTTGTCACCATCACGATCACGGAGAACTGCCATGACGCCAATGCCAGTCAGGTGGCCGAGGTCGAATTCGCAGGGCCATAAGCGGTGACCAGAACCCTCCTCCGCTCACCTGGTGTTCCNGGGAGGCAAACCCATGTGCAGAACCTGTATCCTGTCCCTGTTTCTCCTTCTGGTTCTGGTCGCCTGCGCCCAAACGCCGGAAACCACCCCTTCACCGACCGGGCCGCCCATCCAGGCTACTCCGGCCAGGACGCAGGCAACCCCGGCGCCCCGGGCTGTGGTCATCGGCCCCCCTGCGGGGGTTGAACCCTCTGCCCGGCCCACAACCCCGGCCCCCATCCCCACGGTCACCCGCCTGACGCCCACCCTCCCCCCCGCTGCAGAATCGCTCTGGCCGCATCTGCTCCGCCAGCTTGATTTCGGCATCCCGGCCGGCAACAGCTACAACCCCCGTGCCCTGGCCCTCCACCCCGGCCTGAACCGCGTCTATGCCCGCACCACAGGCCGGGCGACATCCGCCACCGGTCAGGTCACCGTCCTGGACCGGACCGGTGGGCAGGTGTTGGCTGTCGTCGAAACCGGCCCCGATAGCTTTGGCGAGGGGGCGCTGGCCGTGGACCCGGTCCGCAACCGCCTCTATGCCCACAACCCCGGCGATTCGACCTGCACCGTCCTTGAGGCCGACAGCTTGAAAAAGGTGGCCGTCCTCGACGCTGTAGACCGTTTTGCCCTCGACGCCGAGAGGGGGCGTCTGTATATCGCCGGCATGGGGGGGGTGCGCGTCCTCGATGTGGCCGGCTACAAGACGCTGGACCAGATGTCGTTCCTTTCCCCTCCCCAGTTTGTGGCGATGGCGGTGGACCCGGCAGAAAACCGCCTCTACATCGCCTACCAGGACACCGGCGGCCCTATCCTGGCCCAATACGACGCCGCCACCCTGAAGACGCTGGCCACCACCGCCCTGCCCGGCCGCCCAGACGCCCTGCTGCCCGATCCGGCCCGCCGCCGTGTCTATCTGACCCTGAGCAACGGCCAGCACAACCTGTTGTGGGTCATTGGGGGCGATGGCAGTCGGCTGGAGGAGCGCCCGCTGGGCGAATGGACGCAGCGCACCTCCCTGGCCCTCGATCCAGAAGGGGACCGCCTCTTCCTGGGGCGTGACCTCTACGGCAGTGAGGGCCTTACCATCCTGGACCTGAAAACCGGCCAGGAGACGGCCAGCATCCCCCTGTCCCATCCTCCCACCGCCCTGGCCTGGGATGGGAAAGGCAGGCGGCTGCTGGCCAGTCACACCTATTCCCACCAGATCGGCGTGATAGACTGTGCAAGGGGCGTGGAAAGCGCCATATGGCACACCGCCCTTAACCTGGTAGACCTGGCGGTTGACCCCCTGCGTGGGCACCTGTACCTCACCGACAGCGCCGGGCGGCTCCACATCCTCGACAGCGACACCGACCGGGAGCTGGCCCTCCTGCCTGGCGAAGGGCGCATCGCCGTAGATAGCCCCCACGGTCGCCTCTACACCGGCGGCGAAGGGGCCGACCGGGTGCGCATCTACGACGCCGACTCCTTGACACAGACGGGCGAGATCCGCTTTGCCGCCCGGCCGGTGGCCGACCCTTACCACGGCGGCCTCTACCTGGTGCAGGCCGGCGTCTACATCGCCAGCCTGGAGACACTGACCGTCACCGGTGCCCTGTCCGACACGCTGCCCCAGTACCCCGGTTTCTCGCCCAACCCCGCTGCCGTGGACGCCACCGTGGACCCCGGCAGCGGGCGGCTGTTTGTCATCATCAACAACGGCGTCCCCGGTTCCAACAACGGCAACTACCTGTACATCTACGAACCGGAGAGCTACCGGAAGGTGTTGACCGATACCGAACGCAGCCCGATCTACCTGGACGTGGACCCGACCACCGGCCGGGCCTATGTCTCGCGCATCCACCTGGCCGGCCGCTCTACCAGCCTGTGGGCACCGGGCCGGGGCTATACCGCCCGGTTGGAGGCGATCTTGGGCCCGCTGCGTGCCGACCCGATTCTGGGCCGGGTCTATTCGACCATCTACAGCCCCACCGACGGCCAGATGCTGATCCTGGATGCAGCCAACCTGGATGTCCTGGGCAGCATGCCCATTGCCGCCGGATTCACCCTCCGGGCGCTCGACCCGCAGCGGCATCTGCTCTACCTGGCGGTTGAGGATGGTCAGGTCCAGATCTGGTCGGCCACGGGCGGACAGCCGCCGCCCGTCGAACCCCCAGAGCCGGCCATGTTGGCCGCCGGCGAGATCTCTCAGCGCTTTCCAACGCCGTTGGGCCGGGTCCTCTTTGCCCTGGACAAAAGCCGGTATCCCCTCTATCGTTCTGACGACGGCGGCCGTTCCTGGCTGCGTCTGCGCGGCGGCCTGCCCCGCGAACAGATCCTGGACCTGGTCGTCTCTCCCGATTTCGGTTCGACTTTGCCTGCCACAACTACTCAGGACCAGACCCTGTTCGCTGCCCTGGCGACCGCCGACCAGGGCTACGGCGTCTGGAAGTCAACCGATGGCGGCCGGAGCTGGCAGATCGCCAGCCGGGGGCTGACCGACCTGGCTGTGACCGACCTGACCCTCTCGCCCACCTTTTCTACCGACCGGACCCTTTTCGCCCTGGCCCGCAAGGGCGGCCTCTACCGCTCCACCGATGCTGCTGAGCACTGGGTCCCGCTGACCGACCGTTATCGCCCATCCACAAGCAGCTATCCTGAGGCCCCCGGCGCCTTGACCTTTTCGCCGACCTATGCCCGGGACCGGACGATCTTTCTGAGCCACTACGGGCTGCAACGCTCCACCGACGGCGGTGAGACCTGGGCCGCCGTCTTTCCCCAGGCCGTCGGGCCGCTGGCCCTTTCGCCCGATTTCGCCGCCGATCACACCCTGTTCGGCTGGACGAACTACGGCGGCCTGCTCCGCTCCACCGATGGCGGCGACATCTGGGCGCCGGTCAACGCCGGCCTGAGCCTGCCGGGCGATGGCTCTATCGCCATCCTCGTCTCCCCCGACTTTCCTACCAGCCAGACCCTCTACTTCCTGTGGACCGCTCGCTACGGCGAAGCGCCGCCCCATCTCTTCCGCTCCACCGATGCGGCCACGACCTGGGAGCGGCTGGTCGGCCAGCCGCCGCAGGCAGCCACGCCCCTCACCCTGAGCGCCGATGGCGCCGCCTTTGTCGCTCAAGACGAGACCAGGCGTGAGGTCCGCTGGCCACTGGTCGGCCTGGAGTGGCAGGCCGGCGCCCTGCCGCCGGTGGCCGAGATCAACTTTTCCGATCTGCTCCCTTCGCCAGCCTTTATTCAGGACCGAACCCTCTATGCCCTGAGTGCGGGAGCGGGCATCCTGCGCTCGGATGACGCCGGGCTGACCTGGGCCGACACCGGCTTCCCGGTGCGCATGATCTACGGTGATCCGCTCCAACTGCTGTTCGTGCCGCCGGATAGCCTCCTGGTCAGCACCGGGCCAGGGTTGTACCGCTCCGAGGGGGATGGGCTGTGGACCCCTGTCGGCGGGGGGTTGCCGCAGGGAGCAGCCACCGGCGGCCTGGCGCAGGGCGCGGATGGCTCGCTGCGGGTGCTGGTTGGCGGCCAGGAGGTCTACCTGTCCACCGACGGCGGCCGGACCTGGGAACGGCCAATCCCCCGCCTGCCGAACATCGTGGTGCCCGACGACCTCCATTTTTCTCCTGCCTTTGCCACTGACCACACGGCCTTCTATGCCCCTTCCTGGCAAAAACCGCTGCGCACCGTCGGCGGAGGTCCCTGGCAGGCATTCGGCCCACCGGGAGAATGGACCCTGTCGGTCCTGGAGATCTCCCCGACCTTCGACCGGGACAGGTTGCTGCTGATGCGCCTGGGAGAGAATCGCCTGTGGCGTTCAACCGACGGCGGCCAGACCTGGACCGACATCAGCGGGCCGTGGGGGGAGGAGATGCCCGTGGGGGTGACTCCAGGCCCAGACTCTCTCCTGCACGCCGTGACCTTCTCCCCGGCCTATGCTCAGGATGGTGTGCTCCTGACCCTTGCCGGCAACGCCCTCTACCGCTCCACCGACCAGGGGAGCAGGTGGACCAGGGTTCTCGATTTAAAGTTTGCGGGGGGCCAGGCTGTCTTTACGCCCGATTATGCCCGCAACGGCGTGATCTACCTGCTCAGCGGCAACCGGCTCTACCGCTCAGACGATCGGGGTGCGACGTGGAAGGCGCTCCCTCTGGCTCCCTGGAACGAGGGGGAACCGTTCGGGTTGGAGTTGTCGCCCACTTTTGCCCGGGACCACACCCTGCTGGCCTGGACCGCCTTCGGCCCGCCCTATCTGTCATCCGATGGTGGGCGGAGTTGGCGCGACCTGAGCGCCGGATTGCCGACGGCGAATATCAAGAAGGTGCTGTTCTCGCCCGGCTATGCCACCGATGGCCTGCTCTGGCTGGTGCATGGTGAGCGGGGCCTCTACAAATGGGCGGGGAAGGGGCCGTGGATGCCGATCGCTCACAGCATCCCGCCCCCCACTCCCACCCGCGTTCCGCAACCGACCTTCACCCCCACACCGGTTGCCTGCGCTGCTGAACCGACCCGCTTCCGCGCCGTGTGGCAGCAGGTCAGTGCCCGCCTGGGTTGCCCCCAACAGCCAGAAGCCCCGGTCACCCTGGCCGGGCAGCCGTTTGAACGAGGGCGGATGATCTGGGAGGCCGACATGCAGCAGATTTACGTTCTGCTCAATACCGGCACCTGGCAGGCTTTTGGCGATAGCTTTGTCGAAGGGGTGGATCCGGCCTATGATCCGGCCCTGCCTCCGCCACCCCGACAGCCGCAGCGCGGCTTTGGCAAGGTGTGGCGCGAGAAGTTGGGCGGGCCTCAGGCGGCCATCGGTTGGGCTCTGGAAGAGGAGCGGAGTCTCAGGGGTTGGCGGCAGCCGTTCGACAGGGGGCTGCTGATCTGGACCGACGAAACCCTGCCGACCGCCACGGAAGCCGGGACCGCCTATCTGCTTTATCACGACGGAACCTGGCAGGCGATCCCATCGCCGCCCAAATAATACCGCCGGTGGGTGCGCTGAGATTTCGCGCCATGTGCAACTTGATTTTCCCGAGCCCTTTGGGGCTTGCGATCGGATTGCCCCTCCCCCCTTCTCCTCCCTTTTGA
>JGI24187J35170_1000480_pt1 | contig 17867 bp, 14 predicted proteins | sample YNPBryBLVA2012_FD_35170 | JGI IMG/M metagenome (IMG submission 35170)
AACTTGTAATGTCGAATTTCCATCTTGGACTCCTTTGCTTGTGTCCAGCCCTTATTTTACCCTTTTTCACTCCATCTGATACAATACGCCTCACTAATCTCTAATCATCTACTCTCTATTCTCTGTAACCTCATGTCCAACGAAACCACACAAGTCATCTACTCCATGTATCGGGTGGGGAAAATCGTCCCCCCCAACAAACAAATCCTGCGCGACATCTCGCTCGGCTTCTACTACGGCGCCAAGATCGGCGTGCTGGGGCTGAATGGCGCGGGAAAATCCACCCTGCTGCGCATCATGGCGGGTGTGGACCAAGATTACATCGGCGAGATTCACAAAAGCCCAGGCTATACCATTGGATTGCTTGAGCAGGAACCCAAACTCGACGAAAGCAAGACCGTGCTCGAGGTCGTGAAAGAAGCGGTGCAGCCCATCGTGGAGTTGCTCGCGCGCTTCGATGAAGTCAACGCCAGGTTCGCCGAACCCGACGCCGACTTCGACGCCCTCGTCGCTGAGCAAGCCAAACTGCAGGAACAACTCGACAAGCACGACGCCTGGAATCTCGACAGCCGCCTCGAACTGGCCATGGACGCCTTGCGCTGCCCCCCAGGCGATACGCCCATCAAGTTTTGTTCAGGGGGAGAAAAGCGCCGCGTCGCCCTCACCCGCCTCCTGCTCACCGAACCCGACATCCTCCTGCTCGACGAACCCACCAACCACCTCGATGCCGAATCCGTTGCCTGGCTCGAACATCACCTGCGCGAATACAAAGGGACGGTCATCGCCGTCACCCACGACCGCTACTTCCTGGACAACGTCGCTGGCTGGATTCTGGAACTTGATCGCGGCTACGGCATCCCCTGGAAGGGCAACTACTCCTCCTGGCTCGAGCAAAAGCAGGAGCGCCTCCGCCTCGAAGAGAAAACCGAATCGAAACGCCAGAAGACCCTCCAGCGCGAACTCGAATGGATCCGCATGTCGCCCAAGGCGCGCCAGGCAAAGGGTCAGGCGCGCGTCACCGCCTACGAAAAACTGCTCAGTGAGGAGGTCGAAAAACGCCGCGAAGACCTGGAGATTTACATTCCCCCTGGTCCGCGGCTGGGGGACGTGGTGATCGAATTCAAGGATGTGACCAAATCTTACGGCGATCGCCTCATTCTGGACCGTTTTACTGCTACCATTCCACCCGGTGCCATCGTCGGCATCGTTGGGCCAAATGGCGCAGGCAAGACCACCCTGCTAAAGATGATTGTGGGGCAGCAACAGCCCGATAGCGGCACAATCAGAATTGGTGAAACGGTCAAACTGGCCTATGCCGACCAGAGCCGCACGCTCGACCCCGAAAAGACCGTCTATGAAGAAATCTCGCAGGGCCAGGAAGTGCTGGAACTTGGCAAGCGGAAAATCAACGCCCGCGCCTACTGCGCCTCGTTCAACTTCGCAGGCAGTGACCAGCAGAAGAAAGTCGGCGTGTTATCGGGTGGCGAAAGAAACCGCGTCCACCTCGCCAAGACCCTGACCGAAGGCGCNAACGTCATCCTGCTCGACGAACCCACCAACGACCTNGACGTGAACACCCTGCGCGCCCTCGAAGAAGCCCTTGAAGAATTCGCGGGTACTGCCCTGGTGGTGAGTCATGACCGCTGGTTTCTCGACCGCATTTGCACTCACCTGATTGTGTTTGAAGGTGATTCTCAGGCAAAGATGTATATTGGCAACTGGTCGGATTACGAGACGATGATGAAGGAAAAATTTGGCAAGGACCTCACTCCGCATCGGGTCAAGTACCGAACCCTCAAGCGCGACTGATTACGCCAGCATGGCGCCAGTTCTTCTACCGGCGATCAAATGCAGGTGCAAATGGAAGACAGATTGTCCTCCTTCGGGGCCGGTATTGATGACCAGGCGATAACCGTGCTCGGCTACTCCTTCCTGAACAGCCAGTTGTTTTGCCACCAGCACCATGTGCCCCACCAGGCCAGCATCTCCGGCCTCCAGGTCGTTGACTGAATCAATGTGCCGGCGTGGCACAATCAGAACATGCGTTGAGGCAACCGGGTGAATATCACGAAAAGCGATCACCTGTTCATCGCGGTACAGCACAGAGGCAGGCGCTTCCCCGGCGATAATTTTGCAAAAAATACAATTCATCGTCTATCTCCTGTTCTGCTATACCCGAAAAAATATGCGAAGGCTTGCCGCCCTCGCATATTTTATTGCATCTCTCGCGCAGAGAAACAATTTTGCGGCCTCTCACGCGTAGAAATACATTTCTCTCTGGCTGTCTCCGTTCATCTTCAGTGTAGTCTCGGCGATCAATCGCCGCGGATGAAAGCCTCGGTCTTTTCCCGGCAAATATCATCCCGGAATTGTTTCGGAGGAGTTTTGAAGAAGTAGGAGGACGGGTCCACGATCGCGCCGGACAGGCCGCGGTCGAGGGCCAGTTTGGCGCAGCGAATGGCGTCAATCATCACTCCTGCTGAGTTGGGGCTATCCCAGACTTCGAGTTTGACTTCCACGTTGAGCGGCACTTCGCCAAAGGTCGTGCCTTCCATGCGCAGGTAACACCACTTGCGGTCAGTGAGCCACGGCACGTAGTCGGACGGGCCAACGTGGATATTGTCGGGGTCAATTGGATAGGGAATCATGCTGGTAACGGCGCCGGTCTTTGAAATCTTCTTGCTTTCCAGGCGTTCGCGCTCNAGCATGTTGAGGAAGTCGGTATTGCCGCCGAAGTTCAACTGGTAAGTGCGGTCAATGCGCACGCCGCGGTCCACAAATAACGTGGTGAGGACACGGTGCAGGATAGTTGCTCCGAGTTGCGATTTGATGTCATCTCCCAGCACAGGCAGGCCAGCGTCTTTGAAACGCTGGCTCCAGTACTCCGACGAGGCAATGAACACCGGAATGCCGTTGACGAAAGCACAGCCGGCCTCGATTACCTGCTCTACATACCACTTGGTCGCCATTTCTGAACCAACGGGCAAGAAATTCACCACCACATCAGTTTTTGTCTCTTTCAATAACTGGACGATGTTGGCAGTAGGGCCAGGCGCTTTGGTAATGACCCCGGAAAGATATTTCCCCAGACCGTCGTGGGTCATCCCGCGCACCACGGGTGCTCCCAGATGGGGGACATCGCTGAACTTGTAAGTGTTATTCGGTGCAGCAAAGATCGCTTCAGACAGGTCCTTGCCCACCTTGGTGACATTGATGTCGATTCCTAACGTGAATTCAATATCACGTACGTGATAGCCGCCCAGGTTAACATGCATTAACCCCGGCACGGTGGCATCATCAGGAGTATCCTTATAAAACTGAACGCCCTGCACCAATGAAGATGCACAGTTTCCTACGCCGATAATTGCAACACGAATTTTCTTCTTTGTCATTTTTAAGTCTCCTTGAAGCAGAAATTCACACAATCAGCCTTGCAGATGCAAGGCTGGTTGTACACAAACATCTTCCAGACCAGTTGCGGTCAGTCACCCAGCGAAAGAATCGAACGCAACAATCCGGCGATCATCACACCCAACTGGACGCCCTTGTTCGGGGTCAAGACCAGCGGCGTGCCCTTTTGTTCCGCCCTTTTGACCAGCAATAAAGCCGCTCCCACTCCTACGAGTGCGCCCAACACACCGCCAGCAATCAGTGTGGTCGTCTTCCAGGAAGTATCCGGGACAGTTTTTTCTACCGAGACGATGTTTTCTTCCATTGGCTACCTCTTTCTCAAAAGATAGTAGAAAGCGGAACGCACCGCTGCCTGTGCCTGTTCCAGCCAGATGAACGGTTGCACCNCCTCGTCAGCAGCGCGTCGGACCCCTGCTGCGGCCTGTTCCGCGAGGCCCTGGGCCCGGTGCGTGAAGATGGGCAGTCTGTCGAGCAGACGTGCCATTCCGTACACCATTGCTCCCAACAAGACAATGAGCAGCAAGGCCAAAATCAGCATCGGTGCCAGCAACCAGATCAACGAAATGTTCGCCCAAAGGTGAGTCTGTGGCTGGCTGCCTGTCACAAGCAGAAGAGCAAGGGTCAGAAGGATGGCTGTGATGATAGCAAACGGAACAAAGATTTGCCACACTTGCTGACGCTTATGCATCCGCATCGTGGGCGATTCAGGTGGACGTGTTTTGCCCGATTCACTCATACTTTTATTTTACACGAAAAAGACCTGACAGAAGTGAATCTGTCAGGTCAACTTTTTTGAAGAGCGGCGGCGGCTTACAGGCGACTCATTGCATCCATCGCCGCGATCGCGGCCACCTGGACGATCGAATCCACCTCGTCTCCGGTCTGCAGGACGTGAATGGGGGCACCCGTCCCGAGCAGGATGGGGCCGATCGCGGTCGCTTTGCCGAGCCGGGCAAGCAGTTTGTAGGCGATGTTGGCCGACTCGAGAGAGGGGAAGACCAGCACATTCGCATCCTTGACGGCACTGAAGGGATAGCGCTCTTCGATGATTTCGGGCACTACCGCCGTATCAGCCTGCATTTCGCCATCCACTTTTAGATCGGGGCGGCGGGCCTTGACCAGTTCAACAGCCTTGCGCACTTTTTCGACCAGCGGATGGTCAATCGAACCAAAATTGGAGAAGGACAGGAAGGCTACGCGCGGCTCCAGTTCAATCTTGCGAGCAAAATCAGCCGCCAGACAGGCAATTTCGGCCAGTTGTTCAGCCGTGGGTTCGATGTTGACGGTGGCATCCGTGAAGAGATAGACCTTGTCTTCGACAATCATCAGATAGGCGCCAACAACGAGGTTCGCATCCGGGCGGGAATGATGGATTTGCAATGCCGGTCGAATTACATCGGCATATTCGGCTGTCAATCCTGAAACATAGGCATCGGCATCTCCCATCTTGACCATGAGCGGACCGAGTACATACGGCTCTGTGATGCGGCGGCGGGCTTTAGCGAGAGTCATGCCTTTGCGGGCGCGCAATTCGTAGTAGGCCTGGACGTATTCTTCCTGGCGCTCAAAATTTGCCGGATCAACAATTTTGCAATTGAGATCAAGCGACATTTCGGCGGCTTTGACCCGAATCACATCTGGACGTCCAATCAGGATCGGAGTAGCAATCCCTTCGTCCTCCACTTGAACGGCTGCGCGAATAATTTTTGGCTCTTCGCCTTCTGCAAAGACGACGCGCTTCTTCGGTTTAGCGGCTTTGGCTTTGTTCATGAAGAAGTAGCGCACCCGGGCGCCCATTCCCTGCCGGAAGGCCAGTTGTTCGCGATATTCATCAATGTCAATTTTCTTGCGCGCCACGCCGGTTTCCATGGCTGCCTGGGCGACGGCCGGCGATTCCCACAACATCACACGCATATCGAGAGGCTTGGGAATGATGTAATCGGGACCAAATTTCAGGCTCTCCAGGCCGTAAGCACGCAACACGTAGTCAGGGACATCTTCGTGGGCCAGGGCATAGAGCGCCTTTGATGCCGCGAATTTCATCTCGTCGTTAATGGCTCGAGCGCGGACGTCGAGCGCGCCGCGGAAGATGAAGGGGAAACCGAGCACATTATTGACCTGGTTGGGATAATCCGAACGACCCGTAGCCACAATCGCATGGGGATTGGCCTCTTTGGCCAGTTCGTAGCGAATCTCCGGGTCGGGGTTCGCCATAGCGCAAATGAAGGGCCGGTCTGACATTGTCTTGACCATTTCGGGCGTCAGGACGTTTGCCACCGAAAGTCCAAAAAATACATCGCAGCCACGCACGGCATCAGCCAGGGTACGCGCGTCGGTATCTACGGCAAATTCTTCCTTGTACTTGTTCATGCCTTCCGTGCGTCCCTTGTAAATAACGCCTTTGCTATCCAGCATGATGATATTTTCTTTTTTCACTCCCCAGCGCATGGCAAGTTTGGCGCATGAAATGGCAGATGCCCCTGCACCAGAAATCACCATCTTGATCTCTTCGTGCTTCTTACCGAGCAATTCCAGGGCGTTGGCCAGTGCTGCTGAAGAAATGATGGCCGTGCCATGCTGGTCATCATGGAACACGGGAATATCCAGCATTTTCTTGAGTTCTTCCTCGATATAGAAGCACTCTGGCGCTTTGATGTCCTCCAGGTTGATGCCGCCGAAGGTGGGGGCAATTGCTTTGGCTACGCGGATGACCTCGTCTGGGTCATGGGTATCTACTTCAATGTCGAATACATCTACGTCAGCGAATCTCTTGAACAAAACCCCCTTGCCTTCCATCACTGGCTTGCTGGCCAGGGCGCCACGGTCGCCCAGCCCCAGAATGGCTGTGCCGTTGGACAAAACGGCGACCAGGTTGCCCTTTGCAGTATATTCGTAGGCTGCATCGGGGTCTTTTTCAATGTCCAGTACCGGCACAGCGACGCCGGGTGTATAAGCCAGACTCAAGTCGCGTTGGGTATCCATCGGTTTCGTGGGAACAACAGCGATCTTCCCCGGTTTCCCTTTAAGACGATGGTACTCGCGGGCATCATCATCAGTTATTCTTGCCATAGGGCCTCCATATTTGAAAATGGGTGTAAAGGATATGTGTATTATGGCATGAAGTTAAAGCGAAAGATAGTTCCTTATGTCACATAAAAAGCAAACGGTTTTAACATTTTGTGTGCTTTTTAGGTAATGACCAAAAAACAGAGCAGGGGCACAAACCTGCTCTGTTTTTGAAACGTTATCGGGCGGTTTCGACGGCCCGGGTTTCGCGAATGACGGTCACGCGAATTTGACCTGGATATTGCATGGTTTCCTCGATTTGTTTCGCAATGTCGCGGGCCAACCGCGTGGCTGCCAGGTCATCAATCTCTTCGGGGCGCACGATAATGCGCACTTCGCGTCCAGCCTGAATAGCGTAGGCTTGTGAGACTCCTTTGAAAGAAAGGGCTATTTCTTCCAAAGCGCGAATACGCTTGATATACGCTTCCAAATCCTCGCGCCGGGCACCAGGACGGGCACCAGAAATGGCATCGGCTGATTCGGCAATGACGGCTTCGATGCTTTCTTGCTCCACTTCATGATGGTGGGAGGCAATCGCGTTGACGACGATTGGATGCACGCCATACCGTCTGCAAAATTCAGCCCCTAGTAACGCGTGGGTGCCTTCCTGGTTGTGGTCCATCGCCTTGCCGATGTCGTGGAGGAATCCGGCCTGGCGTGCCAGTTCCACATTGGCGCCAAGTTCTGCGGCCAGAATGCCGGCCAGTTTGGCGACTTCTACCGCGTGAGCCAGTTGATTCTGGCCGTAGGAGGTGCGGTATTTCAAGCGTCCCATCATGCGCAATACTTCTGGATGCAGGCCAGAGATACCAGCATCAAATGCGGCCTGCTCGCCTGCTTCCACAATGATTTTTTCAACCGCTTTTTGTTCCTCCTCCAGCACTTTTTCAATGTGAGCAGGGTGAATGCGGCCATCGAGGATGAGCCGCGAGAGGGCACGCCGGGCCACCTCGCGTCGGACCGGGTCAAAGCAGGAAATCGTGACCGACTCGGGCGTGTCATCAACGATGACATCCACGCCAGCGACTTGCTCAAAGGCGCGGATGTTGCGACCGTTGCGACCTACAATGCGGCCTTTCATTTCCTCGCTCGGCAAGGGGACAATGGACGTGGTCACTTCGGCGACATGCTCTGCACCGATCCGCTGGATGGCATCTGCAATCAGTTTGCGGGCGCGCTTTTCGCCCTCTTGACGGGCTTCGGCTTCAATCTGGCGGATGATACGCGCCATATCGGCGCGTGCTTCTTTTTCTACTTCTGCCAGAAGCACAGCACGGGCTTCCTCTGTGCTCATTTGTGCCACACGCTGTAATTCCGCCACCTGTTGCTGATACAACTTTTCGATTTCATTGGCGCGTTTATCTACAGCACTTTGGCGCTTATTGACTGCCTGTTCCCGTTGCTCCAGACGTTCGAGACGGGCATCCAGTTCGGCACGGCGCTTCTGGAGCCGCTCTTCTTCACGATTGAGTTCGGAACGCAGGCGATTAATTTCGGCCTCGGCACCTTGGGTAATCCGCAACGCGGCATCCCGTGCCTGCAATTCAATGCTTTTTGCCTGCTCACGAGCCTCAGCAATCAACTTTTCAATTCTTTGCTGTTCTTCTTGTCGAGCAGACTTGGTTTGAGCACGTCCCAAGAAAAAACCGAACGCTGCTCCCAGCACAAGTGCCAGGACAACCAGGACGTAAGGGAGTAAATCGTTCATGAATTTAATCCTCGTGATTAGATCTCCCGGCATCCGCCATCTGACGGGTTTCTTGCCAGATTTCAGAGATGATCGGGGTAATGGTGGCATAGGAAAAGCCACGTCGTGTCAAAAATCCAGTTAATTTCTTGCGAAATTCGGGCCATTCCAGACCGGCATACCGCCGGGCTTGTTTACGGGCCGTCTCGCGGGCCAGCGCTTCTTCATCCACGTTCTCTTCCAGAACAGATTGGATCACATCATCGTCAATGCCCTTTTGATGTAATTCGGCTCGTAAAGCAGAAGCGCTACGCGGGCGAAAGGTGCTGCGATTTTCGATCCAGGCGCGAGCGAATTGGATGTCATCGAGCAAACCATTTTCTTGCAAGCGATTGATCGTCTCTTCGACCAGCGCTTCCGGGTAGCCATGTTGCAGTAAGTTGCGGCGCACTTCGCTGATCGAACGGGGACGGTAACTCAGGAAGTGTAATGCCTGTTCGTAGATTCGTTCGCGGGTATCAGCAGCCTGGAGGGCAGCAATTTTTTCATCGCTCAATTGTTGTCCCACCTTAAGCCAGGCTGCCACAATTCTGGCTACGCCAAAGGCAAATTCCCCATCCAGGTAGATATTTACCCGACGGGGGTTCTTTTGCTGGGGTTCAATCGCTGTGATCGTTCGCATTAAAAACACATAACCGCAGATCGCTCGCGGACTGCGGCTATGGAAATCACGCTCTGTAAAAATGTACACCTGCACCCCGCCCAGGGCAGGCAGAAAACTTACTTGAGATGTGCCGACAAGTTCGTCTTGTGCCGGTTGAAAGAGTGAAGCGATACGGTTGTCAGAGAGGCGCTATTGCAATTCCTTATCTTTGCACTGCATGTTCTGACAATTACACTTGGAAAGAATCACCCTTTTAGGGGCGGGTGTACCAGAAATTTCCAATTTCGTCGTTTAGCCGTGTCCGCTGAAAATTCAAGCGGCTCGCCCATGTCTGGACGAGTGTGACAATTATACAATAAAAAAAAGTTTTGTGGGAATTCCAGCAGGTCTGGGAGGTATGGCTTTCTCAAAGTCCCTTGATGCCCTGTGCGAAACACGGCAATTGAGAATTTTGACCGCTGAGACGCAAAGTCGCAGAGATTTTTTGTGGTTCTCTCTGCGTTCTCAGCGGCTTTGCGCTGAAAGATTTGACTTTGAGAAAACCACGAGGCAAAGAGGGATGGCTTTCTCAAAGTCCCTGGATACCCTGTGCAAAACACGGCAATTGAGAATTTTGACCGCTGAGACGCAGAGTTCGCAGAGATTTTTTTGTGGTTCTCTCTGCGTTCTCAGCGGCTTTGCGCTGAAAGATTTGACTTTGAGAAAACCATGAGGCAAAGAAGTATGTTTTTCTCAAAGTCCGAGATTTCGGGGGCGAATTTGGTGAAGCAATTAGTTTTTGCAGTTTTTTGCCAAAATTGCTCTGTTGCGCCACAAAAGCCAAGACTTGTCAAGCGACTTTGAGAAGGCCATAGTCTGGGAGGACTATGTTCCTGGTCTGCAGGCCTTTTTCTCAAAAAGAATGCTCAGGTTGAGGGTGTGCTCAGAGGGGAATTTTAGTGCTAGGGTGTCAGGCCAGCCGGATTGAAACAAGGACGATAATCTTCCCCGATGATTAGCAAATAAGAGGCATCAGAAGATGTGGGGAGCGGTAGGAACGCGTCGGGTTGGAGGCCGAGCAAGGTGAGGAGTGCACCTGCACGGTTCAAATCTGGTGAAGAAGTTAAGTCGTAAAGCACGGTGCGGTGATAATCCTGACGGTCAGCCGGCGCCAGGCGAGTGTTGTAACCGGCATAGTGGAGCCGTTCGGCGGCCAGGGCGTCCCAACCGGGGTTGGATGTGCCGTTGCGTACCTCGATGAGCAGTTTCTCCTCCTCCGGTGCTCGCTGACGAGGGGCGAGTGCTTGCTGGAGCATGGACTGAATGGCTGGGGCATTGGGCAGTTGGACCGAAGCGCCGCCGGGGGTGATCCAGGCAGAGACATAGTCCCGTCCTACGTAATAACTGCGAATGTCGGCATTGGTGATTTGGAAGGCAAGGGGGGCCAGATTAAGCAGGTCGGTCAGACGCAGGTCGGTGGTGACCGATGAACTCAGGTCGTCGTACAGTTCAGGGATTTTGCTGATGGCGTCGGTGGAGAGAGCGCGATTGTAAATGGCGCGCAACACCTCCTGCGCCCGGCGGCCGCGGTCGAAATCAGAGGATTTGGAGCGAGAACGCGCGTACCAAAGCGCAAGATCGCCGTTCATGTGAACCAGGCCGGGGCCGACGGTATAGAGTTCCCAGTTGTTTTCGTTCTCGGGGTCCAGGTCGGGAGAGATGAGATGCCAATCGGTGTAAGGGCAATAGACCGGCACGTCAATTCCTCCCAAGGTGTCAACAATTTTGCGAAATCCATCGAAGTCCACAATCGCAATGTGGTCAATCCGCACCCCCAGGTTGTATAAAATCGTGTCGGCGAGCAGGGCCTGCCCGCCACCGGGGTAGTTGTACATGAGGCCGTATTCATAAGCCGCATTGATCCGGTCCATGCCAATGGTGGGAATGTACACGTAGAGATCACGCGGCAGAGAGATCAATGAAACTTGCCCGTTTTTGGGCCGCACTGCAGCGATGATGAGGACGTCGGTGCGGAAATAGCGCTGGTTTTGGCTGCGCTGGTCTGAACCGAGCAGGAGAAAGGTGACCGTTTGATTGTCGGTGAGGGGCACCGCGGGATCGGGAGCATACGGTGGTACGTAGAACGAAACCGGCGCTCCTACTGTTGGCAAAACGCTTTCGGGATCGAAGAGGGGCGGGGTGAACGGCGTGCGGGTCGGGGTAAAGGAAGAGGGGATTGGAGTGGTCGGAAAGAGTGTTTGGGGAAAATTGCCCGGGGACTGGGGTTGAAAGGGGGTGGAGGTCGGCGTCGGGTTTGCGGGGAGGGTGGCCAGGAGCAAAGGCGTAGGAGTCGCCTGGAGGGGCGACTCAGGCTGCGGGTCGGCAAACGTGCCGCAAGCGGTTAGCAGGAAGATCAAGAGAATGGCGCAGCGTTTCATCAGGGGGTGCCCAGCGCTTGCTGGAGAATTTGCTGAATGACCGGCACATCGGGGAGTAAGAGGTAGGCCCTGCTCTGGGGATTGATCCAGGGGGTGACCAAGGGCGGGGCGATGACATACCGGTCAATGCGATTGGGATCGGTTTGCTGGAGAAGGGGCGCAAGGTTCAGCAGAGTCTCCAGGGTCAGATCGGTCACAACACTGGACCGGTAAGCCTCATACAGTTCGGGAATGCGGCTCAGACCCTGCAGGGTGAGCAGTTTTTGCCCGATGGCAATCAGCACTTCTTGGGCGCGGCGTAAACGGTCAAAATCGCTGGTGGTGGCGCGGGAACGTACGTACCAGAGAGCGGTTTCGCCATCCATGTGTACGATGCCTGGCGAAACGGTAAATCCATTGGGGTAGCCGGTGCGGGTGTCGGAAAGTTCGATGGCAACGTTGACGTCAATGCCTCCCAGGCTGTCCACGAGTTGAGTAAAGCCGTTGAAATTGACCAGGGCGTAATGGTCTGGGCGAAGGCCAAAGTTGTATTCCAGCGTTTGAGCAGTCAGTTCAAAGCCGCCGAATTCGTAGGCGGTGTTGATGCGATTCATTTTCCCCAAAGCGGGCAGGTACACGTACAGGTCCCGCGGAAAGGAGACCAGGCTGGCTGAGCCATCGCCCCGCAGGGTGAGCAGAAGGAAAACGTCGGTGCGGAAGTCGTTTCGGCCCGGCCGCTGGTCAGAACCGAGCAAGAGGATGGTCACCGCCCTGTCAGGTTTGTGCAGAAGGGGAACTGAGGTTGGTGTGCTGAGGACCTGGGGCGTTTCGGTAGGGGGGAGAGGAGATGGGGGGAGAGGGGAAGAATAAGGCAGGAAAGGCGTTTGGGTAGGCGGAAGCCAGTCTGCCGGTGTAACAGTAATCCAGAGGGGGGTGTTCTGGACAGGGGCGAGCGGTTGCCCGCAAGATACCAGGAGGAGCAAGAAAATCAACGAAATTGCCACCGGGGAAACAGGGCGCAAACCCAGGGTCTGCGCCCTCGGCGGCAAATCAGGTCTGGTCATGGGGTTGGTGTTTCGGTTGGGGTGAGTGTCCACGTGGGTGTATGTTCAAGTGTGGGCGTATTTGTCGTTGTGGAGGTGGGCGTCTCTGTCCATGTCGCTGTCCCACTTGCCACGGGTGAGACAGTTGGGGTGGGCGTCTTTGTGGGGCTGGTGACAGGGGTGCGGGTGGGGCCAGGGGGCACGTAGAGAATCTGACCAGCCATAATCAGGGTGGAATTGCCCAAACAGTTGGCACTTTGTAATTGAGAGACGGTTACTCCGTAGGCTACGCTCAGACGGTAGAGCGTGTCTCCCGGACGAACGGTGTAGGTGACCCAGAGAGGTGGCGGGCCGCACGGGATGGGCGTACGCGTGGGAGCGGGCGGAACATACAGCACGCTGCCCGGCAAAAGGGTGACGGTTACCAGGCAGTTTGCCTGGCTGATGGCTTGTTCACTGACCCGGTAACGGGCGGCAATATCGGCGAGGGTGTCGCCAGCCTGGACGATGTACGCTACCCAACCGTAGGGGGGCGGGCAGGCTGTGGGCGGGGGAGGCAGGGTGACGGTCTCGGTTGGAGGAATCGGCGTAGGGGAGACCAGCGGTACCTCCGGAGGTACAGGCGTGAGAGTGGCTGATGGCATCGGTTCGCTCACATTCAGCCGCCCTTCGGTCAATGCCACAACAAGGCCGCCGATCACAAGGACAAATGAAAAGAAGCCGATTCCGAGAGCGTTAACAACTTGACGCACAAAACGCATCATTTAGTCTTTTTCCCTTGATTGCTTTGGGGCAGGGATTCGCCCGCATCGAGGCTGATTGGCAGGATGACGCTGAAGGTGGAGCCAACACCGGCCTCCGTTTCGACCCAGATTCGCCCTTTTTGGGCTTCTACCAACGCTTTGGTCAGCGCCAGGCCCACGCTGGTATCCCCAACGCCTTGGATGAGGGGATTTTCGGCGCGATAGCGATGAGTAAAAACGCGTGGCAGGTCCTCAGGGGCAATGCCGCCGCCGCTATCGGTGACCTGGAATGCCAGGTAGTTCTGGTCGTTTTCTTTCTTGAGTTGGACACGTAAGGTGATGGTTCCGTCGGGTGGGGTCACCACGGTGGCATTTTGCAAGAGGTGAATCAGCACCTGTTGCATGGCATCGCGATCTGTGAAAACAGCGGGGAGCGTTTCGGGAATGTCCAGGCGCAGGGAGATGTTCTTCTCGCGAATCTGCCCGCTCGTATAGGCCATGGCGTTGTCAATGACCAGGTTGAGATCCACCAGTTCGGGCCGGAACACCATATGGCCGGTCTCTAAATTTGTAATCTGAATGAGATTTTCGATGAGATCGGCCATGCGCTCGCTGGATGCTTTAATTCGCTCCACGAATTTACGCTGCATCGAGCCAAGCAAACCGACCGACTCGCCCAGCAGCAATTCCGTGTAACCGACGATGGAAGACATCGGCTGGCGCAATTCCTGGGCGATCGCCGCAATGACGTCAGCCTGTTCTGTGGTAATCGGGGAGACGGGGCGGCTTTCCAGTTCCAGGATGCGGGCGTTGGCCTCGGCCAGGGCATTTTGCATATAGGCCAGTTCTTCCAGGGTCTGACGCAATTCGCGTTCCACTTGCTCGGTTGCTTGAGGAATGACCGCTCCCGAATTCCTTAATTGCTCATTTTCGCGTTGCAATTGTTCAATCAGCCGCTGGGATTCTTCTTGCATGACCAGCAAGACGGCCATATTTTCAGCCTGTACATTGGTCTGGCTGACTTTTTCCCGCAGGGTTTGCAGTTCTTCCTGCACTTCTTGCAGTTTCTGACGCACGGCCTGGACTTCGGCCTCGGCAATCTGGGCGCGCCGATTGGCTTCCTCGCGCTCCAGTTCAAGGGCCGACAGGCGCTGGGCGCGTTCTAACACGGGCAGAAACAGCGAGGCCACATTGGCCAGATAGGTTTGATCTTCGGCGCTCCATAAGCGGTTCGAGTAGGGAGAAAGAAGCAAAATGCTGGCGAGGGGACCACGTTCAGGGGAGACAATGGGAATACTCAACAAATGCCCGGCGCTGCTCAAGCCCAAAATCTGTCCCAGGCCCTGCAGGTCGGTGGAGGTGCTGCTGGCAGGCAAACGCAAAGGACGCCCTTTGTAAATCGCATTCGCCAGCAACGGGAACTTGCCCTTGTCCACCATGACCCCACCCAGGGATTCTTCGCGAATCAGGTCATAGCCACAAGCAATGGAGAGTTCTTTGTTCTCTTCGATGGTCATGAGAAAACACAGATCTGCCAGCATGGCCTGCGCGACAGCGCGGGTCAGACTCTTACAAATTTGATTCGCCGAAGTTTCTCCGGCCAGACTGACCATGGACTGGAAGGTCTTGGGGTCGGTGCTGTAACGCCGCCGCTCTGGCCGTGGCGGTTCTTCTGGCGATTCAACCGTCTTAACTGTGGAACGTGCTTTTTGCTCGGCAGGAACAGGAAAACGCTGGGGCAGGGTAAGCAACACAGGATAAATCACCAGATGGGCCAGGCGGAGTACACCGGCAAAATCACCTTCGATGCGCCAGACTAAGGAAAACAGGTGTCCCAAAAATGCCAGCAGAAGCATGGCCAGACCGTTTCCCCAACCATTTGGCTTGCGCAGGAACAGTCCCAACAGTCCCAGGAAGGCTACTGCCACTCCAAAACCTTGCCAGATGATTTCAAACAAGGACTGGTTAAATCCCCCTGGATCTGCCTGGACATTGAACGCGTAAGTCAGGCCAAACAGCGTCAGCCCCAACAAACTGAGCAGGATGCTGGCGGCATCGGCCAGACGAACTGGCTCCGGGTAAGTCCATAGCCAGGCAATCCAGACCAGCGAAAGGACGGCGACAAGACGGTCGAGAGGGGGGAGAACCACATCAGCATCCAGCAAGCCCTGCCAGCCGATTCCGCTAACTGTAAACAACAGAATTTGCAGCATCAGCAAAATCAGCAAGCCGATGATGGCGCGCCGGGCCTGGGGAAAGCCGCTTGTCCGCGCATGCTGGATGGCTCCTTGCAAGGCTCCGGCAATCGAGAAAGCCAGGATGATGTGATACACCAGATTCCCCGGTGGAACAGTCAAAAGAGAAAACACTTGAAAAAATAGATCCATAGCAACCGCCTCTGCAAGACTTCCCTTAAGTTTATACCATTTTGGGTTTGACGGCTATACCAGTTTGATGTTTTATAATTGTAAACGTGAAACAAAATTTTGGCCTTCTCCAGGCAGGCATTTTACTGGCGCTCGTCCTGCTCCTCTTCTTGCCGACTTTCCTGATAGGCATGCTGGACCTGGAGACGGCCTCCCGTTCCTTTGCTGCTGGCGACTACGCTCGCGCTGCACAGGCGTTTGCCCACGCCGCGCGTCGCCTCCCCTGGCAGAAACATTTGTGGGGTCAGGCTGCGCAAACTGCTTTTCTGGCCGGAGAAACAGAGCAGGCTCTTCTCTGGTTTGCTGAGGGCGAAGCCCGCCGCGCTCTCACGTTGGCAGATTGGATTGCCTATGGAGACGCATTTCAATCTGCCGGCGATACAGACTCAGCGATTTGGGCCTGGAAACAAAGCATTCTCCACTTTGGGATCAACGCAGAGGCCGAAAAGCGCCTTGCTCAGGCATACCGCAGTAAGGGAGAGTATGAACTGGCGCTCTCTTGCCTGCAAAAAGCACTGGAACTGGCCCCGGAGGATGCCGAAGCCCACTTCGAGCAGGGTCTTTTGCTGGCAGCCCTGCGCCCTGCCTCGGCCCTGCCTGACCTGATGAAGGCTGCGGCCCTTGACCCTTCTTTTGACCCCCCTGTTCAGGTCCTGCGCACTGAACTCAATCGCGCTTCCCTGACGATTGGTGAGCCAGCCTATCAATTCCTGATAGCCGGTCGGGCGCTGGCAGCCCTCGGGCACTGGGACCTGGCTGCCGAGGCGTTTCGGCGTGCCATCGAGGCGAAGGCAGACTACGCCGAGGCGTGGGCCTGGTTGGGAGAAGTACGCCAGCACACCGGTCAGGATGGTCGCCCCGCACTGGACCGTGCTCTTTCCCTGAATCAAACGTCTGCTTCGATTTGGGCATTCGATGGGCTGTACTGGTTGAGACAAAATCAGCCCGAAAAGGCGTTGGAAGCCTGTAAAAAATCTGTCGCGCTCGAACCCGAGAATGCCGCCTGGCAGGTTGCTCTGGGCGATGCCGCTGCTGCTGCCGGAGAATTCAGCCAGGCGATTGCTGCTTACCAGCGTGCAACTGAACTGGATCCTGAACATCTGGCTGCCTGGCGCGGATTGACCGTCGTCAGCCTCGAGTCCGGTGCTGATATTTCAGGCCTGGGGCGAGTGGCGGCCCGTCAGTTACTACGCCTCGCTCCCGACGATTGGCTCTCTCATGACCTCGCCGGTCAGATGGCTCTGGCGCTCAGGGCGCCTCAGGAAGCCGAAGAACAACTCTTGAAGGCGATCGAACTCGCGCCTGAGAATCCCGCCCCGCATTTACACCTGGCCCTGGTCTATCTGGAATTCGGCAAAATCTCTGCCGCCTACGACAAACTGCTGGACACCATTCAACTCGATCCGCAAGGCTCGTATGGCTGGCAGGCGAAACGTTTAGTGGAGCAATATTTTCCATGAAAAACTGGCTCGTTTTGTGTGGATTCGCTGCATTCGTGCTCTCTGCCTGCCAGACGACGCTCATCACGGATTGGCTGACCCAACCGGCAGATGTGCTCTACCACGATGACTTTTCCGATTCCTCCGGCAACTGGCCGAACTTTTCTTTGCCAGAGGGGGCAGCCGGGTACCTGGATGGTGCTTATTCCATCCGCGTGGAAGCCAAAAATTATCAGTTGTGGGCGGTTTCACAGCAACTCTACTGGGATGCCGTGATTGACGTAGATGCCACTTATCGGGCTGGCCCGCCTGCCAATCTGTTTGGGGTCATCTGCCGCTACCAGGATGCCCACAATTTTTACTTCTTCATCATTTCCAGTGACGGCTATTTTGCGATTGGAAAACGAAAAGACGGAAAAGCATCGTTACTCGGTCAGGAAATGATGGCCTACAGTGGTCAGATTGTGCAAGGTGATGGGACCAATCACCTGACCTTTTCTTGCATTCAGGATACCCTGACGGGGGCTGTGAACGGACACGTCGTTGCCCTCACACAGGATCAAGATTTTGTGGTTGGGGACGCGGGATTTCTGGCAGGGTCGTTAGACGAGGGTGGGGTTGAGGTCATCTTCGACAACTTTGTCGTTTCCAATCCCTGAACAGGCCCCAGGCAGGCAAACATTGCGTTTCCTCTGGCAAGGGGGAGAGCGGAAATGACGTTCCTGTAAAAACTCGTCGAAGACAACAGTCACGCACGAATCTTTTCCACAAATCAACCGCAGAGAGCGCCGGGCGCACTACTTCCAGGTACGCTGCAGTACAACAGCCTTTTGGGTGTCGAACAGAAGAGCGTTTTTCGTGGAATTCGTGCTATTCGTGGCGGAGATGCGTATGGCTTTCTCAAAGTCCCTGGATGCCCTGGGCGAAACACGGCAATTGAGAATTTTGACCGCTGAGACGCAGAGTTCGCAGAGATTTTTTGTGGTTTTCTC
>JGI24187J35170_1000502_pt1 | contig 17568 bp, 14 predicted proteins | sample YNPBryBLVA2012_FD_35170 | JGI IMG/M metagenome (IMG submission 35170)
TCTATGCGCTTCGGCGGANTGCTCTGCCCTGGGAGAGACCAAGCCGCCAATTGCGCTCGGTCCGCTGTGGCCGATCCTGTTCGTGACCATTGCCTGTGGCGCCATTTCTGGTTGGCACAGCCTGGTCTCATCCTCCGGCACCGCCCGTCAGTTGGAAAAAGAGACCGACGCCCTGTACGTAGGCGGCGGCGCCATGTTCCTGGAAATGTTCCTGGCGACGCTTTCGGTGCTGACGGCGGTTGTGGGTGTGGGAGCCACGAAAGGCTTCATCGGATANGTCAAACTGATTGCGGCTGGCAAGAACGCCGGCGTGTTTGCCGTTGGTTTGAGNGAAATGCTGGCCAAGATTGGCGTTCCGACCTCCTTTGGCTTGCCCTACGGTTCGGTCTTCCTGACCTTGATGGCGCTCACCATTATGTACCTGGTAGTGCGCTTCATGCGCGTGGCCTCGGCTGAATTCATGGGCGACAAGGTGCCGTTGTTCAAGAACGCTACCTTTGGCTCGATTGTGGCCCTGCTGCTTTCGGCTTTGCTCATCTACACTGGCTTTTGGGCTCGTATTTGGGTGCTGTTCGGCGGCGCCAACCAACTGATGGCCGCCCTGGCGCTTCTTTTGGTCACGTTGTGGCTGATGTCCACCGGCAAGAATTACCTGTGGACGTTGATTCCGTTCCTGTTCATGTACGTGACTACCATTGGCGCACTGCTCATCACGTCTTTCAACACCATCAAACAGGTCATAACCACCCCCGACCTGCCCATTGACAAAGTGATTGGCAACTGGTTGGCCGGTTTGATTGCGCTCTACCTGGTGATTTCGGCCCTCATCCTGGGCTGGGATTCCCTCAAGGCCTTCCAGCGCTCGCGCGCACAGGCCCTGCCCGCCAGCGGCAAAGCAAAATAAAAAATCTACTTATGGGGCGACGCGCTCTTATCAGGCGCGTCGCCCGTTTACCCAGAGTTGACATGAAGCCGGTTGCTTTAGACGTAATTTCTCCTATCCCCGAAGGCTGGGGCATCTGCCTGTCGTGTGAGATGCTGATGGCACGCGCTAATCTTGACGAAGCGCCCTATGCGCGTGGGCGGGATGAATATCCTGCCGAGTGGCTGGAAGACTTTTACCGTTTATCGAATGTGGTCATGGATTTGGCGGCTCGCTATGGCGACAGCATTCGAATCCAAATTTGGGATCCACGCTCCGTTCAAGGTTTGATCAAGTCTCTCCGTCATTGGGTGCGGCGCTATCCTACCTTTATCGTGCAGGGACAACACAAAGTGACGGGATGGGACCTCGGCCAGTTGGAACAACAAATCCTTGCGGCGGGCGGTGTTCCGCATTCTTGATAAGGTTGTTTGGGCTTTGATTGCGTATTGCGCCCTCCAGCCGCAGCCCAATGGAGGGCAGGTTATAGTCTTGCCTCTGCGCTGTGAGCGTGGCAAGAGCAATCCTATGCGCGGGTTGTATCCTGCGCGCAAGGCCATGCTGAGAAGCGTTGCGTTGGTGTCCGATTCTGACAATCAACGCTGGGGTAGATGCCGCTTTGACGCAGGTCGAAGAAAAAAACATTGAAAACGTTGTCAAGTCTTTCTCGTTTAAGTCATTTTTTGATACAAACGCTCCGGGCGTTGGGCGAGATGATCTATGGTGCCACCATTTATGAAATGGTGCGCGACTTGAACAAAGAACGCTCGCACCTCGAGCATATGTTTATTTTGATTGTCTTTGGCGATATTTTAGGCATTCCCATATTACCCCCCTATTACACTTTGCGTCTGTTGCCTTATGTCGTTCCCCATATGACTGGCTGGAAACGCAGCCTGTTGCGCGAGCGCGATCTGACCGACTTGTGTGATGCAGAAATTTCATGAACGAAAGCACGAACTCTGTGCTTCAAAAATTCTCAAGGAGTCAACCATGACAGAAGAAAAGAAACCTGGTTTTTGGGATAATTTCAAAAGCGTTTTGTATGGTATGGCGGGGCATGATATGGCGCGTTATGCTCTCAAGACGCGCGGCAGCATGGAACATCTATTCATCCTGATTACGATGGGCGATTTGCTTGGCATTCCCATCTTGCCGCCGTATTACAGCCTGCGCCTGTTGCCCTACGTAGTGCCGCAAATCAGCACCTGGAAGCGGCGCATGTTGCGCGAAAAAGACCTCACTGACGCCCTGGCGTAGTAGGAGAATCCCATGTCACTGCGTGAAATTTTCGAGAAAAATCCCAATCGCCGCTACATTATGTTTGGCGGCAAAGGCGGGTTGGGCAAAACCACTTTCAGCGCGGCTGCCGCTTATTGGCTTGCCAAGCAGGGACATAAAGTGCTGGTTTTCTCCGTAGACCCGCAGGCCAGTTTATCCGACATTTTCGAGCGAGACATCTTTGGCAAAGGTCCGGTAGAAATTATGCCCAACCTGTTTGCCCAGGAAATTGATGCCGACCAGCGTATCCGTGAATACCAAGATGAGATTCGCCAGAAGATCCTGGACATGTATGGGTTGGAACAAGTGCCTGAGGAAATCGAGAATTACATCCAGGCCGCTGCGGCCGAACCCGCCATGGAAGAAAGCGCAATCTTCGATGAGGTCGTGGATATTGTGGTCAGTGGGCAGTACGATTACTATATCTATGACCTGGTGCCGTTAGGTCATGCATTGTATTATCTGAGCATGGCCTCGGTCTACGACCAGTGGATTGACAAGATCACGGCCTTGCGCGAAGAAATGGCCGAATACCAGCAGGTGGCTGCCGTGATGCAGCGTGAAAAAGAAACCGAGGAAGATAAAATCCTCAAAGAATTGCAATACATCAAACAACGCATCAACGCTTCGTCCAGCATCCTGACCGACAAAGAAAAAACGGCCTTCTACTTCGTGTTGGTGCCAGAAGAGATGATCATCTTAGACACCCAGAAAGCAGCCGGCTTGTTTGCCAAATACGAGGTGCCGCTATCGGGTTACATCGTCAATCGTGTCATTCCGCCCGAATTGGCGCAGGGCAATATTCCAGACTATTTGCGCAATCGTATGGAGATGCAAAAGAAGTACTTGAAAAAGATCGAGGAGACTTTTGGCAGCGAAGTGCTGACCAGCGTTCCCGAATTCGAGCGCGACATCACCGGCTTGCCGATGATCGAAAAAGTTGCAAACGCCTTGTTCGAAGGAAAGAGGTGAAACCATGGCCGCCATCGAAATTCCTATGAAAAAATACATGGCTGAAAATCCTGGCCTGAAATACATTTTCTTCGGCGGTAAAGGCGGGGTGGGCAAAACTGTCTTGGCAGGCACGGCTGCTATTTGGGCTGCTCAACAAGGCAAACGCACTTTGCTGGCTTCTACCAACCCGGTGCATTCCTTGACAAGCCTGCTCAATCAAAATGTGTTTGGCAAGCCTACCCCAGTCGAGGGTGTGCCGAATCTGTGGGCATATGAGATTGATACCAAAGACACCATCGAAAAATCCAAGCAGGAAATCCGCGAAAAGATCGAGTGGTTCTTGAAATTTGCCGAAATCAAGACCAAAGCGGACGAGTTCGTCGAATCGGCCACCATGAATCCCTCCTTCGAAGAATCGGCCATGTTCGAGAACATGATTGATCTGATGTTCAAGGACGAGTACGAAGTCTATGTCTTCGATACGGCGCCTACGGCTAATGCCCGCCGTTTGCTGGGGATGTCTAGCGTGTATTCGATGTGGGTCAACAAGATGGTGCAGAGCCGCGAGGAGGCCATGACCTTGAAAGACTTGCTGTCTTATAGCAAGAAGAAGAAGGAAAAAGACCCTCTGATGGAGTATCTGCTCAAGTTGCGCGAGCGCATGGCAAACGCCAAAAAACTGTTGACCGATAGGACGCTAACCTCTTTCTTCTTCGTAACTCTGCCTGAGGCGCTGCCCATCGCCGTCATCACACGCTTCATTGGTTGGTTCCACGAGTTCAACATCCCTGTCGGAGGGGTGATTGTCAACATGCAAATTGACAAGAACAGTGTCAAAAAGGATTCGCCAGATTTCGTCAAGAACCGTGTTGCGATGCAGGATGCCTACATGGAGAAAATCGAACAAGAATTCGGCAATCGTGTCCGCGCTGTGCTGCCACTGCTCGAAACCGAAGTGCGCGGAGTGGATATGCTCAAGCGCATGGTCGCTCTATTGTATGGCTAGCGCCGCTCTCTGGCCTGAGGCGGGGCAGGAGGCGGAGCGTTAGAGAAAAGCGAAACGTCGTGACCCAAAAGTCACGACGTTTCGTTTCATGAGAATTCCTGTTAGAACTGCAACAATACCAGCACATCCTCCAGTGCGGCGTTCAGAACTTCTTCCATGATCTCGTCGTGGACGCGGTAGGGGCCGCCGAAGGAGCCATCGCCGTAGACGCTGCGGGCTGTGCGGGCATCCAGGATGGCGCTGGGGACGTGGGGCGGGGTTTTGCTGCCCTCGGGCAGGTCGCCGACGATTGTGAACGAGAAGGCTTCCAGCCAGTTGGCGTGAGCCGGTTTCAGGTCGTGGCGGAGGGCCACAGCCTCGACCGCATGAGATTTCCACCATTCGTACCAGTTCAGGCGCAGGTCGGGCAGGTCGTTGTTGACGGCGCTCAGGTGAGCGCGGACCGCATCGTTGCCGCCATGCCCGTTCAAAATCAGCAGACGGCGAAAGCCTTGTCCATAAGCAGAGCGGATGATTTCTTCTACGGCGGCAGTCATTGTTTTCACGCTCAGGCTCAGCGTGCCGGGATAGGCAAGAAAGTACGGGGAGAGGCCAAAGTTCAGAGGCGGGGCCACCAGCACCCCAGTTCGGTTAGAGGCGAGGTCAGCCAGCGTGTGCGGGATTTTGATGTCGGTCAACAGGCTCAAGTAGCCGTGTTGCTCGCACGCGCCCAATACCAAGATAAGGCGGTCGTCCTGTTCCAGGTAGCGTTCTACATCCATCCAGTTCAAGTCTTCGAGGCGCATAGGTATTCCTTGTTCATTGTTCATTGTAGGACAGGTCTCAGACCTGTCCTACGACCTTCTCCTACGGCGTGGGGGTAGGGAAGGGGGTGTCCGTAGGCGGGGGCGGCGTATCGCTTGGCGCAGGGAGGGGGGTATCGGTTGCAGTCGGCGTCGGTGTATCGGTGGGCAGCGGCGACGGGGTGAGGGTGGGTATGGCGGTTGGCGGCGGGGTTGGCGTGGGGAGTTGCAGCCGCAGGGTAATCTTGCGTTCGGCATAGCCATTCTTCCCTTCTACGTACAGCCGCAAGGTGACTGTCTCGGCGTTGATATTTCCCACGTTCCAGTTTGCCAGGAGGGTTGCGTCGGTCACTTTTTTCTTGCCGTCGGCCAATGTCATCCATTGATCGGGATTCTTGCCGCTACCAAAATCAAGCGTCCAGCGTTGGATGTCATCGTCTGCGTCAATGATTGCTTTGACCTCCACTTGATCATCTGTAATGACGCCGCCATCTTCCAGCCCGACGAATTCGAGCCTGGGATGCGGGTCACTTTCTTTACACTCGCGCTGTGGTGCAAAGGCAGCGTCGCGCGGAATGTCGTGTGCTTGCAGCCAGTCTTTACCAGGGTCAGTGCGCAGCCATTTTTCGGCCCATGGGTCGCCACCGGTGTTGACGACCATTTGCTCCTCGGTAAATTCATTGCAGGCCTCCGAGGCTTCCAGGCCGGTCCAGGTATCGAGCGTGGCCTTGCGGAACAAGTCCTTGCTGGCCGGCAGGGGCGGCTGGTCAGCGGCAAAGACCTCGCTGCGCTGGTCTTTGCACCAATGGGAGGGTTTGGTGCCAGAAACAGCGCAAATGACTTCGTCTACGATGCCCGCCGGACGGGCAAAGGGAGTTGGATTCCCACCGCTGACATACGGGACAGCCGCTTGCATGAACTGAGACCAAATGGGCGCTGCACCTGTCAAACCGCTGGTGTTGACCATGGGCGTGTAGTCCGCGTTTCCCACCCATACGCCTACCGTCAGATCGGGAGTATAGCCAAGCGTCCAATTATCGCGGAAGTCGTTGGTGGTGCCGGTCTTGGCGGCGGCGGGGAAAGGCAGGTTGAGCGCCGAGTTGCTGCCGAACATCCACGAGCGCGCCTGGTTGTCCGAAAGGATGGAGGTAATCAGGTAAGCGTGTTCAGGGCGGATGACCTGCTCGCCGGCCTGTGGCTGGTATTCGTATAATACATTTCCGGTGTGGTCTATGATTTTGAGGATGGCTACCGGCGGGACGCGCCGACCGCCGTTGGCAAAGACCGAGAACGCGCCGCTCAATTCCAACAGGCTGACCTCGCCGCCACCCAGCGTGAGCGCCAAACCGTAATCGTCGCGCGTAAACGTGGTGATGCCCAGTCTTTCGGCCATGCCAATCATGCCATCTTTTTCGGGCGTATCCGGATTGTCATAGATGCCTACGAATTGCAGCGTTTTGACAGCCGGGACGTTGAACGAATTGGCTAAGGCGGTGCGTACGGTCATTGGGCCGTGAAACTTGCCGTCGTAGTTGACCGGCTTGTAAGGCTCGCGCGGATCGTTGGGGTCGCCGGAGGGCGGGAATTCGCTTGGCACATCCCAAATCAATGTGGCAGGTGTCCATCCCTTTTCGAAGGCGGCCACATAGTTGATGGGTTTGATGGACGAACCGGGCTGGCGCGTGGGGCTGACGGCCATGTTGACCTGGCCATCAATGTCGGCGTTGTAGAAATCGGCTGAGCCTACCATGGCCAAGATTTCTCCCGTTGCCGGTTCGATGGCGACCAGTGCGCCGTTGTGGGCGTTCTTCTCTGCCAGGGCGGCCACTTGCTCGGCTACGATTTGCTGTGCCATGTCTTGCAAAACAGGATCAAGGCTGGTGTAAATGGTAAAACCGGAGCGGTAGATGGTTTGCGAGTCGTACTGCTCCTCCAACTGGGCGCGCACGAAGTTGACCCAGTGCGGGTAGCGCATCTCGACATCTGGCAGGCGGAACGAATAGGCTTTCATCTCGTTGGCCGCATTGGTGGCGTCGGGGGCAGTAATGCAGATTGGTTGGTTGCTGTTGCTGACCGGGATGCAGCCTTGCTCCAAACTGGCCTGGAACATCAACACCAACACCTGCTGATGCCGGCCCAGGGTGGCCTCGCGATTGGTGTAAATATCGTACACCGAGGGCGATTGCGGCAAGCCGGCCAGGAAGGAAGCCTCGGCCAGCGTCAACTGATCGGCAGTCTTGCCGAAGTACGTCTCGGCGGCGGCTTCGATGCCGTAAGCCAGGTTGCCGTAGTAATTCTCGTTCAGGTACAGTTCCAGGATTTCGTCTTTGCTGTAACGGCGGGTGATTTCGGCTGCCAGGATGATTTCGCGCGCTTTGCGGGTGTAGGTGCGCTGGACGCGCTCTTCGGGCGAAAGGAGCAGGTTGCGCGCCAGTTGCTGCGTGATGGTCGAAGCGCCGCCGCCCTGCCCGCCGGTGCGGTAATTCTCCCACAGCGCGCGCAGGATGGCCCAGGGGTCGAAACCGGGATGGCTGTAGAATTCCTTGTCTTCGGTGGCAATCGTGGCGGCGACGACGTAGGGCGAGATTTTGTCGAGCGTGACATAGGTGCGCCGTCCGGCATTCGGATCCAGAATTTCGTATAGCAAATTACCGTTGCGGTCGAGGATGCGCGTGGTCTCGAACTGCGAGGCGCGCTGGCGCAGGTCACTGACGCTGGGCAGGGTGCGGGCAATGGCATAATATTGATACAGCACAATCGAACCGCCAAGCAGCCCCAGACCTACCAGAACGAACAGGGCAATGATGAGGCCCCGCAACAGACAGCCCCAGCCGCTGCGCCAATCGAAGCCTTTCCCCGCGCGTTTCATGCCCGCACCTGTACTTGCTGGCCGGGAAACGACGTTGGTCGCCGCCGGCCGGGTTCCCGTCGGCGCCGATAGTCCTCCCGCTATCGGACGGCTTTTTGTTGCTTGCTGTGGGGCAGGTCTAAGCCCTGTCCCACTAGTAGGCCGCGAGGGGGCATTGTAAGCCGCGGGTGTGACGCGCGTGGCGCCCACATCTATTTCATCCACGCGGCGCGGCAGCGGCATGTTGTCCTTGTCCAGGGCAGGCAGGGAGGGATGCGGCGTGGTCTCCTCGGGGTAGGGAGTCAGGCCGGGGCCAAAGTCTGGCTCGGAAACGGGAGCAGGCCCCTCGTCCGCGGAAGAAGCGGGTTCTTCATCTTGCGGGACGGGTATATCTATTTGCGTTTCGTCTTCCGAGGCCAGCAGGCGACGTAGTCGTTCACGCGGGTCTTCGTCGCTCATATTCCTTCCTTACGCATTACGTTTCACGTTTTACTTTTTACTTTTTACCAATGCCGTCCACGTTCCCTTCATCACCGTTTCATTGGTCTGTTTTTTGACTTCCAGGGCAATGACGATGGAGCCGCCGCCAATGCGCGGTAGGGCTTTGGTTTCGGTGACTTCCATTTCGACGTGGATGGTATCGCCGATGAAGACCGGGGCGACAAATTTCCAATTGTTGATTTCGCGGAAGGCGATAACGGTGCCTTCGAGAACGCCGGTGCGCATGGCCAGCCCCGAAGCAATGGACAATCCTAACAAGCCGTGCGCCACGCGCTGGCCAAAGGGGGTGGTTTTGCTGAATTCGGCGTCGGTGTGAATCTGGTTGTAATCGCCAGATAGGCCGGCAAATTCCATGATGTCGCTTTCGGCGATGGTGCGGCCGGCGGTGACGATTTTCTGGCCGACCTGGAATTCTTCGAAGTAGAGTCCGGGCATGGTTATCTCCTGAATTACGTTTGTAAGCGTGTAGAGTCAATTATACCCTTTGACCTCTTGACATTCTGCCCGTACAATAGGGGCATGAGAAATTGGTCGCTTGGAGAGGGTGATCCTCTGTTCTTAACCCTGGCTGCCGATGCGCGCCTCGCGGCACCAAATTATGTGGATGACCACATCTGGGAACTGGAATTTGCGGCCGGCGAACCGCCTGTGCTGGCGCTGCACACCACGTATGGCTTGCGCGCTCGTTCCATGCGTCTTTTTCCCCGCTTCACCGAGGCCGGTCGTTCGGTGAGTGCCGCTGCTGAATTTGCCAGCCCTCCGCGCGTACGCAGTTTCTATCCCAATTTTTTGGAATTGACCTTTTCCCCTTTTGCGGGCTTGGAAGTTACCTATGAGGTTCGCGTTCCGGCGTCCAACATCCTTGCCGGGCGCGTCAGTTTGGTCAATCGCACCAGCGCGGCCCGCAGGCTGCAATTGGAGATGTGCGCTACGCTCTTTCCTTTGGACGGCCACGCGCTGGCGCATACCCAGATACAAATGGTCAACGTGTTGGTTGGGCAGACCNGCGGACTTGTCCCGCTTCTGTTCATGACCGGAGGCCCGCTACCGGGCCTTGGGCCGCATCCCTCGCTGATGGTAGACCTCGACCTGGGGCCCGGCGCCTCCCGTCAATTGACCTGGGTGCTGGCTTCGGCTGATTCGCATCAGGCCTCTTTCGACGCCGCTCGTTTGACTGCTGCCCGTCCCTGGGAGGCTGAACGCGCACGCATCGAATTGGTCAACGCTGCCGGGATGCTCGACATCCAAAGCGGCGATCCCGACTGGGACGCTGCGTTGGCCTTCAGTCAAAGCGCCGCTTATGGCTTGTTCTTTCCGGCCAATGAAAACCTGCCGTTTCCTTCCTTTGTCCGCGCGCGCGTCTCTGGGCAGGGGTATTCGCGCAGCGGCGATGGCAGCGACCATCCGGCCTCCTGGGCGGGGCAGTCGCCTTTGGAAACGTATTACCTGGCTTCGCTCTTGCCGGCTGCTCCTGCTCTGGCGCAGGGCCTGGTGCGTAACTTCCTGTCCACTCAGGAAGAAGATGGCACGGTAGACCATCAACCCGGTTTGGGCGGCCAGCGTGCCCGCTTCCACGCCATGCCGCTGTTGGCGAGTTTGGCATGGAATGTGTTTCGTATGAGCGAGGACGAAGCCTTTCTAAGCGAGATATTCCCAAAGGTAGCAAAATATTTTTGGGCCTGGTTTTCGCCGCGCAATGACCGCGACCACGACGGCTTGCCAGAATGGGGCAGCCTTTTTCAAACCGGCTATGAAGACAACCCCTTGTTCAGTCTGTGGCACCCCTGGGCGCAGGGCGCAGACATTACCAGTATGCGGCATCCGGCCTTGCTGGCCATGCTTTACCGCGAAGCGCGGGTCCTAATGCAAATGGCCGCCCGCCTGGGAAGGCAAGAGGAAACCCTGCTGGTCGAAAAACAAGCCGAGACTTTGAAATCTGCCTTGCAGGCCCTCTGGGAGCCGCGCTCGGCCTTGTATCACTATTGTGACCGTGCAAGCGGCGTGAGCGCCCCCGGCAAGGTGTTGGCGCGACAGCGCGGCCCCGGTACGATCAAACTGAAACAGACCTTCGAGCCGCCGGTGCGTTTGTTGATCGAGGTGCAGACCAAAGGTCCGGCCGTGAAGCGCCCGCAAGTGATCATCGGCGAGTATGTCACCAAAGGGGAGAGCGAGGTCATTGCTGGGGCGTCGTTCCAGTGGAAAGCCGGCGGGATGGTGGCTACCACTCAGCAAGTGCATGGCAAGATTGGGCGCATTCAGGTCAAGGGCATCGAGGCGGAGGATAAGGTCATCATCCGCACCCTTCATTACACAACGGAAGACCATACCCTGTTGCTGCCGTTGTGGGCTGGCGTCCCCGATTTGCAGCAAGCGCAGGCCATGATTGGGCGCGCTGTGCTGGACGCTGGACGCTTCGATCGCCCTTTTGGATTGCCGGCCTGTCCGCTGCCTCCTGCGTTTGGACCTGCCTCCGCCTCGAAGAGGGCTTTGCCGCCGAATGAGGATGCCGCTTGCATCGGCGTATCTCTGCCCTGGAACCAACTGATTTGTGAAGGTTTGCTGGCTTATGGTTTTCGCGCAGAAGCGGCGCGCCTGGTGGCGCGTTTGATGAACGGCGTCATCCAAACCCTAAAACAGAAACATGCCTTTTACTCATCTTATCACGCAGAAAGCGGTGCCGGTTTGGGGGAACGTAATGCGCTGAGCGGCCTGGCGCCGCTGGGGTTGTTCTTGCAGACGCTGGGTGTCCAAATTCTTTCTTCTACGCGCGTGCGGCTGGAAGGGAAAAATCCCTTCCCCTGGCCGGTGACTGTCCGCTATAGGGGGATGACGGTCTTGCGAGGGCTGGAGGACACCCTGGTTACCTTCCCTAACGGCAAGAGCGTCACGGTGAAAGGTATGGAGGCCGTCATCGTGTCGCTGTAAATCAGAGGGGGCGAATGGCGTTCGAGGCAATGCCAGGCGGTTTTGCTCGTCGTAATCCTAGTCCACCGTCAGGGTCTTGGACAAATTTCTTGGGAAATCGGGATCGAACCCGCGCATGACGCTCATGTGATAGGACAGAAGTTGCAGCGGCAAGACGCCAAGCAGGGCAGAAATCTGCGCGTCGGAGCGGGGGATGACCATTAAGTCGTCAGCGTTGGCGCGCAGGCGGGGGTCTTCTTCGCCGATGACAATCGTCCGCGCCCCGCGCACTTTGACCTCGTTGATTCCGCTGATGATGAGCGGCACGTCGTTTGGCCCCGCCACGAAGAGAATGGGGAAGCCGCGGCTGACCGCCGAAAGCGGTCCGTGCTTGAACTCGGTCGAGAGCATTCCTTCGCAGTGAGCGTAGGTGATTTCCTTCAATTTCAACGCGCCTTCCAGGGCGATGGGGAAGGTGGCCCCATAGCCGAGACAGTACAGGTCGTTCCATTCATTGATGGCTTTGGCAAGCGCTTCGGCCTGAGGCGCAATCATCTCAAGCGTTTCGTCCATCAACGCAGGGATGCGGTCCAACGCGCGCGTATCGCGTCCAGCCATTTTATACGCCAAATACAAGAAGGTCACAACCTGATTGGTAAACGTCTTCGTGGCAGGGACGCTGATTTCGTATCCGCAGCACAAGGGTAGGCAGAGCGAAGCGGCCTTGGTCAACGTCGAGCCAACTACATTTGCCAATCCAAAACATGCCATGCCGCGCGCCTCTGCTGCTTCCAGCGCGTTCAGCACATCTTTGGTCTCGCCAGACTGACTGACGAAAACCCCCACATCTTCGTAACCGACCGCCGGTGCGTATTGCGCAATGAACTGCGGCGCTAGCACAGGAATGACAGCGCGTCCGCTCAATTGCGCAAAATAGACCGCCCCAAGCACAGCGGCGTGATAACTCGTGCCGCAGCCAATGAAATAAAGATGACGGGCGCTTTTCATTTTTTCGATGAGCGTTTCGACTTCGCGGTTGCCGTTCAGCATGTGGAGTAACTCGCTGGCTACCTGGCTCTGCTCGTGAATTTCTTTCAACATGAAGTGCGGATACCCGCCTTTCTGTACCGCATCCATCGACTCTGTGATTGTCTCCGCTTTTCGCTCGATCTTCTTCCCATCTTTGACTGAGCGCACTTCCACGCGGTCAGCCCACAGGGTCACGATTTCGCCATCTTGCGGGCGGATGATTCGGCGAGTCAACGGCAAAATGGAGGGCAGGTCAGACGAGACGCAAGTGAAACCGTCGCCGATTCCCACCACCAGGCCGGAGCCTTTTTTGAAGGCATAGAGTTTGTCGTCATGGGTACGCCCGATCACGAAAGCATAATCGCCTTCGAGGTCGCCGTAGGCGAGACGGATGGCGTCAATGAATTCATAGCCGCGATTGATGTACCTTTCTACAGCGTGAACGCAGGTCTCGCCGTCGTTTTCCGAGCGGACGGTCATCCCCTCGGCGATGAATTGTTCGCGCAACTCGATGTTGTTGACCACGTTTCCATTGTGTGCGCCGACCATGTCGCCATCCGAATCTAGATGCGGTTGGCTGTTGACTTGCGACGGTTCGCCAAAGGTTGCCCAGCGCAACTGCGCAATGCCGCGCTGTCCGCGCATTTCAGCAAAGTGGTATTTTGCCGCTACCTCCTCCACCTTGCCAACATCTTTTCGTAAATCAATGCTTGCGCCGCTGATGGTAGCAGCGCCGACCGAGTCGTAGCCTCGGTACGTCAATCGCTTGGCCGCTTCGACGAGAACTGGCCCAAGGATTTCATCTTTTTCGGTTACATAGCCAAAAATGCCACACATTTTTCTCCGAAGAATTGCGTTATCTCATTTGTGACTTGTCTAGGTTAACGGTTGGCAGGAAGCGGGGCGGCACGCGCGCCTGTGTCGCTTGCTCGAAAGCATATGCCAGCCGCAGGAGGGTCGCTTCTTGCCAGGCGCCGGCAAAGAACGAGATGCCCACCGGCAGGCCAAAGATGTAGCCGGCCGGCACAGTGATATGCGGATAACCAGCCACCGCCGGGTACGAAGTGCTTTCGGTGTCCCAGGCGTTCACGCCATCGCCGTTGATGAGGTCAATGAGCCAGGCAGGGCCGCCTGAAGGACATACGATGGCGTGTAACTCGTGCTGCCGCATTACGGCGTCGATGCCTTGCGTGCCCGCCAGGGTGCGGCACTTTTCCCGCGCAGACAGATAGCGCTTGCTCGTCAGCGGTCCCTTCGACAGCGCCTCCAGCATACGTTCCTGCCCAAAATATGTCAATACTTTTTCGCGGTGTTCCTCGTTGAAACGGACGACCTCCTCCAGGGTATGGACGGGCGCTCTTTCCCCCAAATTAGCCAGATAAGCGTTTAGGTCGGCTTTGAACTCGTAGAGCAGCACCTCCAGTTCTGCCTTTTCGAACTTGCTGGCAGGCGGCAGATCTACCTCGATCAATTCTGCTCCCAAAGAGCGCATCACTTCCAGGCCAGACTCCATGATTGCCAGCACGCGCGCATCGCTGCCAAACAACCCTCTCGCCACACCCAAACGGGCATTTTTGAGCCCTTGCGCATCCAGACAGGACGTGTAGTCGTTCCATGCTCGTTCTTTTGCGGACCCGCTGGCTGGGTCTCGTTCATCTGGGCCGCTCATGGCCGTCAACAGAATGGCTGCGTCGGTCACTGTGCGCGTCATGGGGCCGGCGGTATCCTGACTGTGCGAAATGGGGATGATGCCGCTGCGGCTGACCAGCCCAACGGTCGGNTTGAGGCCAACGATGCCGTTGGTCTGCGCCGGGCAGATAATCGAGCCATCGGTTTCGGTGCCGACTGCCGCTGCGCACAGATTGGCNGCCACCGCTGCCGCCGAACCAGACGACGAACCGCAGGCCGAACGGTCGAGGGCGTATGGGTTGCGGGTCAGCCCGCCGCGGCTAGACCAGCCGCTGGTCGAACGTTTGCCGCGAAAGTTGGCCCATTCCGAGAGATTAGTCTTACCCAAGATCAAAGCCCCGGCGGCGCGCAAGCGTTCTACTAAGAAGGCGTCTTGCAGCGGCACGGAGCCTTCCAGCGCCAGCGAACCGGCGGTGGTGGTCATGCGGTCGCAGGTATCAATGTTGTCCTTGAGCAGGATAGGGATGCCGTGCAAGGGGCCGCGTACCCGTCCCTCGCGCCGTTCACGGTCGAGCGCTTCGGCAATCGCCAGCGCATCGGGGTTGAGTTCGATGACAGCGTTCAAGCGCGGCCCGCTTTGATCTACAGCCACGATGCGTCCCAGGTACATCTCGGCCAGTTTGCGAGCGGTCAACTCGCCAGAGGCCATTTTTTGTTGTAGTTCGAGGATGGTATATTCTTCCATGTCAATATCCAGATAGAACTTCTCCCCCCAAGTATACCCAGGAAATGAACACCCGAGAAAGTTTTAAGCAGTTGCTGAAGATCATTCTGCTCAAGTCTCATCGGTGTCCACGCAAAAGATGTCAGCAGCGAGGAGGGGAAGTCCGCAGATTTCACAGATGGCGTAGAAAAATACGCCAGTTCGGGATAACCGTACCGAAGGCTTTTTAGAGCAATTGTATGGGCAAAATCGAGCCTTCGGGACAGTTCAAAGGCTTCTGCGGTTTGACAGACAATGAAAATAGCGCCAGTCTTGTCTTGCTTCGCATGGCCGAGATCACCTTGATCGAAGCCATTGCCTCCAAACAAGTTTTGACAGAAGCAAAACGCAATTTACGCGAAAAAATACCCTCCGCCTTGCCCCCTTTCGAACTATTAGTAAGCCGATGCTTGAAGGAAATTCCAGACCCTTCCGTGCAAGAGATCAAGGCATTGACCGGTCTGGTAGACCCCGCCGACGCTCCCATCCTTGCATCTGCGCTTCGCGAGCAATGTTCTTACCTTACTACATTCAGTGCGGCATGACCAGCCAGGGGTAAGGACGGTTGTTGTGCTGACGCCGGGCGATCTGATCAAGCGAGTGCGCTATTTGCTTTCCGTTCTTTAGTGTACGGCATCCAACATCAAGGCCAGAAAAAGGAAGGCCAGGTACATGCTCGAATAGCGGTACATTTTCCAGGCAATCTTGTTGCCTTCTTTGCGCCACACTTGCCAGGCGGTATGAATCAACCAGGCGCCCAGCGCCAGCGCCGAGACCAGGTAGATGGCGCCCGTAAATTGGAAGACCGGCAGCAAGAGCGTGACCGCAACCAGTTCGAGCGTGTAAATCAGAATTTGCCAACGCGCCTCTTTCTCGCCGCGCACCACCGGCAGCATCGGCACCCCTGCGCGGGCATAATCCTTCTGGCGGACGATGGCCAGGGCCCAGAAGTGCGGCGGCGTCCACATGAAAACAATACCAAACAAAAACAAAGCCGGTACATTCAGGCTGCCGGTTGCGGCTGCCCAACCCACCAGCGGCGGGATGGCGCCCGCGCCGCCGCCGATGACGATGTTCTGCACAGTGGTCTTCTTGAGCAGGAGGCTATACAACACGACGTAATATACCAGGCCCGCCAGCGATAGGAAGGCAGCCAGCAGGTTGACGAAGGCCGCGTAGACGTAAAAACTGAGTACAGACAGTGCCAGGCCAAAGGCCAATCCCTCGGCGGGCGTCATGCGGCCGGCCGGCAGCGGACGTTTTTGCGTGCGCTGCATGTTCTTGTCCAAGTCGCGGTCAATATATTGATTCAAAGCCGAGGCTCCGCCTGCCGCCATGAAGCCGCCCAGCAGCGTCCAAAAAGTCAATGACAAAGACGGCCACTCTTTGCCGCCCACCACCATGCCGGCGTAGGTGGTCACCAACAGAAGCAAGACAACCACCGGCTTGGTCAACATCAAGAAGTCGCGCGCCCTTTGCCCAATGTCCAGCGGTGGGAAGGCTACTGTCTCGCGCGCCAGGAAGCCGGCGGCAACCGTCAAACCCAGCAGGCCGAGCCACACAGCAACATTCGTCAGCGCGTGCAAAATCAGAAGATACAGCGGAGAGCCGCGCGTCACTTCCATAGCGCCCACAAAAGCCTGCGCAAAGTACAACGCCACGCTCAAGGTCGCCAGCGGCAAAAGGACGCGATGATCGCGCAAATCGCGCCAGGCCTGGCGCAGCAGCGCCAGCATCACCAGAGCGGCAAAACCCACCGAAGCGCGGTGGAACAACTGCATCCAGCCCAACATCCCCTGCGGCTGGCAAAGCGGCCAGCCAATGCAGGCCTGGGCTGCCCCGTTCACTGCTACCAGGCGACCGCCAACGGTCACCAGGAAAACCGCCAGCAGCGCGAGTAAAGCCAGGCGGGAAAAAGAAGAGGTAAGGGAAAATTTCATGAGCATCTCAACAAGCGTAGATCAGGTCAGCGTTACTGCGTCAACTGTTTGCGCAAAAAGAACGGATAGCCCAGGGCCAGGATGGCGGCAAAGGTGAACCACTGACCGGCATAACCCAAGTGCGGGCCTTCGGTCAGTTCGATTTCTGGCTGAAATGGGATAGGCGGCGTCGTATCGGTGGGGTCTGTGTCTGGCTGGATGAAGACCTCCAGCAAAGGATACGGCATCTGCTGGCGGATGCGCTCCAGGTTGACGATATTCCAGAAATCCAGGCGCGTTTGGCCGGGCGCAAGGGTCGGGTCGGGGACTCCGCCCAAATCTGGTTTGCTTTGCCCTAGCCGAATCTGCCCCCGTATCGTGATTCGCCCCGGCATGTCGTATTTACGCCAATCGGCGGGCGCAGCATTGCCNTCCGCCGGAATCCAGCCCCGCTCGACCAGCACCGCAGCCCCATCGTCCAAGAGGAGAGGCGTGAGCAGATGATAACCAGCCTGGTTTTGGTAGTAGCGGTTGCGCAAAGCCACCTGGTTTTCGAAATCGTACGTGCCGCTGACGATCACAGCGCGGTACTCCATCGTCGTCAGGCCTTCGCTCGTCTGACCGGTCAGGGTCAACGGCGCAGCCTCCCACATGGCCTGGACGTGGGCATTGAAGGCGCGGCGCTGCTCCAGGCGTTCCAATTGCCAGATGCCCAGTCGAATGCACAAGGCGCTGCCTAACAGCACGAGCAGGGTGGTGAGCAGCCACCGGCGGGAAAACATGGCGCGCAAGATCATTGACTTTTTCTCTTGCCTTGCCCGATGACCAGGCTGTACACCGCAAAGAGCGCGCTCAACGGCAAGCCGGCAAAGAAAATGCCGGTCAGGCGGGTAGCAAGCGTGACCGGTTCGCGCACGTCTATCCCGAAGATGCGGGTTGGCTGGAAAGAACACTCCATGGCGTAATTTTGTTCGCTGTCCAGCTCCAGGCTGGCGCTCGTGCCGGCCGGAATCCAGAGAGGGCCGAGTTG
>JGI24187J35170_1000503_pt1 | contig 17531 bp, 17 predicted proteins | sample YNPBryBLVA2012_FD_35170 | JGI IMG/M metagenome (IMG submission 35170)
CCGCCCTGGACGTCAATCGTCACGTTGGGGTTCTGGGCCATGAACGCCTCGGCCAGCGTCTCGGCCAGCGGCTGCACCGAGGTCGAGCCGGCCAGGCTGAGCTCGCCGGAGAGGCCTGCTGGCTCTCGTGTGGTCGCCGGGGATGTCGGGGCCGCCGGGGTCGGCGTGGCTGGCTGGCAGCCTGCGACTGCGACCAGCAGCATCAGGGCCACCAGCCCCACCAGCCATCTGTTCTTACTACCAATCATTTCTTTCTCCTCCTAGAGAATTGAGATTTCGCCTGTCGTGAATCACAGGCGATCAACGGACAACCGATTCTGTTCCAGGAACTGCTGCAGTTCTGGGGAATCGGGTACGCTGACCAGGTTGAAGCGGTCGCCTCGCCAGAGGATGAAGTGATACGTGTTCTCCTCTCTGGAGCGGGAACGCCACTGCGGGCGCATATAGACGGGCGGTTCGATCCGCCAGCCCTGGGAGACCAGCGCGACCAACTGCGCATACGAAGAGTACCCCGGTCTGACTGTGCCGTCCATCCGCATCGGCATCTGTGCAGGATAGAAACCCATCTGCCTTTCTTCCACGAGACAGATGGTAACACAGCAACCTTAAGGGGAGTTTCGGGGGGCGTTAAGGGGGGGTTAGGGTTCTGTTAACGGCGTGTGAATGGGCGCGGCTTCTCGTGTGTCAGCATTGAAGTGCGCCGCAATGGGCTGCTCGCCCTCTTGCCGGCCGCTTTCTAACCTGCGGGAGGATGGGGAGTATGGATCGGGATGGTCAGGTAGAATGTGGAGCCCCGCCCTTCCACGCTCTCGGCCCAGATGCGCCCGCCGTGGGCCTCGACGATGTGGCGGGCGATCGAAAGGCCCAGCCCCGTCCCGCCGCCGCTGCGCGCCCGGTCGGCCTTGTAGAAGCGCTCAAAGATGCGCGGCAGGTCATCCTCCGCGATGCCCACGCCCGTGTCGGAGATGGAGACAAGGAGACAAGGAGTCAAGGGGAGAGTCGCTATCTCCTTTTCTCCTTGTCTCCTTATCCCCCTGTCCCCTTGTCCCCTTGTCCCCATATCCCCCTCCGCCAACGATGCTCGCACGGCGATCCGCCCGCCCGCCGGTGTGAACTTGATCGCGTTGTGCAGGACGTTGGTGATCGCCTGACGGATCCGTTCGGCGTCGGCCAGAACCGGCGGGAGGTCCGGCGGGAGTTCGACGGTGAGTTGCAGCCCGGCCCGCTCGGCCTGGGGGCGCAGCCGTTCGACAGAGGGCAGGATGATCTCTTCCGCTGGCACGGCGGCCATCTGCAGCGGCGCGCGGCCCGACTCGATCCGCGAGAGCTCCAGCAGCTCCTGGACGATCTGCGTCATCGCGTCCACCTCGGTCTCCATGCGGTCGAGGAAGCGCGGCGCCGCCGTCGCGTCCTCCAGCGCCCCGCCGCGCAGCGTCTCCACCAGCGCCTTGAGCGAGGCCAGCGGCGTGCGCAGTTCGTGGGAGACGTTGCTGATGAAATCGCGCCGCACCGTCTCCAACCGCCGCACGCGAGTGAGGTCCTGCAGGATGACCAGGCAGGCGGAGGAGGGGCCGCCCTGCAGCGGCGTGACGACGATCTGGAAGAACGGCCCCTGGCGGCCCATCTCCACCGGCTCGACCTGCTCCGTGCCCTGCTCGCGGCAGCGCTGCCAAAGGGAGATGATCCGATAGTCGCGGGCGACCTCGGCCAGCGTGCGGCCCAGGGCCGCCTCCGTGTCCGTGCCGAGCAGCCGGCCGGCAGAGGGGTTGATCAGGCGGACGCGCCCGTCCTCGTCGGTGATCAGCACACCGTCAGCCATATTCTCCAGCACGGCGGCCAGGCGGCTGCGCTCCTCGCTGAGCGTGGTGATCGTCCCCCGCAACCGGTCGGCCATCTGGTTGAAGGAGCGGGCCAGCGCGCCGACCTCGTCCCGCGTGGTCGGCAGGAGGCGCGCGCCCAGGTCGCCGCCGGCCATGCGCTGCACGACCTCGGTCAGTTGGCGCACCGGGCGGACAGCGCGCCAGGCCAGGAAGACAGCCAGCAACGCCGCGCCCACGGTGGTCAGCAGCCCGGCCAGGACAATCGCGCCGCGCAGGTGGGCCACGCTCGCTTCGACCTGCTGCGCGGGCAGGGCCACGCGCACGACACGCGTCGCGCCCCCTGCCGTCGCCGTGACGGCCACGTACATCATCTGCTGGTCCAACGTCTCACTGAAGCGAACGCTGCTGCCCATCCCCTCCGCCAGCGCCTGTTGCACCTCGGGGCGGAAGAGGTGGTTGTCCATCTGGGCACGGTCCTCGTGCGACTCGCCGACCACCGTGCCGTCGGTAGCGATGATCGTCACGCGGGCGCCCAGGAGATCAGCATAGTGGCGCGCCGTGTCGTCGAAGGTGGCTGTCGGTTCCACCCAACCAGGCTGAGAAGTCAGCGCGTCGCCGACCAGGCGCGCGTCGTCAGTCAGTTGCGCCCGCAGGTCGGCCAGGCGCGCCTGCCGGACAAAGCCGGTCAGGTAGAGGAGCAGGCCGAGCATGGCCAGCACGATCAGAGCAATGTAGGGAATGGCGATACGCCAGCGAAGAGTATAGAGCATCTATCCCTCAAACCGATACCCCGCCCCCCGCACAGTGACGATGCGCGTCGGCTGGGCGGGGTTTGGCTCGATCTTTTCGCGCAGCCAGCGCACGTGGACGTCCACCGTGCGGCTGCCGCCGCCATAGTCCCAGCCCCACACCCGCTCCAGGATCAGGTCACGGGAGAGAACAACGCCCCGGTTGCGGGCCAGGAAGAGCAGCAGCTCGTACTCTTTCGGTTTCAATGACAGCGGTTGATCGTTGCGCAGCACCTCGTGGCGGGCCGGCAGGATCAACAGATCGCCAAAGCGCAGGCTTTCCATTTCATCCGGCGCTGCCGCGCCCACCTCCTGGTAGCGCGCCCGCCGCAGCATGGCCCGCACGCGGGCCATCAGCTCGCGCATGCTGAACGGCTTGGTTACATAGTCATCCGCCCCGACCTCCAGGCCGACCACCTTATCCACCTCCTCATCGCGGGCGGTGAGCATGATGATCGGCGCGTTCGTCTCGCGGCGGAGGATGCGGCAGACCTCGAACCCATCCAGTCCAGGCAGCATAATGTCGAGGATGACCAAATCGGGCCGTTCCCGGCGGGCGACCTCGAGCGCCGCAGGGCCATCGGCAGCAGTCGCGATCTCATAGCCCTGACGGCTGAGGTTGTACGCCAGCGTCTCCCGCAGGGTGAGCTCATCCTCGACAACCAGAACTTTGGGGTTCACGTTCTCCTCCATCATCAATGATACACGATTTCAGACAACGATGCAACAGCCCCGCTATGCAGCCTTGCACAAAACTTTGGTTTGTGTTATGATACGGCCTGCGCGCCCAGACGGGCTTTCCGCTCTCGGCTATGACCGAGGGCAATCCCGAGGAAGGAGGTGAACCGTCGTATGCGCGATTATGAGCTGTTGTATATTGTGCCCCCGCAGGCCGATCAGGAGCGCCTGGGCGAGGTGATCGAGGGAGTCAAAGCCCTCGTCGAATCGAACCAGGGCCAGGTCCACAAGGCCGAACCATGGGGGTTGCGGCGGCTGGCCTATCCCATCAAGAACCATCGGGAAGGCCAGTATGTTTTGATGCATATCGCCCTCGACCCTCAGCGCGTGTCGGCATTGGAGCGCAGCCTCCGGCTCAACGAGTCCATCATCCGCCACCTGATCGTGCGCATGGACGAAGTCGAATCTTCATAGAGCGGCGAAAGATGAGCAGGGGACTGAACAAGGTCATGATCATCGGCCACGTGGGGCGCGCGCCAGAGATGCGCTACACCCCCAGCGGCCGGCCGGTCACGTCCTTCAGCGTGGCGACCAGCCGCGAGTGGACCCAGGCGGACGGCGAGCGCCGTGAAGAGACGGAGTGGTTCCACGTCGTCGCCTGGGGGCACCTGGCCGAGATCTGCAAGCAGTATCTGAGCAAGGGCCAGCAGGTCTATGTGGAAGGGCGCCTGCAAACGCGCTGCTGGGAGGGGGAGGACGGCAAGCCCCACTACCGCACCGAGTTGGTGGCCCAGGAGATGATCCTGCTGGGCGGACGCCCCAACGAGGGGCATGCCAGCGAGCAACTTTTCGACGAGGAGCCGGCCAACTCGCTGTTCTAGCAGCGACGAGGGCCGGATGGAGGTCAAATGGAAGAAGAGAGAGAGCAGGAGCAGTATCAGGAGCGGTACGGCCGCGCCAAGGGGCGCGCGCAGCGACAGCAGCAGTGGAAGGCGCGCGTCCATCAGTGCTTTTTCTGCGTCGAGGGCATCGACGTGATCGACTATAAAAAGGTCGATGGGCTGCGCCGCTTTTTGAGCAGCCGGGGCAAGATCAAGCCCCGCCGCCAGACGGGCACCTGCGCCCGCCACCAGCGACGGGTGGCCAGGGCGATCAAGCGAGCGCGCCAGATCGCGTTGCTGCCGTTCACTCCCGAACACATCCGCGGCGAGTAGTTCCACAGACAGCTTCTCTGGGGAGTAAAATATGGGAAAGAAAAAGCGGGCGGTCGTCAAGCGCCCTATGACCAGGAAGCAGCGCTCGCGCGCAGAGCGGGAGAAGCGAATCACGCGTTGGCTCATCATCGGCACGGCCATCGTGGGGGTGTTGGTCATCGGCCTCCTGGCCTATGGCCTGTTCAAAGAAGTGGTGCTCAAGGCCCGTGAGCCAGTCGCCATCGTCAACGGCGTGCCAATCCGCACCGCCGATTTTCAGGCCCGCGTCCGCTTCCGCCGCTATGAGCTGATCAACTATGGCCTTGGTGACCAGCTCGCCAACTATGGCCTTGTCATCGCCAACGACGTGCTCGAGCAAATGGTCAGCGAAGAGATCTTCCGCCAGGAAGCAGATCGGCGCGGCATCACGGTCTCGGAAGAGGAAATCGACCGCGCGATTGAGTTGCAGTACTTTGGCTATGACCGCGACGCTGCCACAACAGTGCCCACCCCCTCCGAGGAGCTGACGGCGACGCAGACCTTGACCCCCACCACGCGCGAAGAGTTCGAACAAAACTATCAGAACATGATCGATACGATGCTCAAACCGAGCAAGCTGGGCGTCGACGGCTTCCGCGCCATGATCAGGGCCAGCCTGCTTGGTCAGCAAATCTACGATCAGTTCGCCGAAGAGGTCCCTGAGCGGATGGAGCAGGTAGAGGTCCGCTACGTCTATTTCCAGACCGAAGAAGAAGCCAATCAGATGGTGGAGCGGCTGGACGCTGGGGAGAGCTGGGAAGACGTGGTCGCCGATCTGGAGAACAGCGAAACGGCAACCGTGGTCAATACGCCGATACGCTGGCCGTTGTCCTACGCCGAGCGCGAGATTGGCCTGGAAGTCGGCGCGGCGATCTTTGCCGCGCCCGTCGGCACCTATACCCGGCCTGTGCCGGGCAACAACGAGCGCGTTTACGTGTTCTATGTGCTCGACCACAGCGAAAGCGAACTGTCTGAGGTGATGCGCTCCTATGAGCAGAACCGCCTGTTCGAGGAGTGGCTCGAAGCCCAGCGCGCTCTGGTCGAGTACAGCCCAGACTGGCAGGACCAAGTGCCTGCAGAGCCATAAGCAAAGGCCGGGCTGGCATGCCCGGCCTTTTGTCACAGGAAAGGAAATGAGCAGCAAAAAATCCAGGATGCAGCGTATTTTCTGGGCGCTGAGCGTGATCATCATCCTGTCGATGCTCATCAGCCTGGCGGTTTCTTTTGCGCCACGCCGGGTGGTCACCAACACAGCCGTGCCCACATGGACCTCTTTCCCCACCCGCACTCCTCCGCCGCCGTGAAAGGGGAAAAGTGAAAGGGGCTGAAAAATGACCGGGCTCAAGATTTTGTTCCTCGCCGCCGAAGCGGTGCCGTTTGCCAAAGTGGGCGGCCTGGCCGATGTGGTCGGCGCCCTGCCCAAAGCGATCCGCGCATTGGGCCACGACGTCCGCCTGATGATCCCGCGCTACGGCTCCATCCGCTCCGACCAGTTCGAGTTCAAAAAGATGGGCAGGCATTTCCCCGTGCCCACCGGACCCGACGAGGAGAACGTCCATCTGGTGACCACAACCCTCGATGACCTGCCGGTCTATTTGATCTGGGACGAAAAGTTCTTTTCCCCCCGCGAGCGCATCTATGGCTTTGACGACGACCCGCAGCGCTTTACCTTCTTCGGACGGGCCGCCATCGCCGCCCTCTCCCGGCTGGACTGGATGCCCGACCTTGTCCACGCCAACGACTGGCACACCGCCATCGTCCCCACCTGGCTGGCTTATGAGGGCCGCTACATCCACGATTTCCAGCACATCGCCTCTCTTTTCACCATCCACAATATGGCTTACCAGGGCATCTGCGGGCGGCTGATTCTGACTTTTGCCCGCATGGAGTACGTCAGGCACCTGCCGGAAGAGCCGCCGGGCAATGTCAACTGGATGGCGCAGGGGATTGCCAATTCGGACCTGATCAACACGGTCAGTCCGCAGTATGCGCTGGACATCCTGGAATCGGAGGCGGGGGCCGGGCTTTCGCCGCTGCTGCAACGCCGCCGCGACCGCCTCTTTGGCGTCCTCAACGGCATCGACTATGCGCTGTGGGACCCCAACAGCGACCCTCATATCTCCCAGCCTTTCGACCTGCCCACGGTCAACCTGCGCGCGGTCAACAAGGCTGCTCTGCAGCAAGAGGCCCGCCTGCCGGTCCGCGCCGATGTGCCACTGCTGGGCGTCGTCTCGCGGCTGGATTACATCAAGGGCGCTGACCTGCTCGCCCCTGTGCTCGAAGAAGCCCTGCAGGGCGACATCCAGGTCGTGATCCTGGGCACTGGACAGCCCGAATATCACCAGAGCCTGGAAGATCTCCAAAACCGCTTCCCGGGCAAGATGCGCGCGATGCTCAAGTACGACGACCCGCTGGCACGCCGCATCTATGCTGGCTGCGACATCTTTTTTATGCCCTCGCGCTTCGAGCCGTGCGGCCTGGGCCAGATGATCGCCATGCGCTACGGCGCCGTGCCCTTCGTCCACCGCACCGGCGGCCTGGCCGACACGGTGATCGACTATCACGATCACCCGGACCGGGCGACGGGCTTTGCCTTTGCTCCCTTCACCCGCGAGGCCTGCCTGGACGGGCTGGGACGCGCCCTGCAGGTGTTCCGCGACCGCAAGAGCTGGGCGGAAATCCAGGCGCGGGGGATGAAGGCCGATTTCTCCTGGAAGGTCTCGGCCAGAAAATACATCGATCTGTATCGCAAGGCAATCGAGCTGCACCAGCAAAGCTGATTGGCCTCGCCATGGATACCTGCTATCTCTGCATCCACGGCCATTTCTATCAGCCGCCACGGGCTGACCCGTTCACCGGCCGCATCCCCCGCGAGCCGGACGCGGCGCCTTACCTCAACTGGAACGAGCGCGTCACCGCCGAGTGCTACGCCCCCAACGCTGAAGCGGACCACTTTGGACAGTTGAGTTTCAACCTGGGCGGCACGCTGGCGCGCTGGCTGGAAGAGCACGCCCCCCTCACCTACCAGCGCATCGTCGCCAGCGAACAGGCCCATTACGCCGCCTATGGCGTGGGCAATGGCCTGGCCCAGCCCGTCCACCACACCATCCTGCCCCTGGCCCGCCGCCGTGACAAGTTCTGCCAGGTGCGCTGGGGCATCGCCAGCTTTGTCCACCGCTTTGGCCATCGCCCGGAGGGAATGTGGCTGCCGGAAATGGCCGTCGACATGGAAACGCTGGAAGTGCTGGCGGCAGAGGGCATCTCGTACACCATCCTCTCCGATGAACAGGTGCGCGGCGACCTGACAGACGGCGCCGGCCCCTATCGCGTGCGCCTCTCTGGCGGCAGGGAGATCGCTATCTTTGTCCGCGACCGCCACCTGTCGAACGCTCTCTCCTTCTCCATGCCCGAACCGGCGCAGGTTGATGCCTGGTTGCACGATCAACTGGGCTGGCGCTGCCGCGACAACCGCCTGCTGCTCATCGCCACCGACGGCGAGACGTTCGGCCACCACCACCGCCAGGGCGTCGAAGTGCTCAAGGCCATCCTTTCTGCCGGCCGCCGCCACAACTATCAGATCACCACGCTGGGCCGCTTCCTGCGCCAGCAGCCGCCGCGCAGCGAGGTCGAGATCGTCCCCAACACCGCCTGGAGCTGTAGCCACGGCCTCAACCGCTGGTCATTTGGCTGCGCCTGCACCGGGGGCGACAGCCGTTGGAAAGGCCCCCTGTTGCGCGCGCTGGACAACCTGGCCTGCGACCTCGACCGGGCCTATCTCTGCGCCACCGAGCCGTTTGGCCTGGCGCCGTGGCCGCTGCGCGACGACTATATCGCCGTGATCCTGGGCCAGGTCACCGCCGATCAGTTCTTGAGCAGCAACGGCCTTGCCCACCTCAGCCGCGACCAGGCCCAGCGCCTCAAGTGGCTGCTGGAGGCCCAGTTCTACCGCCAGCGGATGTACGCCAGTTGCACTTTTTTCTTCGACGACCTGGAGCGGCACGAGCCGCGCTATGCCATCGGCAACGCCATCCGCGCCATGGCCCTCAACCTCTATGCCACCGGCGACGACCTGACCCCCGGCTTTCGCCGCAACCTGCGCCTGGCAGTCAGCGGGCGCACCGGGCGCACAGGGGCGGATATTTTCGACGAGCTGGTGCGGCAGGCGTGACTCCTTCCCGGCGCCTCCCTTATTCTGACCTCGACCCCGCCCGCTGGCGGGAATATGAGCACATCTGGACCGATTCGCTCTGGCTGATCGAGGCCCGTGACCGCAGCGGCGGACATCAGCTCGACTATCACGGCAACTTTGTGCCCCAGATCGCCACGCAGACCTTTCTCCGCTACACGCGCGCGGACGAGATTGTGCTCGATCTGTTCCTGGGTTCGGGCACCTCGGCCATCGAGGCCGCGCGGCTGGGACGCCGGCTGGTGGGCGTCGAGTTGCAGCAGGAACTGGTAGCAAGCGTGCGCGCCAGGCTCCCCGCTGAGCTACTCGACCGCCGCATCTACATCCTGCAAGGCGACAGCACAAAGCCCGACACCGCCGCCCGCGTCCGCGCCGCGCTGGAGCAGATGGGCAGCCCACAGGCGCACCTGCTCGTCCTCCATCCGCCCTACCATGACATCATCCGCTTCTCCCAGGAAGCTGCCGATCTCTCGAATGCGGCGACGCTGGAGGATTTTCTGGACCTTTTTGCGGCGGCAGCGCGTCACGGATTCGACCTGCTGGCCCCTGACCGCTTTGCCGTGCTGGTCATCGGCGACAGGTACGCCCAGGGTGAGCTGGTTCCGCTCGGCTTTTATTGCCTGCAGCGCATGCAAGAGATCGGCTTTCGTCCCAAAGCCATCGTCGTCAAGAACATCAGCGGCAACGAGATCGGCAAGGGCCGCAGCAACAACCTCTGGCGCTACCGCGCCCTTGCCGGCGGCTTTTACGTGTTCAAGCACGAATACGTCATCGTCCTCCAAAAAGAGCGCCTCGCCGCGATAGGCGATAAGCGATGAGCGATAAGCAAACCAAGGAGGTCACTATGCGCAAACCCGAACTCTCTCTACACGGCGTCTTTCCCGCCCTGGTGACGCCCTTCGAGCGCAAGACGGAAGCGCTGGATGAAGACGCCCTGCGCCGGCTGATCCGCCACGTCTTGCCCTACGTCGACGGCGTTGTCACCAGCGGCACNACGGGCGAGTTCCCCTACCTCAGCCGCGCCGAGCAGCGCCGCATGGTCGAGATCGCACGGGAAGAGGTTGGCGACAGGCTGGTCATCGCCGGCTGCGGCGCGTCCGGCACCGCCCAGGCCATCGCCCTGGCCGCCGACGCCGCCGAGGCCGGCGCCGATGCCATCCTCGTCGTCACCCCCTTCTTCCTCCACCCGTCCGACAAGGGCATCTACCAGCACTATGTTGACATCACCACCCACGTCGACATTCCCCTCATCCTCTACAACATCCCCCAGGTGGTCGACGCCTACCTGCCGCGCACGGTGGTGCAGGACCTGGCCGACCTGCCCAACGTGGTCGCCATGAAGGACTCGTCCGGCAACCTGACCTACACGATGGAAGTGCTCGAATACGCCGGCGACCGCATCGACCTGCTCATCGGCCACGACGAAGTCGTCGTCCCGGCGCTGGCCGGCGGGGTGACGGGCATGATCCTGGCCAGCGCCCAGGTCTACCCCGAGATCTGGCAGCAGGTGCTACGGCTGATGGACGAGGGGCGCATCGCCGAGGCGCGCGCGTTGCAGCGGCAGGTGCAAAAGCTCTCGCGCATCTTTTGCCAGTACGGCGGCGGCGTCGCGGTCAAGGCGGCGCTCAATATGATGGGCGTCCAGGTGGGCGTGCCGCGCTCGCCGCTCAAGGCTGTCGGCGGGGCGCTGATCCACGAGACCCGCGCTGAAATCCAGTTGGAGCTGGAAAAGCTGGGCAAGATTGCCGCCGAGGACGAGCCGTTCGCCTATCCCGACGGGCCGCTGGCCAGCCGCTTTGGCGATCTGGAGCTGAGCGAGGCCGACATCCGCGCCCATGGCCTGCGCCTGGGCAGCGGCAGCGCCGGCGAGGGGCTGAACCGTGTCCAGCTCGACCTGATCGGCGGGCGCAAAGATTCGCCGTTGGGCGACGCCTACGCCCTCCAGCTCACCTACCCCCTCCACGGCCGCGAGGCGCTGACGACGATCCTGGAGCCAGGGCTGACGGTGCAGCCGTCCACCCTGCTCCTGCCGACCCTGCCGCAGAAGAACCTGCGCCAGGCCAACATGATCTACGGCCCTACCCAGTCCGCGCTGGGGCGGGCCATCGTCGACGCGCTGGAGGCGGGCACGATCCCCGCCCAGGCCGCCAGCGACGAAGTGCTGATCGTCCTGGCGACGGTCCACCCCAAGGCGATCGACCGGCACGCGCTCTACCAGAGCGTCTACCAGGCCGCGCGGGCCGCTATCGCCCAAGCCTTTGGCGCATAGGAGGAGCGAGATGGGCTACAAAACAGAGTGGTTTCGCGGCATTTTCCCCGCCCTGGTGACGCCTTTCACACGGGACGACCGGCTGGACGAGGCCGCCTTCCGCGCGCTGATCCGCCACGTCCTGCCCCACGTGGACGGCGTCGTCCCCTGCGGCACCACGGGCGAGTTTTCGTACATGACCCTGGAAGAGCGCAAGCGGCTGGTCGAGATCTGCCTGGACGAGGTGAACGGCCGCGTGCCGGTGCTGGCCGGCACTGGCGCGCCATCCACGCGAGACACCATCGCCCTGACCCAGCACGCCCGCGACGCTGGCGCGACCGGTGCCCTGGTCGTCGCGCCCTACTTTCTCAAGCCGTCCTTCAACGAGGTCTATGACCACTACCGCGCCCTCGACGCGCTGGGCTTCCCCATCGTCCTCTACAACATCCCCCAGTGCGCCGGGACGCACTTTCGCTGGTGGACCGCTGAGGGCATGGCGCTCGATTTCGAGAACGTTGTCGGCATCAAGGATTCGTCGGGCGACCTGCCGTTTATGGAAGCGCTGTTCGAAAAGGTCAAAGGCCGCATCGGCATCTTTGTCGGCCACGACGAGGTGGTGCAGGCGGCACTGGCCGCCGGCGCCGACGGGGCCATCCTGGCCTCGGCCAACCTGATCCCCGACATCTGGCAGGCGGTCTACCAGGCCACGCTGGCCGGCGACCTGGCCACGGCGCAGGAATGGCAGCAGAAGGTGCAAAAGCTGGTGCGCATCGTCGTCCAGTGCAGCTCGACCCAGGCGGTCAAAGAGGGGCTGCGCATGATGGGGCTGACGATGAGCGACTCGCGCCATCCGATCATGCCCGGCGGCGGCTTTCGGCGCGAGGATTACGAGGAGCTGCGCATGCAGCTCGAGGCGCTGGGCAAGATTCCCGCCCGCACCGTGACCTATGACCTGGGCACGCAACAGGTGCAGACGGCTGTCGCGGCGACGCCGCACACGCCGGACGTGGTCAGCGGCTGGACGCTGCGCGTCGGCGAGGGCTTTGCCGGGCCGCCGTTCCAGGAGCTTGCCCACATTGACCTGCTGATGGGGCGCAAGGACGGGCCGGTGGGCCGCGCCATCGAGCGCTCGCTGGCCGGCTGGGGCGAAGCGCGTGGGCTGCAGGTCATCCGCCAGCGCCCGCTGACCCTGCTGGTGCCCACGGTGACCGTGCGCACAGCCAGGCAGCGCCACCTCCTCTACGAGCACGCCGCCGAGGGCATCAACCTGGCCATTCAGGCCAACATCGACAGCGGCTTTTTGCCCGAGGCCATTCTGGATGACCTGGCGCTGATCGTCAACGTCTTTGTCCACCCGGCCGCGTCGATCGCCAAACGGATCGTCTTCAACAACTACAAGGCAGGCATCCAGGCCATCCGCAAGGCCATCGAGAGCCGGCCGACGCTGGACGAGCTGTTCAACGAAAAGGTCGCCGCCCGCCATCCCTTCCGCTACGCACCGTAAAGGGGCTTCTATCGCTGGCTGGGCCGGGAAGAACCCCCGGCCCAGCCAGACAGCGGCCCTTTCTGGTGTTGCTCTTACCGACAGGCCGTCTTCCAACCGCGCAGGACATCCTCAACGCTCAGCCATCCCCTGCCGGGGAATAGCTGGCTGAGCTGCGGCGCAAAGCCGGGCGAGGCGGTCAGCACCTGGACTGGTGTGCCGTCAGCGCAGACGCGCCCCTCCTCGAGCAGCACCACCCGGTCAGCAGCCTGCGCCGCCAGCTCGACGTCGTGCGTCACCAGGAGCACGCCCGTCCCCTCCGCCTGCCACGAGCGCAGCAGACGCAGCAGCTCCGCTTTGGCCGCATAGTCCATCCCCCGCGTTGGCTCGTCCAGCAGCAGCAGCGACGGCGCNGTGACCGTGACCGCGCCCAGCGCCACNCGCTGCCGCTGCCCCACGCTCAGGTCGCGCGGGTAGGCAGACGCCAGTTCTGCCAGGCCCAGACGGGCCAACAGCTCGTCCGGGGCAATCGGCGGGCGGTCGAGCAGGCCGTGGTTGCGCAGCGTGACCGCCAGCTCCTCCGCCACCGTGTCGGCAAAGAGCAGGTCATCGGGGAGCTGCGGCAGGTAACCGACGCGGCGGCAGATGTCCGCCGTCTCTCGCCCCAGGAGCGGCTCGCCATCCAGCGCGATCGTCCCCGCCTGGGGACGCAGCAGGCCGACGATGCACTCGAGCAGCGTCGTCTTGCCCGCCCCGTTNCGGCCCATCAGNACGACCAGCTCCCCCGCTGCGACCTCCAGGCTCACGTCGCGCAGCACGGGAGTCTGGTCGTAGCGGAAGCACAGGCCACGGATCGTTAATCGCGGGTCGCCTATCGCGTATCGCGTATCGCGTATCGCATATCGCGTATCGCGTATCGCGTATCGCATATCGCATATCGCGTATCGCGTGTCGCGTGTCGCCTGGCGTCTGTTGCGCAGTGTGGAGTGCCTCTCCCAGCGTCCCCTCTCTCGCCTTCGATCTGGCCGTTCCCATCGGCGACAGGCGATAAGCAATACGCGATAAGCGACACGCGATCCGCGACAGGCGATACGCGATGCGCGATAAGCGACACGCGCTCCGCAACAGGCTATACGCGATAAGCGATAAGCGATACGCGATCCGCGATACGCGACGCGCGATCGGCGACAGGCGATAAGCGACGCGCGATCTGCAACAGGCGATAAGCGATAAGCGATAAGCGATAAGCGATCCGCGACGCGCGATTCAGCGACCGTCAACGGCAGCGGGTCCCAGCCCAACGCCCGGCCCAGGGCCACCACAGGCGGCACATCGGGGACGTGCTGCAGCACCTGGCGCGGCGGACCGCTCAGCAGAGGCGCAGCCAGCGCCGGCAGGTAGATCATCTGCGTCGCATAGGGCAGCACCCGCTCCAGGCGATGTTCGGCCAGCACCACCGTCAGCCCCAGCTCGCGGTTCAGCCGCACCAGCGCCTCCAGCACCTCCTCCGCCGACTGGGGGTCGAGCTGCGAGGTCGGCTCGTCCAGCGCCAGCACGCGCGGACGGAGGGCGAGGGCGGCGGCGATGGCCACCCGCTGCTTCTCGCCGCCGGAGAGCTGCTCCAGCGGACGGTCGCGCAGGGCCAGCAGGTCGAGCCAGCGCAGCGCCTCCTCGACGCGGGCGCGCATCTCGGCGGGCGGGACGGCGCGGTTCTCCAGGGCGAAAGCGACCTCGTCCTCGACCCGATCGACGACGAACTGCGCTTCGGGGTCCTGGAAGACGAAGCCGACGACGCGGCTGAGCGCCGGCGGCCCCTCGGCCAACGGGTCGTGGCCGGCGACGGCGACCCGCCCGCTGACCGTGCCGCCGCTGAAGTGCGGCACCAGTCCGTTGAGACAGCGCAGCAGGGTGGACTTGCCCGCCCCCGACGGCCCGGCCAGCAGGACGAACTCCCCCTCGGCGATCTCCAGCGAGACATCGCACAGGGCCGGGGTCGCAGCCCCCGGATAGGTGTAGGTCAGGCGCTCAAAGCGAATCATTCACCCTTCGTCCCCCTGCGCCTCGCCCCACAGCGCCGGCAGCGCCAGTCCCAGCAGCCCCAGGCCGACGAGCGGATCGAAGCCGGGCGGGGTCAGGCGCGGGTAGGGGCTGTAGACGAGCGTCCCCCGGCCCGGCAGCGGCAGCAGGACGACGGCCAGGGTCAGCGCGCAGCCCAGCACACCCACGGTATCCCGCACGGTCCAGCGGCGCAGGCGATAGCTGGTGCGCGGGACGGCGCGTCCGGCCAGCCACAGCACAGTTCCGATCAGCCCGCCGCCGAGGGTCATCGCGCCGAGGGCGATCCCGTTCCCCGACGGCCAGAACAGCCAGGCCAACCAGCCGCCCAGCAGCGCCAGCAGCCCCAGTGCCAGGAGGGCGCGCAGGCGCAGCGGCTGCGGGCGGTCGGCGACGCTCCCGTAGCCACGAGCGACCATCGCCTCGGCCAGGCCCATCGAGCGCTCCAGCCCGCTCACCAGCAGCGGCACGAGGATGGGCAGCCCGTCGCGCAGGCCGCGCCAGCGATGGCCGCGCACGGCCTGCGCCTGGCGGATGCGCGTCAGGCTGCGGGCGGTCTGCGGGACGAAGGTGAGGGCGATGGAGAGCACCACGCCCGCCTCGTGGAAGGCGCGCGGGGCCAGCCGCACCAGCTCGTGCACCGGCGTGACGCGGTTGAGCGCGGCGAAGCCGCCGAAGATGGCCGCCAGGGCCAGGCCGCTGGTCGCCCCGTAGGCCAGCCCCTCCAGCGTCAGCGGCCCGCCCAGCAGCGGCAGCCAGGCCGGCAGGCGGAAGAGGACGTGCTCGCCCAGGTGAGCGGTCAGCCCGTTGAAGAGGGCCGAGAACGGCACGGCGACGGCGGCGAAGCGCAGGGGGGCGAGGAACGGTCGCCGCCCGTTCGCCGGCGCGCAGGCGACGCCGACCACCGTCGCCGCCAGCAGCAACAGCAGGCCGTAGAGCGGGTTGCGCGCCGACGAGGCCGCCACCAGCACGGTCAGAGCCCACAGCAGCCAAACGCGCACGTCCATCACAACATCTGGAAGTGGAAGCGGCGCTGGAAGCGGGTCAGGGCGCGCATCGTCGGCGCGCCCAGCAGGAGGATCAGCGCCGCATTGCCCACCGCCCCGGCCAGGTCCCAGCCCAGCGAGGTCGCCACATAGAAGGCGGCGTAGCGGACCAGCGTCTCCCGCAGCCCCAGGCCCGCCTCCCAGCCCTGCCCACCCATCCCCACCGCCAGCGGCCAGAAGTAGAGATTGAGGATCGCCCCGTAGAGCAGCCCCCAGGCGAAACCGAACCCGGCCAGCAGGCCTACCCTCCACCCTCCAACCTCCAACTTCCAGGATTGGAGGTTGGAGGTTAGAGGTTGGAGGCGGGCCAGCCAGCCGGCGGTCATGCCGACCCATCCGGCGGTGAACATCTGGTAGGGCAGCCACGGGCCGACGCCGCCGGTGATCAGCGCGGAGGCCAGCAGGGTGAAGGCGCCCATCAGGAAGCCGAACCGCGCCCCGAAGACGTAGCCGACCAGGATGATCGGGGCGAAGATGGGCGAGAAGCCGCCGGGGAGGGGGAAAGCGACATCCAGAAAGCGCAACACGCTGGTGACGGCGACCAGCACGCCGAGCATCGCTACCGTCTTGGCGCTGATCGCCTGTCCCTGCAGCTCCATCAGCAGGGCGACCAGTGAGAGACCGACCAGTGCCGCCGTCGCCAGCGGCGCGATCCGCTCCTGGGCGGCGCGGTCGGCCTGCAGCAGGAAGGGATAGGCGAAGGTCAGCACGCCGATGGCCGCGCTGAGCCCGTAGATCACCCCGCTGATCGCCCGGCGCACCGTTCAGCTCCGCCGACGTATGCTCAGGATCAGCCAGCCCACCATCCCACAGACAATGACGCCAAAGGCCAGGTAGCCGGGCAGGCGGGAGGGCGGCGCCGACTCGCCAACGGGCGCGACGGGGGCGGTGGGCGTATCGAGCGGCGCGGTGGGCGACGGGAGCGGCAGCGGGGTCGCCGGCGCTCCCGCCTCGCCGATCGTCGTCGGCGTGGGGGAAGCGGTTGGCGTGCGTGTGGATGACGCAGCGGCCCGGACCGGGGTCGGCCAGGCCGTCGCAGACGGCGTGGCGGCGAGCGCAGGCGCTGTCGGCGGCGCAGCCGGCGATGTAACCGTCGGCGTGGGCGGTGTCCCGATCACGTCGAGCGTGAGCTCGTAGGTGCGCTCATCGGCGATACCGACCACGCGCAGCCGATAGCTCTGCGGTGCGCTGGGACAGACCTGACGGCTGTCGCTCAGGGCGACCGGGCTATCATCCAGATAGGCCGCCTGGGCGTTCATGGTGTCCCAGCGCAGCGTCGTGCACGCGCCGGCGGCGATTGGGTTGGCGTCGAGGCGGAACCAGGCTTCTGGAGGGGGCGGCGTCGCGGTCGGCGGCGCGGGAGTGGCGGTGGGCCTGGGGGTGTCGGTCGGCGCAGGCGGCGGCGTACAGATCTGGTCGAACGGCAGCAGCGGCGGCTGGTTTCCGTTCCCCCAGCTCCACCCCTCCACGTCGCCGTCCTGTACCGTGGTGGCTGCAGCGCCCAACTGGGAATAGGCCCAACTGTCGCCGTTGAGGCGCCAATAGGACCAGTAGTTCGGCGCGGCGCACAGCAGGCAACTCTCGACCGGGCAACCGGTGCCTTCGAGCGCACAGACCGCCACACCGATCGGCGACACATCGGCGACGACGGCGAGGCCGGAGCGCAGCAGCACGTCGTAGCCGCTGATCTGGGGCTCGCTGAACTCGACGCAGCGGGTGAGCGTCGCGTCGCCGAAATGGACCACCAGGCCGGCACGGTGGGTCGTTTGGGCGCGCACAGCCGGCGACAGGCTGGCGACGGCCGCGACGATCGCCAGCGCCGCGATGACACAGACCCCGACGTTCATCCCCCGTTTCATTTTGGTGCTCTCCGGTAACTGCCTATCCTCTGCCAGGCCTGACACTGGAGCGGCCAGTGTGCTGGCCCCTCACCCCACCCCCTGGCCCCCGCTCCTCTCCCGCTGGCGGGAGAGGAGCGGGGGTAGCGAGGGCGAC
>JGI24187J35170_1000504_pt1 | contig 17524 bp, 18 predicted proteins | sample YNPBryBLVA2012_FD_35170 | JGI IMG/M metagenome (IMG submission 35170)
ATCGATGCCAGGGTGGATGCCATGTTGCGCGCCGGATGGGTCGATGAGGTCCGGTCGTTGATGGCCGGGGGGCTGCGGCCGGGGTTGCAGTCCGCGTGCGCACTGGGCTATCAGGAGATAATGCGTCTGCTGACGGAAGGAGGTTCGCCGGAGGAGACCGCACGGGCGATCAAGACCGCCACCCGGCGGTTCGCGAAGCGCCAGCGCACCTGGTTCCGGGCGGATCCGCGCATCGTCTGGGTGGACGTGACCCGGAAGCGGCCGGAGGAGGTGGCGGAGGAGATCCTGCGGCTTATGTCGCGGCCCGCGCAGCAGCAGAAGAACGACGCCCGGCCCTGATGGGTCAGATGGGTCATCGGGAACGGGCACGGCAGGTTTGGCAGGGAGTAGACCGATGAACAAAGGACAGACCAGCATTCAGGACGTCTTCCTGAACCAGGTCCGGAAGGATAATGTGCCCGTCACCATCTATCTCATCACGGGCGTTCAGCTGAAGGGGTTTATCAAGGGCTTCGATGCCTTCACCATAGTGCTGGACAGCCCGGGCAAGCCGACGCAGATCGTGTACAAGCACGCCCTGGCGTCCGTGGTGCCGGCGCGTCCCGTGAGCCTGCGGCCGGAGGCGCGACAGGCCGGAGCAGGGGAGGANCAGGGCGAGCCGGAGGCAGAGGAGCCGGGTACGGAGGCGGAGCGCACCGAGTGAAGTTCGTCAAGATGCACGGCGCCGGCAACGACTTTGTCGTTGTGGACGGTCTTGCGGAGGAACTGGAGAGTCTGGATCTGGCGGAGCTCAGTCGGCGCATGTGCGACCGGCATTTCGGCATCGGTTCCGACGGCCTTATTCTGGTGTTGCCGAGCCGCACGGCCGCGTTCCGGATGCGGATGTTCAATCCGGACGGCAGCGAGGCGGAGATGTGCGGCAACGGCATCCGCTGTTTTGCCAAGTATGTCTATGATCGAGGCCTGACCCTGGACACCAGCCTCACGGTGGAGACGCTGGCGGGTGTCAAAGAGCTCAGGCTTTCCGTCGAAGACCGGCGCGTGGTCAAAGTCCGCGTGGATATGGGCTCGCCGTCCTTCGATCCGGAGGCGGTACCCGTGAAAGCGCAGGCGGGCCCGGACGGGGTCGCGCGCGTTCAGCTCCGTGTGGGAGGACGGAGGCTGGAAGGGACCTGCCTCTCGATGGGGAACCCTCACTGCGTGGTGCTGGTCGAGGATATTGCCGCCTTCCCCGTTGAGAAGATCGGTCCCCTCATCGAGGATCATCGCCTGTTTCCGCGCAGGACGAACGTGCCCTTCGTGCAGGCGCTGGCGCGCGATCATCTGAAGGTCCGGGTCTGGGAGCGTGGAGCGGGGGAGACCCTGGCTTGCGGCACGGGCGCGTGTGCGGCGGCTGTGGCCTGTGCTCTGAACGGCGTATCGGGGCGCCGAGCCGCCGTGGAGCTCCCGGGCGGGCGTCTGGAGATCGAATGGAGGGGAGACAACCGCGTGCTGCTGGACGGCCCGGCCGCCGGGGTGTTTACCGGGGAGTTTCCAGTTTGATGGCCCCGGGCCTTGCGGGCCGGAGGTGCTGAATGCCGGGGACCCACGAAGTCGCTCATCACGACCGGGCGGTGCTCCTGTTCGAGAGCGGCGATGTGGATCCCTGGTTCCGCGAGGAGATGCGCGAGCTGGCCCGGACGGCGGAGGTGGAGGTCCTTGCCGAGTTCCACGCGCGGAGCCATCGCAGGCCGGGTCAGCCGTTCCTTTCGGCCGAGCGCGGAGAAGAGCTGTATCAGCAGGTGGTGGAACTGGGCGCCAACACGGTACTGGTCGCGGCCGATCTCTCCCCGGGTGAGCACAGCGAGCTGCAGGAGATGGTGGAAGTGCGGGTCGTGGACCGCTCCCAGCTCATTCTGGACATCTTCGCCCGCAGAGCTCACACCCGCGAGGGCAAGCTTCAGGTGGAGCTCGCCCTGCTCAACTATCTTCTGCCCCGTCTCACGGGCGCCGGAACGGAGATGTCGCGGCTTGGAGGAGGGGTGGGGACGCGCGGCCCCGGAGAGACCAAGCTGGAGTCCGACCGCCGGCGGCTGCGCCGAAGGATCGGTGTCCTTGCGGCTGAGATAGACGCGGTCCAGAGGCACCGCGAGGTGGCCCGCAGCGGCCGCAAGAGCCTTCCCTTCCCGTCCGCCGCGCTGGTGGGCTACACCAGTGCCGGCAAATCCACCCTGCTGAACGTGCTCTCCGGAGCGGATGTTGCGGTGGATGCCCGGTTGTTCTCCACGCTCGATCCCACCACGCGCCGCGTCGTCCTGCCGGACGGGTGGGGGATCCTCATCACGGACACGGTCGGCTTCATCCGCGACCTGCCGCATACCCTCATCGCTGCGTTCCGGGCGACGCTGGAGGAGGTGCGCGAGGCGGACGTGCTGATCCACGTGGTGGACGCCTCGCACCCGGCCAGGGATGCGCAGATTGAGGCGGTGCGCCGGACTCTGGAGGAGATCGGCGCGGGCGGCAAGCCGACGGTGACGGTCTACAACAAGAGCGACCTCTGCTCCGATACCTACGAACTGAGACGTCTGGTGGCCAGCGAGCCGCTCTCGTGCTACATTTCGGCCCTCAAGGGCGAGGGGCTTTCCCATCTGATGGACCGGCTGGCGGCCGCGGTGCGGGGCCTGCTGACAAGGGTGCAGGCGGTCATCCCATACAGCCGCAGCGAACTGCTTTCGGCCGCGNATGACAACGGACGCGTTGTTCAGGCGGACTATCGCGAGGACGGGATCCATCTGGTGGCGGATGTAACGGCGTCTTTCGCGGGTCTTCTTGCGCCGTTCCGGCGGGACGGGAGGGCGGGGGAGGACTGAGATGAGTTGCTGAGCGCCCTGCGTCACCGCGATTTCCGCATCTACTGGACCGGCTCCGCCGTGTCGTTCCTGGGGACGTGGCTCCAGAACACGGCGCAGTCGTGGCTCGTGCGGGGGCTGTCTCCCTCCCCTCTGGCTCTGGGCCTGGTCGGTTTTTGCAGCTCGCTGCCGATGTTCGTCCTCTCGCTTTTTGGAGGGGTCCTCGCTGACCGGATGGACAAGAAGCGCGCCCTGATGGCCACCCAGGCGGCGCTGGGCGTGTTCGCGGGGCTTCTGGCCTGGCTCACGCTGAGCGGCCTCGTCCGGCTTCCGCACGTCTTCGCCATCGCTCTGGCGAGCGGGACGGCGGCGGCGCTGGACGCTCCGTTGCGGCACAGTCTGGTTTATCACCTTGCGGGAAAGGACGATCTCCCCGCCGCCATCGCCCTCAACTCGGCAGCCTTCAACAGCGCGCGCATCGTGGGCCCGGCGCTGGCCGGGCTTGTGGTGGCTCAGTGGGGGGAAGGAGTCTGCTTCGTGCTGAACTCTCTGAGCTTCTGCGCCGTGCTGGGGGCTCTTGCTCTCGTCTCAGCCGATTCCCGTCCCGGTGCGGCCCCGTCGTCTTCGGTGTGGGCGGACCTGGTGGGCGGGCTGGACTACATCCGGCGAAACCCTGCCATTAGCGGTCTGATCGGGATCATTGCCGTTCCCAGCCTGCTGGTCTTTCCTTACGGGGCGCTGATGCCCATCCTGGCGAAGGATATCCTGGGCACGGGTGTGAAGGGCTTCGGGGGACTGCTCAGCGCGGCCGGGGTGGGAGCGCTCGCGGGCGCCGGTCTTCTGACCTGGCTTTCCCGCCGGTTCGGGCGCGGCCGGGTGATGATGGCCGCTCTGGCGCTTCAGGGAGGTGCGCTCGTGCTCCTGGCCTGGAGCCGGGTGTATCCCCTCTCGGTCGCGGCTCTGGTGGCCGCCGGTTTCGGGATGGTCACCTTCGTGTCTTCGGTCCACGCCCTGTTGCAGACGCTAGCGTCGGAGACGATGCGGGGACGGGTGATAGGGGCTTACGTGTTCACCTTTCTGGGGCTNGGGCCGCTNGGCAGTCTGGCGGTGGGGGCTCTCGCCGAGGTGTGGGGTGTGCCCGTGATGATCTGTCTTTCCGGACTGGTAGCTCTCGCAGTGAGCGCAGGCTATGGTCTGGGCAGGCCGGATATCCGGAAGCTGTAGACTCGAAGGATTTCCGTCGCACAGGCGGAAGGTCAGGTGAAACCCATGGAGAAAAGGACCATCACAACGGACCGGGCGCCGGCTGCCATCGGTCCCTACAGTCAGGCGGTCGCTGCCGGCAGCCTGCTTTTCGTCTCCGGGCAGATCCCGCTGGACCCCGTGACCGGACAGGTGGTGGACGGCGGTTTCGCCGCACAGGCCCGGCGCGTGCTGGACAACTTCCTGGCCGTGGTGGAAGCGGCGGGCCTGACGCCGGAGCACGTCGTGCGGACCACCGTCTACCTCACGGACCTGTCCCGGTTTCAGGAGTTCAACGCCCTGTATGCGGAGCGGTTCGGCTCATCGCCTCCGGCGCGTGCGGTGGTGCAGGTCTGCGCGCTGCCGCGGGGCGTGGAGATCGAGATGGACGGGATCGCCGCCTTCCCGGGCTGACCTCAGCCCCGCTTCTCGCAGACCGCCAGGTCGCGGAACAGCGGCTCGAAGGCGAACAGAGCGGCCACGCCCCCCGTGTGCAGAAACACAACGGGCCGCTGGCGGTCCAGCTTGCCCTGCCGGGCCAGATCCATCAGGCCGGCCATGGCCTTGCCCGTGTAGACCGGATCGAGCAGCAGTCCCTCCAGGCCCGCGCAGGTCACGATGGCGTCGCGGCCTTCTGGGGTGGGAACGCCGTAGGCCGGGCCGTAATACTCGTCGTAGGCGATGATGTCGTCCGCGCAGAAGCGCTCCGCGGCGCCCAGGAGGCCGGCGCATTCGCTGGCGATCTCCGCGGTCCGGTGGCGCAGCGGCGCGGACTTGCGGCTGACGCTGATGCCGGTCACCGTGCTTCCGGGCAGGAAAAGCCGCGCCCCCAGCACACATCCCGCCAGCGTCCCGCACGAGCCAACCGGCAGGACGATCTGGACGGTCTCCCCCGCAAGCTGCTCCGCCAGCTCGCGCATCCCCCGCACATAGCCGCAGGCTCCCACAGGCGTGCTGCCGCCGATCGGGACGATGTAGGGCCTGCGGCCCTGCTCCCGCAGCTCGTCCGCAAGCCGCGCCATTTCCACCTCCATCTCCGGTACGTCCTGATCTTTCAGGAAGCGGATGGGCGCCCCCATCAGCACGTCCAGCAGCAGGTTGCCCTGGAACTCGTGGAAGTCAGGGCCGCCCAGCACAAGCGCCACGTCCAGCCCCAGCTTCCGGGCGGCGGCTGCGGTCATCCGGGCGTGGTTCGATTGCGGTCCCCCGTCCGTGAGCACAATGTCGCTTCCGGCCTGGATCGCTTCGGCCATCAGATATTCCAGCTTGCGCGCCTTATTGCCCCCCAGCGCGAGCCCCGTCTGATCGTCGCGCTTGATGAGCAGCCGCTTCAATCCCAGGTACTCCGCCAGCCGGGGAGCGTCCTCGAGAGGGGTTGGCAGGTGGGCAAGACCGACCCTGGGGAGATCGTCCAGCTTCAATGGTCTGAGCCTCCGTCTTCTGTGATGCGCTGCCGGGCGGAGCGGGCCGCGGCCATCGCCTCGCGGTAGACCTCCCGGGCCGCCACGCCGCGTTCGGCCGCCAGCCTGTGCACGTCATCGTATTCGGGAGCCATCTTTTCGCTGCCATCGGGAAGCCGGGCCGCCTTGACGCGCACGGTCCCGAAGATGGTCTCCACCTCGATCTGCCGGCGCTGCAGGCAGCTGCGCGCAGCCCTCCAGTAGCGCACGCCCAGCGTGGATGTTTCGGTCAGTACAGTATTGATCAGGTTCTGGAGCGAAGATTGGTCACAGAGCAGTGAGAGTTTCACCCCTGGACGGTTCTTCTTCATCTGCACGGGGGTGAACCAGACGTCCAGCGCTCCCCGCTGCAGAAGGAGCTCCATCGTGTGTCCCAGCATCTCCGGAGTCTCGTCGTCCAGCGAGGTCTCCACCACCAGGACTTCTTCCCCCTGCAGATCCTCGCCTCCACCTGCCCCTTGCTCGACCGGGTCTCCCAGGCACACCCGCAGCACATTGGGAATGCCGTAATCGTTGGCTCCGGCGCCGTAACCGGTGGCGGACAGGCGGAACGGCGGCATCCGGGAAGAGTCGTCTCCCAGCACGGCGAAGATCGCGGCTGCGGTCGGGGTCACCAGCTCTCCCTCGATGTCCGTGTTCCGCCAGCGGAAACCGCGCAGGAGTTCGGACGTAGCCGGTCCCGGCACCGGCCACTCCCCGTGCGCGCATTTCACGGTGCCCCTGCTGAGAGGAAGGGGGCCCACGTAGAGCTTCTCCACTCCCAGAAGCTCCAGCGCCAGGCAGGCCGCCGTAATGTCCACGATGCTGTCCACCGCTCCCACCTCGTGAAAGTGGATGCGGTCGACGGTGGTCCCGTGGACCTTCGCTTCTGCCTCGCCGAGCGCCCGGAACACGGCCTGAGCGTTTTGACGGACACGCGGCGGAAGGGAACCGGAGGAGATGATGCGCTCGATGTCCGCAAGGTTGCGGTGGGGATGGTGGCCGCCATCGTCGACGGGGTGATGGCTGTGCGCGTGTCCAGTCTGCCCGGCAGTCCGGTGGTGGCGCGCGCCGGTATGCACCAGGAACTGTGAGGCCGCGATCTGATGGCTCACCGTCCGCGCCGTCTCCACGGAGAATCCTTCCATTCCCAGCCCTTCGAGCCCTTTGCGGATCTCATCCACCGGCGCTCCGGCATCCACCAGGCTTGCGACGATCATGTCGCCGCTCGCTCCGCCGATGGGGTCGAAAAAGGCGATCTTCACGGACTCTCTCCGCCAGCGATCAGATGCGCCAGATACCCGGCGCCGAAACCGTTATCGATGTTCACCACCGCCACTCCCGGAGCGCAGCAGTTCAGCATCGTCAGAAGCGGCGCCAGTCCCTGGAAGTGCGCGCCGTATCCCACGCTCGTCGGGACCGCGATGACCGGGCGGCTGACCAGTCCGCCGACGACACTGGGCAGCGCTCCCTCCATCCCCGCCACCACCACCAGCGCCCCGGCGCTGCGGATCATCTCCTGACACTCCAGCAGCCGGTGGAGCCCTGCGACCCCCACATCGTAAGCGCGCTGAACCGGGCTCCCCAGCGTCTCAGCGGTCACGGCCGCCTCTTCCGCCACGGGGATGTCCGATGTCCCGGCGCTGAGCACGGCCACGTAGCGGCCGCCCCTGCCGGGTTCGCGGCGCATCAGCCGGATGATCCGGGCCTCCGGATGCCACTCGGCCTCCGGCACAAGCTCCCGGACGCGCAAGAAGTGCTCCTGTGAAGCGCGGGTGGCCAGCACGGTCCCGGAATGCTCCGCCAGTCTCTGGAAGATCCGTGCCGCCTGCTCCGGAGTCTTGCCCTGACAGAAGACGACCTCGGGAATCCCCTTCCGGAGGGCGCGGTGATGGTCGACGCGGGCGAAGCCCAGGTCTTCGAACGGCAGCGAGCGCAGCCGGTCGGCGGCCTCCTCCACACCTGTGGTTCCCTCTCTCACGCTCTGGAGCAGATCCCTGAGGCCTTGAATGTCCATAAGTGTATAGGATTGTTTCTTTTTCCTTAACTCTGCCGGGGGTCAGCGCCCGGGATCACTCCCGCGTTGAGACTACCCGTCCGGTAGCCCGCCAGGTCCACCGTCACAAAACGGTAGCCGAGCTCCCGCAGACCTTCCACCACTCTGCGGCGGACTTCCGTTGACGTCAGCCGCTCGATGTCTTGCTCCTCCACCTCGATGCGCGCCACATCGCCGTGGTGCCGGATGCGCACCTGGCGGAAGCCGAGGGAGCGGATAAGCTCTTCGGCGCGGTCGATCTGACGCAGCGCCTCCACGGTGATGCGGTCGCCGTACGGGAAGCGCGATCCCAGGCAGGCGATGGACGGTTTGTCCCAGCTCGGCAGACCCAGCATCCGGGAGAGCCGGCGGATCTCGTCCCTGGTTAGACCCAGCTCCGCAAGCGGGCTGCGAACCTGCCGTTCGGCTGCCGCCAGCGATCCGGGCCTCCAGTCTCCGGAGTCGTCGGCGTTCGTGCCGTCGCAGATCCACCGCACACCCCGCTCATCCGCCCATGCCCGGATGCGGTCGAAGAGCTCGCTCTTGCAGAAATAGCACCGGTTCACCGGATTGGCGGCGTAGTCCGGATTGTCCAGCTCCGATGTCGCGATCTCCGTCAGGTTCAACCCCGCCCGGGCCGCGAACTCCCGGGCGTCCCGCAGTTCGGACCGGGCGACCGTGGGAGAGACCCCCAGCACCGCNTGGGCCCGGTCGCCCAGCACGTCGGTCGCAACGCGGGCAAGAAACGTGCTGTCCACGCCGCCGGAATAGGCAACGGCCACGCTCCCCATCTCGCGGAGCGCGTCTCGCAGGCGTTCGTATTTCTGAAGGGTCGGTTCCGGTATGTCCATGAACGCTCCTTGTGCGCTACAATCCCTGCTGAAAGGGGCGCCGGGGTTCCGGCGGCAGAGGTCCTTCAAGGCGAGTGTACCCTTCCCGCAAACCGGTGTCAAACGGCGGGGGAGGTGACGGCGCCGCCGGTGCCGCGTTCGTGTTCTGGAGCGAGTATGAAGAGTGCTGGACTGCTGGGGCGGGCGGCCGGGCTGCTCGTTTTCGTCGTTGGTGTCGGGATGCTGGCCACCGTGTTCTGGCACAGCTGGAAGCTTTTTCTGGATCCGGGCATCCCGTCCGGCGGACAGGGCGGGGAGCTGATCACCCGCCTTGTGCAGCTGGTGGTCAGGCTGGCCTTCCTGCTGGCGATGTGTGTTGCCGCGTCGCTGATCGCCAGCAAAGGCATTCAGCTCTACACCGCCGCCCATCGCCCGGTGCCNCTGCGTCCGGCCGCGCCCCCCGCGCCGGATATCCCCGCGACCGACTGACGCGCCCCTTGGCCGGATCCCCGGACCCGTTCCGGATCACTGTTCCCGCCGGGTCGCTCGATCTGGACCTCACCCTGTCCAGCGGCCAGGTCTTCAGGTGGAAGCGCCTTGGGCCGCAGGACTGGGCCGGGCCACTGGCCGGGGACGGTGTCCGCCTTTCGATGTCCGGTCCGGACTGCCTTCTCGTCCGGCATCCTGCCGGAGATGATGCCCGCGGGGATGTGGAGAGCTTCCTGCGGCTGGACGTGGATCTTGGGTCCGTCCGGGACGAGCTTTCACGGCGGGACGGCCGGCTGGAGTGTCTGTTCGAACGGTATCCGGGCCTGCGCGTGCTCCGGCAGGACCCGGTGGAATGCTTGCTGTCGTTCGTCTGTGCCGTCGTCACGAACATCCCGCGCATCTCGATGTCCCTGGAGGAGGTCTGCAGGGTGTTCGGGCGCCGGACCGCGCGCGGTGTCCTGATCTGGCCGGATCTGGAGGTGCTCGCGGAGGCGGAGCCGGAGCAGCTGCGCCTGGGAGGGCTGGAGTTCCGTTGCCGGAGCCTGAGCCGTGCCGCCAGGGCGTTGCGGGAGAGGGGAGGCGCGGCGTATCTGGAAGGACTGCGCGGCCTGGCTTACGAGGAAGCGTTCGCGGAGCTGGCGTCGCTGCCTCACGTGGGGCCGAAGGTGGCCGATTGCGTGCTTCTGTTTGGCCTGGGCTTCGATGAGGCGTTTCCGCTGGACACGCACACGTGGCGCGCGGCCCAGCGGCTGTTCGGGGATGCCGCCGTCCGGCGCACCGGTCGCGGCTACCGCGAGATGTCCCGCCGGCTCCGGGCGCGGCTCGGGCCCTGGGCCGGGTGGGCGCAGCAGTATCTCTACTTCAACTCGATCGCAGCAGGGCGTTCCCGCCCTCCAGAAGGCGCCGGTTTTTCCCGATAAGAAAGAGGTTTCTTGCGCCCGAAGGGGTTGACAGGCGCCGCGCCGGGTTTATATAATCCGGGCAGTTTGCCGAAACCGGGTTCAGCTCGGATTTCCGCCGGGCCGGTGCGGCCGCAGGGGATGGAGGCAGTCCTCCCTGCAGGCCAGCCCGTGTCCGAAGAAAAGCCAGGAAGGAGCAGAAGTCTTGAGCAAGACCAGACGTGCGGCGCACGGAGTGCTGGCGGCGGCAGCCGCATTGCTGATCTCTTCGGCGGCGATGGCCGCCACCCACACGGTCCGGACGGGCGACACGCTCTGGGAGCTTTCCCGGAAATACGGAATCTCCACTCAGGCCCTCGCCAGAGCCAACGGCATCTCAGAAGAAGCCATCCTCCAGCCCGGTCAAAAACTGACCATTCCCGGTTCATCCTCGAGTTCGGCATCCCGCCCGTCCCCGGCATCGGCCGGAAAGCAGGGCGTCGTCCAGAAGTCCGCTCCGCTTCGCGCCGAGCCGTCCACGCAGGGCAGGAGGCTTGGCACCCTTCCTGCCGGAACCCGCGTGCAGATTCTGGAGACGAAGTGGGATTGGCATCGCGTCCGGACAGCCTCCGGCTCCACCGGGTGGGTGGGCGGCTTCCTGGTGAAGGTCACCCAGAGCCGTCCTGTCACCTCCGCCCGCTCAGGGCGGCCATCTGCCTCCCGGAGTGTCGCCAGAAGGCCATCTGCGCCGCCCCGTCCCTCCGCAGCTTCATCCTCGGCGGTCCGCACGGCAATGAACCACCTCGGTGACCGGTACCGCTACGGCGGCTCCTCCCGCGGGGGCTTCGATTGCAGCGGTTTCACGCGCTATGTCTATGCGAAGCATGGTGTGGTGCTTCCGCACAACTCCGCCGCGCAGTTTCAGAAGGGCACCCCGGTCGGCAAAGGTGAACTTCAGCCCGGCGACCTGGTCTTCTTCTCGCGCGGGGGGCGCAGGATCGGGCACGTGGGAGTCTATGTCGGGGGCGGCAAGTTCGTGCACGCAAGCAACCCGCGGGGCGGCGTTCGGGTGGATTCCCTGACGACGGGCACCTACGCGCGCACCTATGTCGGCGCGCGGAGGGTCAAATAGCCGCTCCGCGGGAAGTGCCCGCCGCCGGGTTTCAGGTTTCTGGAGGGACGCCCCGGGCGTCCCTCTTTGTTTGCGCTCGCTTTGCGCAGTGACGGGCAGGCGGCTATAATGCCGCCAGCAGAACAGATGTTTGGCGAAGGATCGCACGGGAGCACATGAGCACAGATTTCGCGCGAGAGGTTGTGGATGTAAACATCGAAGACGAGATGAAACGCTCGTATCTTGACTACGCGATGAGCGTTATCATCTCGCGCGCGCTGCCGGACGTCAGGGACGGACTGAAGCCAGTCCAGAGACGGATCCTCTATTCGATGCGGCAGCTGGGGATCGGGCCGAACTCCGCCCACGTGAAATGCGCGAAGGTCTGCGGCGAGACCCAGGGGAACTACCATCCCCACGGCACCGAGGTCATCTATCCCACGCTGGTCCGGATGGCGCAGGACTTCAACCTGCGCTATCCCCTCATAGACGGGCAGGGCAACTTCGGGTCCGTGGATGCCGACCCGCCCGCAGCCATGCGCTATACCGAGTGCCGGCTGGCTCCCATCGCGATGGAGCTGATGGCGGACATCGAAAAGGACACCGTCGACTGGGTGGACAACTACGACCAGACCCGCCTGGAGCCGGTGGTTTTTCCCGCCGCCATTCCCAACCTGCTCGCCAACGGCAGCGCCGGAATAGCTGTGGGGATGGCCACCAACATCCCGCCTCACAACCTGACCGAGCTCCTGAACGGCATCATCTATCTCATCGACCATCCGGATGCGTCCATCAGCAAGCTGATGGAGTTCATCAAGGGGCCGGACTTTCCGACCCGCGGCATCATTCTGGGCACCAGGGGCATCCGCGAGGCCTACGAGACGGGCCGGGGCCGCATCACGATGCAGGGACAGGCCACCATCGAGACGCTCGAGGGCGGCCGTTCTGCCATCGTCATCACGGAGCTTCCGTATCAGGTCATCAAGAAGAGGCTCATCGAGCAGATCGCGGAACTGGTCCATCAGAAGAAGCTGGACGGCATCGCCGATCTGAACGATTTTTCGGACCGGAACGGCATGCGGGTGGTCATCGAACTCAAGCGCGACGCGCATCCTAAGAAGGTCCTCAACTTCCTTCTGAAGCACACGCCGCTGCGCTCCACGTTCGGCGTCATCATGCTGGCTCTGGTGGACCAGCAGCCGCGGATGCTGAACCTCAAGCAGATGCTGGAGCACTACATCGCCCACCGCGAGTCCGTGGTGTTCCGGCGCAGCCTCTGGGAACTGGAGCGGGCCAGAGCGCGGGCGCATGTGCTGGAGGGGCTGCGCATCGCCATCCGCTTCCTGGATGAGATCATCGCTCTCATCCGGCGCTCGCGGAGCACGGAGGAGGCCCGCCGCGAGATGATGCGCCGCTACGACCTCACCCAGATCCAGGCCGACGCCATCCTGGCCATGCAGCTTCGCCAGCTCACCCAGCTGGAGCGCGAAAAGGTGGAGGAGGAGTTCCGCGAGCTTCTGGGCCGCATAGCCTACTATGAGGACCTCCTCATCTCGCCCGTCAAGATCCGCGGGGTCGTGAAGGCGGAGCTTCGCGAAATGCTCCGCAAGTACGGCGACGAGCGCCGGACCCGCATCCACCCGAAGGAGGCCGAGGAGATCGGCGAAGAGGACATCATCCCGGAGGAGGAGACCGTCATCACCATCACCCGGGCCGGGTATGTCAAGCGGGTCCCGCTGGATACCTACCGCAGCCAGCGGCGCGGCGGGCGCGGCGTCATCGGTGCGGGAAAAAAGGAACAGGACGAAGTCATCAAGCTGTTCGTCGCCACCACGCACGATTACATCCTGTTCTTCACGGATCGGGGCAGGGTGCATCGAATCAAGGCCTACGAGGTGCCGGAGGCCAGCCGCACGGCGATGGGGACTCCCATCATCAACCTGATCAACATCGAGCCCGGCGAGGTGGTGACGGCCAGTGTGCCCATCAAGGAGATCGAGGGCGCCGACAACCGGTTTCTGGTGATGGCGACCGAGAGGGGGGAGGTCAAACGCATCGAGCTGGAGCAGTTCCGCAACATCCGCGCGAACGGACTGCGGGCGATCGATCTGGAGGAGGGGGATGTGCTCCGGTGGGTGGCTGTCACGGACGGGACGTATGACGTCGTGCTGGTCACCCGGGAAGGCATGAGCATCCGGTTCCGGGAGGATGAGGTCCGCGCGACGGGCCGTGCGGCGGGCGGGGTCCGGGGCATCAAGCTCGAAGAGGGAGACCGGGTCGTCGCGATGTGCGTCACGCAGGGCAGGGACGAGCTTCTGGTGTGCACCGAGCTCGGCATGGGCAAACGCACCAATATGTCGCTGTATCGCAGGCAGGGCCGCGGGGGGAAGGGAACGCGCACCCTCAACATCACGAAGCGCACCGGCAAGCTCGTAGCGGCGCAGGCCGTGATGCCGGACGACCGGGTCATTCTGATCTCCCAGAAGGGGATTGTGATCAAGGTGCCGGTGACGGAGGTGCGCAAGACAGGCCGGAGCACTCAGGGAGTGCGCATCATGAGCGTGGCGGACGGCGATGCGCTGGTCTCGCTCGAGAGGATCGCATCGACGGCCGAGGCCGACGAAGAGGTGGACGCTCTCGAGCGTCTGGAGAAAAGTGTCCCGGAGGCGCCCGCCGGAAACGGCGCCAGGGAGGCGGTTCCGGCCGCCCTCGAAGAGGAGGTATCCGATGCCGAGGGGGATTCCTCTGAGTCCTAAGAGGCGCGAGATCCTGGACTACATCGAGCGGCATACGGAGAGGTTCGGATATCCGCCCACGGTGCGCGAGATCGGGGAGGCGGTGCATCTGAGCTCGCCGTCCACCGTGCAGGCGCATCTGAAACGGCTGGCTGACGAGGGGCTTATCGTCCGTGAGAGAGGGCTGACCCGGGCGATCCGTCCCGCCCGCCCGGCTCTGCGGCCGGCGAAGACCGTGCAGCTGCCGCTGGTCGGGAGGGTGGCGGCCGGAACGCCGCTTTTGGCCGAGCAGGACATCGAGGGGTATTTCGGGGTGCCCGCCGAGCTGGTCCCGGACGGGAAGGGCTTCCTTCTCAGCGTGCGCGGCGACAGCATGATCGAGGCGGGCATACGGGACGGTGATTACGTGGTGGTGCGGGAGCAGCCGTCGGCGGATGACGGAGACATTGTCGTCGCGCTGGTGGAAGGGGAGGGCACCGTGAAGCGCCTGCGCCGCGAGAACGGGCGCGTGCGGCTCCAGCCGGCCAATCCAGACATGCAGCCCATCTACGCGGACGACGTGCGTATCGTGGGAAAGGTCGTCGGTCTGTTCCGGCGGCTGCAGTAGGAGACGGAAGATTGCCTCGCATTGAGGAGACGGTCGAGATTTCCGCCCCGCTCGAGACGGTGTGGGCGGTGGCACAGGATGTGGAGAGCTTCCCGGAGTTCATGCCGGACGTGCGGAGCCTCAAAGTCGTGGAGCGCTCTCCGGACGGTCTTCGCACCGTCACCGAGTGGGAGGGGGTCATCAAGGAGTTCAAGCGGACGGTGCGCTGGACGGAGGAAGACGTCTGGGACCCGCAGGCCCGGACCTGCGCCTTCCGGATGCTGGAGGGCGATTTCGACTCCTACGGGGGGCTCTGGACGTTCTCGGAGCAGGACGGCAAGGTCCGGTTCCGCTGCACGGTGGACTACGAATACGACGTTCCGCTCATCGGGCCTCTCATCAAGAACATCGTCGCGCTCAAGATGAAACAGAACGCCGCGAACATCCTGCAGGCCATCAAGGAGCGGGCCGAGAGCCGCTGAGCGAGGCGGAGTCTGCCGCGCCGCCGGGCGCTTCGCCGATGGCTTCCAGGGTCGCGCCCGGGTAGTAATGCTGCAGGATGGTGCGGAAATCCTGGTTCCAGGGAGGCAGGGCTCTTCCGCGGGCGCCCCACTGACAGAGTCCCGCGCCGTGACCGTGGCCCAGGCCGCAGACAATGAGGTCCCCGGTCTCCGGGTCGGCCTCGAACCGGCAAAGCGCCGAACGGACGCCGGCCGGGGCGAGCCGGGACCGCAGTTCGGCCCCGCTCAGCGAGACCGTTCCGAAGTCGTGTTCGATGGTGATGGCCGTTATGCGGCCCGATGCGTCTCTGGCTTCGATCCGCACACGCCGGACGGCCCCGTGACGCTGCTCGCCCAGCGCCTCCAGCAGGGCCTGTTGCGAGATACGCGCGCTCCAGCGGTGAGAGGGGGCCTGCTCGCAGAAGTGGGTCCCGTCTTCCGATGCGTCCGGCTTCGGTGGCGCCGGGTCTCCTGCGGCGGCGGGGGCCGGCATTCCCCCGCAGTCCGCGCAGAACTGGGCCGGCAGGATCCGTCCCCGCTGCACGAGCACGAGTCCACGGGTCTCGGCCACGGCGAGGTCGGTGGGCGCGCTCTCGGCCGACGTTCCGCGGTACACCTGGCAGTGCGTGGAGTCGCACAGATCGGCCTTCTGCGCCCGGTGGCGAGAGCCGGAGCCGAGCGCATAGCTGCGCGCGGCGACCGCCTGTGCCTTCAGGGCCTCCAGCGGCCAGGATCGCGGCATCTCCGACGGGACCACACTCCGGAGGTAGTCCTCCAGCTCCACGGAGTTGACGATCGCCGGGGACGGGCCGGGAACCACCTCGATGACCCCGCGGTATGTCCTGCTGAGGTTGCCGCGGGTGAGCGTGACGGTCCCGTCGCGGCTCCTGAGAAGCAGAGGGGCTGTAAGGGCCTGCCCCGGCGGGCAGAGCACGGTGCTGCCTCCGGAGGCAGGCGTCCATCTCAGGCCGTCACTGCTGGTCTCGAGCGCACCGGCCGATGCCAGGACCCCCTCGGGCGAGCCGAACGCCGTCAACAGCACCCGGACGGGGGCGGCCTTCAGGGAAAGGGTGGAGGCTGCCGTCAGGAATGGAAGCAGGATCGCGACTGCTGACAGGCGGGCTGACAAGAGAATGGCGGCCTCCCGGCGGCCGGATGGAAAGGAAGAAGACATCGGGGCGGGGAGATTTGAACTCCCGACCTCTCGCACCCGAAACGAGCGCTCTACCAAGCTGAGCCACGCCCCGAAGCCGGACGGATTATACCACACTCGCTCCAACTCCAACAACACCCGCCCTTGCGCGACGCGCGCGGCAGTGGTATCCTGCTGAGGCTGCGGGGAACCCGGCGAAACCCGCGCCTGCGCGGCTCGCGCTCCGCAGCTCGAGGTATCGGTCGTTTGGTCATCACGGTCACGCTGAACACGGCGGTCGACAAGACTTTCACCATCCCCAACTTCGCCCTGGACCGCGTCCACCGGCCCACCGAGTGGAAGATCGTGCCGGGCGGAAAGGGCATCAATGTCTCGCGCGTGCTCAGGGAGCTTGGACTGCAGACCCTGGCGATGGGTTTCGCCGGAGGATATACCGGCGGCATGATCCGGAAGGGGCTCGAGCGGGAAGGCCTGCCGTGCCACCTGGTGGCGACATCGGAAGACTCCCGGGAGTGCATCACGGTGATCGACCCGGAGGCGGGGACGCAGACGGAGATCAACGAAAACGGCCCCCGCATCAGCGCCGGCGAGCTCTCCGCGCTGGACGATGCGTTGCGCGCGCGCCTGCCGGAGGCGGAGGCGCTCGTGCTCTCCGGCAGCATTCCGCCGGGCGTGCCGCCGGACATTTACGCGCGGTGGATTTCGGCCGCCCGGCAGGCCGGTGTGTTCACCGTGCTGGATTCGAGCGGTCCGGCTCTGATCGAAGGGGTGCGGGCGAAGCCGGATGCCGTCAAGCCCAACCGGCGCGAATTCACGGAGCTCACCGGCGAAGACCTCCTGACGGCGGACGAGATCGCCGCGCGCTCGCTTTCCTTGGTCGAAGAAGGAATCTCCTGCGTGCTCGTGTCCCTGGGCAGGGCGGGGGCGGTCGTGGTCACGCGGACGGAACAGTGGGCCTCACGGAGTCCGGAGATACCGTTCGTGAGCGCCGTCGGGTCCGGGGATGCCTTTGTTGCCGGATTTCTGTTTGCGCGTCATCATGGGGAAGATCTCGAAGGGTGCCTGCGGCTGGCGACGGCTGCGGGTTCCGCCAACGCGATGACGTTCGGGGCCGGTTTCTGCTCCAGGGAGTGCATCCTGTCGCTGGCCGCTCAGGTGGAGACCCGCCGGCTGGAACTGCAGAGTCAAAAGACTGAATGAGCATCGGCGGGCCGGAGATAATCGTCCTTTTCCTGCTTGCCCTCATCGTCTTCGGCCCGAGAAAACTGCCGGAGATCGGGCGCAGCCTGGGCCAGGCGATGCGGGAGCTGCGGCGGATGTCCAGCGAGGTGACCTCCGTTTTCGAAGAGGCCCTGGATGACCGGCGCCGCGCCGCGAGCTACGGTCAGGAGTGGCAGCACCCGGAGGATGTCAGCTACCACTCTGCCGGCGGCGGCCATACGGGCACGGAGGATTCACCCTCCGGGGAAGCGGAAGACCCTTACGCCGGCGTCTATGCCGGGGAGGATGTGAGCGAGGCCGGTCCCCGGGCGGAAGAGGGCACGGAGCCTGCCCCGGGCGCTCCGGGATTCCGGGAGGAGGGGGACGGGGAGCCCGCGGCGGAAAGGACGGATTGACATGCTTGTGACCAATGCACTTGGGGGGCAGGAGGTATGGATCATCGTCGGGGTGATCGTGCTCCTGTTCGGCGCGAAGAAG
>JGI24187J35170_1000511_pt1 | contig 17425 bp, 15 predicted proteins | sample YNPBryBLVA2012_FD_35170 | JGI IMG/M metagenome (IMG submission 35170)
GAGGCGGCATAGGGATGCCGCCCTACGGCCGTTTGGAAGCAGAGGGCAGGCGCGGCTTCAACCGCTGGCCTGAGCCATTGCCAGGAGCGGGGCGGCATAGGGATGCCGCCCTACGGCCGTTTGGAAGCAGAGGGCAGGCGCGGCTTCAACCGCCGGCCTGAGCCATTGCCAGGAGCGGGGCGGCATAGGGATGCCGCCCTACGGCCGTTTGGAAGCAGAGGCAGGCGCGGCTTCAACCGCCGGCCTGAGCCGTTGCCAGGGGAGAATCATTCTTTCGGCGCAGAGCGCCGAAAATGCTTGGGATTTCGAAGCAAGTCCCAATCTGGGGACGGAGTCGAGGCTTTAGCCGGCGCAAACGTGGCTCAAACCGGCTGAAGCCTCGACTCCGGGCGGGAAAAGCAGCATCGACGTAGCCTAAATCGCTTCTGCTTCGAACACCCAAATGCTCCGTCCCTACTTGATTTTTCGGACGATTGGGGTAACATACGGCGACGCGGCCAAATTGAGCTGCTGCGTGGGAAAGGCAGCGGCTTCATTCAGCGAGTTCTGAATCGCGTTGCACTATCGCTGTCGGAGGAGGTGGCATCTTGAGGATTCTCGTCACCGGCGGGGCTGGCTTCATCGGCTCGAACCTGGTGGACGTGCTGATGGGCCAGGGCCACGAGGTCACCGTGCTGGACAACCTGTCGGTGGGCAAGGTGGACAACATCGCTCACCATCTGGAAAGTGAACGTTTCCACTTCGTGAACGACTCCATCCTGAATACCACCACTCTCGAGCGACTGGTGCGCCAGGCGGAGGTGATCTACCATCTGGCAGCCGTGGTGGGGGTCAAGTATGTGGTGGAGGATCCCCTCAGCGCTATCGTCACCAACGTGCGCGGCACGGAGAACGTACTGGAGATGGCCTTCAAGTACTGGGTGCGGACCGTCATCGCCTCCAGTTCCGAGGTCTACGGCAAATCCACCGCCGTTCCCCTGGGGGAGGATGACGACCGCGTGCTAGGCCCCACCACTGTGGGCCGCTGGTCCTACTCCGACGCCAAGGCGATTGACGAGTATTTTGCCCTGGCCTACGCGAAGAAGGGATTGCCGGTGGCGGCGGTGCGCTACTTCAACGCCTACGGCCCGCGGCTCGACCCGCGCGGTTATGGGAGCGTCATCGCTCGCTTCATCACCCAGGCCCTGCAGGGCGAGCCGCTCACGGTCTACGATGACGGCCGGCAGACGCGCTGCTTTACCTACGTCTTCGACACGATTGACGGCACCATCCGCGCGGCCACGGTGCGCGAGGCGGCGGGCCGCGTGTTCAACATCGGCTCGAACCGGGAGACCTCCATCGGTGAACTGGCAGAGATGATCCGCCAGATCACCGGTTCCCGTTCGGAGATCGTCCACGTCCCCACCGCCGCGGCCTACGGCCCCCACTTTGAGGAGACCCGCCGCCGCGTCCCCGATGTGACGCGGGCGCGGGAGTTGCTGGGCTTCGAGGCGCGCACCCCTCTTGAAGAGGGCCTGCGCAGGACGTTGGCATGGTTCCAGGAGCACAATACGGATGTCACGAACACGATTGAGCGTCTTCCTTGACGGAGTTTTGGAAGCGGGCTGGCTGGCGGCAGTCATCGTCACGCCGCTGTTCTTCAACATCTACTCCAGCCGCGTCTTCGAGCCGGACAAACTGACCACTTTGCGTTCCATCGCCCTGGTGATGGCCGCCGTCTGGTTGGTGCGTTGGCTGGAGGAGTGGGTGGCCCGACGGGGAGAACGGGGCGCGACGGGCGCCCAGCCGCGCATCACCTGGCGCACGCCGCTGATTCTGCCCACCCTGCTGACCGTGCTGGCCTACCTGGTCAGCACGGCGCTCTCGGTCAACCCCTACACCAGTTTCTTCGGCTCCTACCAGCGGCTACAGGGCACCTTCACCACCTTCTCTTACATCCTCATCTTCCTCATCATCCTGGAGCGCATGCGCACGCGGGCGCAGGTGGACCGCTTCGTCACCACGCTGATCCTCAACAGTCTGCCGATCGCCCTTTACGGCTTCGTGCAACACTCCGGGCGGGACCCCCTGCCGTGGGGCGGCAACGTGACGACGCGCGTGGCCTCCAACATGGGGAATGCCATCTTTGTCGCGGCCTACCTCATCATGGTCGCGCCACTGGTGCTGAGCCGCGTGGTGGAGGCCTTCCGCGCCATCCTGACCGAGGAGAAGGCCAGCGTGGCTGACATCCTGCGCGCGGCGGTGTACATCTTCATCTTCCTCGTGCAGGTGATCGCCATCTGGTACACCAAGAGCCGTGGCCCGCTGCTGGGGNTGCTGTTCGGTGTGGGGCTGTGGATGTTCGTGGGGCTGCTGGCGCTGCAGCGGCAGGCCCGGCAAGGGCAACCGGGCGACAGCGGCNTCTGGTCAGACCTGGGGCGGGGGGCGCTCTTTGGGCTGGGCAGCCTGGTGGCCGCGCTGGGGGCGGCAGCGGCCTTCTACTTCGCCGCTCGCGCGCTCACCGCTGAGGAGAGCAGCCTCCCGGCGATGGGGGCGCTGGGGGTGGCGCTGCTGGTGATATTGGGCGCCTGGCTGGCGATGATCGTCAACCGGCAGGGCTGGCGCTGGCTGTGGATTAGCGCGCTGGTGATGGTGGTCTTCTTCGCCCTCGGTTTCTTCGCCGTCAACCCTGGCGGACCGCTGAACGAATGGGCGGTGCAGCAGCCCTCTATCGGCCGCATCGCGAACGTGTTGCAGGCCGAGAGCGGCACCGGCAAGGTGCGCGCGCTGATCTGGGAAGGGGCGTTGCAACTGATCCTGCCGCACGAACCCATCGCCTACCCTCCTACGCTCACCCGTTCGGATTGGCAGGCCGATCCCTTCAATGCCGTTCGCCCCCTGGTTGGGTACGGCCCGGAATCCATGTACGTGGCCTACAATCCCTTCTACCCGGCGCTCCTGGGCCACTACGAGTCGCGTACCGCTTCCCCCGACCGTTCGCACAACGAGACGTTGGACACGCTGGTCATCACCGGCGTTCCCGGCTTCGTCGCCTACCTGTGGTTGTTCGGCAGCCTCTTCTACTTCAGCCTGCGCTGGTTGAACCTGCTGCCGGACAGCCGCCGGCTGCTCTTCTTCGTCCTGCTCGCCGTCGGGGGGGTGCTGGCAGCGGTGATCGCCAGCCTCGTGCTGGGCGTGCACTTCTTCGGCCTGGCCATCCCGATGGGTATCACCGCTGGCCTGTTCATCTACCTGCTTGTCTGTGGCTTCTCGGTCTACCGGGAGACGCATCCCCTCCCTGCGCTCCCTGCCGAGTTCATCCTTCTGGCTGGCCTTTTCTCCTCTTTCGTCGCCCACTTCATCGAGATGAACTTCGGCATTGCCATCGCTTCGACGCGGACGACCTTCTGGGCGCTGGCCGGGGTGTTCGTGCTGCTGGGGCTGCAGCGCATCGCCGACCGGGAGGAACCGTCGTTCGCAGGGCCGGCGCCGACCTCGGCCGGGCCGGCGCGCGGCAGGAAGCGACGTCGCCAGGGGATGCCGCTCCCCTCGCCACGCCGCCGTACCTCTTATGGCCCTGGCTGGCTGTGGCCCACCCTGGGCGCGGCGCTCATCGGCGCGCTGATCCTGGGCACGCTGGCCTATGACTTCGTCAACAACATCGAACGGCTGACGAGCCCGGCGCAGATCCTCTGGCACTCGCTGACGGTGGTGGCCATCAACGGGCCGGTGCGCACCTCGCTGGGCATTCTGATGGTGGTGGGGGTGACCTGGCTGGCGCTCGCCCTGCTCTCGGTGAGCCAGATCGCCAGGACCGGCGTCTTCCGGAATGTGAGCGAACAGTGGACTGCTGCCCTGATCGTCCTGCTCATCGCGCTGCTGATCGGTATGATCTTTGGACTGGCGCTGGCCAGTCAGCACGCCCGCGTCGTCACGGCCACGTTGCACAGCGTCAGCGACGTGATCGCCCAGGCGGGACGGATCGCGGACCAGTTGGTCGCCTATTATGCCTTGCTGGCGGCGCTGATGCTCCTGGGCGGCCTGGCCCTGAGCGGCGAGCGCCTGCTGCCGACAAGGTGGGGCACACCAGCGGGCGTGGTCACACTCTTGATCGCGCTCCTGGGTTGGCTGGTCCTGGCCTTCATCGGTGCGTCGGGCGGTGCGACGGCGGCGACGCGCCTGTCGGCCCTGCTGCTGGTTTTCCTGGGGGCTGCAGGCGCGGTGACGGCTGTGCTCCTGGTGTATTATCTCTTCGATCCCGCTATCCGCTTGCGCCTGGTCGAGGTGGGTTGGGGCTGGATCGGTGTGGCGCTGGCCGGCCTGTTGCTCTTCCTGGCCCCTGTCGCTGCTTACCAGTACAACATGCGCCCCATCCGCGCCGATACCATCTACAAGCAGGGCAATGCCTGGGAGGACCAGAACCAGTGGACAGTGGTGATCCCGCACTACGAAGCAGCCATTGCGCTGGCGCCGCGGGAGGATTTCTACTACCTCTACCTGGGCCGGGCCTGGCTGGAGTATGCCGGCAGCCTCACCGACACCACACAGCAGGACCAGGCCCTGCGGCAGACGGAGCAGGTGTTGCTGCAGGCGCAGACCATCAACCCGCTCAACACCGACCACAGCGCCAACCTGGCACGTATGTACCGTTCCTGGGCCGATATGCCGGCTGCCGCTGACAGCGGACAGCGAGACCTCCTGCTTCAACTCTCCGCGCAATACTACGACACTGCCACCCGCCTCAGCCCGCATAACCCCATCCTCTGGAACGAGTGGGCCACGCTCAACTACTACTACCTGCAGGACAGCCTGGAGTACCAGCGTTGCATCAGCCAGTCGCTGGAACTCGACCCTGGCTTCGATCAGACCTGGCTCATCGTAGGGGATGTGCGGGCCCGTGAGGGCGACCTGGAGGGGGCGGCGGTGGCCTACCGCACGGCGCTGGATCTGAAACCCGACCAGCCTCGTGTCTGGGCTGCTCTGGGTCGCCTCTATCTGCAGTTGGGCGACAACCTCCAGGCGGCCTCCGTGCTTTCTCAGTCAATCCAGTTGGCCCCCGAGGCCAGCGATGTCTGGGAAACCCATGAACTGCTGGCCATCGCCCGTTACCGCGCCGGCGACGTCGCCGGAGCCCTGGAGGCAGCGCAGATGGCGTTACTGCTGGCCCCGGAGACGGAGCAGGCGAGGCTGCAGCAACTGGTCCTGCAACTGCAACAACCTGTCTCACCCACGCAGGAGGCTCCGTGACCGTCTATCTGCTCGTCTTTGCCGGCGCGCTGGTGCTGGCGGTGGGGGCCACCCCCCTCGCCCGCTGGCTGGCTCCCCGCCTGGGGGTGATGGACCAGCCGTCGGTGCGGAAAATCCACACCCGTCCGCTGCCGCGGTTGGGCGGCGCGGCGATCTTCCTGGCGGTGCTGGCCGCCGCCATAGCACTGGGGGAGTGGCACAACTTCGCCCAGTTCGGCTCCATCGTCATCGGCGCGACGGGCATTTCCTTCCTGGGGCTGATGGATGACCGCTGGGGGGTGCGCCCGATCGTCAAGATCATCGGCCAGGTGTTGGCCGCGCTGCTCCTCTGGGCCACCGGCGTGCGCGTCGGCACCTTCCATCAGCCGCTGTTGGACCTGCCCCTCACGGTCTTCTGGGTGGGGTACATCACCAACGGCGTCAACCTGCTGGACAACATGGACGGCCTGGCGGGCGGGATGGCGGCGATCGCTGCCGCCTATTTCGCGCTGATGTGTTCCTTCAGCGGCCAGTACCTGGTGGGCGCGCTGGCGGTGGCGGTGCTGGGGGCTTGCCTGGGCTTCCTGTTCTACAACCTCAACCCCGCCAGTATCATCATGGGGGATTCCGGGGCGCTGTTCCTGGGCTTCATGCTGGCTGCCATCGGCATCAAACTCCGTTTCCCCGACAACGTCACCTTCGTCACCTGGATGGTGCCGGTGCTGGTGATGGGGTTGCCCATCTTCGACACCACCCTGGTCATCCTCTCCCGCCTGCGTCGTGGGCTGAACCCGCTGACCACGCCGGGCAAGGATCACATCTCCCACCGCCTGGTGGCCGCGGGGTTGACCCAGCGGGAGGCGGTCCTGGTCCTCTACGTCGTCTGCTTCGTGCTGGGCATGCTCGCCCTCTTCGTCNCCCGCGCCTCGGCCATCGAGGGGTACACTGTGGGCGGACTGGTCGCCCTGGTCGGGCTGTACGGGCTGTGGCGGCTGGAACGGCCGCCGTTCTTCCACCCCCACCGCCCGCAGCAGGAACCCCCTGCGGCCCAGGAGAGGCAAGGAGGTAACGATGAGGAGGGATGACACGATCAGGATACTGAAGCAACATCGTCACGAGTTTGCTCGCTTTGGGGTGCAGTCTCTGGCTCTCTTTGGTTCGATCATCAGAGACGAGAGCCGGCCAGACAGTGACATAGATGTCTTGGTGGATTTCGCGGGTCGGGCTACCTTGGACCAATTTATGGGTCTCGAGTTCTATCTGGAAGATCTCTTGGGTTGCCGGGTAGACCTGGTCACCCGCAAAGCACTCAAACCACGTCTGAAGCCCTACATAGAACGAGAGGCTTTCTATGTCACGTGATTATCGCCTCTATCTTGATGACATACGCGAGGCTGGCGAGAAGGTCATGCGCTACGTACGGGGTTTGACCTTCAGCCAGTTTGTACAAGACGAGAAGACTTTCGATGCCGTGGTACGTAACCTGGCGGTCATTGGCGAAGCGGTCAAGCACATACCACCAGAAATCCGCAGCCGTTACCCAGAGATGGAATGGCGCAAGATTGCTGGATTGCGCGATGTGGTTACTCACGAGCACCTCGGCATAGACGAGGATATCCTGCGGGATGCAATCCAGCATGAAGTCCCGGTACTGGTCGAATGAGTTGTGCGCATACTGGCCGACGAACAGCAAGAGAGTTGCTGACATGTTCGGAGAGAATATGCCTTCTCTGGAAGAGAAAATCCGCGACCGCAGTGCACACGTCGCCGTTATCGGATTGGGGTACGTGGGGTTGCCGCTGGCGCTGGGGTTCGCCCGGGCCGGCTTCCACGTCACCGGCGTGGAAGTGAATGCGGAGAAGGTGGCCCTGCTCAGCCAGGGTCGCAGTTACATTGAGGACATCCCCGCTGAGGCGCTGGCCCCCTACGTCACCTCCGGCCACCTGCGCGCGACCACCGATTACGACGTGCTGCGCCAGGCCGACGCCGTCTTCATCTGTGTCCCCACCCCCTACGACGCCCAGCGGGCGCCGGACCTCTCCGACGTGCGCAGCGCCGCGGAGTCCATCCGCCCCCGCTTGCAGCGTGGCCAGCTGATCGTGCTGCAGTCCACCACCTACCCCGGCACTACCGAGGAGGTGGTCCAGCCCATCCTGGAGCAGAGCGGACTGAAGGCAGGGGTGGACTTCTACCTGGCCTTCTCGCCGGAGCGGATCGACCCGGGGAACAAGGACTGGTCGGCCTACAACACCCCCAAAGTGGTCGGGGGACTCACGCCGGAGTGCACTCGTCTGGCCTGCGACCTGTTGAGTCAGATGGGGGCGCCGGTCTGCCCGGTCTCCTCCACGCGCGCCGCGGAGATGACCAAACTGCTGGAGAATATCTTCCGCGCGGTCAACATCGCCCTGGTCAACGAGTTGGCCCTGCTGGCCGAGCGGATGGGCATTGACTTCTGGGAGGTCATCGCGGCCGCCCGCACCAAACCCTTCGGCTTCATGCCCTTCTATCCTGGGGCGGGGGTAGGGGGGCACTGTATCCCGGTGGACCCCTACTATCTCTCCTGGAAGGCCCGCGAGTACGACTTCTACACCAAGTTCATCGAACTGGCGGCGGAGGTCAACCAGGCGATGCCCTACCACGTGGTGGACCTGCTCTGCCAGGCCCTGTCGGCGCACGGACGGGGGCTACAGGGCGCGTGGGTACTGGTACTGGGAGTGGCTTTCAAGCCCAACGTGGAGGACCCGCGCAACTCTCCGGCTGAGCGGGTGATCGAACTGTTGCTGGGACGCGGAGCGCAGGTGCGCTATCATGACCCCCACGTGCCCCGCTTCCGGGTCGGCGGGGACGTCTTCTACCGCCCCAGCGTCACCCTGGAATCGGTGCCGCTCAGCGATGAGGAACTGGCGGCTGCCGACGCCGTGCTCATCGTCACCGGCCATCGCGCTGTGGATTACGCGCGGGTGGTGGAACGGGCACGGCTGGTGGTGGACTGTTGCAACGCCACCGGCGCGCTGCCCCGCGACGAGAAGGTCGTCCGCCTGGGTGCTCCCCTGCCGCGCTGATGGCCGAGCGTAAGCCCCGCCCCCGTCTGCTGCGCGTCGTTCAGATCCTGACCGTCCTCATCGTCGTCGGCGCGTCGGTGGCGGCGGTCTACTTCCGCAACCACCTGCAGGACCTGGCTGGCTACGGCTACGCGGCGGTCTTCCTGGTCGGCCTGGTCAGCAACGCCACGCTCATCCTCCCTGTGCCCGGCCTGGCGGTCAGTTCGCTCCTGGGCGGTGTCTTCAATCCGTTCCTGGTGGGGTTGGTCGGCGGGGTGGGCCAGGCGCTGGGGGAACTCTCTGGCTACATGGCAGGCTACAGCGGCCAGACGCTGGTGGACCGCGGCCCCACCTATGAGCGGGTGGCGGGGTGGATGCAGCGTCACGGCGTGGTGACGATCTTCGTGCTGGCGCTCATCCCCAACCCTGTCTTCGACCTGGGGGGCATCGCCGCCGGGGCGTTGCGCTTTCCGCTGTGGAAGTTCCTGATCGCCTGCGCCGCCGGCAAGGTGCTCAAGAACATCGTCTTCGCCCTCTTGGGATATTATGGAAAAGAGACCATCTTCCGCTGGCTGGGCGGCCAGACGGGCCGACCCTCCAGTCGGGCGATTGTCTCTCAGGCAGATGTGTGTTATATTCCGAGATAGATAGGTCTTCTGGAGCAGCCAGTCTCCAAGAAGGAGGGACGGATGATAGACCCTGACCTGCTGGCCATCCTGCGCTGTCCATACTGCGTGAGCGGCGAGACGCGCAAACCCGGCGAAGACCCTGGTCGGCTGGAACTGGTGCGCGACGTCTGGCTGGTGTGCCAGGAGCCGGACTGCGGCCGCAAGTACCCCATCCGCGACGACATTCCGGTGATGCTGATCGAGGAGGGGGAGCGCTGGATCTCCGTGGCCGTAGACGACCTGCCGGTCCCTCCGCCGGATTAGGGGGGTCCTTGCGCGACGTCGTGTTGCTTTCCGCAGCCAGCCTGCTGCTCCTGCTGGGCGGGCTGCTGCTGCTGGCCCTGCCAGACCCCTACGAGGGCGGAGTGCTCTACTCCATTGACGTGATGCACGCCGTCCGCGTCCTCGACCTGACCGGGTTGGGGCTGGTGTTGCTGGGCGTCGCGGCGGCCTGGTGGGCGGGGACGCGCTGGCAGCGGCAGGTGCACGGTGGAGTGGTAACGGTGGAGGAGCCCCGCGGTGGATGAGTGGCTGAGTGACCTCCTGGCGGCGATCGCTGCTGGGGACGACCGTCAGGCGGAGGAGGCAGTGGAGCGCCTGGACCGGCTGGGCGACGCTGCCCTGCCTGCTTTGCAGGCCCTGCTCTCCTCCGCCGAACGGGAACACCGCTGGTGGGCCGTGCGCGCCCTGGCCGTTGTGGGCACGGCAGAGGCGGTAGCGGCCCTCATCGCCGTGCTGGGCGACCCCGACCCCGACGTGCGCGCCTGCGCGGTGGTCGCGCTGGCCGAATTGCGTCCCGCTGAGGCGGTGGAGCCGCTGGTCGTGCGTCTGGACGACCCCTCCGCCTACGTGGCGCGGCTGGCCGCAGACGCGCTGGCCCAGTTCGGTGATGCAGCAGTAGAGCCGCTTATCCGCACGCTGCGGGAGGGCGGGGTCGCTGCGCGGGCCGGGGCGGCCCGCGCCCTGCGCGCCCTCCAGTCGCCCCAGGCCATCCCCGCCCTGTGCGCCGCGCTGGACGACCCCAGCGCCGTGGTCACCGCCTACGCCGAGGAGGCGTTAGAGCGGATGGGCGTAGGGCTGGTGTTCTTCTCGCCCTGACTCAACCCGCCAGTGTCAGCCCCTTGAAGGATCGCACCTGCCCGGTGATGGCGCGCTCGGTGGGCAGCCGTTCGATGCTGGAAGCCCCGAAGAAGCCGACGATGCCCGGCATGCGCGCCAGCGCTGTCCCCACGTTCTCCGGCTCGTCGAATGGCCCGCCGTGGCAGATGACCATCACCTCGCGGTTGACCTGGTGTCCCGCTTCTGCCATCTGCAGAACCCTCTCGATGGCCTCGTCGAGGCTGAGCGCCACGCCCGCGCCGATGGTGCCGCCGGTGGTCAGCCCCACGTGGCAGACCAGCAGGTCGGCCCCGGCCTGGGCCATCGCCCGCGCCGACTCCGCGTCGAAGACGTAGGGGGAGGTGAAGAGGTCCATCTCGTGGGCGATGCGGATCGCCTCCACCTCCTTGTCGTACCCCATACCGGTGGCTTCCAGGTTGGCGCGGAAGACCCCGTCAATCAGCCCCACCGTCGGGAAGTTCTGCACGCCAGAGAAGCCCAAATCCCTCAATTGTTTGAGGAAGACCGGCATCAGCCGGAACGGGTCGGTGCCGCAGATGCCGGCCAGCACCGGNGTATTCTTNACCACNGGCAGTACTTCGGCGGCCATCTCCACCACGATGCCGTTGGCGTCGCCGTAGGGCAACAGGCCGGCCAGCGAGCCCCGTCCGGCCATGCGGTACCGCCCGGAGTTGTAGATGATGATGAGGTCCGCCCCGCCCGCCTCGGCGCACTTGGCGGAGAGGCCGGTGCCCGCGCCGCAGCCGATGATGGGCCGTCCGGCGGCCACCTGAGCGCGCAGCCGTTTGATGATCTCCTGNCGNGGGATCGTCATCCCGAAACCTCCTTTCCCTTGAGCATTTCCAGCAATACCCCTGCCGCCCGTTCGGCGAAGGCCGGGTCGTTGATGTTGGCCTCCATCTCGATCAGCGGAATGTCGGGCCGCAGGTTCTCTTTGATGGCCTGGAAGCAGGCTCCGTCTGCCGCCGGGTCCCAGAAGGGGTTGCCGGGGCTATCGAGCATGGAGACGCCGCGCAGCGGCAGGAGCACCGCCACCGGTCCCCGTGAGGCGTTGGCCGCGTTGGCGATCATCTGCCCGATGACGCGGTTCTCCTCGGCGTTGGTGCGCAGCAGGGTGACGTTGGGGTTCCACTGGTAGAGGAGACGCGAGCGATACCGCTCCGGCACGCTGTCGAGGCCCCAGAAGTTGCACATATCCACGCACCCTGGCACCAGCACCGTGGGGATGCCGGCGCGGGCGGCGGCGAGCATGCGCTCCGGTCCGGCGCTGAACACCCCGCCGCAGACCTCGTCGGCCAGTTCGGTGGTGGTGATGTCCAGCGAGGCCGCGATGTAGCCGTCGGCGATCAGGCTCTCCATCGTCCGTCCGCCGCTGCCGGTGGCGTGGAAGACCAGCACTTCGTACCCTTCTTTCTCCAACAGCGCGCGGGCGTGATCAACGCAAGGGGTGGTGTTGCCGAACATCGAAGCGGTGATGAGCGGACGCTCCTCGTCTACGGCCGGTATCTCCATCTTGACCATGCCGACGACCGCGCCAGCGGCGTTGGCGTAGANGGCGCGGCTGATGCGGTTGAAGCCGGCCACGTCCACGATGGANGGGATGAANGTGATGTCGCGCGTCCCGGCGTAGGCGCTGACGTCTCCGCCGCCCACGGTCGAGAGCATCACTTTCGGCACGCCCACCGGCAGGGTGCGCATGCCGGCGGTGGCGATGGAGGTGCCGCCGCTGCCTCCCATCCCCAGGATACCGTCCAGACGGCCCTCGTCGTAGAGCCGCCGGACGACAGCCGCCACTCCCGCGGCCATGATCCGCATCGCCTCGTCCTTGCGCTCGCCGGAGCGGAGCGTGGCCAGGTCGCCGCCGCCCGCGCGGGCGACCTCCTCGCGGGTCACGTCGGGCGGGAAGGCTGGCTCGCCCATAACGCCGAAGTCCACCACGATGGTCTTCAGTCCTGCGCCCTCGATGAGTCGCTTGACGAAAGCGAACTCCTGCCCTTTGGTGTCCAACGCCCCCACAAGAACCACAGTCTTGGCCATGGCGTCATCCTCCCAGATGGTCAGCGTCAGCGGCTGGGAATCTGACCGGCGGGGACGAGGGTGCAGTCGGGACTGCGGGCCAGTTCCGCCTCCGGCCCTGGCGGGCTGTAGATGGCGATGATCTTCATCTGCTCCCAGCCGGTGTTGATGGTCTCGTGGTCAACGCCAGGGGGGATGTGCACGAGCATGCCAGGCCCCACCGGGTGGCGTTCGCCGGCGACGGCCTGCACGCCGGTGCCGGAGACGAAGTAGAGGATCTCCTCCACGCCGGGGTGGTTGTGGGTGGTGTGGCCCTTGCCCGGTTCCAGGAGGACGACGCCCATGCTGAACCGCTCGGCGCCGGTCACCTCTGGCGCGCTCATCCACTTGAGCGTGCCCCAAGGGAAGACCTGGGTGTCCACTTCATCAGGTGTGACGAAACGCTTGCCCTTCATCGTCTGCACCTCCTTTCACGGGAATTGTAGCACATCGTCGGCGAATCGGCGAGTCCGCGGGGTTCTTGGAGCGCGCTTCAGCGCGTCGGGCGGTTGGTGGAATCGAACCGCAGGCCGCTCCTCTGGAGCGATTCGCCGCATGCGGGATTCGCGCTATAATTGCCTGAAGTGGCGTGCCAGGAAGAGATGCAGATGAAGAAGAGACGGGCACTCTGGTTGGCTACTCTCGGCCTGTTAGTCCTGTTCGCACAGGCGACATCGGGTGCTTGCGCCCTTTCCTTCACTTATGATGAGCCTATCTACATTGGCGCTGGCTACGCAGACTGGATGACCGGCGACGTGCGCATGCACGGCTTCATCGGCCACCCACCGTTGATCAACATGCTCACCACCTGGCCTTTGCTGCTGGATTGTGGCCACCGTCCAGACCCGCGCCAGTTCTCGCAGTGGGGCGGGGATGATAACTTGGGCTTCGCTCGCGATCTGCTGCCTCATCTGGGACCGCCGGACCGCACAGCTTTTCTGACCCGCCTGCCGGTGATCTGGATCACTTTACTTCTGGCTGCTTTGGTCTTCCGTTGGGCTGATGGGCTATGGAGAGGGTGGGCTGGTTATCTGGCATTGTTTCTGTTCGTGTTCGACCCCACCGTTGCAGCGCACGCCCGGCTCAACACCACCGATATGGGCCTGGCGGCCTTCGGCTTTCTTTCCTCATATGCGCTGGTCTGTTACCTGCAGCGCCCCTCCGCTCGCCGGCTTCTGTGGGCCGGCCTGGCCTTGGGTCTGCCGCTGGCGAGCAAAGCCTCGGGCCCCTTTTACCTGATGATGGCTGTGCTCTTGCTCATCGTTTACGGGATGGTGGCCTGGCGTCGGCAGCGCCGATGGGTCTGGCGCGTGCTGAGTGCTGTGGCTGCACTGATAGGACTGGCCCTGTTTGTGTTGTGGGCTGCCTGTCTGTTCGAGGTGCGTCCACTTGCCCCGGGTGGTCTTGCGCTGCCGGCGGCTTCCTATTGGGCTGGGTTGCCCTATATACGCTCCTATTTACCTGGCGGTCAAACCAGTTTCTTCTGGGGGCACCTCTATACGACCAACCCGTCGCGGGCGTACTTTCCTGTCGCCTTTCTGCTGAAGACCCCCCTGCCGACGCTGCTACTCCTGGTACTGGCGGTAGGAGAGGCGCTGACACGATGTCGCTGTCGATCTGACCGGGTGCGGTTTGCCTCTCTGTTGGTGTTGATCGCCATGCCCGTGGCCTACTTCTTGGCGACGCTGGCTGCCTCGCTGCAGATCGGCCAGCGGCATCTGCTGCCTGTTTACCCCTTCCTGTTCGTGTTCATCTCACGGTTGGCGCGGCCCGCGGCTGTAGCCCGCTGGACAGCCTGGCCTGCTCCCCGACGCTGGCTCAGTGCACTCTCCACCCTGGTTCTGTTAGCCTGGCTGGCCAGCGTCAACCTCTCCCTCCAGCCATTTCAGATCTCGTATTTCAATGAACTGGCCGGAGGGCCGAGCGGGGGCTACCGATACCTGGCCGACTCCAGCGCTGACTGGGGACAGGCGCTCAAGGCGCTGCGACGCTATCTGGACGAACAGGCTGCTGACGAGGTTCGGTTGGCTGCCTTCTCCTCGCTTGACCCGACCCTCTATGGCCTGCGCTTCACTCCGCTTCCCCCTACCGTCGGTGCGCCGATCACCCTGACTGCTCGCTTCAACCCCCCACCGGGGCTTTACGCGATTAGCGTTACTCCGCTGCAAGGGTTGTGGCTGCTCGACCCGGATACCTACGATGCGTTTCGCCACCGCCAGCCAGTGGCCCGGGTGGGCTACGTGTTCTTCATCTACAATGTGGAACCCGCCACCCCTGCCCCTCAGTGGGTCGCACAGTGTGCTGCCCCCGTGCCCCCGCTTGACGTACATCAGATCGTCGTCGGCTTTGGCCGTACCGACCTGCGCCTGGCTGCGTTCGACTGCCGCGCTGGTTGGCTCTACCCCGCTGGCGCAGGCTGGACCGTCCTGCCCGACGAGGTGCTGGACGAGTGGGCAGCGGAACGGCTGACCGGCGTGCCGTTGACCTTCCACCAGCGGCGTACCACCGATCATCTGGCGCTCAGCGTCTATGAGGGGCGAGGCAGGCCAGAAGGGGCCTCTCCGCCCGGCCTTCAGGTGCGCATCGCTCCCGCAGAGTGGTCGCCGCAGCGAGTGGCTGACTCCGGCATATCAGCCATCGCGCCGGTCGTCACAGACGGCCCGCTGACTTTCCTGGGGTATGACCTGCAGCCTGCCTCGTCAGCCTCGGAGTTGGAAGTGCGCACCTACTGGCGTGTCGTCGAAGGGGCAGCCCGCCCGCTCTCGCTCATGGCTCACCTGGTAGCGGCGGACGGAGCACCGGTGGCCATTGCCGATGGCCTGGCTGTACCCATCGAGTTCTGGCGGCCCGATGACGTGATCGTCCAGCGCCACCGCTTCGCGTTGCCGGAGGAGGCTTCTGACGGCGAGTACTGGCTACGTCTGGGCGGATACTGGCTGGACACGATGGAACGTTGGCGGATCGGTGACGCACGGGAGGCCGACGCGCTTTGGGTGCTGGTGGCGAGGGGGCGATGAAACTGAGCGTAGGGCCGGCGCTCATCCTCCTGGGCTACCTTCTCCTCGGGCTCACCTTCGGCCTGCTGGTGCCGCCCTTCGAGAACCTGGACGAGATCGAACACTTCGGGGTGGTGCGGCACGTGGCCGAGACGGGCCGCCTGCCGGTGCACGGCACGCCGGAAGCGGAGGTCTATCACTACCGGCAGGAAGCCTCGCAGCCGCCGCTGTATTACCTGCTCTCCGCCGCACTGGTCCGCCTGTTGGGGTTGCACGCCGATGACGCCGCTGACTTCTGGCGCTTCAATCCCCACGTGGCCTGCGGGCCCAACGAGGTCAGTCCCTACGACAACCGCGCCTCTTTCTACCACGACGCCCGGCGGGAGTCCTTTCCCTGGCAGGGGACATTGTTGATGCTCCATCTCCTGCGGATGGAATCTACGCTGCTCCAGGGAGTGACGGTGGTGAGCACGTGGCTGCTGGCCCGTCGTCTCTTCCCCCGTCGCCGCGCGGTGCCGTTGCTGGCGATGGCTGTGGTCGCCTTCAACCCGCAGTTCCTGCTCGTCGCCAGCGGGGTCAACAACGACAACCTGGTCACGCCACTGGTGACCCTCGGGCTCCTTGTCTTGCTGCGCGCCTGGCAGGAGGGCCTCTCGTGGCAGCGGGCGCTGAGTCTGGGCCTGCTGGTCGGTCTGGCCGGGTTGTCCAAACTGAGCGGTTGGCTGCTGTTGCCCTTCTCCTGTCTGGTCCTGCTGACGCTGCTCCTGCGCTGCCCAAGGGTTGCGCTCAGGCTGCTTCTGCCTTTCCTCGGGCTGCTCGCGCTGACCGCGCTGGCGGTCGGCGGGTGGTGGTTCTGGCGCAACTGGCAGTTGTACGGCGATCCCACGGCGTTGCGACCTATGCTGGAACTGGTCGGTGCGCGCGACCGCCCGGCCTTCTCCCTGTCGGTGGCCGACCTGATGTTCCGTTCGTTCTGGGGGCAAATCCCCTGTGCTTTCTACCCACCCGCTTTCTACTGGCCTTACATCGCCCTGACCGCGTTGGGGATCGCCGGGTTGGCTCGGGGCTGGCGACGGCTGGCTGGACAGGAGCGGCAGGCGGTGCTCGGCCTGACCGCCTGGTTTGTGCTGGTGATGATCGGTTGGATGCGCTGGGACGCGCTCACGCCGGCGACGGGCGGGCGCCTGCTCTTCCCGGCCCTGCCGGCAGTGGCGCTCCTGCTCACGTCAGGGATCGCCGGGTGGGGCCGTCAGCGGTTGGTGCTTCCGCTGGTCACCCTGCTGTTGATCCTGACCGCCTGGTGGGCCGCCGTGGACATCCTGCCCGCTTTCTTCGCCCCGCCGCGCCACTACCCCGCGCCGACCGCCGTACGGCCCGACCATCCCCTTGAGGCGAAGTTGGGGGATGAGATTCGCTTGCTGGGGTACGATCTGACGTTGGCGCAGCGCGGCCCCACGCTCGCTCTGACGCTCTACTGGCAGGCTGCCGCACCCATCAGCGACGATCTCGTCCTGGCTATCCAGCTCGTCTCCCCCATCCCTGGTGACACGACGTTGCGTTTCAACGCCAATACCTGGCCGGGGCGCGGCAATGACCCCACCTCGGCCTGGCGCCCCGGCGAGGTCATCGCCGACCGGTACCGCTTCCGCCTGCCAGCGGCGGATTTTCCCACACAGGCGTGGGACGTGCTGGTGCGGCTCTACAAGGGGGAGACGGGAGAGCCATTGGCGGTGCGCCTGGGCGGGACAGCGGTGGGCGGCGAACTGTGGCTGGCCCGGCTGCGGGTGCCAGGGCAGCGGCCCGATTGCTCGGCCGTTGCGCCGCTGAGCGCCGAAGCGCGTTTCGGCGACGCGGTGGCGCTCACCCACGCCGGGGTAATCACCACGGCCCAGGGGCCGGCTCTGGCGCTGTGTTGGCGGGCGCTCCAGCCGCTTCCGCGCGACCTTACCGTCTTCGTCCATCTCGAGGATGGCGTCGGCACGCTGCTCACTGCCGACGGCCCACCGATGGGGGGAGCCTTTCCCACTTCCCTGTGGCAACCCGGCGACGTGATCCTCGACCTTCACACGTTGCCGCCTGGCTGGGATGGGGCGCGCGTGACGGTCGGCCTGTACAACCCGACGGACGGCTCGCGTCTGCCGGCCACGCAGGGGGGGACAACGGTGCTCGATGGCGAGGTCGTCGTGGAAACGCGTTAGCACTTTGGACTGCGGCGACGTGTCGCCGCTTTCAAATCGCCGACCTTGTCGGCGCACTCCAAACTTTGGATTGCGGCGGCACGCCGCCGCTGTGAAAGCGCCGACACAGTCGGCGCAGTCCAAACCTTGGATTGCGGCGACGT
>JGI24187J35170_1000515_pt1 | contig 17368 bp, 11 predicted proteins | sample YNPBryBLVA2012_FD_35170 | JGI IMG/M metagenome (IMG submission 35170)
CCCAAAACAGCGATTAAATTCAAGATGATTCTGGCACTGGCGCCCCATAGCACTTCTCCGTCGTAAGGGGCATAAAGGACAACGGGAAATGGGCGGCGGATGCCATCGGGAGTGAAGGGTTGTTCCTTCCAGTTGCGCCGGTTGGCCAGCCAGGGTAACGGGATGGTGAAGACGCGTGCCACCTCGCCGGCCGCGGGCTGAAAGGGATATGGCCAGGGAATGACGCCTACCACCGGCGAAACGCGGTAACGGGTGATGGTAATGATGTCGTTGAGCCGACCGAGCAGGCGCACATCCGCCGGATTCAGGCCGATTTCTTCCATCGCTTCGCGCAGGGCCGTTGTTTCAGGACTGGTTTCGCCGGCATTACAGGAGCCGCCCGGGAAAGCGACCTGCCCTTTATGTTTTTGAACGGTGTCGGTGCGGCGGGTGAAGACGATATGCCACTCGTCTTCACAGCGGGCAAATGGAATCAAGACGGCAGCGCATTGCAACGGGACGCTGGCGTACAGTTCGGCGTAGCCATCGGTGGAAGCGATGACACCGGGGCGATAGGCACGTTGTAGACGATCGGCGATTTGATCTTCAGTGAGAAGATGGGTCATTCGGCTCGTACGGCCCCACCGCAGTAGGGGCATTCGGCAGTGGCTTCATCTGCCCATTCGACTTCGTCTGAGAGGATCGGCGCCCCACAGGAGGGGCAATGGGTTGGCAAAAGTCGTTTGGGCGCGGCGGCAGGCGCCTGGCTCTCAAAGCCAGAGGGGAGCAGGGACTTGAGCAGGGCCTCGATTTCAGCGGCTTCGCTGGTCAGTCCGCGGGCGCGGAGTTCGTTGACGGCACGTGCACCGGCTTTCTGCAGACGCATCCAGTTGCCGCGGCCGGCCAGGATGGTCAGCCCTTGCTTGAGGGCAGTCATTCCTGCCGGAACCTGGCCAGCCAGGATGTGGCAGCGTCCGGCCTGGAGGAATAACTGGGCGTCGTGAGGCAGGCCGCGGGTCTGGGCGCCGCGCGCCAGTTGTTCGTAGGCCTGGGCTGCGGCCGGGTAGTTCCCGCTGGCCAGCAGTTCATTGGCACGCATCAGCGCGGGAGGAATGTTGGGGCGCAGGGCGCGCCGCAGTGGACGGACAAAAGGTCTTCGAAACATCGCTTTTTTCCCTTGCCTTGACTTAGAACTCTTGCATAGGCGTTGTAAGAAACGGCGCAAACATTTTTTGCCACAGATTCCACAGATTTTCACAGATTGAGTTTTAGAACTCCGTGCTAATCCGTTAAATCTGCGGCTGAAAATACTTTCGCAAGAAGTCTTTTATTTCCGGGCGTACATGGCAAGTTATGGACGGTTATTCTGAAGAATCCTGTTCCGCCAGCAATTCTTGCACCCGCGCGTCCTCGGCTGGTTCGATGCGGCGGGCAAATGTCAGGAAGCCGGTATGCGCCACCATCCGGTCGGTGGGACGCAGGCGGGTTGGTTCCGGCTTGTAGTAGCGCAGCAAAATTTCACATACTTCGATAAAGGCAAACCCCTCGCGCCGCAGGGCGTGGAGCAGGGTTTCCACCTGGTTGAAGGTGGGGACCAGGTTACAGAAGAATCCGCCTGGTTTGAGGGCTGCCCGCACCTGGCTGACGTAGTCCCAGGGATTGGGAACGTCCAGGAAGAAGGCGTCGGCGTCGGTCTCGTCGAATCCGGTCGCAATGTCGCGCAACTTGAACGTGACGCGCTCGGCCAGCCCCAGCCGTTCAAGGTTTTTGCGCGCCAGGTTCTGGAATTCCTCGCGCTTTTCGTAGGTGATCACGCGCCCCTGCGGGCCGACGGCGAAAGCCAGCGCCACGGTCATGGACCCTGAGCCGGTCCCCGCTTCGAGGACGGTTTGCCCCGGCCCGACCGAGAGGCGCGTCAAGATGTAGCCGATGTCTTTGGGGTACATGATTTGTGTGCTGCGCTTCAGATCGTTCAGAATATCGGCCAGCGAGGGCTGGAGCAGAAAGAACGGACTCCCCTGGTGGCTGAAAACCTGGCTGCCCCACGGCAGGCCGATCAGGTCATCGTGATTGAGCATGCCGCGATGGGTGTGCATCACTCCACCGGGGATAAGGGGGAAGATGTAGTATTTGTGTCGCAGGCCGACGAGCAGGGCCAGGTCACCGGGTTGGGCATGGGTGGAGGAGAGGTTCCAGGGCATGGTTACTTTTAGGGTTTACACGTTTGAACGTTGGAACGTTTGAACGTTGGAACGTTGGAACGTTTCAACGTTTCAACGTTTCCACAAAGAAGTCGGCGATGGCGTTGTAGCAGGTGACGCGGTTGGCGTATTTGAGTATGTCGTGGCCTTCGTCTTCGAAGAGCAGCAATTCGACCTGTTTGCCTTTGGCGCGCAAGTCAGCCACCAGTTCTTCGGACTCTTTGGCCACCACGCGTGGGTCGTTGCGTCCCTGAATGACAAGAAGCGGGCAGGCCAGGTTGTCGAGGTAGGTCTTGGGGGAACGCTCTTGCAGGAAGGCGCGACCTTCAGGGGTGGATGGATCGGCCAGGGCAACTTTGAAGTAGGGCTTCCACGTTTCGGGGATGCGCTCGGAGAAGGTCACCAGGTCGTAGGGGCCGAACATGTCGCAGGCGGCAGACCACAGGTCCGGGTGACGGCCAATCAGGGTGAGGGTCATGTAGCCGCCGTAGGAGCGGCCCACCACTGCGGCGCGTTTCACATCCAGGCGTTTGTCCTTCGGCAGGATCTTGGTCATGGCGTGGACGTGGTCGAGCCGGTCCTTGCCGCCCCAGTCGCGGTCCACTTGCTTCATGTACTGGAGGCCGTAGCCGGTCGAGCCNCGCACGTTGGGGACGAAGACGGCAAAGCCGCGCAGGNTGAGGAACTGGATGAGGGGCATGGAGAACCAGGCAAAATCGGGGCGCTCCTGACTTTGCGGGCCGCCGTGAATGTAATAGACGAGCGGGCACGGACCGGCGAAGCCGAGTTCGGGCGAGGGCAGGTAGAGCCGCGCCGAGATGCGCGTCCCGTCGAAGGAGGTGAAGGAGGCGTCCTCGCCCTTCGACAGGAGGTTTTCGGGAATGCCCAGAATGCGCTCCTCGGTGTGCATGACGATGATGTCGCGCTCTTTGCCCTCGATGGTGTAGAGTTGGGTCGGGCTGGTGGCGGTGGAGAAGGAAATCACGAAGCGGTCTTTGACCTTGTCGTAGTACCCGTGTTCCAGCACGCCATCCGACAGGTCCCCTTCGCCAACGAGGACGTGCTTGAGGGTCATCACACGCTTCTCCTCGCTGAACGTGCCTTCGTAAAGCCAGGAACAGCCGTCAATGTTGAACGCCACGAGATAACGCGAGCCTTTCAAGCGCTCCAGGCCAGCCATTTCGCCGATGCCGGTATGGACGATGCCTGTCACCTGAACGGGCTGGATTTGCCCCGGCGCGGCCAGGTCGAGGTAGCCGAGGCTGTATTTGTCGTCGAAGACGGCGCTCTGAACCAGGAGACCGCTCCCGCTAGCGGTCCATGCGACGGCCCGCAAGCCATTGGGCGGGACAATTTCTCCCTCGGTGCGTTGGTCGAGTGGCTTGCCGAAGAGCAAAGTCCTCTTGCTGTTTTCCAGTAGCCAGAGCACATTATCGCCAGCAGAGTAGCCCTCGGTGAGCAAAATGCGGCTGTGGTCCTCACTGGGGGCGCCCGGCCATGCGCCCCACTCGGACTCGTGCAGTTTTTCCAGTTTGCCGGTGCGCAGGTCGCCGCGGTAGACTTCCTGGATGGGCTTGTCGCGCCGTTCGGCGTTGAAATAGACGATGTTTTTCTCGATGTCGCATTCGGTCAAATGGACGCGGTAATTGGAAAAGAAATTGTCGAAAGCCGGTTCGGGGTAGCCGCCCTCAATGGGGATGAGCATCGGCTGGTAGTTTTCGTCGCCGTCGTGATCGAGCATGACGAGGATTTTATCGAGCAGGGGGAAGACGAAGAAGGAGTAGCCATCTACCAGATCGGGGTTTTGCATGGCAATGTGCGGCGGGAGGAGCGGTTCCGGAACCGAGCCGCCGTAGTACATGGCATACAGGCTCAGTTTTCCGGACAGGCTGCTGATGAAGTAAATCCGGTCCTCCACGATTTGCGGGGAGAGATGCAGGCGGGCGGAGAGGAAAGATTCGATGCGGTAGGTCATGTGCGTTGCTCCTGTAAAATTCGTGTCAAAAGAGATGGCCTTACTGCAGTTAATCTTATCACGAAAAACTTGACGGATTCCGTTCGGACTGATAAACTCGAGTTCAGGTTTGCACGTGTTCACGCTGGACAAGAAACCGGCCCGAACCAGCAACATGGTGAGGCGGTTTTTTATATCCAACAGTAACATGGGCAAAACATTCCATCTTTCTTTCCAAACGTAAGGAGAAATACAATGTCAGAGCGTGTGACCGGAAAGGTCAAATGGTTCAATGCATCGAAAGGCTATGGCTTCATNGAACGCCAGGGTGGCCCAGATGTCTTCGTGCATTTCAGCGCAATTCAAAGTGACGGGTTCAAAACCCTCAATGAAGGGCAAAAGGTTGAGTTCGAGATCGAACAAGGACCGAAGGGCCTGCAGGCGGCGAAAGTCAAGCCAATTTAGTCCGGATTGCGAATATCCTTCCCTCCCCTTGCGGGAGGGATTTTTTGTTAAATCGCAAGCGCCTCTCTTCTGCTATTGCAAGTTGCGATAGACACAGATAAAGACGAGATTTTCTCTCTCATTCCCTGGGCACGGTTTCGTTGTAAAATAGACTCTACCTGCAATTGTCAAAGGCGTTGTTGTGCGTACCTCCCTGTCTGGCTGAGCAGCGCTGCGCCTGAACCTGTGGGATGCTTCGACCAACATGCCTGTACAGAAAACTACCTCATGAGGAGGGGTATGAAACTGCCTTCGAAAGTCACTTTTGCTCTTACCTTACTTGGCCTGTTGTTGAGTAGTTGCACTTTCTCCCTGCTCGACCTTCCCGCCTTCAACTCCACGCCAGTCCCGCCGACGGCGCCTGGCCCCACACCAACGCCCTTGCCCGCCGCGGCGGTCACTTTCAATGTGACTCTGCCTTCTCCTCTACTCCCTGGCGAAACTCTTTACCTGAGTGTGGTGGACGAGGTTACCGGTGTCTCTCTTAATCCCATCAACCATGCCATGCAGGCGATGGATGCCACCCACTACACCCTCACCCTGCCCTTCGCGATTGGTACTGTGCTAACCTATCGCTACCTGCGCCAGGCAGTTCTCCCAGTTTTTGAAGATGATTCCTCAGACCGGCTCGTGCGTTATCGCATGTACTACGTGGCGGCTCCAGGAATCGTCCAGGATGTTGTCTCTTCGTGGACGGATAGTCCCTTCTCGGCTCCTACCGGCCGCGTGACCGGCACGGTAGTCAATGCTGCAGATGGTAAGCCTGTTCCAAATATCCTGATTGCCATTGGCGGGCAACAGACCCTGACCGATACCACTGGTTCTTTTATCATCGAGGGCCTTCCTGCTGGGACGCATAACCTGGTGGCCTACGCCCTCGATGGCGCTTATCAGACCTTTCAGCAGGGGGCGATTGTCGTAGAGGGGAAGACTACCCCTGCCAACATCTCCCTGACGCCCAGTTCTTTCGTCAATGTCACCTTTACTGTGACCGTGCCGGAAGATACGGTCGGCAATGCTCCCATTCGACTGGCTGGTAACCTGTCCAGTCTGGGCAACACCTTTGGCGATCTCAATGCTGGTGTCAGCACTGTTGCCTCCCGCATGCCTGTCCTTTCCCCTGTGGGTGGAAGAGTCTATACCATCACGCTCAGTTTGCCGGTCGGCGCCGATATTCGCTACAAGTACACCATCGGCGACGGTTACTGGAACGCCGAACATGCCCCGGGGGGAGCGTTTGTCCTGCGCCAGTTGATTCTTCCCCCTGGGCAACCCCTCTATCAGGTGCAAGATTACGTCAGCACCTGGCAAGATAGCGTCTCCTCGCCGATTCTTTTCGAAGTCACTGTTCCGCCTGAAACACCGGTTTCGGATATTGTCTCCATTCAGTTCAACCCTTACGGCTGGATGGAACCTATCCCGATGTGGCCCATGGGAGGAAATCGCTGGATTTATCGCCTTTACAGCCCTTTTCGTGGCCTGAACACATTTCAATATCGCTACTGTCGTAATGATCAGTGTGGCGTGGCGGATGATGTGGCCACCCCCTCCGATCGTCCGGGCCGACTGGTGACTCCGGCCCTTGCCCCGCAGGATTTGCAAGATAGCGTCACTGCCTGGAAATGGTATGCTTCCCTGCCTCCCACGTCGCTGGTCGGCTTGCCAGTCGCTGTTCGCCCGGTCGGCTTTTGGGCTGGTGTGGAGTTCCTGCCCGGCAGCGACCCGACCTGGCAGGCCTGGATGTCCAACGCCATCCTCAACGTGCAGGCGCTGTACTCCAACTGGATCGTGTTGACCCCTTCCTGGACCGTCAGCCGGACTCAGCCCCTTGTGTTTGCCCCTCTCCCAGGCCGCGNCCCGCTCTATGCGGACCTGACCCGCCAGGTGAACGGCATCCGCTCCCTCGACCTGAACGCAGCCATTTTTCCCCAGGCCAACCTGCCCATCGCTACCCTGGACTGGTGGAAGAATGCTCCGCGCGATGAAGCCTGGTGGAATGCCTGGTTCGAACGTTATCAGACCTTTGCCATTCATCACGCTGACCTGGCTGCCCAGACCGGCGCCTCGGCCCTCATCCTCGGNGGTGACTGGGTGATGCCCGCTTTACCGGGTGGTCGCATTGGCGCAGAGAGTTCTGGCGTGCCGGAGAATGCCTCGGCCCGCTGGACGATTATTTTGCAGGAGGTGCGCGCCCATTACAGCGGCAATGTCTTGTGGGCAGTGCCGTATCCGGACGGAATGGACAATGTCCCCGATTTCGTCTCCTCTCTCGATGGCATCTATCTGCTCTGGTACACGCCGCTGGCCAGTTCTGGCTCTGCCAGCGTGGACGAAATGCGCACAGCCGCGGGCGTTTTACTTGATACCGAAGTNCTGCCGCTTCAGCAAGCGTTCAACAAACCGATTATCCTGGCGGTAGCTTATCCTTCGGCAGATGGCGCGGCGACCGCCTGGATGCCTCTGCCGCTCGCCCTCCAGCCAGGCAACGGACAGGGAACGGTGGACCTGCAGGAACAGGCTGATCTCTACCAGGCGCTGCTGGCGGCGGTTAACGAACGCCCCTGGATTGGCGGATTCGTCAGCCGGGGGTATTACCCGCCGGTGGTGGTGCATGATACCTCGGCCAGCGTCTATGGCAAGCCGGCGGCGGACGTGTTGTGGTACTGGTATCCGCGCTTCCTGGGCCTGACCCCGTAGCGCGACGGAACCTTGCGCGGATATTTCTCCCCAACCGGTGGAAGAAGCCGAAGAGCCAATTTTATACCCACAAGTCAGTCACAAGAACACCTCGCCGGGCGTTCTTGTGTGTTGTACCATCAGATTCAAGAACAGCCAAACGGAGGAGTTATGTCTCGAAAAGTTTTGCGCTTTCTAACAGGGCTGCTGGTGACGATGGTCGTCGTCTCCATTGTCCTGTCGTTGCTGGACACCTACACGGCCCGCCGATCTTTTCCACAGGTGGAGGGGGAGTTGCAACTTCCCGGCCTCGACGCCGAGGTGAATATCTACCGCGACGAGTACGGCATCCCGCACATTTACGCTTCCACCTTGCATGACCTGTTTTTTGCCCAGGGGTATGTCCACGCTCAAGACCGGTTCTGGCAAATGGATTTCTGGCGCCATGTTGGCTCTGGGCGACTCGCTGAAATGTTCGGGGAAGGGCAGGTGGAGACAGACGCGTTTCTGCGCACGATGGGCTGGGGAAGCCTGGCCGAGCAGGAACTGGCCGAATCCAGCCCCGAAGCGGTGGCCATCCTCACCGCCTATGCCGAAGGTGTCAATGCCTACCTGGCCGACCATTCCGGTTCGGCCATCAGCCTGGAGTATGCCATTCTGGGATTGCTGACCCCCGGTTATGAACCTGAACCCTGGACGCCCGTCCATACCCTGACCTGGGCCAAGGCCATGGCCTGGGATTTGCGCAGCAACATCAACACCGAAATTGAGCGGGCTTTGCTGTTGAAGGTCTTCTCTGCCGAGCAAGTGGCCGACTTATATCCTCCCTACCCCTCTGACCACCCGGTCATCGTCGAGTTGTTCCCGGTGGAGGCCGCCGGCGGGCAGGCATCATCCGGCCCGCGCTTCGTGCCAGCCGAGACCGCGCTGCTGTCCGCTTCCCAAAACCTGGCTCTCCTTGACCCTCTGCTCGGCCCCGGCGGGATGGGCATTGGGTCCAACTCCTGGGTCGTCTCCGGTCAACGGACTGAGAGCGGCATGCCCCTGCTTGCCAACGACCCGCACCTGGGCATCCAGATGCCGTCCATCTGGTATCAAATCGGCCTGCACTGCCAGCCAAAAGGCGAGGCCTGCCCCTACGAAGTGGCGGGGTTCTCCTTTGCCGGCGTGCCGGGTGTGGTCATCGGCCACAATGACCGCATTGCCTGGGCATTTACCAACAATGGCCCGGACGTGATGGATTTGTACATCGAAAAAGTCAATCCCGACAATCCCAACCAGTACGAAGTGAATGGCCAGTGGGTGGACTTTGAGACGCGCACCGAGACGATTCTGGTGGGCGGCGGGGAGCCGGTCCATCTGACCGTCCGCTCCACGCTGCATGGCCCGGTCATTTCCGAAGTCTATGACCTGGAAGAATTCGGCGAGCAGGCCGGCCTGGACTTGCCGGAGAATTTCGTCATCGCCCTGCGCTGGACGGCGCTGGAACCGTCGCATATTTTTGATGCAATCTGGGGCTTCAATAAGGCCCAGAACTGGGAAGAGTTTCGGGCCGCGGCGCGTTCCTTTACGGTCCCGGCCCAGAACCTGCTCTACGCCGACGTGGACGGGAACATCGGCTACCAGCAGCCGGGCAAAGTTCCTATCCGGCGCAACGGCGACGGCAGTTTGCCCGTCCCCGGCTGGACGGATGATTACGAGTGGATCGGCTACATCCCCTTCGATGACNTGCCGTTCGTCCTGAACCCGGAGTCTGGCTACATCGTCACGGCTAACAACCAGTCGGTGCCGCGCGATTATCCTTACCTGATTACGACCGATTGGGACTATGGCTTTCGGGCGGCGCGCATCGTCGAGATGATTGAGAAGGCCCCTGGCCCGATTGATCTGGCTTACATGCAGCAAATGCAGGCCGATTCCACCAGCCTCAACGCTGAAGTGATTGTGCCCATCCTGCTGTCCTTGCCGATGGAAGGACGCAATGCCGAAGTTCGCCAGACTTTCCTGGCAGGGTGGGATTACCGCGAAGAGGCCGATTCGCAGGCAGCGTTGCTATTTGAGCGTTTCTGGTGGAACCTGATTCTGGATACCTTTTATGACGAACCGTTCCCGGAAGATTATTTCCCGGAGGGTGGGGCGCGTTTTTATGAAGTGATGCGTCGCCTGGTCCAGCAGCCGCAAAGTTCCTGGTGGGATGACCGCTCTACTCCCGACGTGGTCGAGACTCGCGATGACATCCTCTTGCGGGCGTTTACCGAAACNGTNCAGATTGGCGAANAGCGCTATGGCAAAAACCTGGCCAACTGGCCAGCATGGGGCGATCTGCACACGGCCACGTTTCGGAATCAGACTTTGGGAAAATCGGGAATCGCTCCGATCGAAGCCCTCTTCAATCGCGGCCCCTTCCCTACCGGCGGCGGCGAGGCGATTGTCAACGCCACCGGCTGGACGATTGGGGCGGGGTTCGAGGTGGACTGGCTGCCCTCGATGCGGATGATTGTGGACCTGGGCGACCTGCGCAACTCGGTCACGGTGCATACCACCGGCCAGTCTGGCCATGCCTATCATCCCCACTACGTGGACCTGGCGCCTTTGTGGGCAAACGTGCAATACTATCCGATGTTTTGGGATGAACAGGATGTCCTCAGCCACACCGAATCGCATCTTCGTTTGATACCGTAGGGGCCCAATTGCCCCAAATACAAACCTCCCCGTCGCACCCACGCGGCGGGGAGGCCTTTCTTTACGGCTTAATGTTCACCGCTTACTGTTTACTGCTTACTGATCACTGCCCACTGATCACTGCCCCCTGCCTTCATTTCCCGTCTCGCTTTGATTGCTTCTGTGATCGCAGGGACAACGGAGATCAGGATAATCGCGATGATGACCAGTTCGAAGTTCTTCTGGACGAACGGGATGTTCCCGAAGAAATAACCCAGCAGGGTGAAGGTGGCCACCCAGGTGATTCCGCCGATGANGTTCCAGCGGAAGAAGAAANCGTAAGACATACGGCTGACGCCCGCCACGAACGGCGCAAAGGTGCGGATGATGGGCACGAAACGAGCCAGGAAGATGGTCTTGCCGCCGTGCTTCTCGAAGAAGGCGTGCGTGCGTTCCATGTACTCTTTCTTGATCCACTTGATTTCGCCCGTGTAAGCGCGTGCCCCGATGCGATGCCCAATCCAATAATTGGCCGTGTCGCCCAGGACGGCAGCAAAAGCCAGCAGGCCAAATATCAGCCAGGGGTTCAGGGCGCCGCGAGCAGCGAAGGTGGCAGCAGCAAAGATGAGCGAATCGCCGGGCAGGAAAGGCGTGACCACAAAGCCGGTCTCCATGAACACCACGAAGAAGAGCAGACCGTAGGTCCAGCCGCCGTAGTTGGAGATGATTTGTTCGAGGTNAACGTCAACGTGCAGGAGAAAGTCAATTGCCTGGTGAATCCAGTCCATCAGAGGTCCTTTCGGGGAGAAGAGATGCGAGCGGGATTATATCACGCCGTAAGCGCTGGTTGAGCAAGGGCAGGGCCAACGCTACGCCGACGAAAATGGCTCCGATTAAGATCACGCCCAGGGCCATGCTGCTCAGAGCAATAAAGTCGAACGGCATGGCCGTTGCCAGCGTGGTGCGCAGCGAGCCATACACGACCAGCGCAGCCCCGCCGTTCCACAGTCCGTGCAGGGTTACGCTCAGGGCGTAGGTGCCAATCAGCCGTTTCCAGCGTTTCTCCAGCAAGGCGGAGGCAATGCCCCAGCCCATGATAGCGCTCAAGGTGACGTGCATGAGCGAACTGGCCAGCCGCGCTGGCAGGCCAAAGTAAGGCGTTTCGGTGAACATGCTGACTGCCAGTGTGCCTTCCATGAGAGCAAAACCCGCTCCGCCCAGTGCCCCCAGCCCGAATCCCTCAGCAGGCGAGCGCAGACTGCGCCCCAGAAACCAAACGGCCAGTGGCTTGACCAGTTCCTCGGTCAGCGGGGCCAGGACAGAAGCATAAAGCAGGATGAGGCCCAGTGCCCACGGTTGGGTGATGTAGGGCGAAAGCAGACTCAGCATTTCTTCCATGCTATGGGCGCTTTCCAACTGCGCCTGTAATTCTTGAATCGTCGCCAGCAGTTGAGGGTCTGAGGCGGCGACAATGCCCCCGGCGATGATGGCCATCAAGATGGGAATGTATTGCAGCACAAGCGCGATCATCGTGCTAGCGGTGAGCGACAGCCCCACTGCTCCCAGCAGGCGGCGACGAGAGCCGTGCACCAGCCCGCCTGCGCCGATCCACCCAAGGGTCAGGGTGGAAAGGAAAATGCCCACTGCTCCTAAGGGAGTTGCCACCAGCGCGCCGCCAGAGCCAATCATCGCTGCCACCGTAGAGAGAATCAGCGCCAGGAACCAGGCAAAGGCCAGCAGCAGGAAGGCCCTGCCCNTCAAAACGGGCAATTCCATTGTGCCGATTGGCTCACCGCGAATCTGGCGGATCGATTCCAAAAGCGNGGGCAGAAAGAGCAACGCGCCCATCCCCAGCCCCACCATTTGCCCCAGGGCGAGGGCAAAGTCAGTCAGGTGGGCCAGAGAGCGTAACAGCAAACTCAGCCCCTGCACTACCTGCAACAGCCCCAAGGCGATCAGCCCCAGCATGCTCAACACGCTAAAAATCAGAATCAGCATGGAGCGATTGTACGTTGAAGATAAAAACTGTTTCATCGAGTTACCTTTCCTCTACGTTTACTGCCAACAATTGATCTCCTGTCGAAAGCGCCTTCAGCACGTCCAGACCGCTCAACACCTCGCCAAAAATGGTGAACTTGCCGTTCAATTCAGGCAAAGGGGCATACGTGATGAAGAACTGACTGCCGTTTGTGTCCACCCCGCTGTTCGACATGGCCACCAGACCGGGCCGGTCGAAGGTCAGACCGGAGGCTTCGGTGGCGAAGTAATAGCCGGGGTTGCCGTAACCTGTTCCAGACGGGTCGCCGGTTTGGGCGGTGAAGCCTGCATCGACCCGATGGAATGGGACATGGTCATACCAGCCAGAGCGGGCCAGGAAAATAAAATTATTCACCGCCAGCGGGGCCTTTTCCGGGAAGAGCTGCAGCACCACATCGCCGCGGCTGGTGTGCAGGGTGACGATGTACTGACGGGTCGGGTCGAGGGTCCAGGCGGGGCAGGCGCGGAATTTACGAGTTTCCAACATGGACAATCGCACCATCACATCGAGGCTGGCAAAATCGGCCAGGCCAGTATAGGGCGTGGTGCTGTTGATGAAAAACAAGGGAGGAAAATAGGTGAGATTGGCGGCGGCTTCCTCGGCCTGTTGAACGCGGGCTGCGACCGTTTCCCCGTTGAAATCGGCTGCGAACTGCGCTGCGTCCAGCCCGAGACCGGTAGCCTGCTCCCGCGCCCAGGCCGGGAACGCGTCTGGGGCGAGGCTGCTCCACTCGGCTTGCCGCGTGAAGAGCAGGTCGTACATCTCCCAGAATTTTCCCTGCTGGTGGGCGGCCTCGGCGGCCCGCATGGCCAGCGCACTCTTGTCAAAGCGCTTGTCTGGCAGGTAGCGGACAATGAGCCGCACTTCTTGCGGGTGAGCCGCCTGGACCTGACGGATGCTCTCGGCCAGGGCCGCGCAGCCGGGGCATTGAAAATCTGTGAAGACGAGCAGGGTCACCGGCGCATCGGCAGGGCCGGCGGTGTGGGCGTACTCGTCAGCGAAACCTGACATGATTTTGGTGATGTCGCTGCTGGTGGCGGGGAGAATGGTGCAGGGCATCTTCTCCGGCCTGGAAGTGGGCGTCAGGGTGACGACCGGCTGCGGGGTGGAGGGGGATGTGCAGGAAGCCAGGAACAGGAGGCCGAAAATGATCAACTTGCCAATCTGCGAATTCGCTGACCTGCAAATGTTCTTTATCATGGGCTGACTGCTTTCTGTAATTCTTCAAAGGACGACATGGCGGCAATCGTTTTCAAGAAGTCGGTGAGCGAGGCTGATTGGGCGCGCAGGGCGCGCACTGCCGGGCCGACCGGGTCTTCACCGGCCGGGCCGATGGGGGTGTCGGCGTAAGCGCCGTAAAAGGCAAAGTAGGCCTGATTCAACTTGCGGATGTGGTAGCCATGTTCCCAAAAGACCTGACGGCGCATTTCCATGTAGGCTTCAGCCTCCTCGATCTTGCCTTCTGCCAGCAGTTCATCCACGTGGACGCGGGTGGCGTGCATCTCTCTCTGGAAGTCGAAGACCGGGCGGGGGAAGCCGCCGGGCGGGATGGGGGCTGCGGGGGCGTTTACCGTCTCCAGGCCGTAGGCAGCCGCCAGGTCTGGGTAGTAGCGCCGCAGGAACAGGGCCGAAATTTCTGTCCCGGCGATAGAAGCCGTGGTTTCGTTCATGGTGCGCAGTTCGGGCGTCTTGTCGTAGTTGAAACCCAGCGGGCGCAAACTGAGCCAGTTGTGAATCCACTCGTGGGCAATGACCTCGGCCAGCCATTGCAGCGACGATGTGCGCATGATCATGGTGGGGTAACTGCCAATGCCGCCCACCGGCACCACCAGGGTGGAGACGTTCAGCGCGGCGGCTACCCGTTCTTCAACGGCGATTTGCTGGTCGAGGGGCAGGTCGGGGAGCAGGGAAATGGCAGCATCCTGCGCAATGCGGTCGCGGGGGGAAATGACCAGGTGATACGGCAGACGGGTCATGTGGAAGGCAACCGGTGGAAGCGGCTGGCCCAGGGTGGTCAGGTCGAGGTCGGCCAGCAGGGCAGACATTTGCCCGGCGAGGACAGCCTCGGCCAGGGGGGCCAGTTGTTCCTGACGGGCGTAGGCTTCGGCCAGGCGAGCGCGCAGGTCGGCCGAGGCCGCTTGCGGGTCGGCGATGGACGGGTCGGCGTAAATCAGTTCCAGACTGGCTTCGTCTTGCAGAATCTGGTCCATCAGGCGCAGGTAGTCGCTGACGATTTGCCGTTGGGCGTCTGCGTTGAAGTAGGCTGGCGTCGTCAGGGATGCCTGGCCGAGTTGGACGCCGATGGCATCCATCGTCCAGTCGAAGAAGTCAAATTCGACGGCGCGTGTGTAGAGCCGGGCCTGCCCATAGGTCTCGGCAGGAAGAACCAGGTGGCTGCCAACCAGTAGAATTGCCAGCAGGGAAGATGCCACCAGGCGGTCGAGAGTGCGCAGGATGCGTAAAATGCTATCCATGGAGGGGAATTATACCCGCAGGAGCGAGGCAGAGGCAGGCGCAAAAGCGCAGAGGGGAAAGAGGGCCCTCTGCATACTCTGTGTCTCAGCGCTGGAACAACCTTACGATTGGATGGGCAACTCGAACTGTGTACCAGGTGGGGGTGGGGTCTCCCCGTTGACATCAGCACCGGCTTTTTTCAGTTCGGCGGCAGCGATGCCGGCAATGGAAGCCACGCGGTCGCCTTCCCGCACCTCCATCAGACGGATGCCGCGCGTGGCGCGCCCCATCACTTTGATGTCCTTGACTTTCAGGCGCAATACCAGGCCGTTGGCGGAGATGAGCGTCAGATCGTCGGTTTCCTGGACGACGCGGGCAGCGCTGATGAGACCGACTTTCTCCGCTGCGTCGCGGGCGATGGTCTGCACGCCACCGGTGGCGCGACCCTTGACCGGGTACTCCGAGAGCAGGGTTCGTTTGCCGTAGCCCTGTTCGGTGACGAGGACGAGGAAGCCGTTTGGCTCGATGACCTCCATGCTGGCGACCCGGTCTTCCTCCGCCAGGCGGATGCCGGTCACGCCGGCGGCAGCGCGCCCCATCGGGCGGACTTCGTCTTCGCTGAAGCGCAGCGCCTGGCCCTGTTCGGTGACCAGGATAATTTCGTCATTGCCGCGCGTCAGGCGTGCCCAACCGAGTTCGTCGCCTTCTTCCAGGCTGATGGCAATGATGCCAGAAGGGCGCACGGAAGAAAGTTCGCTCAGCGCCATGCGCTTGACGCGGCCGTTGCGGGTAGCGAGGGTGATATACTCGGCGGCCTCAAAGTCTGGCACGGCGACGGCGGCGGTGATGATTTCGCCTGGTTCGAGCGAGAGGACGTTGACCAGCGGGATGCCTTTGGCGGCGCGGTCGGCGTCGGGGATTTGATAGACTTTTTCAGAATAGACCTTGCCGCGGTCCGAGAAGAAGAGCATCGTGTCGAGGGAGCGGGCGGGCAGGAGGGTCAGCACCTCGTCTTCTTCTTTCGTTGCATGGCCGGTGATGCCTTTTGCCCCGCGCCCTTGCGAGCGGAAGGAGGCCGCGGCGACGCGCTTGACGTAGCCGCGGGCGGTGAGGCTGATCAGGACGGCCTCATCCGGCACCAGGTCGGCCTCCGAAAGGTTTTCGACGGCCTCAGCGGCGATATGGGTGCGGCGTTCATCCCCGTATTTTTCGCTCAGTTCGCGCATGTCGTCCTGAATCAGGGCCAGAATTTTCCTGGGATGCGCCAGCAGGTCTTCGAGATAGGCAATCTGGGCTGTGACTTGCCTGTACTCGTCCTCGATTTTTTGCCGCTCCAGGGCGGCCAGGCGGCGCAGTTGCATGTCCAGGATAGCCTGCGCCTGCAGTTCGCTCAGTTTGAAGCGTTTGATCAGGCGCTCTTTGGCAGTATCGGCGTCGGGGCTTTCGCGAATGGTCTGGATGACGGCGTCCAGGTTGTTGAGGGCGATGCGCAGACCTTCGAGGATGTGAGCACGGGCTTTGGCTTTGTCCAACTCAAATTGCGAGCGGCGGGTGAGAACCGTCTGGCGGTGCTCGATGAAAATCTGCAGGGCTTTCTTGAGAGGCAGGAGGCGCGGCTCGCCGTCCACCAGGGCGAGCATTTGCACGCCGAAGGTGGTCTGGAGAGGGGTGAATTTGTAGAGTTGGTTGAGCACTTTTTTGGGTTGGGAGCCGCGCTTGAGTTCGATGATGATGCTCATGCCGCGCCGATCGGATTCATCGCGCAGGTCGGAGATGGCGTCGATTTTTTCTTCCCGCACCAGGTCGGCGATACGCTCGATGAGCGCAGATTTGTTGACCTGGTAGGGGATTTCGGTGATGACGATGCGATGGCGGTTGCCGCCCATTTCCTCGATATGGGCCTTGCCTCGCAGTACGATGCGCCCTTTGCCCGAACCGTAGGCGGCCTCGATGCCCTCCACCCCGACGATGATGCCGCCGGTGGGGAAGTCGGGTCCGGGGACGAATTTCATTAGCGCTTCCACCGGAATCTCGTCAATCGCGTCGTAATGGTCAATCAGGTAAATGATGGCGGCGGCCAGTTCTTTGAGGTTATGGGGGGGAATGTTGGTGGCCATGCCGACGGCAATGCCCGAGGAGCCGTTGAGCAGCAGGTTGGGCAGGCGGGCCGGCAGGACGGTCGGTTCTTTGAGCGAGCCGTCAAAGTTGTCGGTGAAGTCAACCGTGTTTTTGTCGAGGTCGGCCAGCATCTCTTCGGCCATCTTGTGCAGACGTGCTTCGGTGTAACGCATGGCAGCCGGAGCGTCGCCGTCCACTGAGCCAAAGTTGCCCTGACCATCCACCAGCAGGTAGCGCATGGAGAAATCTTGTGCCATGCGGGCCATGGCGTCATACACAGCCTGGTCACCGTGGGGATGGTACTTGCCCAACACTTCGCCGACGATGCGGGCGGACTTTTTGTAGGGCGAGTTGGAGCGAATGCCCATGTCGTCCATGGCGTAGAGGATGCGGCGCTGGACGGGTTTGAGGCCGTCGCGGGCGTCGGGCAGGGCGCGGGCGACAATGACCGACATCGCGTATTCGAGATAGGCTGTGCGCATGGTTTCGTCAATGTCAGCCATCTGAACGGTACCGATGATTTGTTTGACGGGTTCTGGCGCGAAGTTGCTGGTTTCAGGTTCGACCATAGGGAAATCCTTTGTAAAACACACAAAGTAACACGAAGGAATTTCAGGCATTCCTTCGTGTTGATGGAATTGCAGTGATAAGCGCAGGGATTATACCCTAAACTGTTTAAATCTTCCCCAACAGGGCACGCAGGCAGGTTTTGACCTTGATCGGCTGGCCTGAAAGCATCGTCTGGGCGCGGAACATGCCGGCCACGGCGCGGACGATGAGGAC
>JGI24187J35170_1000528_pt1 | contig 17241 bp, 14 predicted proteins | sample YNPBryBLVA2012_FD_35170 | JGI IMG/M metagenome (IMG submission 35170)
AGTCCCTATGTCACACGGCTTCGATGAGGACACGATCCTCGGCAAGGCCTATGACGCGCGCCTGGTGCGGCGGCTGAGCGTCTTCGTGGCGCCGCACTGGCGCTCGCTGCTCGTGGCGGCGCTCCTGCTCGTAGGCGCGATGCTGACCGAGATCGTGCCGCCTCTGCTGGTGCAGCGGGCCATTGACGGGCCGATCCGCGCCGGGCACCTGGAGGGCCTCGCTCCGATCTTCGCCCTCTACCTGGGCGTCCTGCTGGCGACCTTCGCCCTGCGCTACGCCCACACCTACCTGATCAATCGCGTCGGCCAGACGGTGATGCAGGATCTGCGCGTCACGCTCTTCCGGCACATCCAGCGCCTCAGCCTGAGCTTCTTTGACCGCAACCCGGTCGGGCGCCTGCTCACGCGGATCACCAACGACGTGGAAGCCCTCAACGAGTTCCTCACCGAGGGCCTGATCTTGATCCTGGCCGACCTGGTCACCCTGATCGGCATTGTGACGATCATGTTCGCGCTGAACTGGCGCCTGGCGTTGATCAGCCTGGCGACGCTGCCGGTTCTGGCGCTGATCGTTGCGATCTACCAGCGGCTGATGCGCGCGACCTATCGCCTGGTGCGGCAGCGGCTGGCACAGATTAACGCCTATCTGAACGAGCAGATCGGCGGGGTGCTGGTGACCCAGCTCTTTGGCCGCGAGCGGGCCAGCCGGGCGCGCTTTCATACATTGAACGCCGCCTATGTCGAAGCGAACCTGCGCTCGGTGGTGATCTTCGCCCTCTTTCTGCCCTCGGTGCAACTGATGGCCGCTATCGCCACGGCGGCCCTGCTCTACGGCGGAGGCCAGGGCGTGCTGGCAGGATGGGCCACCCTGGGCGCCCTGGCGGCCTTCATCCTTTACACCGAGCGTGCCTTCCAGCCTATCCGCAACCTTGCCGAACGCTATACCGTGCTCCAGGCGGCCATGGCTTCCGCCGAGCGCATCTTCGGCGTGCTCGACACCGAAGCAGAGGTGCGCGACCCCATCCGCCCGGCCACGCTGCCCACCCCCGTCCGCGGCGAGATCGCCTTTCACAATGTCACCTTCGGCTACGATCCCGCCGAACCGGTGCTCAAGGGCATCTCGCTGACCATTCCCGCCGGGCAGGCCGTGGCGGTGGTCGGCGCCACCGGCGCGGGCAAAAGCAGCCTGGTGAGCCTGATTGCCCGTTTCTACGACGTGCAAGAGGGCGCGATCACCCTCGATGGGGTGGACATTCGCGACCTGCCGCAACGCGAACTGCGGCGTCACGTGGCGGCGGTGCCCCAGGACCCCGTTTGCTTCTCGGGGACGATTGCCAGCAACATCCGCCTGCACAACCAGGCCATCACGGACGAGCAGGTGCGCCGGGCCGCCGAACTGGTGAACGCGGCGCCATTCATCGAGCGGCTCGCGGGCGGCTACAACCACGAAGTGCGTGAGCGGGGCGCGAACCTGTCGGTCGGCCAGCGGCAGTTGCTGGCCTTCGCCCGCGCGCTGGCGTTCAACCCCGAGGTGTTGCTGGTGCTCGATGAAGCCACAAGCAGCGTCGACACCGAAACTGAGGCCCTGATCCAGACGGCGCTGGAACGCATGCTCAGGGGNCGGACCAGCATCATCATCGCCCATCGCCTCAGCACCATCCGGCACGTTGACCGCATCATCGTGTTGCATCAAGGCCGCGTGGTCGAGGATGGCAGCCACGAGGAGTTACTGGCCCGGCGCGGCTATTACTACCGGCTCTACCAGTTGCAGTTCGCCGGGGAGGGGCTGACTCCCGCCGCTGGCATCACCGAAGGGTGAGCGACCATCGCTCCCGCGGGCAGGGGCCTGGGTGCGCGGGCCTCCGGCCCGCATTCGCACGCGGGCTGCGCTCGCCCACGCCCTCCCGCTGGGCGAGGGGATGGGGAAACCCGCTTGCCCCATCCCCTGCTTGCGGGCTGCGCCCTCCCAAACCCTCCCACCAGGTGGAGGTAGGGGGAAACCCGGTTGCCCCATCCCCCCTCGCCGAGGGCGTAGGTTCACGTTAGGAGGGGTGCGCCCCGGGAACCTCCGGGCGGGAGAAGCCGGGACCAGCGGCGTAGGGGCGGGGAAACCCTGCCCCTACGCCGGCCCGCCTCCAGGCAGGGGTTGCGCCCCCTCCCTGACCCTCCCCCGCTGGGGGCACCCGGCTCCTCCCCCCAGCGGGGGGGGGCTGGGAGGGGGGCTGAACCCGGCGCACGATGGTCACCGCAGCCGTCCATGCGGCTGCGCCGCACAACGCCGCGATGAACATACGGTCGTTCCTGGGAGGGCTGCGCCCGCCCAAACTCTCCCGCGGGTGGGGGCATGGGGAAACCGTGTTTCCCCATGCCCCTGCGGGGCGGGGGTGTGGGGGAACCCGGTTTCCCCACCCTCCTCGCCGAGGGCGTATGTTCACGTCAGGCCGCGCAGCAAAACCATGTCAGGAACGGAAGGGCTGTGGTATGATACTGGTGAAGGACGGAACCGGCTACGTTACCGTTGGAGGAACGCGGGAACGCTGCGCCTCTCCGCNCCCGCCGTTGCGCCCGTGGCGGCAGATCCCTCCGGTCCGGGCCAGGGCGCGCCCCCACCGCGGACGGACCGGCGGGATGGCGGAGGGCCACAGGCCCTGCGCCCTTCCCCGCCGGGAGGCACCCGCGTACCTGCTGTCATGCCGGAACAAGCGGATAACCCGGTTATCCGGATAGGCTCCAAGGAGCACCGTGTGACCCTGCTGCTGCTCATCCGCCATGGAACCAATGACTGGGTGCACGGACGGCTGGCCGGCTGGACGCCGGGCGTGCATCTCAACGACGAAGGGCGCGCGCAGGCGGCCGCGCTGAGCGAGCGGCTGGGCGATCTGCCCATCGCCGCGATCTACACCAGCCCGCTGGAACGNTGTGTCGAGACGGCTACCGCCATCGCGCAACCCCGCGGGTTGCAGTTGCGCNTGATCGAACAGATCGGCGAGGTGCGCTACGGCGAGTGGCAGGGCGCCGAGTTGAAGGAACTCTACAAACACGAGTTGTGGCCGGGCGTCCAGCACTACCCGAGCGGCACCCGCTTTCCCAACGGCGAGACGCTNGGCGAGGCCCAGATGCGCATGGTGCAGGCCCTTGACCGCCTGCGAGCGCTCCACCCCGGGCAGATTATCGCCGTCGTGTCACACGCCGATATCATCAAGCTGGCGATTGCTTACTACGTGGGCATGCACATCGATCTGTTTCAACGGCTGGTGATCAATCCGGCTTCGCTGACCGCGATCGCGTTTGAGCGCATGGGGCCGCGCCTGCTGGCGTTTAATGAAACCGGCTCCCTCGCCCATTTGCGCCCGAAGCCCGAGTCGCCTGCCGCAACCGGGCAATCCGCAGAGGCCGCCGAGACCGCCACCCCGACGCCCTCCGCCGAGAGCCCTGCCGCCGGCAATGGCGAAGGCCCCTTGCCGGAGGCGAAGCACCTAGAGCAGGAGCATGTCTGAGTTTACCTACGATCTGGACGCAGTGCAGCGGATCACCGTGGGCGCCGTTGGTCCCAAGGGCCAGCGCGTGTTCTACATGCAGGCGCGCCGGGGATCGCGGCTGATCACCCTGCTGGCCGAGAAGGAGCAGGTTCGCGCCCTCGCGGAAGCGATCGGGCGCCTGCTGGATAGCCTGGCCGAGAAGAACCCGCGCCTCGCCACCTCCGATGACCTGCTGGTGACCGATATGAGCCTGGAAGAGCCGCTGGAACCGGAGTTCCGCGTGGGCCAGATGGGATTGGGCTACGATACCGAACGCGATCTGATCGTTCTGCTGATCCAGGGGATCGGCGACGATGAGAACGAACAGCCAACCGCACGTTTCTCGGCGACCCGGCCACAGATGCGCGCCCTGAGCAGCCACGCCGCCCAGGTGGTGGCCGCCGGGCGCGCCATCTGCGGCAACTGTGGCCGCCCGATCGATCCATCGGGCCATTTCTGTCCCCAACGCAATGGCCATGGCCCGGTCAGCGGCACAGCGTGAACCTCGATGCCCCCGGCCCGGGCCGCCAGGGGCGTCGGGNAACCCGGTTTCCCTCGCGCGCGCAACGTTCAAGGTGGCAACCAACCGTTGCTTGCCGGGCAGGGACGTGAGGAAAGCTGGTTTGCGCCATGGGCGGACCGTTCAAGCTGGCCGCACCAACCGTTCCCTGCCGGGCAGAGGCGTGAGGAAAGCTGGTTTGCGCCGCCAGCGAAACCAGAGGCGCGTGGAGGGGGCGGCCCCCCGAAAAGGCAGGCAACCCCGCCCGCACGGCGAGACCAGGCTTGACTGCAACACCGATTGAAGCAAACAGCAGCTATGAACGAGCAGCAGCCTCAGACCATCGAGGTATCCCGGGTGTTGGAAGTGCTGGCAAAGGGCGATATAGCGATCGAAACCGCCCTGCCCTACAGCAGCAACTATACGCTGCTCGCAACCATTACCTATGAAGAACTCCAGGTGCTCGCCGTCTACAAGCCACGTCGCGGCGAGCGCCCGCTCTGGGACTTTACCCGTGGCACCCTCTATCGCCGCGAGGNGGCGGCGTACCTGGTGTCCGAGGCGCTCGGCTTTGGCCTGGTGCCCCCTACCGTGCTCCGCGATGGCCCCTATGGCGTCGGCATGGTGCAGTTGTTCATTGCCAATGACGAGGATGCGCACCTCTTCACCATGCTCAAGGAAGAGGGCTATGAGCCAACCATCCGGCGGCTGTGCGCCTTCGATTGCCTGATCAACAATGCCGATCGCAAGAGCGGCCACGCCCTCAAGGGCCTCGATGGGCGGCTCTGGGCCATTGACCATGGGATCTGCTTTCACCACGAACCGAAGCTGCGCACCGTGCTGTGGGATTTTGTCGGCCAGGCCTTGCCGCCCGAGGTGATCGCCGCCCTGCGCGCCTTCCGCGCCCGGCTCGATGCCGGCGACGCCGTCGCCCAGACCCTCGGCGATTTGCTGGATAAGGTCGAGGTCCGCGCCCTGCGACGCCGCCTTGACCACCTGCTCACGACCGGCGTCTTTCCGCCGCCCGGTCCGGGGTCCAATGTGCCCTGGCCGCCGGTATAGCCCGTCAGGGGTTGCCGAATCCCTCCTACGCCTGTTCATACTCTCTTCACAATCCATCTGTATCCTGAAGGCATGGTTCGCAACGAACGTGAACACGGGGCAACCCGGTTGCCCCATCCCCCCGCCCGCGGGAAGGTCTGGGAGGCGCAGCCCGCACGCAGGGGGATGGGGCAACCGGGTTCCCCCATCCCCCCGCCCGCGGGAAGGTCTGGGCGGGCGCAGCCCCCACGCAGGGGGATGGGGAAACCGGGTTCCCCCATCCCCCCNCCCGCGGGAGGGTTTGGGAGGGCATCGCCCTCCCAAGAAGTATGTTCATCCCGTCGGTGTGCGGCGGAGCCGCATGGACGGCTGTAACCATTGATGGAGGTCTCATGGAACGCACACGCAACTGGCCAGGGCTGGCCGCCCTCGCCCTGGCAAGCCTGGCCCTGCTTATCAGCCTGGGTGCGCTGGTCGGCGCCTGGTGGCCCCGACCACCTGCCTTCGTGGCCCAGCCGCCGCCAGGCGCGTTCGTGGAACCCGGTCCCGGCGGCGGGCGTTTCTTCGACGAGGGCGGCCGCCCCGATGCCCCGCCGCCGTTCGCGCCACCGCGGGGGAAGCACCACATCGAGGGCCAGCGCTTCGACCGCCATCCCGGCGGCTTCTTCTGGCCCTGGCTCGGCTTTGGCTTCAACCTGTTGCAAGCGCTGACGCAACTGGCGGCCCTGGCCCTGCTGGCCTGGTTGCTGCTGCGCCTCTTCCAGCAGGGTCGCGACAGCCAGCCGCCCGCCGGCCCGCCCGCGCCAGCCGGCCCCACCACGCCCGCCGGGCATGATCCGCGCGTGGAGTAGGCGCAAGGGAAGTGGGGAACCCCGGGTTCCGCGTACGTGTTCACACCTGGGGTAACCCACGCGCCTGGGAGCGCGGGCGTCCCGCTCGCGTCGCGTCTATGCGGGCAAACTACCCGCGTTCCCGGGAGACATGTGAACACCTACGACTCCCCATACTGCTCCAACCGGCCCTGGGACCGCCAGCGCCACCGGCAGGGAGGGGCGAAACCGGAGTTCCGCAAATCCCGCCCGGCGGCAGGCAGGAGCGTATGACCCGCACCATTCTCGTCGTTGATGATGAGCCAGGTATCGTGCAGATCGCCCGCGATTACCTGGACCGGGCCGGGTTTCGCGTCATTACCGCCGGCGATGGGCCAACCGCGCTGCGCCTGGTCCGGCTCGAGCGCCCGGCGCTCATGGTGCTCGATCTGATGCTGCCGGGGATGGACGGCCTGGATGTCACCCGTGTGCTGCGACAGGACCCGGCCACGCGCAAGCTGCCGATCATTATGCTCACCGCGCGCGTCGAGGAGGCCGATCGGCTGATCGGCCTGGAACTTGGGGCCGACGACTACATCACCAAGCCCTTCAGCCCGCGCGAACTGGTGGCCCGTGTCCGCGCCGTACTGCGCCGCAGCGAGGACGCGGGCGCGCCAGCCGGCGTGATCCACTGCGGCGACCTGAGCGTTGACCTCGAGCGTCGGAGCGTCCGCCGCGGCGGCGAGTCGATCGAGTTGACCGCCACCGAGTTCGACCTGCTGGCGGTCCTCGCGCGCGAACCGGGCCGGCCCTTCACCCGCGCCCAGTTGCTCGAACGGGTCTACGACACCCACTACACCGGCTACGACCGCACGATTGACGCGCATATCAAGAACCTGCGCCGTAAAATCGAGCCTGACCCCGCCACCCCGCGTTACATTTTGACGGTCTATGGGGTAGGCTATAAGTTTGCCGAGTCGCCAGCGTAGGGCCGCCGCAGCCCCCCATCCGCCGTGGGCGGGGAGAAAGGGGAAACCAGCTTTCCCCCCTGCCCGGCGGTTGGAGACGGCGAGGCGCGGACTCCCCGCTGTGACATGGTTGTATGCGTCCACGTATCTTTAGCTTGATGTTAACCGCCTTCACCCTGGTGATCGTGCTGGGAGTGGGAGGCATGTTGCTCCTGTTCTGGCTGGCCGGACAGAACGAGCAGCGCGTCCAGGCCGAGCGGGTCCTGCGCCCGGAAGTGCTGGCCCGCGCCGAGGCGCGCCGGCTGGCGCGCCTCTATGAGCGGAACGGCGCCTGGACGGGGGTTGATCTCAGGCTGCGGGCGATCGAGCGCGAGCTGCGGGCCGCCAATCTGGAGAGCGTGGCCCTGCTCGATGCGCAGGGCCGCGTGGTCACCATGCGCCCCTCATCACCGGGCCNGGCCCCGCCGCCTACGCCGCCCATCGGTGTGCCCGGCGACGCCCCTGGCGGGAGCATCCGCGTCGAGGTTCCCCCTCCGCCGCCCACGCCGCTCATCGGTTTGCCCGGCAACGTTCCGCTGCCCATCAGCCGCGGCGATGGCCTGACGGTGCGCTCGGTGCCCATTATCCTGCGGGGCGACCAGATCGGCGCGCTGGTGCTGGTCTACCGCGGCGCGCCAGGCGACCAGCAAGGCGCCGGGACGCTCGCCCGCGGCATCCTGGGGGCCGGTGTGGTCCTGGCGGCCATGCTGATCGCCCTGGCAGCCTTCTTCTCGAGCCGCATCAGCACCCCTCTGCGCCAGCTCGACGCGGCGGCCCACGCGATGGCCGCCGGCAACCTCCAGGTGCGCGTGCAACCGGGGCTGGTGCGCGAAGTGGCCGATCTGGCCCGCAGCTTCAACCAGATGGCCGATGCCCTGGAGGACGCCGACCGCCAGCGCCGCCAGCTTACCGCCGATGTGGCCCACGAGTTGCGCACCCCCCTCTCGATCATCAAGGGCCGTCTGGAAGGTATCCAGGATGGCGTGTATCGCGCCGAGGCCGACCAGATTGACGCACTGCTCGACAAGGTGGCCCTGCTGGAGCGCCTGGTGGAGGACCTGCGTCTGCTGGCCCTGGCCGACGCCGGGCAACTGGCCCTGCACGTCGAGCCGATCATCCCCGCGCGGCTGCTGGAGGACGCCCGCGCTTCCTTCGCCCATCAGGCTATCGAGCGTAACATCACCATGCGCGTCGAGGCCGAAAGCGTACCGGAGTTGAGCGCCGACCCCCAGCGGATCGCCCAGGTCCTGGGAAACCTGGTCAACAACGCCCTGCGCCACNCCCCGCCGGGCGGGAGCGTCACCCTGGCAGTGCGAGCCGGCCCCTCCGAGGCCCTCTTCGAGGTGCGCGACACCGGAACAGGCATCGCCCCCGAGGATCTGCCGCAGATCTTCGACCGCTTCTACCGGGCCGACCCCTCACGGGCGCGCGCCAGCGGCGGCGCAGGCCTGGGTCTCGCCATTGCCCGGCGCATCGTCGAGGCCCACGGCGGGCGCATCTGGGCCGAGAGCACCCCGGGCCAGGGCGCCACGGTGCGCTTCACCCTCCCGTGGTACAATAAATAACAGGACGTATGCGGTGGGGAGGTGCGGGGAGGCTTCGTCTCCCCGCATACCCCTGTTCCTGCCCGCGGCGGCCAGGCGGCCTGGCGCAACCCCCACGGCCCTCCCGCCGCGGGCGGGCAACAACCGGTTGGTGGAGGGCTTGCGGCCCTCCACCCCTCCCCGCCGGAGGGCGACCGCGTAACTCCTGTAAATAAAACAATCCAGTAAGTGGTGCATCCGGCAACTTCGCTTACGCTCATTGCCGGGGGAAAGGAGGTTCGGGAGGGCTGCCCTCTCCCGAACCTCCTGTCAAGGAACCTGGCGGATGCACCAGGAAGGCATGGTTCAAACCCACTTGACAGTTCGCCTCGACACGGGACCACGGGGGAGGTGCGGAGGGGCCAGGCCCCTCCACACCTCCCCGCCAGACTGTCAAGTGCAAACCGCAGGTTTTGAACCATGCCTAAAACGTAAGTGTTCACATGTCTCCTGGGAGCNCGGGCAGCGTGCCCGCGGAGAGGCGACGCGGGTTACCGTTACCCCAGGCGTGAACTCGTACGGTAAAACAGCGTTCGCGCCTCCACACGCGCCCTGGAGCAGACATATGCACGAGATGCCGCGCGAGTCGCCCTATCCGCTGGCGCCCATTGACGAGGCGCTGCGCCTGATCCTCTCCTACGCCGCCCCCCTCGACATCGAGGAGGTTGACGCGCTCACCGCCGATGGGCGCGTGCTGGCCGAGACCATTCGCTCGCCCGAGGCCGTGCCCGATGGCCCCCGGGCTGCGATGGACGGCTACGCCCTGCGGGCCGCCGATGGATTGGCCGAACGCCGCGTCGTGGCCGAGTTGACCGCCGGCGTTACCCCGGACGTGCGGATCGGCCCCGGTATGGCTGCCCGGATCATGACCGGCGCGCCCATGCCTGCCGGGGCCGACGCCATGATCCCCGTGGAGTTCACCGAGGAGCGCGAGGGCATGCTGCGCGTGCAACGCGCCGTGCGCCCGGGCGACTACGTGCACACCGCGGGGCAAGACATTGCCCGCGGCGCGGTGGTGCTGGAGCAAGGCAGCCTGCTCGGCCCGCCGGAGGTGGGCCTGCTGGCCGCCCTTGGTCTCACCCGCGCGCGCGTGTACCGCCGGCCCCGTGTGGCGGTGCTCTCCACCGGCGACGAGATCGTTGAACCGGAGACGCCGCGCCCCGCTGGCGGCGTGCGCGACTCGAACCGCTACGCCCTGCTCGCCGCGGCCCGCGAGGCCGGCTGCGCGACGCGCTCGCTCGGCATCGCCCCCGACGACCTGGCCGCCCAGCGGGAGGCTGTCCTCCGTGGTCTGGAGCAGGCCGATGTGCTGATCACCAGTGGCGGCGCGAGTATGGGGACGCGCGATCTGATCAAGACCATCCTGGCCGAGATCGGGACGATCCACTTTGGACGGGTGGCCTTCAAGCCCGGCAAGCCGACGACCTTTGCCACGGTTGGCGACAAGCTGATCTTTGGCCTGCCGGGCTACCCGGTCTCATCCCTGGTTTCGTTCGAGGTCTTCGTGCGCCCGGCGCTGCGCGCGCTGCAGGGCGACCGACGGCCCACGCGCCCCCGCGTCCGCGTCACCCTCGCCGCGCCGGTGCGCCCGGCCCCCGATCGCCCCGAGTACCAGCGCATCATCGTGCGCTGGGCCGGTGGGCGCCTGCTGGCAACGACGACCGGCGCGCAGGGCAGTTCACGCCTGCTCTCGCTCCGCGGGGCCAACGGGTTGCTCATCGTCCCCCCCGGCGAGCAGGAGTTCCCCGCTGGCGCCGAACTGGAAGCCATGCTGACCGGACCGCTTTATGACAACTGAACTCATCGTCACCACCGCTGCCGGGGCCTACCCCGTGATCGTCGCCGCGGGCGCCCTGGAGCAGTTGCCCGAACGGCTCGGCGCCCTCGGGCTGCGCGGCNCCCTCTGGCTGGTGAGCGATGCCGCGGTGGCCGATGCCTACGGCCTCCCGCTGGCCGCCCGGCTGAGCCAGGCCGGTTATCGGGTACAACGGTACACCGTGCCCCCCGGTGAGGCCAGCAAGAGCCAGGAGCAACTCTGGCGGCTGTACGACTGGATGCTTGGCAACGGCGTTGAACGGCGCGACACCGTGCTGGCCCTCGGCGGCGGCGTGGTGGGCGACCTGGCGGGCTACGCCGCCGCTACAGTGCTGCGCGGCATCNCCGTGGCGCAATTGCCCACCACCCTCCTGGCCATGGTGGACGCGGCCGTGGGCGGCAAGACCGGTATCAACCATGCCCTGGGCAAGAACCTCATCGGCGCCTTCCACCAACCCCGCCTGGTACTGGCCGATAGCGACNCCCTCGCCNCCCTGCCCCGCCGCGAGTTGTGCGCCGGCTGGGCCGAAGTGATCAAACACGGCATCATTCGCGAGGCCGGCCTCTTCGCCGAGCTCGAGCAACTCGCCGCCGAGCGCGGCTGGACCGAGACGGGCTTCAGCGGCTGGAACGCGGAGGATGCAGCGCTGACCGGGCGCCTGACCGCCCTGATCCGGCGCGCCGTGGCGGTGAAGGTCGAGGNGGTCAGCCGCGACGAGCGCGAGCAGGGCGAGCGCATCATCCTCAACTACGGGCACACCATCGGCCACGCCGTCGAGGCCCTCGTCGACGACTGGGCGCTGCTCCACGGCGAGGCGGTGGCCATCGGCATGCACGCCGAGGCGCGCATCGCCGCCGCCATGGGCCTGTGCGACCCCGCCCTCGTGGAGCGGCAGCGCCGCCTGCTCGCGGCCTACGGCCTGAGCGTTACGCTTCCCCCCCATCTCGATCCCGAAGCCGTGCTCNCCCTTACCCTGCGCGACAAAAAGGTGCGCGCCGGACGCATCCGCTGGGTGCTGCCAACGGCCATCGGCAGCGTCGCCATCCGCGACGACGTGCCCGAGACGACCGTGCGCGCCGTCCTCGGCGGCTAGGCAGCCGGCAACGCCGCCAATGCGCTGGCGATAGCGAGAGTGGGTTACACTCATCGGCGTGGTGGCCACGCAATGTTCCGCACCACCGGGGTTACGGGAACCGATGCGCGGCACCCGGCACCTGCGCGGCGGTCCGCGCGCGCCGCCGGTTGTCGGGGTGACACGCGGCGGTACGCCCCCCCTTCCTTACTGAGGGGATGGGGCAACCAGGTTGCTCCATTCCCCTGGTTGAGGGCTGCGCTCTCCCAGACCCTCCCGCGGGCCGGGGTGTGGGGAAACCGGGTTTCCCCACACCCCTACGGGATGAACAAAGGTTGTTCCTGGGAGGGCTGCGCCCTCCCAGACCCTCCCACCGGGTGCGGGGAGGGGGAAACCAGGTTTCCCCCCTACCCCTGCGTGAGGGCCAGGGTCCTCCCGCGGGCCGGGGTGTGGGGAAACCGGGTTTCCCCATTCCCCTGCTCCAGGAGATTATGTTCACGTTAGTGGTATACTGCACGTCGGGATCGAACCTTCCACACCGAGGTGTGTTTTGGATAGCGTCAAAGCCTTTGCCGACCGCGTCATCAGCAACGTCGATCAGGTGATCGTGGGCAAACGTCAGGCCGTGGAACTGGTGCTGGCAGCCCTGTTGTGCCGCGGTCACGTGCTGCTCGAAGACGTGCCCGGCACCGGCAAGACCGTGCTGGCCAGGAGCATCGCGCGCTCGATCGGGTGCAGCTTCAAGCGCATCCAGTTCACCCCTGATCTCCTGCCTTCCGACGTAACCGGCGTTTCGATCTTTAACCAGCGCAGCCGCGAGTTCGAGTTCCGACCCGGGCCGGTATTCGCGCAGATCGTGCTCGCCGACGAGATCAACCGCGCCACCCCCAGGACCCAGAGCGCCCTGCTGGAGGCTATGGAGGAGCGCCAGATCACCGTTGACGGCGAGACCTACGCCCTGCCCTCGCCCTTCATTGTGCTGGCCACCCAGAATCCGATCGAATACGAGGGCACCTTCCCCCTGCCCGAGGCCCAGCTCGACCGCTTTCTCCTGCGGCTGCACCTGGGCTATCCCGAGCGTCTCGAGGAGATCGCCATCCTCAAGCGCCAGCGCCAGGCCCACCCGCTCGACGCGCTCCAGCCCGTCGCGGGCATCGAGGAACTGCTCCAGTTGCAACGGACCATTACCGAGGTCTACGTGGACGACCTGATTGAAGAGTACATCGTTGCCCTGGTCAGCGCCACGCGCCATCACGAGGATGTCTACCTGGGGGCCAGCGCGCGCGGCTCGCTGGCCCTCTACCGCACGGCCCAGGCGCGGGCGGCGATGCGCGGGCACGATTTCGTCACCCCCGATGACATCAAGGCCCTGGCGGGGGCGGNGCTCGGCCACCGGATGATCATCAACCCGGCCGCCCGCATCCGCAATGTCACCGCCGGGGCCATTATTGATGAGATCCTGGGCGCGGTGGCCGTGCCCGGCGCGCGCGCCGGGCGGCGTTTCGACCGCGCTGGCGCGGCAGTAGGCCGCTGAGGCGCATATGGTTGCGGGAGGGGCGCGCAGTCCTCCCCGACCGTCCATGCCACCGGCCAATGCAAACAGGGGNGTGGGGGAACCAGGTTCCCGCATACGTTGTAAGCGCTCACATTTCTCCCGGGAGCGCGGGCATCATGGTCTTTGAGAAATTCATCCGGTACATCGGGCTGGCCGTGGGGCTAAAGCCCTCGGCTACAGGATGCGAAGCCCGCCTGCGCGGGCTATACCGGATTATGTATTCAAAGACCATCTTGCCCGCGGAGATGCGACAAGGGCAGGGCGCCCTCACTCCCAGGCACGTGGGTTACCCCAGGTGTGAACAGTTACCATACGTTAAGGTCGCGGCATCACGAGATAATAGCCGTCGTGCCCGCCGATGCGCAGCGGAAAGGCCGGATTGCCCGTCGTGATCAATGCGCGCGTGTTCGCCACATTGGGGGTGAAACGAGCCACGAGCGCCAGCCGATCCGAGGTGATCGCCGCCGCGATGGCCGGCGAACTGCCCGCCGTCGCGCCCGGCGCGGCCAGCGCGGTCCATAAGCGCCGCTGTGTGAACTCAGGATTGACAAGCAAGAGAAACGGTTCACCAGCTTCGTAGTTGCCGAGCGTCTGATCGAAGAGTTGCATGGCGCCCCGGTTCGGCAGACAACACGCAGCATCGCCGACGATCAGTAACGCGCCGTCTGCCGCCGCTGCCAGCCCCCGGATGGTGATCGAATTGCCTTTGCCGTCGCTCAGGCGGGTGAGCAGCCACTGCCCGCGCAGCAACGCGCCGTTCGCCGGATCGAAGCGTCCGTACCAGGCCAGGGAACGGGCGCCGCTGAGATTGGACGGGTCGTTGTAGGTGTCAAATTTGATCAACTCGCTCCTGCTCAGCGCGCGGCTCACATCGGCAGGATCGCGCCCGAAGATCGAATTACCGCCGTCGGTAAAGCCGGCGAAATAGAGCAGGCCGTCCGCGCCCAGGGCCAGCCNCCGGCCTTCGCTATCAGCGGTCAGACCGGCTTGTTGCGCCGCGGCGGCGCTAACACCGTACCGCTGCCACGCCAGACTGCCGTCATCCATCCGATAGGCGCGCAGAAATGCCACCTTGAGATTAGCAGCAGCCTGGGTGTAACCGTGGCAAAGACCAGGTTGTTCGTCGGGTCAATCGCAATGTCGGCCACGGCAGTGCCGGCAATGCTGATAGCGAGTGGCGCCGCGCCGGTTGAGGGGTAGACCAGGAGCGTCCTGGTGGCGTCCAGCAACGCCGCCACCCGCCCATCGGCGGCCATCGCGCAGCGTGACACGTTCCCCGGCGTTGCCGTCCAGCGGATGGTTGTCAGATCGGGTTCGAGCGCGATCAGGCCGTCCGCTCCACAGACCACGACCCTGCCATTGGCGGCCAGCGCTGCGTGGGCAAGCGTCGAAGCCACGCGGACCACCCGGCTTACCGTCCGTCCGTCAGCCGCAATCTGTATCAATGCGCCTGCTCCACCCCCTGGCAGCACCGTCTCCGGGACGCCGGCCAGCGCCGGCACGACGCCGGCCAGCACTAGTTCGCCGGAAGCCTTCATACCGACCGCCACCGGCGTGTCATCTTGCCCACTGCCAAGATACCCGGCCACCGTTGGCGGCGGCACTAGCGGTGTTTGCACCAGTGGAAGCCAGACCGTCGCCGATCCAGATTGGGCTTGCGCGGAAGCCAGCCAGCTCACGAACACGAGCGCAACGATACAGAGAGTTCGGACGAGCATAGGTGCTCCTGCAGGCTATGGGTATGTCAACATGACACTCGGGGAGTTACGCGCTCGCCTTCCGGCGGGAGCAATGACAGTTTACCATATCTTTATCCCGTTGGCGTGCAGCGCGGCTGCATGGACGGCTACCCTGAACAGAGGCCGCTGGAGCGGGGGGGATGGGGAAACCGGGTTTCCCCAGTCCCCTGCGGATGCGGGCCAGAGGCCCGCGCACCCGGGCCCCGGGCCCCGGTCCCCGGGAGGGNACGGCTGAGGCGGTTCTCCGCCGGTAGTGCGCGGCCCAGTCACAGCAACAAACTGCTATGATCCCACCATCAGTATTGCTCGAACAGACCCTGGCGGCCCACGGTGATCGGCTCTACCATGTGGCGCTGCTGGCCGGGGGCGATGAACGCGCCGCCGCGACGCTTCTGCTCCGCGCTATGCGCGAACTGTTGAACGCCTGGCAGGAGCAACCGCCCACGCAACTCCCCGCCGAGACCGAGGCGCTGGCGCGGATCGTCGCCGCGGCGCGCGGCGCCGAACCACGGACGGCGCGGCGTAGGCCGCAACTGGTCCTGCCCCCCTTTGCCCTGCACCATCTACCGCTCGACCAGCGCCTGGCCCTGGGGCTGCACCTGCTGCTGGGCTACGATTGCGCCCGCGCCGGCCAGGCCCTCGGCCTGNACGAAGTGGAGGTCCGGGCCGCGCTTGTCGCCGCCGTGCGCGCCCTCGGCCCCGCCGCCGGAGCTAGCCTGGCCGACCGTGTCGAAGATGAAGTGTGTGAGGAGGCGCGCGCGGCCCTGGTTGACCCGCTGGCCGGGACGCGCCGGGGGCCAGTCATGCGGGGCCACCTGGCTGCCTGCGCCCACTGCCGCGCCTTCGACCGCGCCTGGGGCGAGATCACCCGCCAGGTGGAAACGGCCCTCCGCGCCGCGTTTCGCGAGCGGCCCCTGCCCGCCACGCTGCGCGAACGCCTGCTGGCCCAGGCGCGCCCGCCGCGGCGCTTCAGATCGGGCCTGCGTCTGGCCCTGCCCCCGCTGGCAGTGCTGGCCCTCATCGCCGCCCTGGTGCTGCCCGGCTTTCTGCGCCAGCCGGCGCAGGTGGTGGAACGCCAGGAGATCGCCCCGGTGGACGCCAGTTCCCTCGTGGCGCGGGCGCTGGAGCGTTACGGCCAGGCGCCCNCTCAGGGCGAAGTCTGGTACCGGCGCTACGAGACCCTGTGGTACTTCGACGATGCGACCATCGCGCCCCTGCGCGCCGAGATGTGGCTCGACCCGCGCAATCCGGCGCGCCACCGCCTGCAATTGACCCACGCCGACGGCGGCGCGCCCTACGAACTGCAACTCGGCGACGGGGCCTCGCGCCTCTCCTATGCCCTCGACGGCCTCTTTGCCCCTACCCTCTACGGGCCGCTGCCCACCCCGGCCCGTCCCGGAGCGCCCGCTCTGCTGGTTGAGGACCTCAACGCCGAGACCCAACAACGCGCCCTGGCCCTGCGCCTGGCCAGCGGCCCCTGGTCGATCCCGTTGAACTATCTGCGCCAGGCCCGCAGCGCCGCCAGCCTGCGCGCCCTGGGCCGCCAGCGCGACGGCGCGGGCAGCGCGCAGATCCTCAGCTTCACCGGGGTCAGCCCGCTGGGGTTGCCCCCCGGCGCCGCCGGGGCCGGCGCGGAGCGCGTGACGGTGCTCCTGGCCATTGACCCGGACACCGGCCTGCTCCGCTCGGCAACCGAACTGGCCGGCCCGCAGGGCGCCGCCCAGACCAGCCGGCTCACCTGGCGGCTGATCGAAGAGCGCGCGGCCACGCCGCAGGAACAGGTCTTCTCGATCGACCGGGCATGGACCGGAGTGGGGGACTTCAGCGAGGTAGGGCGCCATCGCAGCGCCGATCTGGCCCTGCCGCTCATCCATCGGCAGTCCCTGGGCGAACCGGCGCGCCTGCTGGCGCCACCCTACAACCAGACGCCCGTCTGGATGCCCGTCACGCCGCCCGCAGGCGTCGAGCGGGCCTTGCTGCTCTGGGGTGAGGGCAACTGGCGGCGCCGGGGGCCGGCCCGGGCGCTGGTCTACCTGGGTGAAGGGCGGCAACTGATACTCGTTTTCAATTCGACTGCCGTTATGGAAGGTGAAAAACTGACGATTGGCCCCTGGAACGCGACCATCCGGGCCGGACGCGCGCAGCGCTACACCCTGGCGCTCAACCGGTCACGGGCAACCGCTCAGGACAGAGCCAGCGTTCCTGGCGCCAACCTGATCCTTGATGCGCGCGGCTTTACGCGCGATGAGGTGCTGGCGCTGGTGGCGAACCTGCAACCCCTCGACGCCCAGACCCTCGCGGCGCATCGGGCGCTCTTCGCCGCCGCTTCCGCCCAGGGGTTCTCCCCTAGCGTCGCTACCCGCTAACGTGACCATGGAGGAACCAGGTTCCCCCATCCCCCCGCCCGCAGGAGGGGTTGGGAGGGCGCAGCCCCCGAGCAGGGGTCTGGGGAAACCGGGTTTCCCCACATCCCCCCGCAGGAGAGGTTGGGAGGGCGCAGCCCTCCCAAGAAGAACCTTTTTTCATCCCGTCGGTGTGCGGCGCAGCCGCATGGACGGCTAACGTGAACATAGGCTGCTCACCTACGCGCATGCGGCGCTGA
>JGI24187J35170_1000529_pt1 | contig 17238 bp, 18 predicted proteins | sample YNPBryBLVA2012_FD_35170 | JGI IMG/M metagenome (IMG submission 35170)
TGGCCGGAAGGAACCGGGTGCCCAGCCCCGCGGCGGGAATGACGGCCTTTCGAACGCGCATCGGACCTCCCCTTTCAGGGGGATTCTAGCGCGGAGGCGCGATGGCGAGAAGGAGACGAACCGGGCCCGACCGAAACGATCCGCTTCGCGGCCTTGGAAGTCCAGAGGAAAAACCAAAGCCTTGAACAAGGAGATCCGGGAGATCGGGAGTTTTTTCATTTCACTTTTCACTTTTCACTCTTCCTTTTTCACTCTTCCCTCTCCCGGCGCGAAGAGGGGGAATCTTTTCCGAGCGACTTCGTTGTACAATGCCCCGGGGTGCTCTTTCGCCCCCCCAAGGAGGAGTCCATGAAGAAGGTCCTGACCCTCGCCCTGCTCTCTGCCGCCCTCTCCACCTTTGCCCTGGCCGGGTGCCCCGGCCACGCCCAGCAGACCGGCTGTCCCGGCCACTCGGAGAAGACGGCGACGGGGTGTCCCGCCCACATGCAGGCCGTCTCCGACGGCTTTTCCCTGATGGAGAAGGACCTGGCCGCCCTCAAGGCGGGCGTTCCGGAGGCGGAGAAGGCCGCCTTCTTGAAGACCCACGAGGCGAACCTGGAGAAGCTCCTCTCCGCCCGCGCGGCGTGCGAGAAGTCCTGCGGGACCAAGCACGCCGCCATGGCCAAGACCTGCCCCCACATGGAGCCCATGGCCGCGGGGATGAAGGTCCTCTCCCAGGACCTGGAAGCGCTCCGGAAGGGAATGGACCCCGCCTCCGAGAAGGCCTTTCTTGAGGCCCACGTCCAGCACCTCCAGAAGGTCCTGGACCTCCGCGCCGACTGCATGAAGACCTGCCACGCCCAGGGCGCGAAGTCCGACAAGACCTGATCCTCCGGACGCCGGCGCGGGAAAAGACGGGGGAGTCTTCGGGCTCCCCCGTTTCGCGCTTCCGGCCCTCCCCTTTCCCTGGTCGCCGGCGCCTCCAGGACCGCAGGCCGCCCCGGGCCCGTCAGGGGGGAAAGAGGAGCGGCAGGCGGACGGTAAAGGTCGCCCCCGCGTCGGGGGTGTTGTTCCGCGCCTCCACCGTCCCGCCGTGGACCTCCACCGTCCGGTGGACGATGGCCAGTCCCAGGCCCGTGCCCCCCTTCCGCCCGGTGACGAAGGGCTCGAAGAGCCGGTCGAGGAGGGCGGGCGGGATACCCGACCCACGGTCCCTGACCGTCACCACCGCCTGGCCCTCCTCCACCGTCAGGGAGACCTCCACCGGCTCCCCCGCCGGCGAAAAGGCGAAGGCGTTGGTGAGGAGGTTCTGGAAGAGCCGCTCCAGGTGGTTGCGGCTTCCCCGCACCCGCACCCCGTGCGGGGCGGTGAGGACCACACGCCCCTCGGCCTCCCGCTGCGCCAACAGAACGGAGGAAACGGCGGCCCGGAGGACCTCCTCGAGGTCCACCTCGGTCATCGCTTCCCGCTGGATGGGCTTTCCGTACTGGAGCAGGTCGTTCATGAGGGCGGCCAGGCGGGAGCTCTGCTCGTCGAGGTGGCGGAAGAACTCCTCCAGGTCCTCTCGGCCCTCCAGCCGGCGCTTGAGTCCCGCCGCCACCGTCTGGAGGGCGAAGAGGGGGTTCCGGACCTCGTGGGCGATCCCTCCGACCAGGTAGCCAAGGCTTTGCAGGTACCGGGACTGGGCCAGCTCTTCCTGGACCTTCTGGAGGTCCCTCTCGGCCTGGACCCGCGCGGTCACGTCGGTGATGAAGCCCTCGAGGGCCTGGAGCCGGCCCTCCCGGTCGTAGACCCCGGTCCCCTGTTCCCAGACGTGGCGGATCTCTCCGCTTCGCGTACGGATGCGGTAGGCTCAGGGTGAAGCGTTGCCGTCCTTCCAGGGCCCTCTGGACGGCGCGGTAGACCCGCTCCCGGTCGTCGGGATGGATGAGGTCGGCGTAGGAGAGTCGGGCGTTTCCGAGGAGGTCTTCGGGGGCGTAGCCGGTCAGCGTGCGGCAGCCGTCGCTGAGGAACTCCATGGTCCAGTTCCGGTCGTTGGCGCACCGGTAGGCGATTCCCGGCAGGTTTCCGAGGAGCGTTTCGTGGCGCCGCCGGACCTCGTCCAGCCGTTGGGCGGCGGCCAGGTCCCGTCGCTGGACCCACAGGAGAAGGAGGCCGGTCAGCAGGAGGTAAAGGGAGGCCGCCAGGGCCGCTTCCAGCCGGAAGCGCCCCTCCGGAAGCCGCAGGACCTCTTTTCGCGCCACCCAGGCCACGCACCTCCACGGTTCGCCCCGAAGCGCCGCCTCGGCGGCGAGGGTCTCGACCCTCGGCGACCCGCCCGCCCCGGGGGGCCCGGCAGGGGGCGGATCCCCCTCCGCCAGCGGAAGCCGGGCCTCTCCGGCCGCCCCGCGGGCCACCAGCGCCAGGCGCGCCGGCGGCAGGACCGCCGCGGCCCTGCGGAGGGAGGCTCCCAGGAGCCCCTCCCCGTCCGTCAGAAGGACCAGCGTCCAGCCGCGGGAGGGGCCGGGGGTCCCGGGGCCGCCGGAGACGGGGACCGCCACCGCCAGGTTCCGGAACCCGCCCCCGCCGAGGAGGATCACCTGGGGGCGCCCCCCGGAGGGCGCGAGGAGGGAAAGGCGCTCCGGCGGGGGGGCCTCTCCGGTGGAAGCCCGCGGGGTGCTCCGGGGGTCCAGGAGGATGGCCCCCCGGTAGCCATACCCCTCCACCGGAATGGAGAGGGCCTGCCGGAGCCACTCCTCCTGAACCGGTTGGCCGGCGGCCATCCGCTGGAAAAGCGGGTAGGCGGCGAGGGCCTCCCCGTCCCGCTTCAGGAGTTCCAGCCGGAGGGACACCGCCTCCGCCGACGCCTCGGCCGCCGACCGGAGGCGGTCCTCCCAGAGGGCGGCCTCGGAGGCCAGGAGGGTCTTCCGGTGGTAGGCCAGCGCCGCCGCCACCACCGCCGCGCCCACGAGGAGGACCAGGCCGCCTCCCCAACGCCAAGCCTTCTCCCGCCTTTCGAAGGGATCGCCCCTGGCCCGCGCCGCCCGCACGCCGTTTTCTCCTTTCCCGCCCTCTTCCGGCAACCTACCACCGCGGCCTTGACCTTTCAAGGCGGCGGACCTATCTTACCTGAGAATAACATTTGCCCTCGTGAGCCGAAGCCGGAGGGTGGAGGAGGTTTGCGATGGACCGAAAAAGCATGGCTCTCTTCGCGGTGGGAGTGGCCCTGGCGGGAACGCTGTATGCCCAGGGGCTTCCCCAGGTGGCGGCCACCATCCCCGACCGGCCGGGGATGGTGGTTTTGGCGGGGCAGGAGGCGGAACCGGGCCTCTTCTGCGTCCAACTGGCCGTGAGCCCCTTTAAGAACGTGGAGGCCCACCCCGAGTGGGCCATCCGCGGCGTCCAGGTCTTCACCGAGCCGAGCCACACCCTCCTGGCGGCCTACACCGAGCCGGGCTTCGAGGACCGGCTGGAGGCCCTGGCCCGCGGGACGGGTCCGGTGGGGGGGACCCTTCCCCTTCTCTGCACCCGCCAGGCCCTTCCCGCAGGGGACGACCGGGTTTCCCTGACGGTCCTGACCGGCGCGGGCCCGCGGGTGGTGGGGGTCGTGGCGGCGGGGCTCTCCTCCTTCCACGTGGCGGTGACCCTCGCCCCCGAGCCCAACATGCCCCCGCTGGAGATCTGCTGCGTCTGCGGCAGTTGCAAGCACTGCGACTTCTGGAGGCCCCGCTGCGTCTGCTACTGCCCCGACTGCATCTTAAGGTGCGAGAACTAGGCGCTCCGCGGCCCCGGCGGACGGAGTTTTCCCCGGCGCCCCCCGGCTCTCCCCGGGGGGCGCCGTCTCGCCGGCCTCAGCCGTGCTTGGCGAAGAAGGCCTTAGCCCCTTCCACGTCGGGCTTCATCGTCTCCATGCCCGGCTTCCAGTTGGCGGGACAGACCTCACCGGTCCGCTTCACCGTCTGGACGGCCTCAAGAACCCGCAGGGTCTCTTCCACGCTGCGGCCCACGCCGAGGTTGTTGACGGTGGCGTGCTGGACGATCCCCTCGTCGTCAATGACGAAGAGGCCCCGGAGGGCCACTCCGGCGGGCTCCAGAAGGATCCCGTAGTCCCGGGCCAGCGTCTTGTTCAGGTCCGACAGGTGGGGAAAGGGAAGGAAACCGAGGCCCCCTTCCTTCCGGGGCGTCTTCTGCCAGGCCAGGTGGACGAACTTGGAGTCCACGGAGGCGGCCAGAACCTCGGCGCCGAGCTTCTGAAACGTACCGTAGGCGTCGGCGAAGGCGGTGATCTCCGTGGGGCAGACGAAGGTGTAGTCCAGGGGGTAGAAGAAGAGGACCACGTACTTCCCCGCGTAGTCCGAGAGGCTCACCGTCTTGAAACCTCCGTCCACCACGGCTTCCAGGCTGAATTGGGGCGCTTTGCTTCCGACCAGGTTCATCGAAGACCTCCTTGTTCCGTTGGTTGTCCGCGGGCTTCCCTTCCGGGGCTCCCCGGGGGCCGCTCCCCCGCGGAGCGGCCACTTCCCGCAGGCAACCCCCGTGCCAGCGCCGCCTTCCCCGCTCCCGGTCCCGGACCTTCGCCTCCGGCCAGAAAGGGAAGCCGCCGCGGGAGGCCTTCGCCGAAACCCCGCCGGAGCGCACGGCACCGTTTCTGCGGTGAAACCCGCCGGCGTTCCCGTTGCAGAGGCTCAACCCCCCGCTCCACCGTCCCTCTTCCCGAGAGGGGGTGCGCCGGGGCCCTCCGGAGCCCCCTTTCCATCGCGCCTCGTCTTGGTATAGAAGTTGCTAACCCTTTGGGGAGGGAGCGGATCCATGAGAACTTTTTTGACCGTTCGCCAGCACTTCTCCGCCGCCCACCGTCTCTACCGGCCCGAGTGGTCCCTGGCCAAGAACCGCGAGGTCTTCGGCCTCTGCGCCAACCCCAACGGCCACGGCCACAACTACCTCCTGGAGGTGACCGTGGAGGGCCCCATCCAGGAGGAGACCGGCATGATCCTGGACATGAAGGACCTCAAGGCCCTCATCCAGGAAGAGATCGTCGAGCGCGTGGACCACAAGCACCTCAATCTGGACGTCCCCTTTCTCGAGGGGATCATTCCCACGGCCGAGAACCTGGCCGTGGCCTTTTGGGGGATCCTGGACGGAAAGATCCCCGCGGGGAGACTCCATGAAGTCCGACTTCACGAAACCGAACGCAACGTCGCCTTTGTCCGCCGCTGAACCCGCCTCCTCGGCGCCGGTCCACCGCTCCGTGGGGGCGGCGGCCCTGCACCTCGCCGACCTCCGGCCCGCGGTGAAGGATCCCCTGGAGCCCGTCTACCGGACGGTTCTTCAGGAGCTGGGAGAGGATCCGGAACGGGAAGGCCTCCTCTCCACCCCCAAGCGGGTGGCCAAGGCCCTCCGCTTCCTCACGTCGGGCTACGAGGCCGACATCGCCGAGATTGTCAACGGTGCCGTCTTCGACGCCGAGGGCTACGACGAGATGGTCCTCGTCAAGGACGTGGAGTTCTACTCCCTCTGCGAGCACCACATGCTTCCCTTCTTCGGGACGATTTCGGTGGCCTACCTGCCCGGCGCCAAGATCATCGGCCTTTCCAAGATCCCGCGGATCGTGGACGTCTTCGCCCGCCGCCTCCAGGTGCAGGAACGCCTGACCGGCGAGATCGCCCGAGTCCTCACGGAGATTCTGAATCCCCGGGGCGTGGCCGTCGCCGCCACCGGATTCCACCTCTGCATGGCCATGCGGGGCGTGGAGAAGCAGTCCAGCCGCACCACCACCCACGCCTTCACCGGAGCCTTCCGGGAGGATCCGGTCCTCCGGAAGGAGTTCCTCTCCCAGGCCGTCCCCCGGAGCTGACCTCCGGGGCGGCGGCCCTTCTGGGCCTTCCCGGCGGCCCTCCCCCCTTCCCCGGAGGGGCCCCCGCGGTAGAGTGGGGGTGTCTGCACGGGGGAACGCCATGGCCCAGAAGTTCTTTCAGGTGGACGCCTTCACCGACAGGCCCTTCTCGGGCAACCCCGCGGCGGTGCTGGTCCTGGACCGCCCGGCCGGGGACCTGTGGATGGCGGCCGTGGCCCGGGAAATGAACCTCTCGGAAACGGCCTTCCTCACGCCCGTCGAGGGCGGGTACCGCCTGCGCTGGTTCACCCCCGCCGCGGAGGTGGACCTCTGCGGCCACGCCACCCTCGCCTCCGCCCACGTCCTTTGGACCGAGGGCTTCGAGGCCCCCGCCGCGCCCCTCCGCTTCGTCACCCGGAGCGGCGAGTTGGTAGCCCGGCGGGAGGGCCCCTTCCTCGTCCTCGACTTCCCCGCCACCCCTCCCCGGGAGGAGCCGGCACCTCCAGCGGGAATGGTGGAGGCCCTGGGGCTGGAGCCCCGCTTCGTGGGCGCGACCCGCTTCGATCTTCTCGTGGAGGCCTCTTCGGAGGAGGAGGTCCGGAACCTCCGCCCCGATTTCGGACGCCTCAAGGCCCTCGGCGCCCGCGGCGTCATCGTCACCGCCGCCTCCCGGTCTCCCTACGACTTCGTCTCCCGCTTCTTCGCCCCCGGCGTCGGCATTGACGAGGACCCGGTCACCGGCAGCGCCCACTGCGCCCTAGGGCCCTTCTGGTCCGCCCGCCTGGGCCGCCTCGACCTCGTGGGCTGGCAGGCCTCGGCCCGGGGCGGCGAGGTGGGCGTCCGCGTCCAGGGCGACCGCGTGCTCCTTCGGGGCCGGGCCGTCACCATCGCCCGCGGCGACCTGGCCGACGAGGCCGCCCCTAGGAACACCCTCCTGGCCCCCGATCCCCAACGGCCCGGGGAGATGACCTGAGGCGTGGCCTGGGTTTTTCTTCATCCCCCCTTCGCCTCATTCCGTTTTTATGGCCGTGAGAGTAGGGAAAAAGTAAAAAGAAAAACTCCCGACCTCCCGGATCTCCTTGTTCAGTTTTTTTCTTCTTCTTCCTCATCCCCTCATCTTCCTCATCCCCTCATCTTCTCATCCCCTCATCTCCTCATCCCCTCATCTCCTCATCCCCTCATGACGTCCCCTCCGTCTTCGCCGGGCGCTTCGCGGGAGGGGGCCTTGGGTCCATAATGGGGGGGGGAGGCGCCATGGACGGGACGGGCCGCTGGGCGGTCTTCTTCGACCGGGACGGGACGCTGACGGAGGAGGTGGGCTACGTGAACCACCCGGAGCGGCTTGCCCTGCTTCCCGGGGCGGCGGAGGCGGTGGCGGCCTTGAACCGGGCGGGGGTGCCGGCCATTCTGGCCACCAACCAGGCGGGGGTGGCCCGGGGGTACTTCACCGAGGATCTGGTGAAGGAGGTCCTCGGACGCCTGGAGGGCCTCCTTCTCGCCTTGGGGGCGCGGCTCGACGCCCTCTACTACTGCCCCCACCACCCCACGGCGGGGGAACCGCCCTACCGCCAAGTCTGCGAGTGCCGGAAGCCGCGGCCGGGGATGATCCTCAAGGCGGCGCGGGATCTGGGGATCGATCCGGCCCGCTCCTACGTGGTGGGGGACAAGATCTCGGACGTGGTCTTCGCCCGGAACGCCGGGGCACGGGGGATCCTGGTCCTGACGGGGTACGGGCTGGGAGAGATGACCTACCAGCGGGCTTCGTGGACGGTGGAGCCGGACCACATCGCCGAGAACGCCTGCGAGGCCGTCCGTTGGATTCTCGAACGGGAGGGGTGCGGTGCGGGCTGAACGGGTAGACGGCCGGGGCCGCTGGCGCCGGCTGGCGGAGATCGCCTCCGGCTTTTCGGGAACGGAGGTGGCGGTCCTGGGCGACATGGTCCTGGACCGCTTCTGGTACGGCGCGGTCCAGCGGGTCTCCCGGGAGGCGCCGGTGCCCATCGTGCGGCTGGAGCGGAGCCGCCTCCTCCCCGGCTGTGCGGCCAACACCGTCTTCAACCTGGCGGCGTTGGGCGCGTCGGTCCGGCCCCTGGGGGTGGTGGGCGATGACGAGGCGGGGCGGGGCCTCAAGCGCCTCTTCGAGGAAGCCGGGATTGACGGGACGGGCCTCCTGACGGTGAAGGGCTGGGAAACGCCCACCAAGACCCGGATCCTGGCGGGAACGCCCCACGGCCCCCGCCAGCAGCTCGTGCGGGTGGACGCCGGGGAGGCCAACACCCTCACCGAGGCCGTCCGGGAGACCCTGGCGCGGGGGCTCTCAGAGGCCGCCGCCCGCGCCCGAGCCCTCGTTCTGTCCGACTACGGCTACGGCCTGGTCCCCGCCGTCTGGGAGGACCGGCCGACGGTCCTTCCGGCCGTCACGGCCTTGGACTCCCGCTTCAACCTCGCCCGCTTCTCCGGTCTGACCACCGCCACCCCCAACGAGGAGGAGTTCGAACAGGCAGCGGGGCGGTCCTTCGGCGACGACGAGGACCTCCTCTGCGAGGCCGGCGAGGCGCTCCGGTCCCGCCAGCGCTTGAAGGCCCTGCTGGTGACCCGGGGGGCCCGGGGGATGGCCCTCTTCGCGGAGGACCAGCCTCCGGCCCTCCTGCCCATCGTGGGGTCGGACCAGGTGGTGGACGTCACGGGGGCGGGGGACACGGTCATGGCCGCCTACGTCCTGGCCCTGGCCGGCGGGGCCTCCTTCCTGGAGGCGGCCCTCCTGGCAGACGTGGCCGGCGGCATCGTCGTCCAAAAGCACGGTACGGCCACCACCTCCGTCCCGGAAGTGGTGCGGACGCTGGAGGAATGGGGGGAAGGACGGCTGTGAGCGCCTTCGAGGACGCCATCCGGGCCAAAATCCTCTCCCGTGGGGAGGCCGAAGAGCGCCTCTCTCGGCGCGGGCGGGGCGGGCGCACCCTCGCCCTGGCCAACGGCTGTTTCGACCTTTTGCACGTGGGCCACGTGCGGTACCTCACCGCCGCCCGGCGGGAGGCCGACGTCCTGCTGGTGGCCCTCAACTCCGACGCCTCCGTCCGCCGTCTCAAGGGGGAGGGACGGCCTCTCCAGTGCGAGGCGGACCGCGCGGAGATCCTGGCTTCCCTGGCGGCGGTGGACTTCGTGACGGTCTTCGAGGAGGACACCGTCGTCCCCCTCATCGAGGCGCTGGAGCCGGACGTCCACTGCAAGGGCACCGACTACACCGAGGAGACGGTCCCCGAGCGGGAGGCCGTCCTCGCCCGCGGGGGCCGGATCGCCATCGTGGGCGACCCCAAGGACCACGCGACCTCCGAAATCCTCCGGAGGCTCCGGCGGCCATGAAGGCGGGCAGGGGACTTGTCGGCGCCGCGCTGGCCCTGGCCGCCTGCGGTCTGATGGCCGCACCCCCGCCGCCTTCCCCGGCCGGTCCCCGCTTCCTGCCTCTGGGGGGAACCCTCGCCTTCCCCGCCGTGGCGGCCCGCGGCGAGGCGGGACTCCTTCTCCGGCTGGAGCGGGGTTTCGTCCTCTGGGAACGGGCCGCGGGACGCCTCCGCCCCCTTACCCTGGAGCCCCGGCCCGGGGGGCCGGCCTTCGGGGCGCTCCGGGGCGGCGAGCTTCTTCTGGCGGTGGACGAGGCCTTTTCGGGAGGGGGCCTCTGGCGTTACGACCTGCCTACCGGCAAGGGCTCCCCCGTGGTTCTCCCCCGGGAGGTCCGGGAGGAGTTTGCCCAAGAGGAACGGAACCTTTCGGCCTACCCCGCCGGCGAGGCGCGGGGGGCCTCTCCCCTCCGGTACTGCGGCCTCCTGGACGCCGGGGACCGCCTCTACCTCCCGGTGGCCGGATCGGGCCTTCTGGAGTGGCGTCCCGACGCGGGAACCTTCCGGGCTCTCCTGGCGGGGGCCGTTCGGGAAGCCGTGGGCCCCCAACCCTGCCCCTGCCCCGTTCCCCTGGGGGACCGCCTCCTGGCCTTCACCCCCCGGGGACCTCTGCTCGGGGACCCCGCCACCGGCACCGCCCTCCTGCTGGCCCCCCGGGACCTCCCGGCCCCGCCCGAGGGGCTCGCCGGAGTGGACCTTCGCGGCCTGGCCGTNGGGACCGCGGAGCTGGGGCGGGAGGAGGCNGAGGCCCTNTCGGACCTGGCCACAACCGGGGCCGCCCCGGTCCCCTTGCCCTCGGGCCTCTTCCTGGGGAACGGCCTTTTCCTGGAGGCCGGCGAACTGGCCGCCCGTCCGCCGTGGGCTNCGGCCTGGCTCGACGAGCCCGAGGAGGGCCTGACCGCCGCCGCCGACGGAGGAACCCTCTTCGCCGTCTTCAACGCCCTCTGCGGCGAGGAGGGGCGGTCCTTCCTCCTCCGCACCTCCGACGGCGGGCGCCACTGGGAGGCCTCGGCCCTTCCGCCGCCCCCCGGCCACGGCGGGCGCTTCCTGCTCTTGGAGGTCTCCCCCTCCTCCCTGCTCCTGGCCTTCGTGGACGAGGAGGGAAGCGGCGATTCCCTGGCGGTCCTCCCCCGGTCCGGGTTGGCCTTCTCCTCCCTGCCCCGGGGACCCTGCGGACCCCGCCTCCGCCCCCCCGAAGGGGAAGAGGAGCCCCTTCCGGGCTTCACCCGGCGGCGCCTCTGGACGGGCCTCCTGCCGGCGCCGGCCCCGCCCTCCCCGCCGCCCCCAGCCGCTCCGCCTCCTCCTCCCGGAGGAACCGCCACCCTCCCGACGGAAGGTCCAACTGGAGAGGGCCGAAGCCCGTCCGCTTGAGGTCGGTCACCTTGAGGGGCGTCCCGTGGAGGGGGTCCCTCAGCGCCCCGAAGAGCCGGCGGAGGTGGCGGTTCTTGCCTTCCTCCAGGACCACCCGGAGGCGGGTCTTGGGGCCGGCCGTGCCAAGGACCTCGGCGCTCTGGACGTGGAGGAGGCCCACGGGGCTCTCGACACCCCGCCGGGCGGCCCGAAGGTGCTCCGGCGTGACCCTCCCCCGCACCCAGACTTCGTAGGTTTTGGCGTGTCGGCCCGGCGCGCCCAGCTCCTCCACGAGCCGGCGGTCCCGGACGAAGAGCAGGAGCCCCCGCGAATCCCGGTCCAGCCTTCCCACGGGAACGAAGCCCTTCTCCCGGACCCAGCCGGGGAGGCAGTCGTAGACGGTCCTCCGCCCCCGCTCGTCCCGGGTGGTGACGACGACGCCCCTGGGCTTGTGGAAGAGGAGAACACCTTCCGTCAGAGAGCCAGTTTCGCTTTCCATGCGTCGAAGGAGGTGTGGACCGCCCGGACCCGGAGCCGGCTCCGGAGCTCCCGCAGGAAAGGCAGGTCCCGCGCCGCCGCCGCGTAGGCCGCCCGCTCGCCGGTAAGCCGCTCCAGGGGCAGGTAGAGGGCCTCCCGGGAAAAACCGGGGGAGCAGAGAAGGGCCTGGAGCGGAAGGAGGAGGTCGTCTCCCCCCTCGAAGGCGTAGGTGGCCCGGTCCCTCTCCCAGGGCGCCTCCAGGATCCACCGCGCCCCCCGCCGAACGAGGAGCCAGACCACGGCGGGAAGGTCCGGTTCCTCCTCCGGCTTCGCGGCACCGTCGGCGGACCCCTCTTTCTCCTCGTCGCTTTCCGAAGCGGAGGCCTCCTCCCGGGGCGTCAGGGCGAGGAAGACGGCCGAGGGTAGAAGCCCCTCCCGCAGGGCCTCCGCCTCCCGCCGGCGGGGAGCCCTCCGGAGAAGGCCCTCCAGCGCCCCGGGAACGGAGGGCGCGCGCCGGCCCACCTCCTCGAGGGAAAGGGCCTTCCCCGGAAGGAGGAGTCCCGAGAGAAGGCCCAGGTCGAAGGGGTCCGCCTCCGGAAGGGTGCCCTGGAGGAGCTCGCCGGCGGTCCGGACGAGGCCCTCGCGGCTTTGCCGGAGCCTCTCCACGGCCTCGCCGGTGCGGGCCCCCATCCGCGTGAGGCGGAGGGGCGCCGGGCCCGGCAGGTCGAGGCCCCAGCCTTCGCCGTCGAAGGCCGGCGGCCCCGAAAGGGCGAGGAAGAAGGGCCGGAGGTCCTCCCCCGCCGGCGCCCAAGCCACGAGGTCGTCGTAGAGGAGCAGGCGCGCCGGTCGGGGCTCGCCGCCGCCCTCGGAGGCTTGGCAGGAGAGGGCCCACGGCTCCCCCCGGCCTTGGATTCGGAGGGCCCGGGCCCGCAGGGGAGGCCAGGCGGCCTCCAGCCGGTCCTCCAAAACGGGACCGTCGGCCCCCAGGCGGTCGAGGGCGAGAAACCGCCCGCCCACCCGAAGGGTGAGGGTTCCCTCTACGGCGGCGATCCCCGAGATCCGCTCCAGCGGCAGGGAGAGGGCCCCTTCCCCCTGGGGCTCCACCGTGAGGGTCTCCGCCTCCAGGAACCAACGGCCGGCTTTTCCCTCCGAGGGGTCCGGGGGCTTTTCGGCGAAGAGGCGGACCCGGCAGGACCCCCTCATAAGAGCTTCTGGCCGCACTCGGGGCAGAAGCGGGCCCCGGCCTTGACCTTCGTGCCGCACTTGGGGCACTCGGATCGGGGGACCAGCGGCGCGCCGCACTCGGGGCAGAACTTCCCCCCCTGGGCCTCGGCGCCGCACTGGGGGCAAAGGACGGCGGCGGTGGACTTGAGGTCCACCCCTTCCGTGAGGTCCATGTTCCGGAGCTTCTCCTCCGCCTGGTCCACCTGGATGGCGGCCTGCCGGGCCGCCAGCTCCCGCTGGAGGATGGGCGCGCAGTTCTTGCAGAGGCTCCGCTCGGCGTTCCAGCAGATCTCCCTGCAGACCCACTGGCCGCAACGCTTGCACTGGATGAAGAGGGGCCGGATCTCCTCCACGGCCTCCTTGAGGGCGGCGTCGTGGGCCGGCCCGCCGATGGCCTCCTGGACCTCGTAGGCGCCGTGGCCGACCCGTCCGAAGACCCCGCCGAGGACGTTTCCCGCCCCGCGGAGCAGGTGGCCCGCCACCCCCAGCTTGTTGGCCCTCCAGCTGGACATGTAGCCGTTTCCGCAACACTCGCAGAAAAACTTGAACTGGTAGCCGCTCTCCGTGGAGAGGTCCTCGTAGTTGTCGGTGAATTCGATCCGTGCCATGGCCGCCTTCCCTTTCTGTGTTCACTCTAGGAGGGTCGGGGGGAAGCGGTCAAGTGCCCCGGGTCACACCTTCAGGCGTGCTCCGCCAGCCACCGCTCGCAGTCCAGGGCGGCCATGCATCCCGACCCCGCGGCGGTGACCGCCTGGCGGTACCGCTTGTCCTGCACGTCGCCGGCGGCGAAGACCCCCGGCACGGAGGTGTAGGTGGTCCCGGGCTGGGTGACCAGGTACCCCGTCTCGTCCATCTCGAGCTGACCCCGAAAGAGGCCGGTGTTGGGCTCGTGGCCGATGGCGTAGAAGAGGCCCGCCGCTTCGATGGTCTTCTCGGTCCCGTCGGGAAGGTGCCGCACGACGACGCCCCGGAGCCCCGTCTCCCCCACGGCGTCCACCACCTGGGAGTTCCACAGGACCAGGATCTTGGGGTTCTCGAGAACCCGCTTCTGCATGGCTTTGGAGGCCCGGAACTCCCCCCGCCGGTGGACGAGGATCACCTTGGAGGCGAAGTGCGTCAGGTAGGTGGCCTCCTCCATGGCCGTGTCCCCGCCGCCCACCACCACGAGGACCCGGTCCCGGAAGACCGGCAGGGCCCCGTCGCAGACGGCGCAGGCGGAGATGCCCCGCTGCCAGAGCCGCCCCTCGGCGGGAATCCCCAGCCGCTTGGCCGTGGCCCCCGTGGCCACGATGAGGCTCTCCGCCTCCACCTCCGTCTCCGTCCCCTTCAGGCGGAAGGGTCTCTTCGAGAGGTCCACCGCCTCCACGTCCTCGGCGACGAGGCGCGCGCCGAAACGCTCGCTCTGGGCCCGCATCCTCCCCATCAGCTCGGGCCCGGTGATCCCCTCGGGAAAGCCGGGGAAGTTCTCCACTTCCGTGGTGGTCATGAGCTGGCCCCCCGCCACCCCGCCGGCGAGGAAGCCTTCGAAGACCAGGGGCCGGAGCCCGGCCCGGGCGGTATAGATGGCGGCGGTGTGGCCCGCCGGCCCCGATCCGATGATGACGACCTTTTCGGCCATGGCGTCCTTCCTCCGTTTGGCCCGTCAGTATACACCCACATTCCGCCATGGATTGGCCTTTCCTTGGGTTTCGCCGGCGCTTCCCGGCCGGGTCATATGGCCCGGGCCGGGAAGAGGAAAGTGAAAAGTAAATCGTAGAAAAACTCTCACCGATCTCCCTGACTCCCTGGTTCATGGCCTTTGTTTTTCTCCGCGGTGACTGCCCGCCGCGGCGGCGGGCGCGGCGCCCGTCCCGGGAGGCTTCCCAGGCAGGTTTACGGACCCTCCTGGACAGGTTTGAAGCCCCAAGGGCCGGGTGTGGGCTATACTCGGTGCCCTTCGGAGGAGATTGCCATGGCCCGCCCCCTCGCCGCCCTTACGGTCCTCGCCGCCTTGCTGTCCCTCTGGGTTCCCGCCCCCGCCTGCACCACCGCCGTCGTGGCCCCCTCGGCCACCGCCGACGGACGGCCCCTCCTCTGGAAGAACCGCGACTCGGACGACCGGCGGAACCAGGTGGTCTACTGCGCCGACGGCAAGTACGCCTACGTGGGCGTCGTCAACGGCGGGGACGCCGCGGGCCTTGACATCTGGGCCGGGCTCAACGAGGCGGGCTTCGCCATCATGAACTCCGCCTCCTACAACCTCGGGGAGGAGGAGAGCACCGGCGAGGGACGCCTGATGAAACTGGCCCTCCAGTCCTGCGCCTCGGTGGAGGACTTCCAGGCCCTCCTCGAACGGACTTCCGCCCGGAAGCGGGACGTGGAGGCCAACTTCGGCGTCATTGACGGAAAGGGAGGGGCCGCCTACTTTGAGGTGGGCCCCGACACCTACCGCCGCTTCAACGCGTCGGACCCCGCCATCGCCCCCCGCGGCTTTCTGGTCCGGACCAACTTCAGCGAGTCGGGAGACCGTTCCCGGGGGACGGGCTTTCTCCGGCGGGAGCGGGCCCTCTCCCTCCTGGAGGAGAAGGCCGCCCGCCGGTCGCTCACCGCCCAGAGCCTCCTCGCCGGCGTGGCGCGGGACACCGCCAACGTGCGCCTGGGCTCCTTTCCTCTGGAAAACCGGAAGAAGGGCCCCGTGTGGGCCTACACCCAGGACAGCGTCTGCCGCTGGGACACCGTCTCCGCCTTCGTCGCCCAGGGCCCGCGCCCGGGAGAGGCCCCTTCCCTGGCCACCGCGTGGATCGTGCTGGGCCAGCCCCTGGGCGCCGCCGCCGTCCCTTACTGGGTCAAGGCCGCGTCCGTTCCGCCCCAGGCCGCCGCCCAGAAGGAGGACGCCCCCCTCACCGTCGCGGCACGGGCCCTGGAAGAGATCCTCTACCCCGATAGCCGGGGCGACCTGGCCAAGTACCTCGACGTCCAGGCCCTCACCGATCCTCGCCGGAACTGGATGGCCACCCTCCTCAGCCTGGAGGCCCAGAACTTCTCCGAGGCGGAGGACTTGCTGAAGGCGTGGGCCCTTGAGCCCCCCGAACCCGAAACCGTCGCCGCCGCCCAGGAGCGTCTCGCCGCGCGGACGCTGGAAGGGCTCCAGCGCCTGGCCCAGCCCCCCGAACCGAAGCGGCGGTATTGACCCCCATCCCGTCCTTCCTCTACCCTTTCGGCGGAGGTGCTTCGGGGCTGGTGCCTCGCGCGGCCTTCAAAGCCGTTGCACCGGGGCTAACCCCCCGGCGGGTGGGTTCGATTCCCATGCACCTCCGCCAAAAAGGAAAGGGGGGAGGACCTCCGGCCCTCCCCGCCTTTTCGCTCCGCTCCCTTCGGTCGCTCCGCTGATCCCCCCACCCGGAGAAGTCGGCGCTCCAGCCGAGGACGGGAAGCGGTCGGCCCGCCTTCGCCGCTCGCCTCCCGGCCACCGGCTGGCGCCAAAGGGCCCCGGGGTTTGCCTCCGGGTCCCTTTTCTGCCATTATGGAACCGGAGGAGTTTCCCATGAAAAAGACCCTTTGGATCGCACTGGCCCTCATGGCCACGACGCTGGCTTCACAGGCTCTCGTGGGCATCAAGTACCGCGGCGAGGTGAGAACGGAGGGCGGGCCCCACGCCCAGAACGCCAAGTCCATGAGCCCCGAGGACAAGGAGATGGCCCGCCGGATGGGGCTGGCCGTCGAGGACGGGGCCACCGGTTTCCAGTTCGAGGCCATGGCCGACGACGGCAAGTTCAAAATGACCTACCTCACCGACTTCATCCTCTTCCCGAAAGGCTCCTACATCCTGGGGGACGGCAAGGCCAAAGTGGCCTACTTCGTCTTCCCCGAACGCCGGGAGTACGTGGAGATGAACGTGGACGAGATGCAGTCGGGGGCCCAGCAGATGATCAAATCCATGAAGGTCTCCTACGCCAATCAGCAGGTGGACGTGTCTCCCCTGCCCCCGAAGGTCGTCAGCGGCGTCCCCTGCACCGGCAAGCGGATCAAGATCTCCTACGACGTGCAGATGACCGTCATGGGCTTCAAGACCAAGAACCACACCGAGCAGATCACGGACTATTACTCGACGAACGCCTACGACGTCCTCGCCATCTTCGGCGAGCGGAACTGGCACAACCAGGGGCTTTCCATCGGGGACCCCGCCTTCGACAAGGTCATCGCCGCCAAGGTGGGCTTCCTGGGCTTCCCCATGGAAGTGCGCACCCAGCGCTTCGAGGACGGCAAGGACCAGGGAACTTCCATCCTCACCACCCGGGACGTCCAGATGGTGCCCATCCCGCCGGGGACCTTTGTCCTTCCCGCCGGCTACACCCGCACGGAGTTCGGCCTCGGCGCGATGATGAAGGGCCTGGCCCAGGCCAACGAGGAGGGCAACACCCGGTCCGGGGAGCGGGGCCAAGTCCAGGGACAGCCGGAAGACCAGGGAGAACCTTCGGAGACCCCGGCCACCGGAAACGAACCGAAGAAAAAGCCCTCCCTCAAGGACATCCTCAAGGGGCTGGGAAAGTAAGAAAAGAAAGCGGGAATGAAGGTCCCGGGGCACGGCCGCAACGGAAGGTTCGGCCGTACCCGACGCTTTTCGGGGTCCCCGCTCCCTTTCCCACCCCGCGCCTCCCCTCTTGTGGCTTTCCCCCGGCCACGGCCCCGAGGGGACGTGAGGTGGGAAGCAGGAGCACGGGCGGATCGGGAAAAGCGGGAAGCCGGAAGGTCTTCACGAGAAGACCCTTTTCCGCAGGAAAGCACGTGGAGCGTTCCAGGCAAGCCCAATCCATCGCGGGATTTGGGCCCCACCCCAATCCCGCGATGGGAACCGAACAGGCGGTGCAAATCCTTGCTAACCTTGCTGATTCCAAGAATAGCCCCATCACCTACCAAGGGATTGCGGGCATTCGAGCCGAAGGCGAAGAATGCGCCAAGGGTGGGGTGAGGCTCCACGGGCTTTGCCCGTGGAGCGGGGAGGGAATGGCCCCTCCCCGTCGG
>JGI24187J35170_1000541_pt1 | contig 17072 bp, 13 predicted proteins | sample YNPBryBLVA2012_FD_35170 | JGI IMG/M metagenome (IMG submission 35170)
CGACACGCTGATTGCTCGGTGACGGCCTGTGGAGAGGCGGGCTCTGGTCTTGGGCGCACGCTCAAGACGAAACCGGCCTCTGCGAAGCAGGAAGTCAGCTTCATTCCTGTGTGAGCAGGAATGAGTAAGTCTGATGGAACGGTCAATCACGGACGGACTCCAACCCTAGAGGACCAGACGATGCTCGCTCGAAGACACCACGACTGGCGCTGGCTGTCCGCCGGACTGCTGCTCCTGGCTCAGGGCGGCGTCTTGGCCCGCGCGACCTTCGAGGTCATGGAGGTCGAGGGCCGGGTCGAACAGGCGACGGGGCCGGCCGAATTGCAGCGGCTCGACGCCGAGGATCGGGTCGGGGTCCGCGCCCTGATCGGATTCGGCCGTCTGCCGGAGCCGATCCAGGCCGGCCCCATCGGCGCCGATTGGGACCGGGAACCGATCGCCCCAGCAACCCCAGTCGCTCAGCCGACCGCGCCCTTCTCTAGCGAGCGGATCTGGAGCAGTGCCGGGATGCGTGTCTTCGATCATCGCCGCCCGGACCTCGGCCCGTCTCTGGAGACGGAGGCGGCTGGGCTCGCCGTCATGCCCGATGCCGGCTATGTCGTGGCCGGCAGCGTCCAGGGGCCAGGGGGACGCGAGGTCTGGGCCGCGCGCTTCGACGCCAATCAGGAGCTGCTGTGGTCGCGCATGCTCGGCGGCGCCTTCGATCTGCACATCACCGCGGTGACCACCCTGGGTGAGGGCGACCTCCTGATCGGCGGCGTGCTCAACGACAACCAGGCCGGATTCCTGATCGCCCTGGACGCTCAGGGCGAACCGCGCTGGACCCAGGTTCTGGGCGGGTCGGAAAACACCGCCGTCGAGGTGCCGCTGGCACTGGCCACCGATACCGCTGGCAATGCGCTCATCGCCGGCGAGACCCTCAACGCCGATCGTCCACCCCAGGGCTTCGCGGCGCTCATCGCCGCCGATGGTCAGCCGGGGTGGCGGCTTGCTCTGCCGGCGACCTCCGGCGTGCGCTCTGTCATCCGCACCGACACCGGCTGGTCGATCGCCGGCGAGTCGGCGGGCATATCCGGCGCCCCCTGGGTGGCCGGTCTCGATCCGACGGGACATCTGACCTGGGAGCGGACCTATGAAGATCTCGCAGGGCGTGGCGCCCCCGTCCTGGCCGGTCTGGGTGATGACGGGATCGTGCTGGCGGTTCGAGGCGCCGAAGGCGATGGCGATCCGCTCTGGCTGCGCTGGCTTTCGCCCGACGGCGAGCCGCTTTCAACCCGGCGGCTGAGTCTGGTGGTCGGCGAGCAGGACGGTATCGCAACCCTGACACGCCTGACGCGCGACGCCGAGGGCGCGCTGTGGCTTGCGGGCATGACCCAGGGACAGGACGCCTGGATCGCCCGTCTGTCGCACAGGGGCGAAGCACTCTGGACCAGACGCTATGGCCGCGCGGCCCTGGACCGCTTCACCGATCTGTATGTCCAGCCTGAGGGTCCGATCGCCATCGGCTTCACCCAATCCGAGGACAGCGACGCCACCGGTCTGTGGGTCGTGATGCTCGACGCCACGGGTCAGCCGCGCCCTGCTCCCGAAGACTCACCGGCGGCAGACGCCATGATCGCGCGCCTTGCGTCCAGCCTGGCGTCTTTGGACGACGAGGTGCAAATCGGCGGCGCACCGCTGATCAGCCACCAGCCGGATGGAAGGGCGCGCGTCGCCTTGCCCTTCCTGCGGATCGAGGATGAGGCAGGGATCCTGGATCTGAGCTGGCTGGACATCGCCCTGACCCGGGGGGCCGATCCGAACGCCTGGCAGGCGGCCATCGGCTGGCCCGAGACCCTGACACTGCGCAACGGCGACGGCAACGAGATCGGTACGGTCCGCACCGCCAGACATCGCCTGGAACTGGACTGGCCGGCCCCCGATGCCCTGCCCACACGCCTGGATTTCAGCCTCGAAGGTCTCCAGGTGCACATCGACGGTCAGGCCCGACTCCAGCCCATCCATGAAGCACTCGGCCTGCCGCAAGGGCCTTCCAGCCTGGAAAGCGATGACACCGACCTGGGGCTGGTGACACTGGGCCGACTGCAGCTCCTGATCACCCCGGAATCGGCGCCTGAAGCCGCGCGCACGACCGCATCGCAGTCCCTGGAACTCGCCGATCTGCGCCTCCGGAGCCGCTCCGGGGCCGACACCGTGCAGCTCGGCGGTCTGCGTGTCAACGCCGACTATCGCGACCTGGATCTGGCCGCACTCACCACCGGCGATGCCCCACTGCTCGAACTGATCGCGTCCGATACCGAGACACCTGACATCGAGACGCTGCGCCGGACCCTCGAACGCCTGCTCCAGGCCAGCGGCCAGGTCGAGACCTCCGTCGTCATGACCGATTTCGCCGCCGATCTCCCCAGTGAGGACATCGACTACCGGATCGCTGAATTCAGCGTCTCGGCCCAGGGCGGTCCGGCCGACGAGGCCGGTCGGTCGTGGAATCTGCGCACCGGCTATGGGTTGCGCGGTCTGAGGATGGAAGAGGACGGGCAGGACAACAGGATCGGGGCCTTCAGCGTCGATCTCGCCATCGACCGGCTTGCGCTCGCCGCCCTCCTGGATATCGTTCTGACCCAGGCCCTGGGTCAGCCGCCCGCCGAGTCCAGTCTGGCACAGGCGCTCGGGCAGCCGCTCGCAGGCGCGAAGCTGGGCCTTGCGATCGACGCCCTGCACGTCGCCACACCGGATGCGCCGGCGGTGGATGTCGATGCCATGCACGTTGCACTGGACCTGAGCGACGCCACTGGCCCCAGGCCCCGGCTGACGCTGCGCTATGACCACACCGGGATCGGACCGATTCCTGAGCTGCCGCCCGAACTCGTTCCGGGCAAGGTCGACCTGGATCTGGTGCTGTCGGGTCTGGCACCCAGCACCCTGGTGCCGGTCCTGCTCCAGGGCGAACCCGATCCGGCTCAGATCCTCGGGCTGCTGGCGCAACAGGCCGCCCGGCTCGATATCGAGACGATCGACATCGACATGTCTGGAACCGGGGTCCGGATCAGGGGCGTGGCCAACGCCGAGGAGACCAGCGCGCCTGAGGCACCTGGTCTGATCCGCCTGAATCTCGACATCCAGGTGCGTGACTTCGCTACGCTCATCGAGCGGATCGGCCAGACGCTTCCGCCCGACAAACAGCGCAACCTGAAGGCAGTGGCGGCCCTGGTCAAGATCCTGGGCAAGGAGGAAAAGGACGCCGACGGCTCGCGTCTGCACCGCTTCGAGGTTCGGGGCGACAGTGCTGGCGAATTCAAGGTCAACGGCAAGGATCTCAAACCGATCCTGGACGCGCTCCAGTGAGCGATCAGCCGAACACGGCCTGGATCGCGGCCCGGATCTCAGGCTCCCGGCGCTCGATGTCGGCGACCAGGGCGAATTGGATCTGGGCCTTGATCAGATTGCGTCCCGGGCGATCGACCTTGAAATAACGGTCGCCCTGGAGGTGATCGGTGAGAAAGCGCAGACCCAGTTCGAAGGGCATCACCCGGATGCCGTCGAACAGGCTGTCGATGTCCCCATCGCTCAGCCAGCCGCGCGTCACCTCGGCATAGCCGGTGAGGATCGCTGCGGCGAGCACGAGATCGAATCGAACCTTCGCAGGATCGGTCTCAGCCTCGCCCAGGACATTGCAGCATGAACGCAGACAGTCGCCCAGATCGTGCTGGATCAGGCCCGGCTGGAGCGTGTCCAGATCGATCAGCGCCAGTGCGCGCCGTCCGTCACGGTCGAAGAGGATGTTGTCGAGCTTGGGGTCGCCGTGGGTGAGGCGCGGCACGATCCGACCGGACTGCACGGCACGATCCAGGGCTTCGGCCAGATCCAACCGCGCCTCGATGAAGTCAAAAATTGGGCCCATCTCCGGCGCAGCGCGACGCGCATCAGACAGGGCCATCAGACGTTTGAGATGGCCGGATGTGTCGTGATAGCCAGGCAGGGTGACGGCGAAGTCCGCGCTCGGCAGTGCCGATATCCAGCGATGGAAACGCCCCAGTATCCGTCCGACCTCGCGTGCCTGAGACGTCTCCTGAAGTCGCGGCAGGGTACAGGTATCGGGGATGAACTCCATCAGACGCCAGACGGCCCCCGACGCATCGCGCACGAAGGGCGCACCGGTGCGGCTCGGGATCAGGGCCGGTACCCGGAGTCCAAACGACTCCGGCGGCTCGGGATGCTCGGCCAGTCGCGCCAGATTGGTGAGGATTCGCTCGGGAGCCGGAAAGACCCGGTCATTGAGCCGCTGGAGCACAGCGCAGCCCCCACCCGTCTCGACTCGATAGGTCTCGTTGATCAGCCCGCGCCCCAGGGGGGCGACGGCCTCAACGGGCCGCTCGATCGCAAACTGCTCACACAGGGCGATCAGGGAACGGACATCAGCTGACATGACAGCAGACTCATGACGGCGGTGATCCGATGTTCAATGGAAGCGCCGCACCTGATGGATCTCGGGGAGCTGTTGGAGCTTGGTCATCAAGCGCGCAAGCTGCCCCTTGTCCGCGACCTCGATGGTAAAACGCATCGTGGCAGTGGCTGTGCTCTTCTCGGAATGGGTCTCGACCCCGATCACAGCGACGTCGGCATCGGCAAAGACAGAACTGACGTCGCGCAACAATCCCTTGCGATCGGCGGCCACCACCAACAGGTCGACCGGATACTGGGCACTCCCATCGGCGCGATCGGCCCAGTGCACCTCGATCAGACGCGCGCGCTCCTCCGTACTCAGATGGCGAATATTGGGACAGTCGCGCCGATGGACGGTCACACCACGCCCACGGGTGACGAAGCCGACGATGGGATCGTCGGGTACAGGCTTACAGCAGGATGCCATGCGGGTCATCAGATCCTTAACGCCCTCGATCACGACATCACTGCCCTCTCCCGTCTTGGGATGGCGGGGCGGGCGCGCTTTGAGCTCAGGTTCGCGCTCGCGTTCCTTGGCCCCCTCGACCCTGGGTTCGCCAACCTGACGCGCGACCTGACCCACGGCCAGATCCCCTCGCCCGATGGCCGCCAGCAGGTCGTCACCGCGCCTGAAGTTGAACCTCTGGGCGATCTCGTCGAGCGGCGGCTTGTCGCTGATGCCGAGCCGCGCCAGCTCGCGTTCCAAAAGCCCGCGCCCTTCGTGCAGATGTTTGTCGAAGTCCTGTTGCTTGAACCACTGGCGCACCCGATTGCGCGCCCGGGCCGTAATCAGATAGCCATGATGGGGGCTGAGCCAATCGCGGCTCGGGGCGGCGGTCTTCTGGGTCAGGATCTCGACCGTATCACCGCTGTGCAGGGTGTAATTGAGCGGGACGATACGATCGTTGACCTTGGCGCCCCGGCAGCGGTGTCCGAGCTCGGAATGGATGGCATAGGCGAAGTCGAGCGGGGTCGCCCCCCTGAGCAGTTCGATCACCTTGGACTGGGGCGTGAGCACATAGATGTGCGTTGGCTCGAACTCGGCCTGGAAGCGTTTCAGCCGCTCGGCGGAGGTCTCGTCGTCGTTCTTGCTTGAAAGCCACTGGCGCATCCAGACGATCCAGCGCTGGAACTCGGCGTCGTGGCCCCTGGCTTCTTTGTAGGCCCAGTGCGCGGCCACACCGAACTCGGCGTGCTGGTGCATGGCGTGGGTGCGGATCTGGACCTCCAGCGCCTTGCCCTCAGGTCCCTCGACCGCCGTGTGCAGCGACTGATAGAAGTTGCCCTTGGGTGTTGCGATGTAGTCGTCGAATTCCTTGGGGATATGGCGCCAGAGTCCATGCACCACGCCGAGCGCGGCATAGCAGTCGGCCACCGAGTCGACCAGGATGCGCACCGCGCGCAGGTCGAAGATCTCGGCGATATCGACGTTCTTGCGCTGCATCTTCTTCCAGATGCTGTAGATGTGTTTGGGGCGCCCGGTGATCTCGGCCGGGATGCCGACCTCGGTGAACTTCGCGCGCAGGATCGCGATGACGGCGGCGATATCGCGTTCGCGCTCCTCACGTCGCTCGGCCAAGAGTGTGGCGATGCGCCGGTAGTCCTCGGGCTGGAGATAGCGCAGCGAGAGGTCTTCGAGCTCCCACTTGATCTGCCAGATGCCGAGCCGGTTGGCCAGCGGGGCATAGACGCGCTGGGTGTCGCGCGCCAGCTTGACACGACGTTCAGGGTCCAGATCCTTGACCGCGCGCATCAGGTGCACGCGCTCGGCCAGCACGATGAGCATCACGCGCACGTCTGCGGCGAGACCGAGCAGTAGACGCCGCAGATTTTCCTCGTGTTGGGGTCGATCCTTGTCCGGGATCACGGCCTCGACGCCGGCAAACTGATCGATGCGCACCAGATCCTCGACCATCCGTGCGATGCCGGGACCAAAGTCCGCCGACAGCACCGCTTCGGTCGGCTCGCCGCTGCGAAAACAACCCTTGAGCAGGGCCGCCACCAGGGTCTCGTGATCCATGCGTAGACGCGCCAGGATGTCTGCGGTGGCAAGCCCGTGTCGGATCAGCGACTCACCGCTGTCCGGGCGCACGCCCTGCTGGCGCGCCAGGGCCGCGCAGGCACGGGCGAGACAGTCGCGCTCCTTGGATGGATACTGATCCCCCAGACTGTCGAGCCAGTGCCGGATGGCCTGGGCGTCGTCGGTGTGCGGCTCGGGCAGGTTGTAGACGGGTTTGACCATGAAGCAGTGCGTGCAATCACCAGTGCTCGGCGATCGGGCGTCATCGTTACGCCTGGACCGATCGTCCTAGAGCACAAGGCTCACCAGACCATCGGCGAGCTTGGGCTCGAACCAGGTGGACTTGGGTGGCATGACCTCGCCCCGGTCGGCCACGGCCATCAATTCCTGAAGCGGGGTCGGATGGAGGCTGAAGGCCAGGGCCATCTCGCCCGCGTCGACGCGCCTGGTCAGTCCCGAAAGCCCTCGGCTGCCGCCGACGAAGTCGATGCGCTCGTCACGGCGCGGATCCTGGATGCCGAGGATCGGCCCGAGTAGCTGCCCCTGCAAACGACTCACGTCCAGGGCTGCGATCGGATCGGTGGCCGGCGGGAGTCCGGCCGAGGGGGTCAAGCGATACCAGACCCCTTGGAGATACATCCCGAATACACCAGGTCGCTCGGGTGCGACCGGGTCGGCACAGGGCTCAAGGGTGAAGCGTTCGCCGACCCGTTCCAGGAAGGCAGCGACGCTCAGTCCGTTGAGATCGCGCACCAGCCGGTTGTACGCAAGGATCCGCAGTTGATCGTGCGGGAAGCTGACGGCGAGAAATCCCTGATGACCATCGGGATCCGCCGCGCCCCAGCGGGCCGCGGCCACGCGTGCGGCAGCGGCCGCACGATGATGCCCATCGGCGATGTAGAGCGCATCGAGCCGATCGAACGCCTGGGTCAGAGGGTCGGTCAGGTCGACTCCGACGATCGACCACAGCTGATGGCGCACCCCATCGTCAGCAGTGATATCGATCTCGGGCGGCTGCTCGGCGACCCCGGCGAGCGTCCGGTCGATCTCGGGCGTGGCGCGATGGACCAGGAGCACCGGCCCGGTCTGGGCGCCGAGCGCCTGGATCTGCTGCACCCGGTCGTCTTCCTTGGATGGACGTGTAAGCTCGTGGCGCTTGATGCGCCCGGCCTCATAGTCGGCGATCGAGGCCGAGACCACCAGACCGGTCTGGGTATGACCACCTTGGATCAGCCGATAGACATAATAGCGCGGCTCGGGATCGCGGATCAGGACGCCTGCGGTCAGCAGGCGCTCGAAGTTCTCACGCGCCTTGGCATAGACCTCGGGCGCGTAGGGGTCCGCACCCTCGGGCAGATCGACCTCAGCGCGCGAGATGTGCAGGAAGCTCCAGGGGCGCCCCTCGACCAGACGCCGTGCCTCGGCGGTGTTCAGGACGTCATAGGGCGGCGCGGCGACCTCGGCCGCGCGACCGGGCGCCGGACGCAGACCGGCAAAGGGTTGGATCAGTGACATGGCGCTCGCTCCCACATCAGTGGCCGTTGGAAAACCATTGAGGAGGCGATGGTATCAGGTCCGCCGGACACGATGAAAACAGCTATCGCCGCCGCCAGCGTAGACGAGCACCAGGCCGTTACCTGCCGTGCGACCGCGATCAGGCCTCCTCTACGATCAGACAGTGGACACTGAACAGATCCTTCGGATCGGTCCACACCTGCTCGGAGACGAAACCCGCCGAGCGGGCCAGGCGCTGGAAGTCCTGGATCCCGTATTTGTAGGAGTTCTCGGTATGGATGGTCTCACCGAGCCGGAACTCGAACACCTGCCCGGCGACGCGCACACGCTGGTTGCAGCGGCTGACCAGATGCATCTCGATGCGGCTGGCCTCTTCGTTGAAGAAGGCGTGATGGCGAAAGGCATCGAGCTCGAAATCGGCGCCCAGCTCGCGGTTGAGCCGGGCGAGCAGATTGAGATTGAAGGCCGCCGTCACACCCTGGGCGTCGTTGTAGGCCGCCTCCAGCACCGCTCGCGCCTTTTTGAGATCCACGCCGATCAGCAGGCGTCCGCCTGGCCCCAGCACCCGCGCCACCCGCTTGAGGAAGGCGCGCGCCTCGTTTGGATCGAAGTTGCCGATGCTCGATCCAGGGAAGAAGGCCGCCCGATCGCGCCAGTCCGGGTCCAGCGGTAGCTCGAAGGGGCCGGAATAGTCGGCACAAGCGGCACGGATCGAAAGCCCCGGAAAACGCTCGGCGAGCGCCTGGGCCGATTCGAGCAGATGGGCCTTGGAGATATCGACCGGGATATAGACGCGCGGCTGAAGCACGGCGAGCAGGGTCTGGATCTTGAGACTGCTCCCGCTGCCCAGCTCGATCAGCACACAGCCGCGCCCGAGCCGCTCGGCCATGGCCGCGCCATGCGCGCGCAGGATCTGGATCTCGGTGCGGGTCGGGTAATACTCGGGCAGCTCGGTGATGGCATCGAACAGACGCGAGCCCTGCTGATCGTAAAACAGCTTGGGCGGCAGCCGCTTGTGTGGATGGCTCAGTCCATCCAGCACCTCGGCGCGCACGTCGGCCATGGTCGGATGAAAGTCAAAGAAACGAATGCGCGACCTGAGGCACCCCTGCGGTGAGGTATCTGCCTGTGTCATCGGTGAGGCCTGGAATGCCGCCGTGTCTGGTCTCATACAGCCACCTCTGCGAGCCGGAAGCCCATGAACTGCCAGCGCTCGTGGGGATAGAAGAAGTTGCGATAGGTCGGACGGATGTGATCGCGCGCGGTCGCGCATGAACCGCCGCGCAGCACCATCTGGTTGCACATGAACTTGCCGTTGTACTCGCCGAGTGCACCCGGTACGGCGCGATAGCCTGGATAGGGTAGATAGGCCGAGCCGGTCCACTCCCAGACATCGCCGAAGAGCTGTTTCAACCCCTCACCCTGTGGGGCCGGACGCGGATGCAGCCAGCCGTCTTCGACGAAGTGACCGGCGATCGACTGACCCTGCGCGGCATGCTCCCACTCGAACTCGGTCGGCAACCGCTTGCCGGTCCAGGTCGCATAGGCCTCGGCCTCGTAATAGCTGACATGGCATACTGGCTCGGCCGGGTCGAGCGGGCGCATTCCGGAGAGGGTCATCAGGTACCAGTCGCCGTCGCGTTCTTCCCAATAGAGCGGCGCGCGCCAGCCCTGTTGCTTGACCGTCGCCCAGCCGTCCGAGAGCCAGAGCCGGGTGTCCTGGTAGCCGCCGTCTTGGATGAACTCCAGGAACTCGCCATTGGTCACGGGGCGGTCGGCGAGTCTGAAGGGGGCGACGAAGACGCGATGGCGCGGTGTCTCGTTGTCGTAATGGAAACCCTCACCCGCAGCGCCGACCTCGATCAGTCCGCCTTCAAAGTCGAGCCACCGAAGTGGCCTAGGGATGCTCGGCGGCGTGGTGGGCAGATCGGCGCGATAGGCCGGGCGCAGCGGGTTGTGGGCGAAGTGGCGTTTGATGTCGGTGAGGAGGAGCTCTTGGTGCTGCTGTTCGTGATTGAGCCCGATGCGCAGACGCTGTTCGGCGGTCGGCCAGTCGGCGGACGGGCACTCGGCGATCAGGTGCGTCATGGCCGCATCGACGTGCCGCCGGTAGTCATAGACCTCGGCCACCGTCGGACGCGCGAGCAGACCGCGTTCATGACGCGGCCAGAAACCCGTGCCTGTCTGTTCGTAATAGCTGTTGAACAGATACTCGAAGCGCGGATGGAAGACCTGATAGCCCGGCAAGAAAGGGCGCAGCAGAAAGGTCTCGTAGAACCAGGAGACATGGGCCAGATGCCATTTGGGCGGGCTGGCCTCAACCACGGTCTGAAGGCCATAGTCCTCGATCGCCAAGGGCGCGCAGAGCTGTTCTGAGAAACGGCGCACCCGAAGGTACTGCTCGGCGAGTGCGGCGCGCGCGGCGTCGATCCGGTCCGGACTGGCTGATGTATCCGACATGATTCCCTCGTGATCGCTGGATGGCGCCCGCGTGGGGCTGTTGGTCGGGAAGGTGCGGTCGAAGGCGGGGATTTCCAGGATGAAACCTCCCACCACTAAAGCCCTTGGCTTGGAGCTTAAGTTTATTGCTTCAGCGAACGCCGCGCGGACGTGTTGCCGCGGTCGCGGTGTCAAGTCCCCTAAGATTTACGGACGTGTTTTTTGAAGCGTTCGGGGCATGTGTCGCGCCAGTCCTTCGCGGCACCTGCTCACACCGGATGCAACGGCCAACCACTAAAAATTAACAAAACGATGCCCCATTTCAGGACAACCCAAGCCTGCATTCATCGCTCGACTCAACTGGAGCCCTAAACGGATGACTCGTACCCCGTTCTTCCCAAAGTTCTCCGACCTGCCACCCACCCTGCCGCTGTTTCCGCTGTCTGGGGCTGTGGTGATGCCGGGCGTGCAGCTGCCGCTCAATATCTTTGAGCCGCGCTATCTGAACATGGTCGCCGATGCCCTGGCCGCGAACCATCTGATCGGTATGATCCAGCCAACCAGCGAGACGCTGATGGATGATGTGCCCGAAATCCATCGTGTCGGCTGTGCCGGGCGTATCACCTCCTACAGCGAGACCCCGGATGGGCGCATCGTCTTGGTGCTGACAGGTGTGTGCCGGTTCCAGGTGAGGCGCGAGATCGAGGCACGCAACGGCTATCGGCGCGCCCAGGTCGACTGGGAGCGTTTCGCCACCGACTATCACGATACCGAGGAACGTATCCCAGATCGCTTAGGCTTTCTGCGCTCGCTTAGGACCTATTGCCAGCTCAATGGCGTCGCGATCCCCTGGGATGACATCGAGAAACTAGCTGATCAGGAGCTGACCAACCTGCTGTGCGCACACCTGCCACTCAGCCCCGAGGACAAACAGGCGCTGCTTGAGACACTACCGACCGCCGAGCGTGCGGTCCTGATGCGGGGGCTGATCGACATGGCCTCGGCCTCCAGTATGCGGGTGGCCGAGCATCGGCATTGATGGATCCTTCTCCCGCGAGGGTGGATGGGCTATGCGTGTGGCCCGATCGTCGTGAGCCAGGCATCGAAAAACCGCCGGCCCTGTTGCTCCAGGGTCGGAGCCAAACGCGCACTCTCGGCACGCAAGTCCGGGATCGAGATCCCAGCAATGTTCAGTTCAACGGCATGACCGATCAGCCAGCGCTCGAACTGGTCGGCGCGGATTTCGGGGTGACACTGGAGCCCGAGCGCCGAACGCCCCCACGAGAAGGCTTGGTTGAGATAGAGGTCGGTGGAGGCCAGTCGCGTGGCGCCCGGTGGAAGATCGAAGGTGTCACCATGCCAGTGCAGCATCGAGGTCAGGGCGCCATCGAGGTTCGCCAGCGGTGAGCGCTGTCCCGCAGGCGACAGACGCAGCGGCGTCCAGCCAATCTCTTTATCCGGTCCTGGATAGACACGCGCCCCGAGCGCCCGCGCCATCATCTGTGCGCCCAGACAGATCCCGAGCGTCGGGCGATCGGACTGCAAGCGTCTCTCCAGCAGGCGTAGCGCGTCGCGGATGAATGGATAGCTCGCCTCTTCGTAGGCGCCGATCGGCCCACCCAGCACGACCAGCAGATCCGGCTCAATGGGATCGATGTCGCCGAGCCGGTCGATGCCGGCCTCCAGATCGCGCAAGACCCAGCCGCGCTGGGTCAGCACCCCGGCGAATGACCCCAGGTCTTCGAATGCCACATGTCGAATCGCGACGGCTGTTTTCATAGAAACCTCGCAAGGAAACCCGCGACTTCAGTCGCTAGGGTCTAGCACACATGACCGACCACGACCCCTGTCGCGCCTTACGGCGCCCCTGCCCCACCAACGCCTCCCGTCGGGGCGGCTTGAGCCGCGATCTTGGCCGCTCTATTGCTCACGCCTTCCCGGAAGACCGCTCGAGGCGTGTTGCAACCTTTTGGCCCGAGGGTCTTTATGGGCCACCTTAATGAGCGGGGATAGTATCCTTGCCCAACTAGGCCTCAACCTTGAAAAGGCACTCTGCCGGATGCAGATTCAGCCCCACCGATGACATGGATCTTCAGCGAGGCGAAAACGATGACGGTAACCCTGACCGAAGCGGCGGCCCGACACGTCGCCAGCCAACTCGAACGACGCGGGCATGGACTGGGACTGCGCGTCGCCACCAAAAAGAGCGGATGCAGCGGCTTTACCTATGCGGTCGACTATGCCGATGAGCTCGGCGCTGGCGATCGGGTGTTCGAGAGTCATGGCGTCAAGGTCGTGGTCGATGAGTCACATCTAAGCCAGCTCAACGGACTAGAGATCGACTTCGTCAAGACCAACCTGCTCAACCAGGGCTTTGAGTTCCGCAACCCCAACGCCAAGGATCACTGCGGTTGCGGTGAATCCTTCCGAGTCTAGGCGTGCGTGGTCTCTAGCGTGAACACGGACATCGGCGAGCTCATCGAGAGCTTCGAGCTGTTGGGCGACTGGGAGTCGCGCTATCAGTATCTGGTCGAGCTCGGCGAACGTCTGGCCCCCATGCCGGAGGCATACAAGACCGACGCCAACCGCGTCGTCGAGTGCATGAGCCTGGTGCACGTGGCCGCCCATCCGGATCCGGAACACTCCGGGCGAGTGGTCTACTGGGGCGACTGCGACACGGCCATCATCAAGGGCGTGGTCGCGCTGCTGGTCGGGCTGTTCTCCAACAAGACCCCAGACGAGATCGAGGCGCTCGACGTCGATGCGCTGTTTCAGGGACTGAAGCTCGCAGAGCATCTGAGTCCCAACCGCCATGTCGGCGTCTATGCCATCGTCAATAAGATGAAGGCGCAGGCGCGTCGGCTGGCGGTTTAGAGCCGGATCGGCAGGGATCTGAACGGTCGCCCGAGTAGCGCCAGGAGCGCATTGGCCACCGCCGGGGCCACCGCCGGCGTGGCGATGGGACTGACCCCTCCGGGCGGGGCATCGCTGTCGATCAGGATCGACTCGATCTCCGGCATCTCGTCGAAGCGTAACAGCGGATAGTCGCCGAAATCGGTCTGTTCGACCCGGCCATCGCTGAAGGTGATGGCGCCCTTGAGGGTGGCGGTCAGCCCGAAGACGATTCCGCTCTCGATCTGAGCCCGCACGGCGTCCGGGTTGACCACCTGACCGCAGTCCAGAACCGCGACGAAACGTCGCGCGCACACCCGTCCATCCTCGACCGCGACCTCGGCCAGCAACGCCAACCGGCTGCCGGCGGCCTCGACCAGCGCCAGACCTCGCCCCTGTCCAGTGGGGAGGGGCGCGGCCCAGTGTTCGGCGAGTCGGTCGAGCAGCGCCAGATGTGCCGGACTCTCGGCCAGCAGGGTCCGGCGCAACGCCAGCGGGTCCTGCCCGCCCGCGCGCGCCAGCTCATCGAGAAAGCACTCCGTCACATAGGCATTGTGCGAATGACCATCGCCACGCCACAGCCCGATCGGAACCGGCGTGTCGGCGCGACGATACTCCAGACGTCGATGTGCAAACCGATAGGGCAGGCTGGTCGCCCCATCGATCATGAGCGGGTCGATCCCGTCGCGAATACGCCCCGGATCGCGCCGCGCGAGCACCGATGGACCGACCACGCGATGGAACCAAGCCAAGGGCACTCCGGTCGCGTCGAGTCCAGCACGCAGTCGATGCAGCGTCATGGGGCGGTAGTAGTCGTGCTGAAGGTCGTCGGCGCGCGTCCAGATCACTTGCACCGGACGCTTGAGCCGTTGTGAGAGTTCGACGGCGTCATGCACAAAATCCAGCTCGCGCCGACGCCCATGACCACCGCCAAGAAAGGTGGTGTGCACGCGGATGCGCTCGGGCGGCAAACCGGTGAGACGCTGTGCCAGCGCCTGCGTGGCCGCCGGCGACTGGGTCGGCACATGGATGTCGCAGCCGTCTGGGCGCACGTCGGCGGTACAGTTCATCGGCTCCATACAGGCATGGGCCTGGAAGGGCACCTCATAGACCGCCTCGATCTCCAGTGCCGACTCGGCGAGGGCACGACTCACGTTGCCTTCACTGAGCGCCACGGACGCGCGCCCGTCCAGACCGAGGTGCAGACGCGCGCGCAGATGCTTGGTCGTCACCGCTGCATTGCGGAGCGGCCGGCACTCGATCTCGAGCCGTGCCCGGCCGCTCAGTGCCGCCCAGGTGGTCTCAGCTACGACCGCGATACCCTGTTTCACCACAAACACATCGATCACACCTGGCGTGGCGCGGGCGGCCTGTCCTTTCCAGGTGCGAATCTCGGCGCCGATCACTGGGCAGCGCTCGATCGTGGCATACAGCATCCCAGGTAGCCGTACATCGAGCCCGAAGCAGGCTGCACCTCGGACCTTGAGCGGGGTGTCGAGTCGGGGTTGCTCGGTCCCGATCAGGTTCCACTCGGACCTGGGCTTGAGGGTCACCGTCGTGGGGAGCGGCAGGTGCGCCGCCGTGGTCACCAGTTCGTGATAGCCGAGACTGCGCGTCCCATCGGCGTGATAGACCCGAGCCCGATGGGCGTGACATTCGGACTCGGGCACGCCCCAGGTCCGGGCGGCAGCCGCGATCATAAGCGTTCGCGCCATGGCCCCGGCCGCGCGCAGCGTCTCCCAGCCGTCGCGGGTGGAGGTTCCACCGCCAGTTGCCTGCTCACCGAGAAGATGGTTGGTATAGACCGGATCGATCGGTGCCGGCTCGATCTGGATCTGATCGAGTCCGACTTCCAGCTCCTCGGCCAGCAGCATGGTCAGCGAGGTCATGACCCCCTGTCCCATCTCCGCGCGCGCGAGCCTCAACTGGATACGGCCATCGGCATGTAGGTTGATCCAGNCATTGGGTTCGAACTGGCTCGGGGCCGGTGTCTCGCTCGTCCCAGCGCGCGCCGGCCACACCCAGCCGAGCGCCAACCCGCCGCTGCTCAGGGCAATGACCCTGAGCAGGTCGCGCCGCGTGAGTCTAGGCGACGAATCCGCGTCAACCAAACTGGATCTCNGGCATAGCGGCACGATGGATGGCGCGGCGGATGCGGGCATAGCTGCCGCAACGGCACAGAACCCCAGACATGGCGGCAGCGATCTGGTCGTCGGTCGGACGCGGATGCCGGGCCAGCAGGGCAGCCGCCATCATGATCTGACCCGACTGGCAATAGCCGCACTGGGGCACCTCCTCCAACACCCAGGCCAGTTGCAGGGGGTGACGGCCATCGGGCGACAGACCCTCGATCGTCTGAACCGAGCGTCCAGCGACTGACGACAGCGGCGTGGAGCAGGATTTGACCGGCTCGCCGTCGAGCCGCACGATACAGGCGCCGCACGTCCCCTCGCCGCAGCCGTATTTGGTGCCGGTCAGCCCGAAATGATCGCGCAATACCCATAACAAGGGCGTGACCGGATCGAGCGCGAGCACTTGCGGCTCACCATTGAGCGTAAAATGGATCATGGATGTCAGGATCGGGCGAACGACAGGCGTATTAGCATTGCAGATTTCGCCCCCGGCTAAAAGCAAAGACCAGGGCTTGCGCAGCTTCCCTCCCGCCAGCATCCCGAAGATGCCCAGCACTTGATCGGGGGCTTAACCGTGGCGAGGGTGACGGCGACCTCGCGATAGGGCATCGATAGCAGGCCAAACCGCCGGATGAGGGCGCGCAACCCAGATCTTCACGGACGGGCCGAGCACGCCACCCACCCGCCCCCCGCCCGGTCATTCTCTCGCACCTGCTCAGGCGCGCCGGCTCATACCGGCCCAGGACTCACGCCCACCGCGGTTGTCGAGATGATTGAGCAGACCCAGGACAAAGCGCTTGTCGAAGCGACGACCGATCTCGCGCATCAGGATGGCCTCGGCCTCGTCGAAGCTCTTGGCGTCACGGAAGGATCGCGGACTGATCAAGGCCACGAAGGCATTGGCAAGCGCCACCACTTGGGCCGAGGGCAGGATCTCGTCGCCCTTCAGGCCGCGCGGCCGACCGCTACCGTCGACCCATTCGTTGATCTGCGCCAGGGTCTCGAGCACAGGTCCATCGAACTCGATCTCACGCAACAGCTCTGGCCCCTCATCGAGCGCCTCGCGCACCCGCTTCAGCTCCTGATCGGTCAGTCTGCCTTCCTTGACCAACAGGGCACGCGGGATGCGAATCTTGCCGATGTTGACCAGGCGCGCGGCCTGCTCGATGGTCTCGATCCAGGCGCGATCAAATCCAAGATCCTCGGCGATGGCGCGCGCGACCTGGACAACATACCTGGACTGATGGGCCGAGTCAGGGTCACGCTCGTCGACCAGGCCGACGAGGGTATCGATCAGCTGTTGGGTGTTGCGTTCGCGCCGGGCGCGCTCGCGCATCAGATCGGTCAGATCCTCGATGGTGACAAGCACCAATTCCCGGGCGTCGGCAGGATCGGTAAAGGGGCAGTGATGCGAGCGCCACACCCGCTCCCCACCATGTTCATAGACCCTCCGCAAGGAAACCCGCGACTTGAGTCGCGGGAGGAATNGCGGGCGCGCGAAGTGCGCCATGTGGTGTATAATGCACCGCAAGNGTGGTCTCCGGGCGCACGCCGACTGCAACGCCAGTCGAAACCTGGCCCGGATTGGCAGTGGAGCCCCGCTGCCAAGGGCGGCTGTAAACACGCCCAAT
>JGI24187J35170_1000548_pt1 | contig 17002 bp, 10 predicted proteins | sample YNPBryBLVA2012_FD_35170 | JGI IMG/M metagenome (IMG submission 35170)
GGGCGACCAGTGGTTCCAGCAGATACTGGCCAGCTACTCCCCGGCTGACCGGCCGCGAATCCAGTTCAACCCCGCTGAGGACGTGGCGATCTTCCAGTACACCGGCGGCACCACCGGTATCTCGAAAGGAGCGATGGACACCCACCGCAACCTGGTCGCCAACTCGCTGCAGATCAAGTCCTGGATGCCTGACACTCGCGAGGCAGGGGAACTGGTGCTGGTGGCCCTGCCGCTCTTCCACGTCTACGGCATGGTGGCCGCGATGTGCTTCGGGTTGGCCGCATGCGCCACGCTGATCCTCATCCCCAACCCCCGCGACATTGACGACATCCTGGAGACGATCAACAAGCTGCGCCCCAGCATCTTCCCCGGCGTGCCCACGATGTACAACGCCATCAACCATCACCCCAAGGTGCTCGAGGGCAAGGTGGACATCAAGTCCATCCGCGCCTGCATCAGCGGCTCCGCCCCGCTGCTGCGCGAGACCCAAACCCGCTTCGAGCAACTGACCGGTGGGAAGTTGCGTGAGGGGTTCGGCCTGAGCGAGGCGCCCACCGCAACCCACTGCAACCCCATCTACGGCGAGAACCGTGAGGGGAGCATCGGCCTGCCCCTGCCAGACGTGGATGCGGCGATCGTGGACCTGGAGACCGGCGAGAAGTTCCTCGGCGTTGACGAGGAGGGGGAACTGGTGATCCGCGGCCCGCAGGTCTTCAAGGGGTATTGGCAGATGCCCACCGAGACAGCCAACGCCCTGCGCACCCTGCCCGACGGGAACACCTGGCTGTTCACCGGCGACATCGCCCGGATGGACAAGGATGGGTATTTCTACATCGTGGACCGCAAGAAAGACATGATGATCTGCGGCGGCTACAACGTCTACCCACGCGAGGTGGAAGAGGTGCTGAAAGCCCACCCGAAGGTGCTTGACGTGGCCGTGGCCGGCATACCTGACCCGCACCGCGGGGAGACGGTGAAGGCGTGGATCGTGCTCAAGCCGGGCGAGACGGCCACCGAGGAGGAGATCATCGAGTGGTCGAAGGAGCGCCTGGCGAAGTACAAGTACCCGCGCTACGTTGAGTTCCGTCCCGAACTGCCCAAGACCTTCGTGGGAAAGACGCTGCGACGGATGCTGGTGGCGGAGGAGCGGGCGCGCGCAGCGCAGCAGTAGGCGCCTGCACGGAGCAGAAAAGACGAGCCCGGCACCTTTTTGGCGCCGGGCTCGTTTCTACCCTGTGCCCTCCCGCAGGTTAGAAAGGCCCAAACCTGCGGGAAGGTAGGCAGTTGCCATCATACTGGCGCGGGCTGGGGGGGCCTCTCCAGTTTGGGCCTGGAGCGCGCCGTGGCGGGCTTCTCCCTGGCCCGCGTAGAGGAGGGAGCAGGCGGGGAGCCCGCCGGTGGTTCCGGCAGCGGCCGCCCCTCCAGCACCGCCACGAACTCCTCCGCCTCCAGCGTCTCCACCTCGAGCAGCCGGCGCGCCACTGTGTCCAGTTGCTCGCGGCGTTCGGCGAGCACCTGATGAGCACGCTGGTGGGCCGTGTGAACGATCCGCCGTACCTCTTCGTCAATCTGCTGCGCCACCGCTTCGCTGTAATCCCGTTGCTCGCCGATCTCCTTGCCCAGGAAGACCAGTTCTTCCTTCTGGCCGAAGGTCATCGGCCCCAGTTTATCGCTCATCCCGTACCGGGTGACCATCGCCCGCGCCGTTTCCGTCACCTGCTCCAGGTCATTGGCCGCCCCGGTGGTCACCTCGTTGAAGACCAGTTCCTCTGCCGCCCGTCCACCCAGAGCGAAGGCCAGTTGGTCCTCGAACTTGGAGCGGGTGGTCACCGTGTGATCCTCTTGTGGCAGGGCGATGGTGTAGCCGGCAGCCATCCCGCGGGCGACGATAGAGACCTTGGTCACGGGGTCGCAGTGGGGCAGGTAGTGGGCCACCAGCGCATGTCCCGCCTCGTGGTAGGCGATGATCTCCCGCTCCTCCTGGGAGAGAATGCGGCTCTTGCGCTCCGGCCCGGCGACGACCCGCTCGACCGCCTCCTTGAAGTCGCTCATCGAGATGAGCTTCTTCCCCCGCCGGGCGGCCAGGATGGCCGCCTCGTTGACCAGATTGGCGATGTCAGCGCCCACAAAACCCGGGGTGGACTTGGCCAGTTGCGCCAGGTCCACGTCGTCGGCCAGCGGCTTGCCGCGGGTGTGCACCCGCAGGATCGCCTCCCGCCCGCGCATGTCCGGCCGATCGAGCACCACACGGCGGTCGAAGCGTCCCGGCCGCAGCAGCGCCGGGTCGAGGATGTCCGGCCGATTGGTGGCCGCGATCACGATGACGTTGGTGTCGGTGTCGAAGCCGTCCATCTCGACCAGAATCTGGTTGAGCGTCTGCTCCCGCTCGTCGTGGGACCCCCCCAGGCCAGCGCCACGGTGCCGGCCCACGGCATCAATCTCGTCCAGAAAGACGATGCAGGGGCTCTGTCGCTTGGCCTGCTCGAACAGGTCCCGCACCCGCGACGCGCCGACGCCGACGAACATCTCGACGAACTCAGACCCGGAGATGCTGAAGAAGGGTACTCCCGCCTCGCCCGCCACCGCCTTGGCCAGCAGCGTCTTGCCCGTGCCCGGAGCGCCCATCAGCAACACCCCCTTGGGGATGCGCGCGCCCAGCGTGATGAACTTGGCCGGCTCCTTGAGGAACTCCACCACCTCCCGCAGTTCCTCCTTCGCCTCTTCGACACCCGCCACGTCCTCAAAGGTCACCGACGGCTGGTCGCTGGTGTACAGCCGCGCGCGGCTCTTCCCAAAGGAGATGGCCTGGCTGTTCACCCCCTGGAACTGCCTGAGGAAGAGATACCCTCCCAGGAAGACCACCACGATCATCAGAAGCATTCCACCGGTGCTGAGCAGCGTGCTCCAATCCGGGGCCTGGTCTACAGTGATACGCAGTTGAGCCAGACGCTCGCTGGAGACCCCCAGGGCACTGAGTTGCTCAGCCAGGGTGGAACCGCTCTCTTTCAACGACCGGGCTTGTGTGCCATCACTGAAGACAACGGCCAGATCGTCACCCGTTATGGTGATCTCTTTCACCTCGCCCGCCTCAACCCTGGCCGCCACCTGACTGAGTGGGATGGGCGCAGCCTGACCAGACCGATTCAACAGGCTGTAGATGAGAAAGACCACGGCGACGATCATCAACAACGTGATTAACGTACTGCCGCGAAATCTCGAGTTCACCTCAAACCTCCCTTACCCCCCCATTATACCACAAACTTCCGGGCCGGGCATTAGATCGGCGTAAGAAACGGAATACGGAGAGATGAGGTGACCGCCTACCCTGTGCCCGCCGGACCACCGACCACGGACCACTGACCACCGACCACCGACCACCGACCACAGTGATTGGAGCGTGGCCCGTGGTCTGTTGTCTGTGGTCCGTGGTCTATCGTCCGTGGTCCGTGGTCTACAGGAGCCGGCGCTGGCGCACGGCCTCCAGGGCCATGGCGATGAAGTCGTCCACGCCGACCGCACCCGGCACCTCCCCGTCACGGCGGCGCAGGTTGACCTGATTGGCCTCAGCCTCGCGGTCGCCGACCACCAGCATGTAGGGCACCTTCTGCACCTGGGCGTCGCGGATCTTGGCTTGCATGCGCTCGCCGGAGTCGTTGACCTCCACCCGCAGCCCGGCCTCCTCCATCCTCCGCGCCACCGCGCGCGCGTACTCCACATGCCGGTCGGCGATGGGGATGAGCACTGCCTGCACCGGAGCCAGCCAGACGGGGAAAGCGCCACCGTAGTGCTCCACCAGCACGCCGAAGAACCGCTCCAGGCTGCCCAGGAGGGCTCGGTGGACCATATACGGGCGGTGTTCCTTGCCGTCCTCGCCTACGTAGGTGAGGTCGAACCGCTCCGGCAGGTTGAAGTCGAACTGGATGGTGGTGCACTGCCAGGCGCGGCCGAGCACGTCCTTGATCTTGATGTCAATCTTGGGCCCGTAGAAGACCGCCTCGCCCTCCATCCGCTCGTAGGGCACGCTGCGGCTCTCCAACGCCTTCAGCAGCGAAGCCTCCGCCTGGTGCCACATGTCGTCGCTGCCGGCGTACTTCTCCGGCTTGTTGGGGTCGCGCACGCTCAGTTCGATCTTGAACTCCTCGAAGCCATAGCCACGCAGCAGGTCGAGGCTGAAGTCGAGCACGCGCAGAATCTCGTCCTCGATCTGTTCGGGCGTGCAGAAGATGTGGGCGTCGTCCTGGGTNAAGCCGCGCACGCGCAGCAGGCCGTGGAGCGTGCCGCTGCGCTCGAACCGGTAGACGGTGCCCAGTTCGGCCCAGCGCAGGGGNAGTTCGCGNTAGGAGCGGGTGCGCGAACGATAGATCATGATGTGGAAGGGGCAGTTCATCGGCTTGATGTAGTAGTCCTGCCCTTCGATGTCCATCGGCGCGTACATACTCTCTTTGTAGAAGTTGAGGTGGCCGGAGGTCTCCCACAGGAGGGCGCGGCCGATGTGGGGACTGAAGACGATCTCGTAGCCGCCGGCGCGGTGACGGGCGCGCCAGTCGTCCTCGATGATCTGACGGATGCGGCCGCCCTTGGGGTGCCAGTAGGCCAGCCCGGCGCCGGCCTCCTCGTGGAAACTGATCAGGTCGAGTTCGCGGATCAGCCGGCGGTGGTCGCGTCGCTCCACCTCCTCGCGCCAGGCCAGGAAGGCCTCCAGTTGCTCGGCGGTCTCCCAGGCGGTGCCGTAGATGCGCTGGAGCATCGGCCGGCGCTCATCGCCGCGCCAGTAGGCCCCGGCGGTGTTGAGCAGTTTGACCGCGTCGGGGTTGATCTCCCCGGTGTGCTCCACGTGCGGCCCGCGGCACAGGTCCACGAAGGGGCCGCTGGTGTAGATCGAGAGTTTAGGGGCCTCGGTCAGCGGCTGGCCGTCCTCGTCCGTGCCGGCGGAGAGGATGCCGTCGATCAGTTCCAGTTTGTAGGGCTGGTCGGCGAAGATGCGGCGCGCCTCCTCCTCGCTCACCTCGCGGTAGACAAACCTCTCCCCCTGGGCGATGATCTGGCGCATGCGCGCCTCGATCCGCTCCAGGTCCTCCGGCGTCAGGGGACGGGGCAGGTCGAAGTCGTAATAGAAGCCGGTCTCGATGGCCGGGCCGATGGCGAACCTGGCCTCCGGGAACTGNTCCAGCACGGCCTGGGCCATGATGTGCGCGGCCGAGTGGCGGATACGGTGTAAGCGTTCTTCTTGTTCTGACATTTTCTCCTCCCTCCCTCAGATACGAGAAAGCCCCCCGCATCCTTGGGACGCGGGGGGCCACGTGGTTCCACCCAGGTTCGACGGGCGCCTGCGCGCGCCGTCGCGCTCTGAGGCGCTAACGGGCCTGCCCGGGACGNCATACTCTCGCCTGCGCGATTTCCGCCGTCCGCTCGCGGGGGGTTTTCCCGGCTGTCCGGTCAAGGGGGCTTCCAGCCAGCGGTCCCCTCTCTCTGTGGCCTTTCCCGGCCGGTACTCGTCCCGCTCAACGCTTTGGAGATATGGGGCTATCTGGTTACATTGTACTGCTCTTGGGGGGAATTGTCAAATGGCGATTACTCAGGCCCTCGCTCCCGTTTGCGGCGCAACAACTGGCTGGCCAGCGTCCCCTCCGCGGGGGACGGGGCCTGAGGGGGCGGGCTGGGCCGTTCGGCGGGCGGGGTGGCAGATGGGGTGGGCGGCTGCGACGTGGCGGGACCCGGAGGCCGAACCTGTCCGACGCGCCCTTTGGCCTGGAAGAGACGGTCCACCACTGCTGGCCGCTCGCCTACGACCAGAGGACGGCGACGGGGCAACCTTTCTCCTAGCCACGCCCCCGCTCGCGCCAGGTCTCGACGGCCCAGCACCAATCGCCGCACGCCGATGTCGAAAGGCAGCAGGAGCGCGGCCANCCCCATCAGCACCGGCCACAGGTCGCGGGCGGTGCCCGACCCGCGCAGGTCGTGATCGAAGGCGGCGGCAGGGTCGCTCAGCGTCCGCCCCTCCCCCAGCCCGGCCAAGTAGGACAGGTAACCCGGATCGGCGGTGAGAGCGGCGTACTCCGGCGAGTAGCCCAATACCCAGCCAGCAGTCACCGCCAACGCCTCCCGCCCGTCGAGCGAACCGGTCAGCCGCAGCAGGTAGACCCCTTCCGCCTGCGGGGTGAAGGTTTCCTCGTACCGCCCCGGCGCGCTCTGCGCCAGCGCCACGGTCTGCGTCTCTCCTTCCGGACCAACCAGGCTGACCGTGGCATCCAGTCCGTTGACGAAACCCGCCTGCGCATCCACTGCGTCGAGGGTGATGCGGGCCGTCTCCCCCTCCGTCGTCACCGTCAACTCCGCCGGCACGTCGGCACGCTGCACGATGGTCCAGCGCACCGCCTGCGCCCAGAAGCGGGCGAAGCCCTCCCAATCTACCCACTGTGCCGCCCAGCGACCGGTCGCGTCGGAGGTCCAGGCGACCGCGCGGCCCAACCCGTACTGCCAGGCGGCCAGCAGCGGGTCGTCCTGAGCGGTGACGAGGATCACCTGCGCCGCTGGTTTAGGGGTCGTAGCGACGTAGCCGGCCAGTTGGGGCACCGCCTCGATGCCTGCCAGCAGCGGGCTCGACGCCGTCTGGCGGGGGTAGAAAGGCTCTTCGACGATGTAGGAGCGCATCGCCAGTTGCGTCTCCTCGGCGAAGATCTCCGGCAGGTTGGCGGCGCGGTCGGTGAAGTGGTACCGTCCGCCGCCCAGTTCAGCAATGTGTTCCAGAAACCGGAGATCCTGTCCCGCGCCGATGGCGACCGTGCTGAGGGTGATACCCTGCCCGGCGATCTCCCGCTCGACCAGTTCGGGTACCCCTTCCTGGTGCTCCGAGTCAGAGCCATCGGCCAGGAGGAGGATATGACGGGTGGTGCGGGTGGAGCCTTCCAGAGCGGCCAGCGCGGCCTGGAGGGACTCGCGGACGTAGATGCCGCCGCCGCCGGCCTGGAGGCGGACGACGCGTTCGATCACCGTCTCCCGCTCGCTGCCCGGCAGCGGGCCGATGACATCAGCGGGGCGGTCGTCGAAGGCGATGACCGTGATCTCGTCCTGGTCATTGAGCAGTTCCGCCACACGCGCTGCCGCCTCGCCAGCCAGACGAATCTTCTCCACGCCGCCCTCCACCGCCGACATGCTGCCCGACTTGTCAATGATGATGACGATAGAGAGCGGTGGGAAGCGACGAGGGTCGTTCAGGGTCATCTCCACCGGCAGGGTCTCCTCCAGCGGCGTGTCGTACCAGCCGCCGACGCCGTAGGCGTGCGGCCCGCCAATGGCGACCAGTCCCCCTCCCAGGTCGCGCACGAAGGATTGCAGCGCGCTCATTGTCCGCGGCGCCAGGCTCCGCGCGGGGGTGTCCACCAGGACTACGGCGGCATACTCGGCCAGCGCTGCCGGATCCGATGGCAGGGCGGCGAGACTGCTCTCCACGACGGTCAGCCCGGCGGCGCGCAGCGCGGCGGCCAGCGACACGGCCTCGGCAGGCTCCCCTGCGGCCAGCAGGACGCGGGGCGGCCCCTCCACCAGGGCGTAGGCGGAGAGGCTGTTGTTCTGCGGATAGGTGTCGGTGCTGGGGGAGAGGACGACGCGATACGGGATGAAGCCTGGCTGGCCTGCCGTGAGGGGCAGGGCGAAGCGGTTGCGCCCCGGGTTGAGGTGTACCGCCTCCCGCGCTGCCACCCGGTCACCGACCAGGAGGGTGAGGGTCGCTTCCTGCTCGACCGTGGTCTCGATGATGGCTTCGAGGGTAAACGTCTCCCCCTGATGGAGGCGGGTCGGCAGGCGCAGGTCGGCCAGGCGGGCCTCCTGCCCGACCGGCGCGCCCAGCGGCACGACATCCACCTGCGCTCCCTGGGCGCGAGCCAGGCGAACAGCGGACTCGGCGTCGCCGGTGGTAGGGCGCCCGTCGGAGAGGAGCACCAGGCGTCGGGCTGCGCCGCTGGGGAAGAGGGCCAGCCCAAGCCGCACCGCCTCTTCGATGTTGGTCTGGTAGGTGCGAGGGACAGAAGCGACGACCGCCAGACGGGGGTCGTTGCTCAGCGGCCGCTCCACCAGCGCGTCGGCGCCGAAGAGCACCAACGCAGCGCGGTCATCCGGACCCATCCCCTCCAGCGCCTGGGCGATGAAGTCCAGTCCCCGCTGCCGCTGGGCCGGCGAGATGCTGTCGGAACTGTCGAGCAGGAAGACGACGGCGAGTTCGTTGCTGCCGTGGATGGTCTGCAGGCCGGCCAGGCTCAGGATGACGAGCAGGACGAGGAGGGCGCGGAGAATGAGGGCGGCCCACGCCCGACCGCGGCCATACTCCCCCACCGGGCGGCCCAGCCAGATGAAGTAGGCCAGCAGGGGGAGAGCGCACAACAACAGCGGGCGGGTGAAGGTCATCTCGGCTTCTCCGTCACCGCGTCCCCCCGCGTCTCCCCANCCCCCTGTGGAACGCCCACCACTCCCCCCCCATCCCCCCCAACGCCGCCGCTGCCAGCCAGGGCCACGTCTCCTGCCGGCCCTCCCGTCCCGGCGATGCCGGACGCACCTCCGCCTGGCCGACGTGGATGACGTCCCGCGGGGCGATGTCCGACTCGGCAGCGTCGAACAGGTTGACGGCGAAGGGGTCGCGGCGCAGGAGGGAGCCATCGCTGGCGAACTGCTCCACCCGGTAAACCCCCAGCCGCTCAGTGGCGACGAAGGTGGGGGCAGCCTGGCCCACGGGAAGAGGATAGGCGCTGCCGTCGGGCGCGGTGACGACCAGCCGCACAGCCTCCGGCTGGGGCTGGAGGGAGAGCGGGTCGCCGGGGTGCAACGCCGTCTCGCTCACGCCGCCCGGAGGCAGCAGCCAGCCGGTCAGGTTGGCGACGAGGATGGGGAACGCCACCTGCAGCGGCAAGTCGGAGTCGTGCAGGTCGAAGGTGAGCACGGCCAGCCGCCCCTCGGGCCGTTCGGCGACGAAGAGCAGCGGCCCACCTTCCGCCTCGACCAGCACCCGCGCGCCCGGGGGCGGCTCGACCTCCCAGGCGCGCAGGACATGCACGTTGCTCCAGTCCACGTAACGCAGCAGGGGGTCATCGCTGGCGGCGCGGGCGAGCGCGGTGGCGGTGAAGACCGTGGTCGGCCCCGCGCCGTAGGCGCCGATCAGCCAGAGGTTGCCCGAAGGCAGGGTCGTGGTGAGCGGGCCGTCGTGGACGAGCAGGTCATAGGGCGTATCGGGGAGGGGCTGACCGGGGGCCAGGCGGNTCAGTTCGACGCCCGGCAGCATCCCCANNGCGCGCTCCAGGAACAGGTTGCCGGGAGTGACCAGCAACACCCGCCGCGCCGCTGCCGGGCTGCGCACCGCCCAGGCCGTGTCGTCCAGCGGCAGGGGATCGCTGCCGGAGAGGCGGGCTTCCAACACCTGCAGGGTGTAGGGCAGGTCGTCCACACTCAGTCCAGCGCTCCCGTGAGCGGGGATGGTGAGCGTGCGGACGTCGAAGAGCGCACCGTCGGTCCACAGTTCGACGGAGGTCTGTGCGGTGGCGTCGCCGGAGTTGGTGACCCGCACGAAGGCCTGGGGGCCGGCAGCGCCTTCCCGCACCGCCAGGGCGACGAGGGCCAGGTTGTCGCTGCGCTCCCCCACACGGACGAAACGGGTCTCGCCCGGCAGCGCCGGCAGGTCCGGCGGCAGCGCCCCATCGGAGATGACCACCGCCTGAGCGTGGGGGTTGCCGGCCAGGGCCGCAGCGGCCAGCGCAAAGGCGTCTGCCCAGTCGGCGGGGCCAGTGGAAGGAACAGCCTCGTCGAGGGCGCGGCGCAGGACGGCGTGGTCGGTCACAGCGGAGGCCAGCACCGTCGGGCGCGGGCCGGCCAGGATGACGGTTCCCTCTTCCCCTGCGCCCAGCCCGGCGACGATCTGCCGCGCCGCGCGACGGGCGGCCTCGAAGCGGCTGGGGGAGACGTCGGTGGCCTGCATGCTGGCCGAACCGTCGAGCAGGATAACCGCGCTGCCGCTGACCACGGAGCGGCTGGGCAGGAAAGGGCGGGCCAGGGCCAGGGTCAGGAGGGCCAGGATAAGCAATTGCAGCAGGAGCAACAGGTTGCTGCGCAGCCGCTGCCAGGGGGCGTTGGCTTCCCGATCGCGCAGCAGGCGGCGCCAGAGGAGGGTGCTGGAAACCGGCACCTCCCGTCGCCGCAGGCGGAGCATATAGAGGATCAGGATCGGAATGCTCAGCGCGGCAAAAAGCAGCGCAAGCGGGTTCAAGAAGCCTGGAGCCATCTCACAGATCGCCAGCCCACCAGGGGCGCGCGCCTAACCTCGCACCACCCCGCTGCGGCGCAGGTCGTGCAGCACCAGCCGGTCGAGCGGGGCGTCGGTCGTCACCGGCAGATAACGGGCGTTGCGGGTGCGGCAGATGGCGCGCAACTCGTCCTGCCAGGCCTCCAGTCGGCGGCGGTAGAGGGCGCGCACCCCGCCGTCCACGGTCACGTCCTGCGGCTCGCCCGTCTCCACATCCACCAGCCGCAGGTCGCCGGACAGGGGCGGGTCCACCTCGTCGGGCGTGAGCAGGTGCAGAACGACCGTCTCGTGTCCGCGTGCCGCCAGCGCCGTCAACCCTTCCGTGCAGCCGGTGGGGGAGAAGAGATCGGAGATGAGCAGGACCAACCCGGCGCGCCCCCCCGCCAGAGCATAGGCGCGCAGGCTGGCGTTCAGGTCGGTGGTGCCAGCGGCTTGCAGGCCGGACAGCCAATCGAACAGGCGCAGCGTCTGCCCTTTGCCCCGGAGTTTGAGCGTGGACATTGAACATTGGGCATTGGGCATTGGACATTGAAGCATGGCGACGGAGAGGCGGTCGCCGGAGGCCAGGGCGATGTACCCCAACGCTGCTGCCATCCGCCGGGCGTATTCCCATTTGCTGCTCCCCTTTCTCCGCACCTCCCCGTCGTCGCTTCCCCGCGTCTCCGTGTCTCCGTGTCCCCGCGCTTCCCCGTCCCCGCCCCAATCCATCGAACTGCTTCCATCCAGCAACAGGTGCACGGCCAGGTCCTCTTCGTCCTCGAACAGTTTCACGAAGGGCCGTTCCAGGCGGGCATAGATGTTCCAGTCCACCCGACGCAGGTCATCGCCGCGGGCGTAGTCGCGGTAGTCGGCGAACTCCACCGAGGTGCCGCGTTTGGTGGAGCGCCGCTCCCCCTGCATCTGCCCGGCGCGGATGTGGCGGGCGACCAGGCGCAGGCGCCCTATCCTGTTGAGCAGGGCGGCGTCAAGCATGTCCCCTCAGTGCTTACAGCGTGTTGCGTGTTGCGTGGTCCGTCGTCCGTCGTCCGTCGTCCGTGGTCCGTCGTCCGTGGTCTATCACCTTACCACCCGCGCAACAACCTCGCGCACGACGTCATCAGTGCTGATCCCTTCTGCCTGACCCTCGAAGTTCAGCAGGATGCGGTGACGGAGTGCCGCCGGGGCGACGGCGGTCAGGTCCTCGATGGCGACGTTGTAACGGCCGGCCAGGAGCGCGGTGACCTTGCCGCCCAGGATGAGCGCCTGCGCGCCGCGCGGGCTGGAGCCGTAGCGGACGAATCGGCGGACGACCTCCGGGGCGTCGGGGGAATCAGGGTGCGTGGCCAGTACGATGCGGGCGGCGGTGTCGGTGACCACCGAGGCGGCGGGCACCTGGCGCACCAGCGCGGCCATCGCCAAAACCCTCTCCCGCTCTGCCGCCACGGCCACCTGCGGGTCCTGCTCGCCAGTGGTGCGGTCGAGGATCTGGGTCAGTTCCTCCACCGAGGGGGTCGTGACGTTGACCTTGAANAGGAAGCGGTCGAGTTGCGCTTCCGGCAGNGGGTAGGTCCCCTCCATCTCNATGGGGTTCTGTGTCGCCAGCACCATGAAGGGAGGCTCCAGCGGGTAGGAGCGGTTGGCGACGGTCACGGTGCGTTCCTGCATCGCTTCCAGCAGCGCCGACTGGGTCTTGGGCGTGGCGCGGTTGATCTCGTCGGCCAGGAGGAGGTGGGTGAAAACCGGGCCAGGCTGGAAGCGGAAACTGCGCCGCCCGTCCTCNGCCTCCTCCAGGATGTCGGTGCCGACGATGTCNGCNGGCATCAGGTCGGGGGTGAACTGNATGCGGGCNAAGCGCAGGTCGAGGGCGCGGGCCAGGGTGCGCACGAGCATCGTCTTGCCCAGGCCGGGCACCCCTTCCAGGAGGACGTGACCACCGGCGAGCAGGGCGACCAACACGTGGCGCACCACCTCCTGCTGCCCAACGATGACGCGACCCACCTCGGCCTCGATACGTGCTGCGGTCTGACGGAACTGTTCGGGAGAGATCTCACTCATTGCAACCCCCTCGGCAGGACTGCCCTTACTCTGTGAAGGACAGGTCTCTTGCCACGAATTTCACGAANGGCGCGCCCCCCACCCTCCCGCAGGTTCGAAGGCGGCTGGNAAGAGGGCGAGCAGCTCATTGCGGCGCACTTCAATGTGGAGATTGCGCCCGAACCTGCGGGAGGGTAGGCAGTTACCTCTTGCCACGAATTTCACGAACGGCGCGACCTTCCTGTGGCTGATAGCAGCCCGTCCAGCGCCGCAGCGACGGCATCCAGCGAAGGGAAGCAGCGGTCGGCGGCGGAGAAGTCAGCGCTGGCGGTGTCGGCGTTGGGCACGGCGACGCAGAGCATACCGGCGGCGCGGGCAGCGGCCAGGCCCAGGGGGGTATCCTCCAGGGCCATACAGCGGGCCGGCGCCACCCCCAGCCGCTCCGCCGCCAGCAGGTAGACGTCGGGGGCAGGCTTGCCGCGCTGGACGTCATCTCCAGTGACGACGGTCTGGAAGCGGCCGGCGACGCCCAGCGTCTCCAGGGCCAGCCTCACGTAGCGGCGGTGGCCGGAGGTGGCGACCCCCAGCGGCAGGCCGCGCTCCGCCAGCGCGTCCAGAAGGCGATAGAGGCCAGGACGGGCGTGCAGGCGGACCGGCACCGCCTCCAGAAACAGCCGGTCGCGCTCCTCGGCGGCCTGGGCGGGGCTGACAGGCAGGGCGAAGCGCTCACAGAGCACCCGCGCCGAGTCGCTCAGGCGGAGGCCCAGGATGGCGTGATAGGCCTGGTCGTCGAGCCGATGGCCGTAGGCGGCCAGCGTCTCATCCCAGGCCCACCTGGCCAACGGCTCGCTGTCGGCCATCAGGCCATCAAGGTCAAAAAGGACAGCCCCGATCACGGTTCGAGAGAACTGAAGTAGTCGCGCACATACTGCTTCATCCCCAGAGGGATGTAACTTCTCTCCAGGGCTGCCGCAGCCTGCCCGGCGTAGTCGGCGTAGACCTGGCGGTAGGGGACCCGCGCCTGGCCGGTCTGCGGGGCGGGGATGGCGGAGTCGCCGACGGGCTGTCCCTCGTCGCCGCTGCGACCAATCTCCACGGGGGTTCCCTCTTCGTCCAGCCGATAGGGGATGTACAGTTCGTCGTAGGGCGCGCCGGTGCCGGAATCCTCGTGATGACCGGGCTGGCCCGGCCCGTCGAAGCCGGCCTGGTTGCCGCCGGAGCCGGCAGCCCCCTGTCCGCTGCCCGGCTGTTGTCCCTGACCCGGTTGAGCGCCGGCCCGCGCGCTCTGGTCACTGGCCTGCCCGCTGGCCTGAGCGATCTCCTGCCGCCCCTGTTGCAGCGTGGCCAGCGTCTCTTCCACCGCCTGCTGAGCCTGAACGCGGCCGCCAGCCTGGGCCATCCGCTGCGCGGCCTGCGTGATGGCCTGACGGGCCGCGGCGATGTCCCCTTGTTCAATGGCCTCGGCGGCTGCGCTGAGTTGCTGAGCCAGTTCGGGATCGCTGCTGGCCAGCGCCTCGGCAGCCTGGGCCAGTTCGCGGGCCAGTTCCAGTTCCTGGTCGCGGGTCAGCGTTTCTCCCTTTGACCCGGCGAAGGCGGCCAGGGCCTCGGCTGCGGCACCGAAGTCCCCCTGGGCCAGCGCAGCGGCGATCTCCTGGGTAAGTGGAGAATCGCTCATCTGGCCAGCAGCGCGCTCCAGGTCGGCCTGCAGCCGGGCCGCGCCGGGGTCCTGCAGCGGAGCCAGGCTTCGTTCCGCCTGCGCCAGCGCGGCCATCGCCTCTTCCGGGGTGGCCCGGCCCTCTTCGAGCGCGGCAATGGCCTCCTCCAGGGCCTGAAGGAGCGCCGCGCGCTGGGCCTCGTCCAGTCCCTCCATCTGGGCGATCTCCGTGTGCGCTTCCTCCAGCGCGGCGACCTGCTCCTCCACGGCGGCGCGCAGGGCAGCGCGCTCCTGCAGCACCGTCTCCTGCGGGTTGGGCAGGGCCAGGGAGAGGGCCACCGCACCGGTCAGCAAGAGGGCGAGCAGGAGAGGACGACGCGGCAGACGCAGCGGCAGCGCCTGGCGGATGTTCACCGCAGCGACGACGGAGAGGGTGTCGGCCCACTGCGCGTCAACCAGCGCCGGGCTGGTGTGCAGGCGACCGGCGGCCAGTTCCCACGCTGTCGTCAGCCGCTCGGCCAGGGCCAGACGCCGGTCGAAGATGCGCGCCAGGCGCGGCAGGGGAAGGGGGCGCAGCCACGGGGCGACCAGTCCCACTGCTGCGCTGCCCATGGCCAGCGCGACCGTCAGGAGGGCCAGCGTCTCGGCCATCCACAGGGGAGCCAGGCGGGAGAGCAGCGCCAGCGCCAGCGCCAGGGCCAGCCCCGCCGTCAGCCCCCAGGCTCCCCACGCTGGCCCCTCGACGGTACTCAACCATCGCCCCCACCGGCGCAGCGTGGCCCGGAGGGTGTTGAGGCGCGTCCCTTGAGGGTTGAGATCTGGTTCCATCGTCATCCTATGGACAGGCGTCTTCTGCGCCTGACCTCCGATGGCCCCCTGGGTCATCTTGTCTCCTGGCGGCGCACGCGGTGGATGGTCAACGCCAACAACAGGAAAGAGAGGGCGAGGTAGAGGACGGTGTAGATGATCCAGCCCGAAGGGAGAGGGATGCGCGTGGGCAGAGCGACGCCGGAAGTGCTGTAAAGAGGCATCCAGAAACCCCAGATGGAGCTCTCGTTGACCAGGATCAGTTTGGTGGCGATGGCGGCAACGATGGGGCTGAGATTGCCGATCCCGTAGCCGAGGTAGATCAGCAAGGCCTGTACGAGCGGCGGCGGCGCGGGGGACGAACCGCCGAAGAGGAAACTTGAACCGAAGAGCGACAGCGGGAAGAGGATCATCACCGGCACACCGATGCTCACCAGTATGACAGTGGCGTAGGAGAAGACGGTGGCGGCGATGGTGGAGCGGAGGTGGGCCGATAAGAAGAGTCCCAGGGTGCCAAAGGCAATGGCAGTGACCACCAGGATGAGCAGGGCCAGCAGCAGTTCCTCCACGACCACCCCGCCCAGCATGAAGGCCAATCCCTCCAGCGGGATGGCGGCCAGGATGAGCAGGCCCACGTAGGTCAACGCAGCGGTGAGCTTACCCAGCACCAGACGTCGGGCAGACAGGAGCGTCGTGCGCAGCAGTTCATAGGTCTGACGTTCCCGTTCGCCGGTGATCGCCCCGGCGGTGAAGGCCGGGGTGATGAAGGCGACCAGAAACAGTTCGATCAGCACGATGCAGGAGAAAAGCGTCGTGCCCGCCTGGGCTAACGTCACGCCTCCGCCGGGCATACTGCTGGTCTGACCGTAGAAGTAGTAGATGAGGCTGGCAAAGCAGGTGAGCAGCAGCAGGTAGATCGTCAGCACAATGAAAGCGCGTGCGCCGCGCATGCGCCCGCGCAGTTCCTTCAACAGGACGGGGTTGTGCTCCCGCTGTCGCCGTAGCCTGGTCATCGCTTCGCTCGCCATGCTGTTGTCTCCTGTCCGTCTCGCGGAGCGCCCGCGCTCCATCTGTGTCAGGTCACCACCCCCCGCGTCAGCCGCATGAAGACCTCCTCCAGGTTGCCCGTCTCCTCGTGGAAGCGCACGACGGGGAAGCCCGCACCGATCAGCGCGGCCAGCAGCCCGGCCAGCGCCTCTTCCCCATCGGCGAAGTCCACTTCCAGGGTGTGGTCATCCTTTTCGTTCAGGGTCACGCCGAGCACGCCGGGCCGTGCGGCCAGCCAGGCTTGCACCTCCTCCACTCCCCGCAGCAGGCCAATGTGCACGATGCGATGGGGACGGATGCGCTCCTGCATCTCCTCCATCGTGCCCGCGGCGACGAGCCGCCCGGCCTCGATGATGCCGACGTGGGTGCAGATCTCCTGAATCTCGGCCAGGATGTGCGAGGAAACCAGGATGGTCTTGCCCATCGCGTGCAGTTCGCGCAGCAGTTCGCGCATCTCCACCCGCGCCCGCGGGTCCAACCCCGAGGCGGGCTCGTCGAGGATCAGCAGGCGCGGGNCGTGAGCCAGGGCGCGGGCCAGGCACAGCCGCTGTTTCATCCCTCGCGAGAGGCCGTCAACAAAGTCGTCGCGCCGATGGCTCAGTTCGACCAGTTCCAGCAGGTCGTCGGTGAGGGCGCGACGGGTCGCGGCGGGGATCTCGTAACAGGCAGCGAAGAAGTCCAGGTACTCCCAGACCGTCATATCGCCATACACGCCGAAGAAATCCGGCATGTAGCCGATCATCCGGCGCACCTGGCGACGCTCCCTCTGTACCGAGTGACCCCCCACCCATGCCTCGCCCGCCGTCGGGCGTAGAAGCGTGGCCAGGATGCGCATCGTGGTCGTCTTGCCGGCGCCGTTGGGGCCGACGAAGCCGAAAACGGCCCCCTCTTCGACCACCAGATCGAGGTCGGTCAGCGCCGTCCGTTGCCCGTACCGCTTGGTCAACCCGCGTGTCTCAATGATGGCGGCCATCAGCGTTCCCCCTGGATGGTGATGGCGGGCATCTCCATGACCGTGGATTGTCCCCCGGCAGCGGTTACCCGCATGCGCACGCTGCCCTGCGGATGCACGTAGGCGGCGGGGTTGGCGATGGCGTTGCTGCCCCACTGTAGTGTCAGCCGGTCCCACGACTGGCTCCGCCAGTTCCACAACGACAGGTCTGGCGGCGGGGAGGGATTGCTGGTGGTGTTCGGCAGGG